>Ga0315288_10010464_pt1 | contig 11688 bp, 3 predicted proteins | sample YL17G11_20_MG_FD_203454 | JGI IMG/M metagenome (GOLD analysis project Ga0315288, IMG submission 203454) | Sediment microbial communities from Yellowstone Lake, YNP, Wyoming, USA - YL17G11_20 | ecosystem: Environmental > Aquatic > Freshwater > Lake > Sediment | place: USA: Wyoming | collected... | reverse complement strand
ACCGCGGGGGCACCCTCCGCCGCGGGCAAGGGACTAGTCTGCACCACGCCGGATGTACAGCTGAGACTGACACTAACGCTCGCTCCACTATCCGGGACGAAGTCCTTGAAGACCGTGAACTGGGCGCCCCGCAGGGTGTTGACGATGGTGCACTGGCCGTCCGATTGCAGGTCCACGTTCAGGCAGTCGCTCTGGTCGGCCGTGTAACCAGGCGGGATGACCTCAGTCGCGGTGCAGGTGGCGCCTGGGTTGAAGCCGGTGACCGTGAAGTTGGCGGGGTCAGCTTCAGAGGCGGTCGGGTCATCGCTCACGACGGTGCCGGAGGAGCAGGATAGCCCGACGGTGACGTCGGCGGGGCTGTTGGGGACGAAGTCCTTGAAGACCGTGAACTGGGCGCTCCGCAGGGTGTTGACGATCGTGCACTGGCCCGGCTCCAGCAGCCCTGCGGCGCATGTCCCTTCGGGGTTACCACTGGCAACGTAGCCCGAGGGGATGACCTCGGTGCCGGTGCAGGTTGGGTCGCCTTCGTAGCCCGTCACGGTGAACACCGCGGGGGCACCCTCCGCCGCGGGCAAGGGACTAGTCTGCACCACGCCGGATGTACAGCTGAGACTGACACTAACGCTCGCTCCACTATCCGGGACGAAGTCCTTGAAGACCGTGAACTGGGCGCTGCGGAGCGTGTTGACGATGGTGCACTGGCCGTCCGATTGCAGGTCAACGTTCAGGCAGTCGCTCTGGTCGGCCGTGTAACCAGGCGGGATGACCTCAGTCGCGGTGCAGGTGGCGCCTGGGTTGAAGCCGGTGACCGTGAAGTTGGCGGGGTCGGCTTCGGAGGCGGTCGGGTCATCGCTCACGACGGTGCCGGAGGAGCAGGATAGCCCGACGGTGACGTCGGCGGGGCTGTTGGGCACGAAGTCCTTGAAGACCGTGAACTGGGCGCTGCGGAACGTGTTGACGATGGTGCACTGGCCGTCCGATTGCAGGTCAACGTTCAGGCAGTCGCTCTGGTCGGCCGTGTAACCAGGCGGGATGACCTCGGTCGCGGTGCAGGTGGCGCCTGGGTTGAAGCCGGTGACCGTGAAGTTGGCGGGGTCAGCTTCAGAGGCGGTCGGGTCATCGCCTACGACGGTGCCGGAGGAGCAGGATAGGCCGACGGTGACGTCGGCTGGGCTGTTGGGCACGAAGTCCTTGAAGACCGTGAACTGGGCGCTGCGGAGCGTGTTGACGATGGTGCACTGGCCGTCCGATTGCAGGTCAACGTTCAGGCAGTCGGTCTGGTCGGCCGTGTAACCAGGCGGGATGACCTCGGTCGCGGTGCAGGTGGCGCCTGGGTTGAAGCCGGTGACCGTGAAGTTGGCGGGGTCAGCTTCAGAGGCGGTCGGGTCATCGCTTACGACGGTGCCGGAGGAGCAGGATAGGCCGACGGTGACGTCGGCGGGGCTGTTGGGCACGAAGTCCTTGAAGACCGTGAACTGCGCGCTCCGCAGCGTGTTCGTGAAAATGCAGTTTACCGTCTCGCCGGCTTCGAGGTTGAAGGTCGCTGTCCGGGTAGCTACGTCCCCTCGGCTGTTGGTGTCGTCACAACTGATGGAGGTCAGATCGAAGCCGGTCGGCGTCGGGTCGTTCTCGGTGGAGGTATAGGTGCCGGCCACCAGGTCGGTCACAATGATCTGTCCACCGTCGGAGATCGTTCCGGCGGCGCTTCCGGTAAAGGTGAAGCTCCCAGGCGCGCCGTCGGGGATGGTCTGCTTCTCGACGATGATCGTCCCTGTGGCGGACACGATCTTGTTGACTGGAATCGGCACGCTCTCAGCGCCTGCAGTGAGGCGCACGTGGAGCTGGGCGCCGTTCCACAAGTGGGCTTGCGGCCCGAGGAGCGCATCCCACCGGATCTCGGCGGACGCGGCGGTGGCTAGGAACTCGAGTGTCCACCGCTTCTCGGTCAGGCTGCCACCGCTGGAGAAAACCCCGAGGAAAGTGGACGTCAGGTTGGATGCCCCTGAGATGACGGCAAAGTCGTTGAAGTCCTCGTAGCCGACCACGCCGCCTGAATCCTCGTAGTCATGCTCGATGCCGAGTTCGTACGACAGGCCCACAGTCAGACCCTTGAGCAACGCGCGGTGTGGCACGTCTTCCCCGTCGGAATAGCACCCGGGATCCGGAAGATTGCCCGCGCAGACGTTGCCGTCTGTCCAGTCTGTGTCGACGCCAGGGTCCCCTCCGAACAAGAGCCCGTCGAGATCGCTGCCGCCGGCGGGAACAGGGATCGGGTTCTGGGCCGACGCCGTCCAAAATCCAGGGCGGAGATCGGAGCCGATGAAGAGCAAGATGAACGCACCGAAGCCCAGGAGGACGACGCCGCCAAGAACAGGAAGAGCACTCCTGGCAAGAACTCGCCGCAATTTGTCAGCCTTGTGCGAAGGTATCAGGGCACAGCCCCCTTCTTCGGTCCTGCCAGAGCGCGCGAGGTCTCCCCGGCCAGAAGTGACCGCCCCGCGCCTCCGCGCTATCCACCAAATTACGAGAATCGCGGGAGACAAGCGAAACAGCGCGGATCGCATGGCAAGACTCGCTCCACTTACATAAACAGATAACGCACTCGATCATAACAGTCTCCGGCCTTAGCCGAAATGAACCGGGGCGAAGATCATAGGCAACGCGCAGATCATTGATAGAACAAGTATCCCTGATCCCTGCAGGGGCAACAATGAACCGGAGCGGAGTTCCGGTTAGAAAATGGTGAACGTTGACCTAGAGGCCCGGTGAGGACGTAACGTTTCGCCGGGGGAGCGCGTCGCTGGCTGGCCGGTCTTGCAGATGCCGCGGTAGGGGAAGCTCGGCCAGGTGCAGCGGACACATGGCCCCAGGGGCTCACCCATAGCTCGAAGTGGCTAGCCGGCTCGTAGGTTCGGCTTCTGGCCAGGTAGCGGTCGTGGCCGGCCAGCTTCAACCCCCTGACGCCGCGGGCCCTGAGGGTCGAGGCGGCGGCAACCCTACCCCTAGGCCGCCTTGACGCCTTCGAGGCTTTCTGGCATGATGCGCGAGCCAGCCTGACCTTGGCACGAAGGGAGCCTGATCAAGTCATGTGGAAGCTCGCGCCGCTCATCGTCCTCGCCTTCGGGATGATTACTCTCGCTTCTGCCTGTGGTGGCGAGGGGCAGGAAGTGCCGTCTGCCCCGACTGTCACTGCGACCCCCACGGAGGGGCCCGCCACTAGCCCGAGCGCTGCCGCCACGGACAGGATCGCCTTCGCGTCGACCCGCGATGGGAACTGGGAGATCTACGTGATGAACGGCGACGGCTCCGGCCAGACCCGTCTCACCGACAACCCCGGCGAGGATTCGTTCCCCGCCTGGTCGCCCGACGGCTCCAAGGTCGTCTTCGGCCGAGAGCGCGACGGTCAGTCCGAGATCTGCGTGATGAACGCCGACGGCACCGACCCGCGCTATCTCACCAACGATCCGGCCCCTGACTGGAACCCGGTGTGGTCGCCCGACGGCTCCAAGATCACCTTCAGCTCCAAGCGCGATGGCAACTACGAAGTGTACGTCATGAACGCCGATGGCACAGGCCAGACAAACCTCACCAACAACCCCGCCCTAGACATGAGCCCGGCCTGGTCGCCCGACGGGACCCGCATCGCCTTCACCTCCCAACGCGACGGCAACACCGACGACGTCTACGTGATGAACGCCGACGGCACAGACCCGCGCAATCTCACCAACCATCCGCGCTTCGACTCCGGCCCCGCCTGGTCGCCAGACGGCTCCAAGATTGCGTTCAACTCCGACCGCGACGGCAACCCCGAGGTCTACGTCATGAACGCCGACGGCACAGACCCGCGCAATCTCACCAACGATCCGGACTTTGACGTCCTCCCCTCCTGGTCGCCTGACGGCAGCCGCATCGCCTTCACCTCCGACCGCGACGAAGGCCAGGAAGAGGTCTGCGTCATGTGCGACAACGAGGTCTACGTCATGAACGCCGACGGCACAGACCCGCGCAATCTCACCAATAACCCCGCCGAGGACACGCAACCCGACTGGTCGCCGGCGCCGTAGGGACTGAGTAGGCAGCAGAATGAGTGGAGCAAACGTGAGGATAGCCCCGGTCATTGCCGGGTGCGTGGCTTCCGCCGCGCTTCTGGCCACCCTGACCAGCGCGTGCCAGGGCGGAGAGGAAGCTCCGCCGGTGGTCACCTCCACGGCGGCCGCCACGACAGCGCGAACTGCCACGCAGGAAGCCGCCGGGACACCGCAGGCGACGGCCACCGCGGTGCCGCCAACGCCGACCCCTCGGCCGCCGACTGCCACGCCCACGGCAACTCCCATCCCGTCTGCGCGCATTGCCTTCACCTCGGACCGTGACGGGAACGCCGAGATCTACGTGATGAACGCCGACGGCTCGGGCCAGACCAACCTCACCAACAACCCAGAGGCGGACTACTTGGCCCTCTGGGCATCGGCGTGGTCGCCCGACGGCACAAAAATCGCCTTCAACTCCGGCCGGCCCGGCGTCATATGCGTGATGAACTCCGACGGCTCGGGCCAGACCAACCTTACCAACAACCCGGACTCGGGGGACAGCGAGCCCGCCTGGTCCCCCGACGGCTCGCGGATCCTGTTCGTCTCGGCGCGCGACGGGAACAGCGAGATCTACGTGATGAACTCCGACGGGTCGGGCCAGACCAACCTCAGCAACAACCCGGAGTACGACACTTATCTCGCCTGGTTAGCCGACGGCTCCCAGGTTCTGTTCGTGTCGTGGCGCGACGGGAACGCCGAGATCTACGTGATGAACGCCGACGGCTCGGGCCAGACCAACCTCACCAACAACGCAGGCATCGACCAGTCGCCCGTCTGGTCGCCCGACGGGACGAAGATCGCCTTCAGTTCGCAGCGCGACGGCAACGAGGAGATCTACGTGATGAATGCCGACGGCTCGGCTCAGACCAGGCTCACCAACAACCTCGATTCAGACGAGGGGCCAGTCTGGTCGCCCGACGGCTCCAGGATCCTGTTCGTCCGGTGGAGAGAGGAGAACAGCGAGATCTACGTGATGAACTCCGACGGCTCGGGCCAGACCAACCTAACCAACCCCCCGGGGTACGACAACTATCCCGCCTGGTCAGCGGACGGCTCCCAGGTCCTGTTCGTGTCGTGGCGCGACGGGAACGCCGAGATCTACGTGATGAACGCTGACGGCTCCGGCCAGACCAACCTCACCAACAACCCAGCCCTGGATCGCTGGACTCTCCCTAGGGAGTAGGGAGCGGGGTGGAGGGTTAGCCTGGGCAAAGGCATTGGGTCACTACGCGAGTTGCGTTCCCCGGTTCTTACCTTGGCTGCTCCCGCCGTTCTTAGCTTCCTCCTAGCCCGCGTCTCTGGTTCATCCGGCGCCAACTACGCCGCCTTCGCCCAAGTCGTCGCCGCGAGCCTTGTGGCGCTCACCGCAGGCACCTGGTACGCCAGGAGGCGGCCGAGAGGTAGGTCGAAGGGCGGCGGGTCGCCTTGACGCTTTCCAGACGTTCTGGCATGATGCGCGAGCTAGCCTGGCGAAGGGGTACCCTACCATGAAGCGTCTTGTTGTCCTGTTGCTTCTCGTGGCCGCTTTCGCCACCTTGGCCTTTCTGCTGCTTAGGCCCGCTACGGAGGCCAGCCCCGATGTCACGATCACCGTCAACAGCACCGCCGATACGAACACGCGTGACGACTGGATGACTCTGCGCGAGGCCATGCTGATGGCCACTGGCGACCTCGCCGTCACCGCTCTGTCATACGAAGAGTGTCAACAGGTCTCCAGCGCCGAGTGGTCGCTCTTCTATTGCATGAGCCCGGTCTTCCCAATCGGTTCCGGCACGCCTGAAACCATCGTCTTCGGCACCTCCGTCTTCCCGCCCGGCAGTCCGGCCACCATCGCCCTCACCTCCCCCCTGCCCACCCTCGACACCGGCGGCAACGACATCATTAGCGGCTCTTCCGCCGGGGTGATCGTGAGCGGCGTAAGCAAGGCGTTCGATTGCTTCCCCATCACCTCTAACGGCAACGTCATCAAGGGGCTCCAGATCCGCAACTGCCACGCCGGCGTGATGATCACGGCTGGCGCTCAGTACAACACCATCGGCGGCAGCAGCCCTGGCGAGCGCAATGTGATTTCCGGCAACAATTATGGAGTGAGGATTCTGGACTACGACACCAGCGGCAATACCGTCAAGGGCAACTACATCGGCACCGACGCCTCGGGCACGGGGGCCCTCCCCAACGGGACAGGTGTCACTATCAAGGCTGGCGCCGAGGGCAACACCGTCGGCGGCACGACGCCCGGCGAGCGCAACGTCATCTCCGGAAATGGGAGGAGCGGCGTCTTTATCTCCGACTCCCCCACCAGAGGCAATACGGTCAAGGGGAACTACATCGGCACCGACGCCACCGGCACCATTGACCTCGGCAACAGCGACTTTGGGTTGGAGATCGTCGGCACCGTGAGCAACACGGTCGGCGGCGCGACGGCGGGCGAGCGCAACGTGATCTCCGGTAACGGATACGGTGTGATGATCACCGGCGGCAGTGACATTGTTGTCAAGGGGAACTACATCGGCACCAACGCCTCTGGCACAGAGGCCCTCCCCAACGGAAAGGGCGTGTCGATCCAGCCCGGCGGGGACCACAACACCATCGGCGGCACCACGGCGGGCGAGCGGAACGTCATCTCCGGGAATGGAACCGGGGTAGAGATCTGGGGCTGGATCGGCTCCAATACAGTGGAAGGAAACTACATCGGCACCGACGCCTCGGGCTCGGGGGCGCTGCCCAACGATACCGGGGTGAAGATCTGGAATCGTGCCTTCGACAACACCATCGGCGGCACGTCGGCGGGCGCGCGCAACGTGATATCAGGCAACCTGCAGGAAGGCGTCTTCATCTCAGATAGCGGCACGACCGGTAACGTGGTCAAGGGGAACTACATCGGCACCAACGCTTCAGGCACGGCCGGCCTTCCCAACGGCGCACAAGGCGTGGCCATCGGTCCCGGCGCTCAAGACAACACTATCGGCGGCACGGGGGCTGGCGAGGGCAACCTCATCGCCTACAACGAGGACGACGGTGTCTGGGTTTACGGCACCGACGCCACCGGCAACACCATCCGCGGCAACTCCATCCACTCCAACGGCGACATGGGCATCGTGAACAGCGACGGCGGGAACGGTGAACTCGCGCCGCCGGTCATCACCGGCTTCGGTTCGGTGCTGGGCAGGGCCTGCCCCAACTGCATCGTGGACATCTACTCCGACGACGAGGACGAGGGCAGGGTGTACGAGGGCTCCACCAGCGCCAACGGCTCCGGCAACTGGAGCTTCGGAGGCTCCCTCGAAGGGCCCAACGTAACCGCCACCGCCACCGACGCCAACGGCAACACCTCTGAGTTCTCGGCGCCGGTGGACGTGCCCGAGCCGACTTCTACGCCGTCGCCTACGCCGTCACCAACGCCATCACCTACGGCCACGGGCACGCCGGGCCCAGCGGCCACTCCGCCCGCCGGGCCCACCCGTACCCTTCAGTGGGCTCCCGGCTGGCACAACGCGACCTGGAGCGGCGCCTCCACCCCCGCGGAGGCCTTCGCCTGTGCGGCGGGTAAATACGCCGCCGCCTATCGCTTCACGGACGTGGGCTTGGAACGCTACTTCCCGGACCGGCCCGACATCTCCAACATGGGACCGCTAAGCAAGTACGACGCCTTCCTCATCCTGATCACCCAGCCCGTCACCTGCACCACGCCGGTGACCGCCGCCTCAGGCTCCAGCCGCACCCTGCAGTGGGGCGTCGGCTGGCACAACGAGGGCTGGTCCGGCGCCGACGGCACGCCACCAGAGCAGGCCTTCGCCTGCGCGGCGGGCAACTACGCCGCCGCCTATCGGTTCACGGACGCAGGGCTCGAGCGATTCTTCCCCAACCGGCCGGATATCTCCAACATGGGGCCGCTGAACAAGTACGACCCCTTCCTCATTCTTGTGACCGCGCCGGTGTCCTGCACCATGCCCATCGCCCAGTAACTGCATCGCGCGATGCGAGGAAGGGCCTCAGCGTGCCTGCAGAGGCTGCGGTAGGTGAAGCTGGGTGGAGCGGACATCTCCCCAGGGGCTCAACACCCGTCTATTTTTGTATGCACAAGTAAAACACATGGAGAGAAAGACATCGCCGAAGCTCTTGGCGAAAGCAGAGAGGCCTGCGAAGCTGCCCAGTCTCCGCAAGGAAGTTACCGCTTACGAACAGACCGCAGCCGAACGCGGGTTCGCCCCCCGCGGCCCCGCGCACAACGGCGTGGCCCCCGCTCTGCCTCCGCAGGAGGCGGATCAGCCCCGACTGAATCGCCTCCTAGCATACCATGCGCCAGCGCCCAGAGCTGCCAGCGCCGCCGTCCCTAGAGCGACGAGAGCCACGCACGGCCAACCGGCCGAGTCACCGCTTTCGGCCATCGCCGGTAGCTCCGCCAGGCCACCCACGGGGCCGCCAGCCGCCTCACAGGCGTCGCCCACTCCATCGCCGTCGCTATCGCTCTGGTCGGGGTTCCAGACCGAGGGGCAGTTGTCGGCGATGTCGGCCCGCCCGTCGCCGTCGGTGTCCTCTCGGTATCCCCCAGCCGGCTCGTCGAAGGGTATCGGCCCGTGGGGCATCTGAGCGCCAAAGGCAGCCGCCTGCCTGAAGATGAGCTTGATGTGGCTCCAGTCGTCATGTCCGTTGAGGATGTGAGCCGGCTGGGCGGTGGCGCACCAGGGGATTCCGTCGGACCACGGCTCTCTGATGACCGCCCCTATGTTGTGCTTGTTGGGAGCGCTCTCGCTGATCCCTTCGATGACACTATTCATGTTCCAATCGATGGAGCCGACGGCTGACGTGACTTTGAAGTGGCACTGGCAGTGCGGGTCGGCCAGGTCGATAAGGCCGTCGCCGTCGTTGTCCCTGTGATCGCCACAGGAGCCTGGGCCCTCGCCCATGAAGCCCCACGCCTGGGTGCAGCCGGGGTCATTCGCATCAATGGTGGTATCGCCGTCGTTGTCGATGCTGTCGTTGCAGGAGCCAGCGCCGGTGCCGCTCTCGTTGAAAAACGAGCTGAAGGCGGTGTTGAGCCCGGCAAGCCCGGCCGGGGGTGACCCGTCGTCGATGCCGTCGCCCTCGTCCAGGGCCGGCTCGTACAGCATGGCGACGCTACAGTCAGGATCATTGGTGTCGGCGAGGCCGTCCACGCCGCCATTGTCGATCGTGTCGCTGCAGCTGGCGCTGCCGTCCTCGTGGCCGGAGCCGGCGGCACCGCAGTCGGGGTCGAAGGGCAGCCCGCCGCAACCGGCGGCGTCGCAGCTCCCGTCACCGCCGTTGTCGATGCCGTCGCTGCAGCTGGCGGTGCCATCCTCGAACTGGTCTGCCGGCACCACCAGGCATTCTGGGTCGTCGAGATCGGTCTTGCCGTCGGGGCCGTTGTCGACGCCATCGGCGCAGGTGCCGGCGCCGGCTCCGTCCTCCGAGGGCGCGGGCAAGACCCAGGACGAGTAATCCAGCGGCCTGTTGGCCACAACATCGGAGAACTGGAAGGTGTAGTTCATGACGCTGAGGTAGTTGGGTTTCCAGTTAAGGTCGTCGTTGCCGCCGTGGCTGAGACCCAGGTTGTGGCCGAACTCGTGCATGAAGGTGCCTTCGTGCTCGTCGACGGTGCCGACGGTGCCCGACGTGCAGTCAGGGTCGGCAGGAAGAGGCGGATTACCGGGGCAGCCAGTGCTGTCGCACTTCCCATCGGAGCCGTTATCACTGCCGTCGGTGCAGGTGCCTGGCCCCATGCCGTCCTCGCGGGCGAAGGCGCCCAGCGAGATGTAGAAGTCGTCGCCCACGATCTCGGCGCAGCCGGAGCTACCTTCGCCGTTGGCCTGCTGGTGAGTGAAAAGGGCGTAGTGGAAGAACTTCTCCTTGGCCGGTTTGATGGCCGCCTTCCAGGTGCCGCTAGCCCGTTCGGCGACGGTGCCGAGGTGGATCTTCTTCACCGCGTTGAAGTCCACCACGCCGTTGACGCCACCGCCACCGGGGTAGCAAGCGGAGGCCGCCTTGTCCTGGGGCTTGGGGAAGTCCAGGAAGTCGGCGTGGGCGATGGCCTCGTTGACGATGACGTGCAGGTTGATGCCCAGGCAGTCGGGGTCGTGATTGTCCTTCAGGTTGTCCCCGTCATTGTCGATGCCGTCCTTGCAGGTGCCGGCGGCGGCGCCTGATTCGTTGTCCGTGGGGTTGTAGACGGGCGCTTCGGCGAAGGCCTTGACCACAGAGCAATCGGGGTCGGGCGGCAAAGCGCCGCAGCCCAGGGCATCGCACTTCCCGTCGCCGCCGTTGTCGACGCCGTCGTCGCAGCTCTGGCCCAGCACACCGTCCTCGATGATGCCACCTTTGGGCTTGTGGTTGTGGGTATCGCCGACGGCGCAGTCAGCGGGCAGGCCGTCGTCGGGGATGGTATCGCCGTCGTTGTCGGCCCACGTCCCCGCCGTGCAGTCCATGTAGTCCACTTCTACGAACAGGTCCTTGCGATTGGGGTCAGCGCCCATGGCAGGGAGATTGAGGTCAACCCCGCCCTGGTTGTCCTCGTTTACTCCTGCTGTTTCCTGGTCGTCGGGAATGCCGTCCTCATCGCTATCTTTGATTTCTATGGTGCCGCCGAAGACGCCACCGCAGGCGTGGCTCAGCGATGGGTTGCAGTTATCGCTAGAGGTGCTGGCCTTGTAGGCCACGGCCACGGCCTCGTCGGAGGAGTCATCGTCGGAGGTAGAACTGTCCGAAAAGGTCTGGTATGTAGAGCTGGCGTAACCAGGTGCAAGCTCCCCTGCCACGGCGACCTTCCGGTACCAGGGGAAGGTGATCACACCCTCCAGGGGGTCGCCGCCGCAGCCGGGCATGACCAGGTCACCGTCGCCGGTGACGCCGTGACGACCGATGGGCCCGAGGCCACAGGAGAAGGAAGCACCCAGGACGCTGGGGCTCTGCTCCATGGCTGTCGCCTGGGCCTGCTGCGGTTCGGACTCCGCCGCCTGGGCCTGCTGCGGTTCAGACACGAAATAGCCTTCGCCATAGTCGTCGCTGGCCTCTGCCTTGAAGACAACCGTGCCCGTATCGCTGATCCTGGGCTCGCCCACAGCGCGGAGAGTGTTGTCGTAGACGGGGTCGCCGTTCCAGGTGTCACCGTGAGTGGGACAGCCGTCGTTCACCAGGCCGTCGGCGTCGTCATCGTCGTCGTTGTTGCAGTCCTCGCCGCTCTCCTTCTGCCCATGGGCGGGGCAACCGTCGTTCACGGCCGTGTCGCTGTCGTCGTCAGTGGCGTTATCGCACTGCAGGCCGCTCTCGGGGTCACCGTCCGGCGGGCAGCCGTCGTTGACCCTGCCGTCGCCGTCGTCATCATCGTCGTTGCTGCACTGGCCGCCGGTTTCCGCTCCTTGGTCGGCGGGGCAGCCCTCATTGATGTAGCCATCGCCGTCGTCATCGGTGCTGTTGGTGCACTGCGTGCTGGTCTCCGGCGCATCGGCGCCGACGACCTTGGTGTGAGCGCCACCGCCCCCACCACCACCGCCAGCCAGGAATATCGCCTCCTTGAAGGGCGCGACGCCGCTGATGTTGGCCTCGTAGGCCACACGGCCGGCGTTGTTCATGCTGGCGTCGCCGA
>Ga0315288_10010462_pt1 | contig 11689 bp, 11 predicted proteins | sample YL17G11_20_MG_FD_203454 | JGI IMG/M metagenome (GOLD analysis project Ga0315288, IMG submission 203454) | Sediment microbial communities from Yellowstone Lake, YNP, Wyoming, USA - YL17G11_20 | ecosystem: Environmental > Aquatic > Freshwater > Lake > Sediment | place: USA: Wyoming | collected... | reverse complement strand
CATAAGCTTGTAAGCGTTCTTTGGCTTCTTTAACCACTTTCCGGACATCTTCCAAAGTCGTGCTGACAGCCGAAGAATGGACAAAGTGGCTTTTGGTAAGATTGGCAATGATTCTGGCCAAAGTTGTTTTCCCTGACCCTGGTGGCCCCCAGAAAATCATAGAAACCAACTGATCTTTTTCAATTAATTTTCTAATAATCCCCTCTTTGCCAACCAGATGGGTTTGTCCCACAAACTCGGATAACTTTTGGGGACGAAGTTTATCAGCTAAAGGAAGGTGAGATGATTCCATGAAGATAATTATAAACCCGAAGAAAAGACAAAATCAAGAACTTTATTTTTCAAATTTAATTTTCATTTCCAGAACCGGCGGGTTAAGGCCTGATTCTTTTAAATCGGCAGAAGTTAGCTCTTGATCAAGGCTTTTCATTTCTTCCTCCATTTTTAAAACAGCCTCATCAGTCGCATAAGGTGAAGGAGCGGTAATTTCCTCTTTAATTTCCGGAGTCGTTGTCGGGGTTGGGGTTGGTTTGGTTTGAGTGGTGTTTCTGCCTTGATTCAAGCTAAAGAATATCGCGGCGGCTAAAAGAATCACTAAAAGCCCGCCAAAAATACCGGCAAAGATAAAAATCGGCCTTTTGGCTCTTTTAGCCGTGTTTTTTTCTTCCTCTCTTGTCGGAATATTTTCAAAATCCTGATTTAAAATTTCAGTCGGCACTTTTAATCTCCCTTAAAACTTCTTTTAAATAAGAACTGGCTTCCTTAAGATACTGGTGTGATTCTTCCAAAGTAAATTGAGCCTGATTGTAGCGGTTGCTTTTATTAATATCCGAACTTTTTATTTTGGCCAAAATCTGCTGGGCGGCAAACTGTTTTTCCTGACTGCGGGTTAAACGATTTTCCGCCTCCAGCAGCCAGCGTTCAGAAAGAGAGGTGTCTTTATCCCCTTTTTGCCTGATTTCCCCTATTTTTCCTTTTAATTGCTGGATTTTATCACTCAGCTGGTTACGAAAATTAGTTTCCTTGCCTGATAAAATAGTGCCTAAAGCTTGGTAAATTAAAATTTCGGTGGTCTGATACTTTTCCGCAATTTTTTTACTGGAGGCAACTAAATCCTCCAAAGTGGCGGCACTGCTTAAGCTTTCTTTATGCCGAGTGTACCAGGTGACTTCGTTGTCCAGTTTCAAATATAAAATATTTTGTTCATCATTGGAAATACCGGTGGTTTCTGCCGCTTTCATCCTTAAAGCGGTTAAATAATTACGAATGACTTCATCTTCATCTTTTAACATTTTTAAGGTTTTTTCCAAAGCCTGGGTTTTACTGGTTAAAGTTTGATAAGAAAGATAAGCTTCCCTGGCCGCGATGTATTCACTGTAGGATTGGCGATATTGGTTGTAATTAAAAAGATAGTCATCGTAAGCCCGGCTAAAATTAAATTCCTGGGCTTTAATAAAACTAAAGGAAGAAAGAAAAAAGAAAAGAAAAAAAATAAAAACAGGCAGATAGCGTTTCATAAGTTTAGTTTAACAAAGATTAAAGAGTCAATTCAAGTCCATCATAGGCAATATGGAAATTTCTTCCTCCCTGTTTTTGCACAAATTTTTCCAGCTCTTTATGAGTTCCGGTAATATGGCCGATATGAGTGAAATAGCAAAATTTAGGTTTTAATTCTTTGGCTAATCTTATTCCTTCTTCAATTGACTCGTGGGTTCTGGTTTGGCCTTTGGTTCCTAAAGAAGAACCATCCAACGCCAGTAAATGAACACCACTGAATTGTTTTCGGTCATTTTTAGGAAGACGTTTAATATCCGGAATATAAATGAAGATTTTATCCCCTTTCATTTTAACAGCGTAGCAGGAAGAACTATTGTGAGGTACAGGAGCCAAAGTCATTTTTAAATTATCAATTTGAATTAATTCTTTAGGACTGACAATCTCCGGCTTAAAAGGGTGAAGTGGATAACGATAGGTTTGTTGGAGACCGTTTAAAACTTCTCTGGTGGTTATCAATTTGAGCTGTTTTTCGCTTCGGTTGTAAAGATGAGTCAAATCATAAAAACCCAAGATGTGGTCAGGATGGGCATGAGTCAGAATTAAATGACTGATGTTGGATGGATTTTTACAAAAAGCTTTCAGCTGATGGTAAATATCCGGCGGGGCGTCAATTAAAATCTTATCGTTAACCAAAACTGACGGACGCAAGCGAGTATCAAGAGGATCTTTTGATTGGCAGATTTCGCATTGACAACCTAATCTGGGTAGAGGCCAACCGGCCCCGGTGCCCAGAAATAAAATTTTCATTTAAGTTGGCGGAACTTCAACCAGTTCTTCTCTTTTTTCCCTGATGAAACTGGTCCATTCATCAACAACTTCAATAATAATTTTCAAAGGCGCTTCAATTAAGAAATCCATAAAAATAATTAAAAAGTTAAGTTTGGACAAACCTCGGGAAAGCCAAAAGCCTAACCTTAAAAAAGGAAGGGTAAGGTTAGTAAAAAGATGTGATAAAAAGCCTTCTTTTTCACTGATAACCATGAGCTCTGAAGCCGCAAAGCGGACACGGTAGCCAAAAAGCAGAACCATCGAGAGGAAAACGAAAAAGACCATGGCCGAAATAATATTGAAATGAAGTTTGTTTAAACCAAAGGCAATGCCGCCGGTGATGGCAATAAACAAAATAAAATAAATAAAGTAAAAGACCTTATTCATAAAACCTGACTGCTGTGATTTAGCCAGAGAAAAGCGGGTTTTTTCTTCATTTTGCCTGGGATAGACAAAGCTTTTGATTTTTTCGACAATTCTTTCGGTATTGGCTTCGTCCGGACGGCGAATAGTTAAGCCAACCAAAAACATTAAGGTTGGCGGGATAAGGCTGTTGATGATAATCGGAATACGATTTAAGTGTTTAATGATGAACATTTCATAAGGAATTTCAATAATAATGGCCAAAAGAACTTTGGTAATAAAGATGTAAATAATACTTCTGACAATCCCCCGATTAACTCTTTCCCTGATTTGTAAATAACGTTTAGTGCAAACCTCTCTAATTTTCCATTCCAACTTTTGGGGGTTTTCCAAAAGTTGATGGATGTTATCCTGGTTTTCGTCAATAATATCTTTCAAAATTTGAAAAGGGGCGGTTTGTTTTTGAATATAGCGGTAAAGTCTCAACTGGAGGGGATTGTTAATCTGTTCCTCCATCTCTTTGTGAATTCTAAAAAGATTTTCCTTGGCATGGGCAATCAAAGTGTCATCAGTATGTGGCCAGCCAGGATATAAAAGTTTTAAAAGATGATAGCGGATACGAGAGTCGTCTGATTTTGGCAGCGACCGGTGGACGGCAATTAATATCTGAATATTTTTATGTTCGGGGCTTAAATTCTGGTCGGTCCAATCAAAGTTTTCCAAAAACCAGGCATACATCGCTTGGGTATAAGCTTGAATGTAAAAAAGCTCCGGTACTAACTCTTCTTCAATTTCACAAGAGGCCATTCCCAAAAGCCAGCTGCGGTATTGTCTTTCAAAACCTAAACGGAAATATTTTTCTAAAATCTTGGCAATGTGTTCGGCTTTGTTTTTAGGGACAGAGTCATTCTTTAAATAGCGGGCCCAAATCAGCTCTTTGATTAAGAAATTGGCTAATTTTTCCGGATCAAGCCGGCTTTTTTCCCACAATAATCTTCTTAAAATTCGCTCAACCGCATTTCTTCTTAAAAGATGCTCGCCTTTGTAATCAATACTGTTGCGGATTTTTTCGTAGATCCAAGCCACCGAGCCTAGGGTTTCCCCCACTTTAACTCTGGGTTGGTTAGCTCCCAGGGAAGCTCTTTCTTTGGCTTCCGAATAGGCTTTGAGAATATTTTTGACGGTTGAAGAAAGAGACTCTTCGCTCACCTTCTGGGTTTCTTCCACTTCCTGCACTTCCTGATTTTGGAAAATGATATTACTATTCATATCTTAACGCCTGAATGGGGTTCAGCCTGGCCGCTCTAGCGGCGGGCATCACCCCAAACACTACCCCGATTATAACGGAAACCGAAAAAGCAAGCAAGACCGACCAAAAAGTGACTTGGGCCGGAAAAAACTGGTTGATTAAAACCGAACCGCCGAAACCTAAAATAATACCGATTAATCCCCCGCCGACGGAAAGGACAACGGATTCAATTAAAAACTGAATCATGATTAGCTTAGGGGTGGCGCCAATGGCTTTTCTTAAACCGATTTCCTTGGTTCTTTCCATCACCGAGACTAACATAATGTTCATAATGCCAATGCCACCGACAATCAGAGAAATGGCGGCAATGCCAGCCAAAGCAATCGTTAAAGTCCCTAAAATTTGCGTGACCATGGATAAAAGGCCTTTAGTGTCAACGACCGAAAAATCATCCTTCTTTAAAGTTTTTAATAAAATTTGATTAACTTCTTTTTTCGCCGGCTCAATTTGGTCTTGGCTTTTGGCTTGGATCCAAAAAGCCAAAACATAATCCATTTCAAAGGTATCCAGCGCGGTGGTCACCGGAATAAAAGCTTGGTTGTCCATATCATTGCCACCCAGCGAGCCCTTTTTTTCCAAGACTCCCAAGACCGTAAATTTACTCTGAGAAACAGTAATTTTTTTACCGACCGGATTTTCTGTGCCAAAAAGCTTATCGGCCACCGTGGTTCCCAAGACCACCACTTTTTTGGCTGAGTTTTGTTGGGAGGCATTAAAAAAAGTTCCCAAAGCCGGATTTTGGCCGCGGATTTCCGGATATTCATAGGTCACGCCGGCCACTTGGGTAATTTTAGTTTTGCCGGCATAGGATAAAGTCGAATTGTTTTCCGTATAGGCCATGACTCTTTCAATGGCTGTCCCCTCCTGTTGTAATTCCCTTTGATGATTCATCGTGAATTTTGGGGCAGCCATGCCTGCACCCTGCATGCCCCCTCCACTCCCCTGGCCCATTTCCATATTGCCGGGCATGACCATTAAAAGATTGGAACCCAAACTTTCCAGTTGCCCGGTAATATAAATTTTTAAGCCTGATCCGATGGCAACCAAAAGAATAACCGAAGTCACCCCAATAATAACTCCCAGCATGGTTAAGACCGAGCGTAATTTATTGGCCTTTAAGGTAATGGCGGCTAATTTAATTGTCTCCAACAATTTTTCCATCGTAGATCTTCACCACTCTTTTGGCGGTTTTGGCAACTTCTAAATCATGAGTGACCAAAATAATGGTGTTGCCTTCTTTATTCAGCTGTTTAAGAATTTCTATAATTTGAGCTCCGGTTTTGGAATCAAGATTGCCGGTCGGTTCGTCAGCTAAAATCAAGCTTGGATGATTAACCAGGGCTCTGGCAATGGCCACTCTTTGCTGCTCTCCTCCGGAAAGCTGGTTGGGAAAGTGATGAATTCTTTTTTCCAAACCAATTTTAATCAGGATTTCCTCACTTCTTTTTTTTCTTTCTTCATCCGGCACGCCGGCATAAATCAAAGGCAGCTCGACATTAGACAAAGCGCTGGTTCGGGGAATCAGATTAAAAGTCTGAAAAACAAAGCCGATTTTCTGATTGCGAAGTTGGGCGAGTTTTTCCTCAGAAAGCTTGGAAACATCTTTGTCTTCCAAAAGAATTCTTCCAGTCGTTGGTGTATCTAAAAGACCAATTAAATGCATTAAAGTTGACTTACCGGAGCCAGACGGACCGACGATTGCCATAAAATCATTTTTTTTAATCGTCAGGTTGATATCGCTCAAAACTGGGACAGCCAGGGAATCCATCTGATAAACTTTGCTGATTTTTTCGCAGCGAAGAAGATTAGTGTTTTTCACTGGTGATGACCTTTTGCCCCTCATTTAGGCCTTCTTGAATTTCCGTTTTGGTATCGGTTTCAAGGCCTTTTTTAACTTCAACTTCTTTTGGCTTGCCATTCTCTAAAATCTTAACAAAATCTTGGCCATCCTTTTGATAAAGAGCCTGGTTGGGAACGGTTAACACGTCATTTTTTTCCTCGACAATGATTTCAATATCACCGTTCATACCCACCTTAAAACGCAAATCCTTATTTTCTGGCATTTTGATTTCAATTTGAAAAGCGGTGCCGCCACCCTTGGTGGTAACCGAAGCAAAGCTTACTTGACTGACTTCGCCTTCAAACTGTTCGTCAGGATAAGCATCAAGAGTAATTAAAACTTTTTGGCCGGCTTTAAGGCGGCTGATGTCCACTTCATCAATGTTGGCCGTAAATTTCATTTTTTCCGGATCGGCAATTGTAAAGGTGGCTCCGGCTGGAGTGATATTCACGCCGGCTATTGGGGCGTCAGCATGAGTGACAATTCCCGCAATTGGTGTGACTAAGCTCGCCAGTTTAAGGACAATGTCTTTAAGCTCGACATCGATGACAGCTTTATCCAAGTCAAACTGATTTTTCTCTAAAATTCTTTTAATGGTATCGGTGATGATTTGATCTTTGTAAGTGACTTTGGTTTCTTCATCAAAGTCCGCTCTTTCTTTGGAATAATCCTTTAAAGTTTTAATCATATTTTTTTCTAATTCTCTTTTGTCTAAAGAAGCAATTGCCTGCCATTTTTGGACTTTATCCCCTTCTTTAACACCCACCCAGTTTAAAAGACCGGAAGTCTGAAATTTCAAATCAACCTGGTTTTCTGACTGAATACTGCCGGTGGCGGAAACACTTAAACGGAGGTCTTCTTTTCTGACTTCGGCGGTTTGTGGCTGTTTTTTGGCCACCGAGGCTTTAACCCGAAGAGGCACAGTTATCGCCAATAAAATAATCAAAGCCAAAATAAAGGCGCTAAAAATTTTGTGCCTTCTAATAAAGCTAAAAGTTTTTTTAATTTTTGTCATAAAAAAAAGAACAGAAAATAGCTAATAAATTATATCAAAAAAATTAATTTTTTTCTTGGTATAGTCCCAAGTCAAACCAATGATGGCGACAGTAAGAACAAGAATGAATACCGGCATGTTTCCCGTTTCCTGGTGCCGGAGAGAGGACTCGAACCTCCAAGAGTTTCCCCACAGGATCCTAAATCCTGCGCGTCTACCAATTCCGCCACTCCGGCGCACCATTCATTTTAGCAAAATTGGTCAGATAGTTAAAGCTAAAGAAAAGGCTCTGGTATCAAATTCTTCTATTTTTTCCATAAAGAAGTTGACCTTACCGGCCCAGGTTTGTGAAGGAGGGGCATAAACCGGACCGATTTTGCAGGGATTATCCAAGCCACGATTGAAATATTTTTCCCTTAAGGTTTTCGTCACGATGGTAATCGAATCCTCCCAGGATTTAAAAGCATAGTTACCATTGGCCCAGCCATAGGCATTGTAAGAATTGTAAGGAATTTGTTTGCCAAAGGTTGATTCCACCCCGGTGATGGCCGGCACCAGCTTCCAGTCAATCTGATATTGATCAGCCAAAGTGATAAAATCTTGGGCATAGGCAGTTAAGGGTGAATTATACTTAGCTAGGAAAGCCTCAAGCTTTTGAACTCTCATATCAGGCTGGATATCAGCGCTTTTAAGGACGCCTGAAGAGCCTGCCATTGTCAGCTTCTCTTGAGCTTGAACGGGTTTGGGTACGATTAGAGCGGCCATTAAGGCAGCGAAGATTAAGATGAATAAAACCTTTTTCATAATATGGGCTTATTTAACCCATTAAAAAATCCTAAAGTATCGGAATTAACCTTTACTCTAGGATCTGGATAAATCATAACATACTATAAGACAAAAGTCAAGTTTTATGATAGAATAAGAAAGCGATGAAATTTAAAGTTTCTTCACCTTATAAACCGGCCGGTGATCAGCAACAAGCGATTGATAAATTAGTGGCTGGGATTGAAAAAAAATTTCCCCACCAAGTTTTGTTGGGGGTGACTGGTTCTGGCAAAACTTACACCATGGCCAAGGTGATTGAGGCCGTCCAAAAACCGGTTCTGGTTATTTCCCACAACAAAACTTTAGCCGCCCAGCTTTATCAGGAATTCAAGGAATTTTTTCCTCAAAACGGCGTTGGCTATTTTGTTTCCTATTATGATTATTACCAGCCTGAAGCCTATGTTCCCCAAACCGATACCTATATTGCCAAGGAAACCGATATTAATGAAGAAATTGACAAGCTTCGTTTAGGGGCAACCTCACTTCTTTTCTCCCGGCCGGACACGATTATTGTCGCCTCGGTTTCCTGTATTTATAATATCGGCTCCCCTTTGGAATACGGCCGCTATGTTTTGGAGTTTAAAAAAGGCCAAAAAGTAAAGCTGGAAGACCTTTTATATAAACTAGTTTCCCTCCATTACAAAAGAAGTAAATTTGAACTTTTGAGAGGCACCTTTCGGGTTCGCGGCGACCATTTGGAGATTTTGGCGGCCTATACCGACGAGATTGTAAAAATAACCATAAATAATGGTTTAATTGGAAAAATCGAGATCAGACCTTTGTTTGGCGGAGAAGGTTCGGAAGTTAACCAATTCATTCTTTACCCGGCCAAGCATTATTTAACCAATCCAGAAACCATGGAAGGTGCTTTTAAAATGATTAAAGAAGATTTAAAAATCCGCCTTAAGGAATTAAACAAACAAAAAAAATATTTAGAGGCTCATCGTCTGGAGCAAAGAGTCAAATATGATTTGGAAATGATTGTCCAGACCGGCTATGTCAACGGCATTGAAAATTATTCCCGCTATTTTGATGGCCGAAAGGCAGGCGACGCCCCTTGGAGCCTGATTGATTATTACCACCACTTATACAAGGATAAATATTTAATTTTTATTGACGAGTCTCATATGACCATGCCTCAAGTAAGAGGGATGTATCATGGTGATGCAAGCCGGAAAAAGATGTTAGTTGATTTTGGTTTTCGCCTTCCTTCCTGTTTTGATAACCGACCTTTAAAGTTCAATGAATTCCTGCCTTTGATGCCTCAGGCCATTTATGTTTCCGCCACCCCCGATGAATGGGAATTGGAAAAAGCCCAAGGTCACGTGGCTGAACAATTAGTGAGGCCGACCGGGTTGGTTGATCCGGAGGTGGTAATTAAACCTTCTTTGGGACAAATTAATGATTTGGTTAAGGAGATTCTTAAGAGAAAAAAGAAAGGTGAGCGAGTTTTGGTGACGACTTTAACCAAGAAAATGGCTGAAGAGCTGGCCAACTGGCTGACTGATATTAAAAATACAAAAGAACCAGTTCAAGTTCATTATCTTCACGCCGATGTCGATACTTTGGAAAGAACTGATATTTTGGCTGACTTAAGGGGTGGGAAATATGATGTCGTGGTCGGGGTCAATCTCTTAAGAGAGGGTTTGGATTTGCCTGAGGTCTCACTGGTAGCGATTTTAGATGCTGATAAACAAGGCTTTTTACGCTCCAAAACTTCTTTAATCCAAACCATGGGCCGGGCTTCAAGAAACGTTTCCGGACAAGTGATTTTGTATGCGGATGAAATCTCCTGGGCTATGAAAGGAGCTATTGAAGAAGTGGAAAGAAGAAGAAAATTTCAAATGGAATACAATCGGCAGCACAAAATTACCCCCCGCTCGATTGAAAAACCCATTAGGGGCAGGATTGCCGAAGGCACCGGCAAAAAAGGCAAGAAGCCAAAGTTTGGTGAAATTGATATTGAAGGTCTAACTCCCGGCGAGGCGAGGAAATTAATTCCTCAATTAAGAAAGGAAATGAGAAAAGCCGCCGCCGAGCTTGATTTTGAAAAAGCCACCCAGATAAGAGATTTAATTGAAAAGTTGTTGACAGTCTAAAAAAATTCACCTATGATAAGTTCAATGAGCAAGGGAGCATTAATCGTTATTATTTTATTAGTTTTGGCCACTGGGGCTTTTGCCACTCTTAAAATTACCCAAAACCAGACAACCAAGAACGAATCAAACGAGCAAACAACTGAAGAAATCACGCCCTCATCTTCAGCCTCACAATCCCCAGTTGTTCCCCTACCAGTTTCCGAATCTTTAATCAACGAGCAACTGAAATCTTATTTGCCCAATATTGGCGAGCTTGCCTATAACGGCAAGATTTTCTGCAGCCATTATCTTTATGGCTTTGATGAAGACAAATCAACCAATATGGTCAGAGCTTATGTTTGGGCTTATTGTGAGGAATATTATCAGCAAAATGGCCAACTCACGATGGGTTCAGGCGTGAGTGAGCCGGTTTTGGTGACTTTAGAGTTGCAAAACGGAGTTTTGGGGGTTCAAGGCCACCAGGAACCGGGCAACGGTTCTTTGTATGCTTCTTCCATTAAGGAAATGTTCCCGGAAAAATATTATAATGAGGTGATTAAGGGTTATCAGGTTAATCAATTCAAACCCTCACCGAAAGAACAAGCGGAGGCATATTATGTCCAGTAACGATTTATCTATCGCCGCCAAAGTTTATTTATTATCAGGGAAAATTTCCCATTTAACCCAGGGTTTTTGTTTTACCAAAGCCCCGACTGGCGAAACGGTCAATACCCAGAGATTGGCGGAAGGGATGATCTTGGCGACTTTGTTGGAACTGGTCAAAGACGGCAAACTGGAGATGAGAGACGAAAGCAAAAAAGTTCTTTTTATGGTCCAGCCGATTATCATGCTGAAGCGCAAGAGTTCCGAGGGTATGGGTTTGGCCAAAGCTATTTTAGACCGGCTTTCGGAAGATAAAAAATTAACTGATGTGATTACGGAAATTGTCGGCGCGGTTTATCTTGTCCCTCAAGAAAGAATTTTAAGTTTAGTGGAAAAGGAATTGACTGACTTGTTTAAAGTGGTTGAAGTGAAAAAAATGTTGGGAGTGACTAGAAATGAAAAAGTTTGGGACGAGAAAAAAGTGACTGATTTGGTTAAAAAATATGAAGGCGAAGCCCAAAAGTCTTTTCAGGAAACAATCGATACTCCTTTGCGGATGATGTCCTTAAGCAGTATTCATATCGCTTGGGGACAAACCACGGAAAAGAAAAAGGACGATTTACACGACCACGATTAAACTTATTAGAAAGGCAAATCGTCGGCAAAATCTTCTTCTTTGAGATCCTTAATAAATTCTTTGACTTGTTCTTTGGCCGGGCAAAAATTCTTAAAGATACAAAACTTGCAAAGTCGGCTTGGTTTAGGTTCAAATTCCTTAGTTTGATTGATTAAATCAATCTTGTCGGAGATTTCTTTTTTCAAATCTCCAGTGGTTTGATTATTTAAATTATAATCGTTAATATTTCCTGATCGGAGGAAGTAAAAACTGGCTTTGGTAACTGGCTTTTTAAAATTTTCTTCTGCCAAGACTTTATAAAATTTCAGCTGGAAGCTATTATTGCTTTCCTTTTTGCCGGTTTTAAAATCAATCACCTGCAGTGTTTCATCATCGTTTTGGGAAATTAAATCAAACTTGCCGGAAATATCAAAATTTTCATTAATCGGTTTGATAAGGTTTTGATAATCCTCAATCGAATGTCGTAAATCAGGGGTGGGTAAATATTCAATCTTTAAATCCCGAGGCTGCATCTCAAAGAAATTTTTCAGCATTAAAAGAGCCTGGTTATAAACCGATTTTTCCTCCTCCAGGGTTTTAAAGCCTCCCCACTCCCCTAACGGCGGTTTTTTATTCCACTGAAATTCACTGGTCCAGGTTCCTTTTAGAGTATTTTTCAAATTCTCCCAGTTCCGGTCGTCTTCCTGGGCATGAAAAAAGAGAGTGATGGCGTTGT
>Ga0315288_10010461_pt1 | contig 11689 bp, 3 predicted proteins | sample YL17G11_20_MG_FD_203454 | JGI IMG/M metagenome (GOLD analysis project Ga0315288, IMG submission 203454) | Sediment microbial communities from Yellowstone Lake, YNP, Wyoming, USA - YL17G11_20 | ecosystem: Environmental > Aquatic > Freshwater > Lake > Sediment | place: USA: Wyoming | collected... | reverse complement strand
CACTCATGCCATAAAGGCGCGAAAAGCCTTTGTAGAAGCCAATGGCAACTCTCTTCCAACCTTGCACTATAACTTCATCGCCATTAAAAAAAACAACACTTTTTATCCTTTAAGCCCGCAATGACAATTCCTTTAATACGTTTGCATTAATCATTTAACACGACCCCTGGAACCCTTTCAATTGGCAACCAATTTGGAGATGAGTTTATTATTATATCGGACATTTCATACAAAAAAAGCGAAGTCTTTTTCCCTTCAGGAGAGACTTCGCTTTTTTCTTTGGGATGACGCTTTTAGAAAAATCCGGTGAAGCTTATCATTATCCGGCTGTAATTGTTGCTTTCCTTTGCGGAGAACTTCTTTTGTTCAGTAATCCTTTGGGTTCTTCTGAATTTGGTATCATAAAGTCTAATATCGGTAAATATCTCTTTTTCTACGTCGCCATAATGAGCATATTCATAGGTAACGTCTATCTTTATCTGGCTCCAGGCTATGCCGGTTCCGAAAGAGAAAACGGAACCATTTACCCAGGATCCTTTTTCCACCCCATGATTGGATAGGACAAAATTGGGAGAGTATACGAAGAAAGTATCATTCCCCAAGATAAGCATATTTTCAGGATCGATGTAACCCTGGAGATACACTTCACTGGAATCAAGCTGAGTGGTAAAAAGCTTGGGATCGTTTCTGAATCCGAGTCTTAAGGGAATCTTCCCCCATTTGGTGTCGAGCATGTATTCGCCACCCAAGCGAATCTGGGTTAGATTTCGCCAATCTAAGCTGGGCACAAAGGGTGGTTTATTTCCTTCCTTCACCCACCATTTATCCGTTAAATAACCTCCGGTGGTTACCTCCTCCCCTGAAGGAGGGTCAGCAATGTTTCTCTCATAAGTAACCTCGGTCTTGGAGTAATTTCTGAATTCCACATCTAAAGCCAGTGTGAGGGAGTTCATCTGATATGAGGTTCCTACCCCCACCATGGTGGGCATCTTCCATTTTCTTTCGTATCCCTCGAAATCGAAAATACGGGTTTTTGATAGAGAGGGCATAACTACCCCTAACTCAACGTAATCACCAAAAAGCTCGGCATTGATATCTTCTTTAAGGGAAAAAGGAGTCTTAACCACCGCTCCCAAACGAAGCTTATCCCACTTATACATAGCCCCGAAGCTGAAATTGAATCCGGAATACTTACTGACTATGTTGGGATGAAGCCTGATCCCATTACTATCAGAGGGATCAGGACTGATAAAATCCTCTACCGCATACTGAAATGGAACAAAGAAATCCACATTACCGGTGTACTTTCCGGTATAGATATTAACCCCTGCTCCTAAAGAAAGAGATTGGAAAACCTTTCCCCCCAAGGCGATATTGAATCCATCTAATTTGCCGGTTACTTTTTCATCTATCTGAGGAAGCTGATAATTGGGAATAACTATGCTGTCCTGGGAGAGGGCACGATCGAGTATCACGACATTCCTGTTCTCCTGAAAGATGTCTGCCAATTTCTGGTAAAGCCCTCCTATTACCAGCTCTTTCCCCCGGATTTTGAACGGAATGGCTACACTGGCAAACGATATCGAGTTGTTATCATACTTCGGTTTCCTACTGTCGTTAAAATTCACGCTGGATGCATTTAAGGTATATTTATTTCGTTGCATATAGGAGCTGAAACTCACGTTCATCTGGGTTTTTTCTAACTGGGTAAGCCCGGCTGGATTCCACGAGGCGGCAGTGGGATCATCGGAAACGGCAAAAAACGCCCCCCCCATTCCTCTGGCTTTAGCTCCACCGCCCAGAAAATTATAGTCGGTGAGCTGGAAAGGCGTAAGAAAAGCATTCTGGATGCTGAAATACTCAGAGGTATCCGTTTCCACGTCTGGACCAAACTTCTGACCACCCGAAGCGGAGACGGAGACAAACAAAAGAAACCATGTGGTTAGAACTAAAAGCTTTGACTTCATTTTAACTTACTCCTTAAGGTTGAAGTTAATTTTCCATCTTCATTTCAAACTCATCCCGTTTGTGGCGGGATCACCAAACCAAAATCGAATATGAATTATATTGGTTCAATAAATGCTTGTCAAGCATATTTTGCAAAAAATTATTCTTTTTTTAAACAAAGCTGTTCTCTTTCCTTACACCCGAGGGAAGTCGCAGGATTTGACGAGTTGTGATCAAAGTCAGTTAGACCACAGCTTCATTGATTTTCTGGTAATTACTGCTTTGGGGAAAATATTTTCGAACCTTAATTCCCAATGAGAATAATAGATACCATCCTCTTATCTAAGTCGGTCGCTGGTCTATATCAAACGGTACCATTTATGACTTTGAGTAATAAGGTGCAAGATTATTCTGTTTGATTGGGCGGGGTTGCACGGATGCACACCCCGACGGAAGTCCGTCTGGGCATCCGCTCGTTGCGGAACAATCCCATGAAGCATTTTTAGTTAAACCATGTTAAGGGTTTTCATCCTCAGGGGCAATCTTCAAATAAATTCTATTTAGTATTTCTAAATTTGCTTTCTCTCTTTTTTCTGACATCCTCTTTTAAATGCTTATTTTCATGCGCACCTGTGATTTTATTTCTAGAAAATAGGTTTATGGATCAGATTAAAGCATTCTAGATACGTGACCAAGGAATCTACCTTCTGTTTTGTCTCTTTTTCTTTTCTCTTAAATGTGAAGAATCAAAATACTGAGAAGCTTAGTCAGTATAGGTAATTATCCCTATATCTGTCTTGTAAACGACTCGATTTTATAGCAAGTGTGCAAAATTCTTGCAAAAGTGCTTGACAAGTGTGGTTGGAGCACCAATATTAAATCTGAAAGGTTAAAGTGAGTTTTTCTTGAAAGGATATTATCTCATTCGATGCTCTTATCTATATGGGAAGAGTATTGATGGAAGCAGTCTCTAATTAAGGACCATAAATTGGCAATTACTTTTGATTTTTCACTATAAGGAGGTGATTTAGATGGAACTGAAGGAATTAGTGCTAGAGGTTGAAGCCCTGGAGGAGAAAATCGCTCCTACTGGTGTCTCAGGTGGTCGTCCGTAATTGGTCATGATTTGAGGAGTACAACCACCAGCACCTCCTTTCGAAAGACCCCGCAAGATGTGGGGTCTTTCCCTTTATAGGAAGAGCTATTAAATGAATTGCATTCCGGTTTCTCTAAGTCATCTTAGCTTCTCCGATTATCTCTTTCGCTGCGTGCTTTAAATTAGAAAGCAATTCTTTTTTCTCCTGATCTTTCAAATAGTTTTGCTTCAGTTCTTCATTTTCTATATTTCCACTTAATCTTTTTAGAATCCTTCCAGCGCTTTCTAAGTGCTGATATGCTCTTTCAATATCATGACAGGATAAAAATAGTTTACCCAGATGATGTTGATTTCGCCACATCATCTCCGGATTATTCAGCTTTTCCGCCAGTTCGAGGGCAGTTTCAAAATCATTTTGTGCTGACTTCAAATTCCCGCTTATCCATTCTTTCTTTCCAGATATCATATAAAACTCAGGTTGAAATACTATATAGAGGGACAATCCGGAATTCACGGTTTTGTTTAATAATTCTTCAGTTTTCTCCAGATTCCCCCATTCCAAATACAATTTGCTATATTCTAAGTTCAAGGAGACTAATTCCTCCTGGGTACTTGATTTTTCTGTCAAATACATCGCTTGATCCAAAAGAGCCAAAGCCTCTTCAAATTCCTTTTCTTTCTTGCGAAGATGACTTCTAATCTGAAGAACTTTAGTCAGAGATCTTTTATCATTTATGGCATCTATAATCTTGGTGGCCTCTTCTAACATCTGCATTGCTCTTTGATCGTCATTTAGGGCAGTCGAAAATTTACTAAAGTTTACTAAGACTAAAATCTGCAGTTCCTTATCTCCTATGTCTTTTGCGCTCTTGATAGCTTGATTGAAATATTCATAGGCTTTTTTGTAATTGCCCAACCAAAACTGAATTTCCCCCATGTTTTCCAGAATATACCCCACTCTTTTAGTTAGAGCAATGTTTTCAGTCAATGCCAGCGCCATTTCATTATATTTCAAAGCATTTTCAAAGTCTCCCTTTTTTTGATGGGCATCTGCTAAGTTTTCCAGATTAAGGGCGATTTCCTTTTTATCTTTGATCTGCTCATTTAATTTCAAAGACTCCATATAATAATGGATGGCTTCATCATATTTACCAAAAGAGAAATAGGTTGCTCCAATATTATTTGAAGTACGCGCTATCCACTCTCTGTTATCTAAAGCTCTATAGACAGATAAAGCATCTTCAAAGCATTTTAATGCCTGAGAGTATTGATGCTGTGACCAATACACCAGTCCCATGTTATTTAAAGTGGAAGCCTCATATTTCTTATTGGTTAAGGTTCGGTCTATTTCCAGTAGTTGGTGAAAGTGATCCAGGGCTTTTTGGTATTGGCTATCTGTCCAGTAGAGCAGTCCAGCGAAACTCAAAGTATCTGCTCGCCCCAAGGGATCGTTTATTCTTTGATGAATCTCCATAGCTTTTTCCACATAGAATATTCCCTTCTTATAATCATGCCTCTGCCGATAGGTCTCAGCCAGAATGCTATAGGTCTTAGCTAACCACTTCAGATGGGATGAGCCTTCCATCAAACTCAAGATGGTCTGGCAATCGTGCTCGGCTTGATCCAGCTCACCTGTCTTTCTACAAAAGTTAGCTCTTTTCATCAAAGCCACTATCTGTTTTTCCACCGCTTTTTGTCTGTCGGCGAATCTCGAAGCTATGTCTACGGCATTCCCCAGATACCCCAAGACCTCTTGATTGGCAGATCTTTGTTCCATCTTTTTGGCAGAAAGAAGCGCATATTTGTAAGCTGGATCCAGTTCCCCAGCCTCATAAAAGTGGCGGGCTATCTCAAATATTAATTCTTCATGCTCCATGGGGTGGTGCTTTCTTAGAAGCTCTGCTGTCTGATTATGCCAAAAGATGCGTTTATCTTTGCCCCATCTCTGATAAAGCAGGCTCTGTAGACTTTGATTGGCAAACTCGTAATATGTCCTTTCCCCGGCAAATTCTTCTTTCTTGATGAGCAGTTGATCATTGGTCAGAGAAGACAAGGTTTCCGACAACGTCTTTTCATTCAATAGATTTAGTTCTTTCACCAATCTGAGAGTAAACCTTTTTCCTATCACCGCCACCACATTTAAAAATCTCAATGTCTTCTCATCGTATCTTTTCAAGTTTTCGAGCAGGACCGCCTCAATCGAATCTGGAGCTTTTGATTCTTTCAGCCTCTGGATGTCCAACCTCCAGATAGAATCTTTGAGGAAGACCACATCATTCTCCAGCAGATATTTCAGCACCTCAATTATGAAAAAAGGATTACCCGAGGTTCTTTCGCGAAGGGAGGTGAAAAATTCGGGTGAGAAGTCTGAATGGGTTAATTTGGACAAGACTAAGTTTTGGGTGTCGGAAAGATCAAATCGCTGGAGTTTTATAAACTCAACATCCTTTTGTTTCAAACCATGATCCATCAGAGTTCTAAGCCCAGGGCTATCTTTTGACGTATCTTCACGCCGGGAGCAACACAAAAAGATCATACCCTTATCTGCCTGCGTTTGAAAATGCTCTAAGAATCGCAGGGTATAAAAGTCCGCCCATTGTAGGTTTTCGATAACCATCACTAAGGGGAGGGATGACGATATTTCTAATAAAAGCTGATAGATCTTCTGCTGAAGAAGAGCCTGGGCTTCTGAAGAAGCTGATGAACTTACACCCGGACCTTTAAATATCTCTCTTAAATTATGAATCACGTGGTCTGGACATCGATTCTCCACATACGGTTCCAATTTGCGCAGGATCTCTATTAAAGGCTGATAGGCTAAAGTTTGGTTCTCCAGACAATTTGAATCTACATAGATGATTCCTTGAAGCTGACTCTTTATCTTGAGATTATGGAGCAGAGAGGTTTTACCTATCCCTTGTTCTCCCGATAAATAAGCGCAGCCTCCCTGTAAAGAAATCATCCGTTTCAGATAATCTTCAAGCTGGGTAGACTCCTTTTCTCTTCCCACCAGTGGACCACTATAAAGATAAGCCAGAGAGGTCCTCTCTTGTGAAAAATCCACTTGTTCGGTTTTCTTAAGGTCTGGCTTGAGACCAGACTCTATCATTCCTTTTACTTCCGTAGCATTGCGCGGACGATCAGCCGGAGATTTCTCCAAGAGTTTCATAATCAGCTGGTTCAAAGAAGGAGGCAGGTGAGGATTCAACGCAGTTGGCGGCTCAAGCTTTTGTTCCAAGTGAGCGGAGATGATCTTCACCGGGTCGTCGAAGAAGAAAGGAAGCTGGGAGGTCACCAGCTCATAAAGAATGATTCCTAGCGAATAAAGATCGGTTCTTTCATCCAAAGGCTCTTCTTTGAACATCTCCGGAGCCATATAGGGTAGAGTCCCTTTGGTCTCCTTGCCTCTCCTTGCTCCGATCTTTTCGGATAATCCAAAATCCAAGATTTTCGGACGAAAGACTCTCTCCGTTATCTTGAGATTGTCCGGCTTAAGATCACAATGCACTATTCCGCGGAGATGAAGAAATTCTAAAATATCGCAGATTTTCCAGATCAAATGATAGAGTCTTTTTAATTCAGCCGACGCTTGATTGGGATCAGAAAAGTCGGTAAAGATTTCCTGAAGACTCTTCCCTTCAACTAATTCCATGGTAAAATAGGGAACACCACTTTCGGGTATCCCCTTATGTCCGGGCAGGGGCATGTCCTGCACTTCGTCCTGCCTCGCACTGAGTGCGCTCGGCACGAAGTGAGACTCAGTGTCGAAGGAAGAGCTTGCCTCGAAGGATGGAACATCCGCCTGAGCACAAAGCTCTGAATATCCGAAATCTAATGCCTCCACCACCCCCGGATGCTTAAGCTGGCTAAGAAGAAGGAATTCCCTTTTAAAACTTTCTACTGAAGAAGGATTCACCGCTTCTGCGGAAAGAACTTTGACGGCGATATTTTTATTAATCCACCGATCATAAGCTTGGTATACTCTTCCTATTCCACCTGCTCCCAGGTCCTGTAGTATCTCGTAGCGGTGAGAAAAAAGACGAAGCATCTTGACCATCTGTGAATTTTCTTTGTCGGACATTTCAATCAGAAAGGGGAAGAATTTCCTGTGCGGAAAATCAACAATGGTTTGAAATATTCAGCTTATGGTTCTTCATACTCTGATGCAGAAAATCAGTTTTTTGGAGCGTCGACTTCCTGTCTTTCTATTGGAAGGGTGATAGTGAAAGTGGTTCCCTCCGAAGAGCTTTCTACGGATATGGAACCTTTGTGATTCTTGATGATCTTTTCACAGATGACCAAACCGAAGCCATGTCCATCTTTCTTGGTGGTAAAGTGAGGCTCAAATATCCTGGGCAATGACTCCGCTGGTATCCCGGGTCCCGAGTCGGAGATTTTGATCTCCACCAGCTTTTCTCTTTTTACATAAGTGGTGGCAATGTTGATGGTTCCTGATGCTTCCGGTATGGTGGTTATGGAGTCAGCTGCATTGTTGAGTATATTTAAGAAGACCTGTTGAATTTGACCCACATCCATGGGCAACGGGAGAAGCTCCGGGTCAAAGTTTATCTCAAATTTTATCCCAGAAAATTGTTTCTGTGGCTTTAAGGAAAAGATCAGATCTTCGATTAAAGTGCGCAGATCATATTCGGTTATCTTCGTTTCCAGTTTCGAGAAATCGACCATGCCATCGGTGAATCTTTTCATTCTCTCCACGCTCTCTTGAATGGCTTTGGCGTTTTTTTCCGTCTTGGTGGCATCTCCCTTCTTCAGATTCAAAGACAGAAGCTCGGCATTGTTCATGATGATGGTGAGATAGTTATTCAGCTCATGTCCTATAGATGCCGCCATCTCCCCTTTAGCTACCAGATTTTGTGAATAGATGAGATATTTCTCCGCTATCACCTTCTCGGTTATGTCCTCGATCACTAAAATCAATCCCAGGATGCGATTATCATGGCTATTCAGCGGACTTACCTTTAAAGACAAAGCCATCTCCTCTGACTTAAATTTGTGATAAGACTTGGCTTCCTGAAAAGGCTCGCCGGTATATAGAACCTGATAACAGATTTTTTTCCATCGGATGGACTCCTCTGGTAACACTAAGTCCAGAAGGGAAAGACCCTTGAGGGAGAGAAGATTGGTTTCGTCTTTCCAGCCTGCCTTCTTGAAAATCTCCTGGGAAGCTTTGTTGGCAATGGTAACTTTTAGACTATTGTCCACCACCACTATTCCTACCGGAGTCTTATTCACCACATTCTCATTATAGATCTTCATCGCTAAAAGATTCTCATATAGCTTGGCGTTCTCTATGGCTATAGCGGCTTGCCCGGCAAAAAGCTCAAAAAGATAAAGATCGCTCTGAAGAAAGATGTTGCTTTTGGAGCTGTTATCCAGATATAAGATTCCGATTATTTTCTCTTTGCTTTTCAAAGGAACGCACATGATGGATTTCAAATCCAGCTCCACGATGCTTTTCTGCCGGGAGTATCTTTCATCGTGTTGGGCATCGGAGGTGTAAATGGATTTGCCGGTTTTAGCCGCGCTGGTGGCAATGGACATGGAGATGCGGAAATCCTCTTTGGACAGAGATTCTTTGCTGATGTTATGAGCGGTCTTGAATTGCAGGTTGTCTTCCTCATCCAGAAGCATCAGAAATCCGCGCTCTGCCCGCAACAGTTTGCTGGCTCTTCGCATCACCATCTGGAGTATGTCATCTAAAACTAAGGTGGAGTTGATGGCTTTGCTTATGTCCAACAAAGCCTCCAGGTCGTCTCTTCTCACCCGAGGCGAATCTGAAGAGCCAGACGTTTCCTTATCACTCTCCAATCGGGGTTGAACGATCTTCACCTGTTCGAAGATCGTATCCATTTGAGCTAACGTGTCATCCGCATCCAAAGTCTCGAAGTCTTTCTTCTTATCCATAAGGGATGCGCTCTGATCGAAATTTGCAGGAATCTTGGTTTCTCCGAATATAGCTTTCTCTTCGGCTTTTACTGCTTTTTGAGAATCTGGGTCAGACATTTTTATTTCCTTCTTTGAATTTCAACCTCCCCTTAACGGTTTAAGTTCTTCTATATTATCGGTTAAGACCAAAGATAGCTTAACTTGAAAAAATCAGTTTAGAGAAGAATTTTTGGGGGAAAGTTGAGAGCAGAGAGTTAAGAGTTTTGAGTATGGAGTTGAGAGTATAGAGAAAATATCAACCAGTCGGTCAGGGGTGCACTAACCCTTGATCTTCCATACAGATTTTCAATTTATGGAGCGATATGTCCCACCTACGGTGGAAGGGCACCCTGCTTCAACCTGTAAATTCTCTGTAAGAATTCGCCTCTTGACCAAACAACCTATTGATAAGAGGTGTTAGGTGATGGGTGTTAGGTTTAAGCTCTTCGCTCTACGCTCTACGCTCTATGCTCTTTGCTCTCAGCTTTCTTTTCCTTTCACCTTTAACCTTTCTCCTTACACCATACATAGATCACCTGATACGAAAATAGGCTTGACAAACCAGAAATGGATTTGTAAACTAAGTTAGAGTTGATACCTATTTCACTGCAGGCCAGAAAATTTGCCCTGCGTGTTTTGTCTTAACAATTTTCAAAATGGAGGAAGCAATGCCAAAAGCTATTACTTTTGTAGGAAACCTGACCGTAAGAATGATGCTCCTGATGATCTGGTTTTTAACCGAAACTTCTTTTGCACAGCAAATCCTATGGGAAAAAACATATGACCAAGGTAATAGGGAAGATGAAGCTTATTCTGTTAATGAAAATCAAGACAAAGGTTTCATCATTGCAGGCAGATCATACAATTCTGTGGTCGATCAAGGCTTGCTCCTCCGGACTAACGAGAACGGTGATATACTCTGGATAAAAACATATGGAGGTATTTCATATAATTACCGCAGCCGTTTTTATTCAGTTAAACAAACCCCTAATGGGGGATTCATTAGTACGGGTTTTACAAACTCTTCTGGAGCGGGGGGATATGATGTTTGGCTTGTCAGAACTGATGGGAACGGAAACGAACTTTGGACAAAAACGTTCGGGGGAAGTAGTTACGATTGGGGTAGGTGCGTTCAAAACACCCAGCAAGGTGGGTTCGTCGTTGCTGGAAGCACGCAGTCTTCTGGAGCAGGTGCACAAGATGTGTGGCTCATTCTGACTGATCAGAATGGTGATAAGATTTGGTCGAAAACCTTTGGTGGGACTGGTGACGACTACGCTAATTATGTCCAACAGACCACAGACGGTGGGTTCATCCTCACTGGAACTACCAGATCTTTTGGCGGAGGTGGAGCATATATTTGGTTAATTCGAACAGACGCTGATGGCAACATTCTATGGACAAAAACGCATGGTACAGGCGGTGATTATGGTTATGTTGGTGAAAGTACTATGGATGGAGGATTCATTGTGGCTGCAATTGCAGGTGGAGATGCTAAGATCATCCGAACTGATCAGAATGGGGATGCCCTATTTACAAGATCCTTCGGGTATACAGTGACAGACCCATGTGTGCAACAGACCAGAGACGGTGGATTTATTGTAACACGTACATTCTCCGATAAATTTGATTATATACCTGAATGCATCAAGACAAACGAAAACGGTGATATTGTGTGGACAAAAACATTAGGAGTAGAATCTGAGGACAAATACGTTTATTTTGTTCGTCAGACAACAGATTGTGGGTTTATTCTCACAGGATATCACTGGGAATCTGGATATACCGAAGATGTTTGGCTCGTCAAACTCAGGCCTCCTTTCTCACTACTGCTTAAGGATTCCCATGACAACCCAATCCCACAAGGCAAAGCATTCAGGATCTACAAAGTGCACAATGACCCGCCGACAATTACGGAAGAATATAAAGGAGAGTCAACAACAGATGCACAAGGCAAAATAACATTACCCGGCAACTGGGGGCTTAGTGGAGGCGACTCGATAAAGGTCGAACGCCTTCTTTATACGGAGCCTGCGCGCAAACACACCAACATTTTGCGCAACATGTATTATATTAAAGTCGACAATACAAAACTTAAGACGGATGGAACCGTCTTTTATGATACTTTATACCGTGATCCCTGTCAGCAACAGGAACTCATAGTAGACCATACCACGGTGATGTTCGATCTTCTGGTCTCGGTGGAATGGGATGCTGACCAACAATATTTGGAGAGCCTACTTGAAGGTTTCAGATACATGTCCAATTATTGGTATGATGTGAGCGACGGACAATTGTATCTTGATACAGTAAGGATTTACGACAATAACGTGAACTGGGATCAGGCAGATGTTCGGATCTACACCAGCAACATGGTAAGGCCTGGGGTGAACCCTTATCTTACCGGTGATATCCGATTAGGGGGTGCAATCCATAGTGCAGGGAACGACCGACTACACTTTCCCAGGATATTTTACTTCAATAATGAAGACGCAAACAGAAATCTCACTTATACCATCTTCCCCTACAATTGGACGATAGACCAGACTACTTACTATGGTCACAATGTAAGTTATCCTCCCTCGCGGACCTTGGCACATGAGTTTGGGCATTATGGAATCGGTTTTCTTGACGAATATTGCCACTGCCCGTGCTACCCTGAAGATGAGATCTTTCCCGACTATTATTTTGGGTTAATGG
>Ga0315288_10010460_pt1 | contig 11689 bp, 10 predicted proteins | sample YL17G11_20_MG_FD_203454 | JGI IMG/M metagenome (GOLD analysis project Ga0315288, IMG submission 203454) | Sediment microbial communities from Yellowstone Lake, YNP, Wyoming, USA - YL17G11_20 | ecosystem: Environmental > Aquatic > Freshwater > Lake > Sediment | place: USA: Wyoming | collected... | reverse complement strand
GACGAGCGCGGCCGCGCACCCGATGACGAAGACGAAGAGGACCGGGAACAGCGGCCCCTTCGGGAACCCGGACCACGTCGGCCGTGCCCGGACCCGCTGCGGCGCTTGGGGGCGGGTGGTGGGGGGTACCTGCATGGAGATCCGAGGCAAGGATACCCCCCACCTGCCGGAACGATGGGCGACCGCTCCGCCGGCCGACTTCGTGGGGAGTGTGCGATTTCCGTTTCATCGTGCCCGGACGCGAGACCGGAGGAATCCCCACCGCGTCCGGATACGGAGAACCCTTGTGAAGGATCCGCGCAAGGAGATCCTGAGGGATCCGCGCAAGGAGACTCGCGCAAGGGAGGAGCAGTCCGCGTGGCGTACCGGATGGCCGGTGATCGGATGTGGAGATGGCGGTTCGATGCTGCCTGTCGGGACGGGGACGCCTCGCTGTTCTTCGCGCCGAGCTACTTCGAGAAGCGCGAGGAGAAGGGCGCGCGAGAGGCCTCGGCCAAGGTCATCTGTCGGCGCTGCCCGATTCGCGAGTCGTGCCTGGAGTACGCGCTCACCATCCGCGAGTCCCACGGCGTGTGGGGCGGACTGAACGAGCTCGAACGGCGCCGACTCCTCCGCGAACGGCCCCTCCGGGCCGGCTGACCGCGGCCTCTTCCCAGGTGCCACTCGCCTCTGCGAGGATGCCGCCATACCGAAGGAGGGTGGGCGATGGGCATCAAGGATACGCTCGCCGAGCTTGGCCTCGAGCTCCCGCCGGCGCCGACGGCGGTGGCGTCGTACGTGCCGGTGAGGCTGCAGGGTGACCTCGCGTACGTGTCGGGCCAGATCCCGGTGGTCGACGGTGCGATGCTGCACCCCGGGCACCTCGGCGCCGAGGTCACCATCGAGCAGGGTCAGGAGGCGGCGAAGCGGTGCGCGCTGCAGGCGCTCTCGGCGCTGCGGGAGGCACTCGGCACCCTCGACCGCGTGCGGGGCATCGTGCAGGTCACGGTGTTCGTGGCGTCGTCGCCGGGGTTCACCGAGCAGCCGAAGATCGCGAACGGCGCGAGCGACCTGCTCGTCGAGGTCCTCGGCGAGCCCGGCAAGCACGCGCGCGCCGCGGTCGGGGTGGCCGAGCTGCCGCTCGGTGCACCGGTCGAGGTCGCGCTGATCGCGAAGTTCGACTAACCGATCAACCGGCGTCGCGGAGCACCCGGAGGTCGCCTTGCCGTCGCGTGAGCCCGCGCTGGTCGAAGTGCTCGAGGAGCGGCAGCGCGTACTTCCGAGACGTGCCGAGCCGCTCGCGGAACGCGCTCACGGTGATACCGGCCGCGCCCACCTCGCGCGCGATCTTCTCGGCGAGCTCCACGAAGCCCGGGGTCATCACGAGGTCGGGCGAGACGCGTACGAGCGCGCCGGCGCGCGTTGCAGCCTCGAGCACCTCGCGCGAGAAGCCGGCGGCGACGAGGTCACCGACCGTCGGTGGGGTCGGTTCACCCTCCGCGACGGCCCGGACCAGCCGGTCGACCTCCTCCTCACGTCCGGCGAGCGTGACTCGGTGCGTCGCAAGGCGGATCGTCGAGCCCTCGCGCGCGATCTCGCCGCGCCGGGCGAGGTCGTCGAGGAGCGCGTCGGCGAGCCCCGGGTCGGTGCCGATGCTCGCGTGGCGAAGCGTGCCCGCCACGGACGCGCGCGCGAGCGCGAGATCCGCCCCCTCGTACAGCGGGTGCTCCGCGTGGAACGCGGCGAGCGCTCCGCGGATCTCCGACGCGACCGCCGCATGGGCGCCGTCGCTCACCCACCACGCGCCGACGAGGTGGGCGCCGTCGACGTCGGATGGCGACACACCGGTGAGGACCTCGATGCCGGCCGTTCGCACCACTCCGCGCTCGGCCACGAGCAACGCGGGTAGCTCCTCCCGCGACGCGGCCTCGCGCGCGGCGAGCCGGCGCTCGACGTCGGGGCCGGGGCGCGGCAGAGGCTCCACGTCCAGCACGACGCCGCCGGCCACCGTCTCGCGCCGTCCGGCCTCGCGGAGGACGAAGCGGTCGCCGACGTCCAGCACGAGCGGTTCCGACAGGTGGATGCGCGCGAAGGCGCCGCCGCGGTCGACGACCTCGGTTCGGCCGTAGAACCGGATCCGCGCGTCGCGCTCGGCCGACCCCGCGTACAGCTTGTAGGCGCCGCGCGACGTGAGGGGGTGCCCGAGCCCGCGGACCGGCCGGATGCGTGCCTCGAGCACGCTCGTCGGGCGCCACTCACCCGGGCGGCCGAGGACGTCGCCGCGCTCCAGCCGCTCTCGGTCGGCGCCGACGAGGTTCGCGGCGACGCGCGACACGGGCCGTGCGACCTCGATCGAGCGCTTGTGGGTCTGCAGCGAGCGGATCCGCGCCCGGGCGCCGGTCGGGTACAGCTCGACCACGTCGCCGACCGCGATCCGCCCGCCGGTGAGCGTGCCGGTCACGACCGTGCCGGCGCCCTTGATCGAGAAGACCCGGTCGACGAACTGGCGCGGTCGCGCGTCCAGCATCGGGTCGGGCGCCGTCGAGACCATCGCGTCGAGCGCCGCGACCAGCTCGTCGATGCCCTCGCCGGTCGCCGACGAGCAGGGCACCATCGGCGCCCTCTCGAGCGAGGTGCCGGCCAGGCGCGCCTCGACCTCGCGAGCCGTGGCGTCGAGCGCCGCGTCGTCGACGAGGTCCCGCTTCGTGAGCGCCACGATGCTGGCCTCGGCGCCGAGTACGTCGACGATCGCGAGGTGCTCCTCGGACTGCGGTTTCCATCCTTCGTCCGCAGCGACGACGAACAGCACGAGGCGCACCGGCCCGACGCCGGCCAGCATGTTCCGCACGAACCGCTCGTGGCCCGGCACGTCGACGAAGCCGATCTCGCGACCGGACGGGAGCGTGAACCACGCGAACCCGAGGTCGATCGTCAGACCTCGGCGCTTCTCCTCGACCCAGCGGTCGGGGTCGATGCCGGTGAGGCGGATGATCAGGCTCGACTTGCCGTGGTCGACGTGGCCTGCGGTCGCGACGACGTGGAGCGGGGGCTCCGCGGCGGGTGTCGCTGCGCGCGTCGCCGTCGCCGGCGCCTCACTCATCGTCGAGGTCGTCGCCCTCCAGCGCGTACTGGATCGCGCGGGTGAGGTTCACGAGCTTGTCCTCGGCAACCGTTCGCAGGTCGAACAGGACCGACTTCTCCTCGATGCGACAGAACACGGCGGGGGCGCCGGTGCGGAGGCGCGCGGCCATCGCGGCCGGGTCGGGCACGCGCAGCTCCACCGCGTACGACGGGATCGCGCGGCCGGGGACCGAGCCGCCGCCGACCACGGCCTCGGAGTGGACGACGTGCGCGCCCTCGAGCTCACCGTCGAGCGCCTCGGCGAGCTGCGTCGCCCGCAGGTGCACGTTCTCGATCGGCTCGCGCAGCATGCGCCAGACCGGTAGGTCCGTGTAGGCGCCGGTGGCGTATGCAGCGAGCACGGACTGGAGCGCCGCGACCTGCATCTTGTCCACCCGGACCGCCCGTGCGATCGGGTGGCGGCGCATCTCCTCCAGCGGATCGGCCTTGCCGACCACGACGCCCGCCTGCGGCCCGCCGAGCAGCTTGTCGCCGGAGAAGATCACGATGTCGGCGCCGTCCGCGAGCGCCTCCGTCACGGCCGGCTCGTCGGCCAGCACACCGGGATGGGGCTCGAGGAGCCCCGACCCGAGGTCGAACACGAACGGGATCCCGACCTTGTGCGCGACGCCGGCCAGGTCGCCGGTCGACGGCGTGGCGGTGAACCCGACCACGCGGTAGTTGCTCGGGTGGACCTTCAGGATCGCGGCGGACTTCCCGGTGAGCGCGGTCCTGTAGTCGGACAGGCGCGTCCGGTTCGTCGTGCCGACCTCGACTAGCTTCGCGCCGGAAGCGCCCATGATGTCGGGGATCCGGAACTCGCCGCCGATCTCGATGAGCTCGCCGCGCGAGACGAGCACCTCCTTGCCCTTCGCGAGCGCCGCGAGCGCGAGGAGCAGCGCCGCCGCGCCGTTGTTCACGACGAACGCGGCCTCGGCGCCGGTGAGGGCCGTGAGCAGCAGTTCCGCGCGAGTCGTCCGCTTGCCGCGCTTGCCCGTCTCGCGGTCGACCTCGAGGTCGCCGTACGAACGGGCGGCCCTCACAGCCGCCTCCGCGGCGTGTTCCGGGAGCGGGGCCCGTCCTAGACCGGTATGCAGCAGGACGCCGGTCGCGTTGATCACCGGCGTCAGACCGGACGCGGTCCGGGAGGCGAGCGCCACCCCTCGGGCGAGGACCACGTCGTCCTCCGGTGGCTGGATGCCCTTCTCGGCGGCGGCGCGGACCCCCTCGAGTGCCCGGTTCAACGTGCGCTTGAGGAGCGCCCGGCCGAAGGTCGCACTCGCCCGGCACCCGGGCTCGGAGCGGAGCAGCGCGTCGACGGAGGGGATCTTCCTGCGCGGTTCGGCCGTACCCATCGCCGGTGAGCCTATACGCGCGGACGGCGGCTTGGCCTTGTGGCCGCTCCTTGCTCCGGGGTCCGACCAGGCTCCCAACGCTCCGGGGTCCGACTAGGCTCCCAACGTCTCCTCTGCGGTTCCAGCCGCGCGTGCCAGGGCGTCGGGATCCGGGATCACGTAGCGGCGGCCGTCGATCCGCACGAGACCGCGCGCCGCTAGGGTCCCCAGGCACTTGTTGACCGACTCGCGCGACGCCCCCACCATGCGGCCGATGTCCTCCTGCGTGAGCGGCAGCGCGAGCCGCACGCCGTTCGGATGCGGCACGCCGTGCGTCCGGGCGAGCTCGACTAGCCGCCGCGACACGCGGGTCGGCACGTCGTGGGCGAGCGCCTCCTCGAGCGCCGCGGACGTCCGGTGGAGGCGCGCGGCGAGGAGCCGCAGAAGCTCGGTCGCCGTCGCCGGGCTCTGGTGGACCACGGCGTCGATCGATCCGGCGGTCAGGATGGCCAGCCGGGCCTCGCCGACGGCTCGCGCCTCGACCGGCGACGGCCCACCGCCGAGGAGCGCCGCCTCGCCGAACACTTCGCCAGGCCCGAGTAGCCCCACGACCACCTCGCGCCCGGACGGCAGCACGGCCGACAGCCGCACGGCCCCAGCGAGAACGACGCACACGCTTGAGGCCGGGTCGCCCTGGCGCACGATCGCCTGACCGTGGGGGAAGCGGCGAGGCGACCCATCGAACGCCCCGAAATGGTCCCCCACGGCCGGACCATAGCGCCCGGGACCGACATCCCGGGTCGCGCGGGGGAGGAAGGGGTGCGCGACCGCTCCGGCCCGGAGGCGGGCGAATGGTGGCTTCCGAGCCGGATCCGTGGGCGCCCGAGCCGGATCCCTGGGCGCCCGGGAGGGCGAAGGTCCCGGATCCTTCGGGTACGGGTTCACTCCGTGCGCGACATCCCAGGGTGTTCTCTACTTCGTACAAGTCCGTGGCGGCGGCCGGGCCTTCCGGGCCCCGCCCTATGGAGATCTTGTGGGTGATGATTTGGCCCCTCCTGAGTGATAATCAGGAGTCCGGTCCGAAGAGGAGCGCCGTGCCCAACGTCGATGTGCGCCTCGAGAGGGTCACGAAGGATTTCGGGGAGACCGTAGCGGTAGACGACATCTCGATCGACATCACAGAGGGTGAGTTCTTCTCGCTCCTCGGCCCCTCAGGCTGCGGCAAGACGACGACGCTTCGGATGATCGGCGGCTTCGAGGAGCCGACCAGGGGAACCGTCTACCTGGGCGGGAGGGACGTGACCGACCTCCCCCCCTACAGGCGCGACGTGAACACCGTCTTCCAGTCCTACGCGCTCTTCCCGCACCTTGACGTCTTCGACAACGTCGCCTTCGGGCTGAGGCGCAGGAAGGTCGAGAAGCAAGAGGTGAACCGCCGCGTGAACGAGGCCCTCGCCCTCGTTGAGATGGCAGGCTTCGAGAAGCGCCGCCCCGGCCAGATGTCGGGCGGCCAGCAGCAGCGCATCGCCTTAGCCCGGGCCCTGGTGAACTCCCCCAAGGTGCTCCTCCTGGATGAGCCGCTGGGTGCCCTTGACCTCAAGCTCCGTAAGCAGATGCAGCTCGAGCTCAAAAGGATCCAGGAGGAGGTCGGGATCACCTTCATCTACGTGACGCACGACCAGGAGGAGGCCATGACGATGTCGGACCGCCTGGCCGTCATGCGCCACGGAAAATTCGAGCAGATCGGCCCCCCCGAGGAGGTCTACGAGAACCCCCTGACCGAGTTCGTGGCCGGGTTCCTGGGCGCCTCCAACCTGATCGACGGGGTGCTTGCCGAGCAAGCAGACGGGATCTCTACCGTCGCCCTTTCCTCCGGTGGCGCCCTGCTCGTTCCCTCCGAGCGAGCGCCTTTCCGCACCGGCTCCAAGGTGAGGGTGGGTGTTCGTCCCGAGAAGGTCACGATCTCACCCGATGAGGATGCCCCCCCGCCTGATGGCTGGAACTCGGTCACCGGGCTGCTTCGCGTCTCAACCTACATAGGCGTGAGCCACCAGTACCGGGTCGAGGGTCCGGCGGGGGTGACGATGACCGTCTGGGAGCAGAACATCGGCACCTCGAGACCCCCTCAGCCCGGTGAGCGGGTCCGGCTGTCCTGGCAGATCGAGCACACGTTCGCGGTCGAGCCGTCGGTCGTGCCGACGGACGAGGAAGAGGAGATGCAGCCATGAGCGAGCGCAACGAGCAGCCGGATCCGGACGCGATCCAAGCCATGATGAGACATCGGCTGACGAGACGCGGTTTCCTGCGCACCGCCGGGATGGGTGTCGCCGGCGGGGTCGCCATCCCCTCGCTCCTCGCCGCCTGCGGCGGTGGCGGCACCTCCGGCAAGAAGATCTGGGACGCCAAGGAGATCTTCAGCGGCCAGCCCGGCGACATGATCAACTTCGCCAACTGGCCTCTCTACATCGACAAGGCGAAGGACCCCGACGGCAACGTCTACTACCCGTCCCTAGCTAAGTTCACCAAGGAGACGGACATCCAGGTCACCTACAAGGAGGCCATCCAGGACAACCCCGTCTTCTTCGGCAAGATCCAGCCGCAGCTGTCGGCCGGTCAGCCCACCGGTTGGGACATCATCGTCATGAGCAACGGGTGGGAGTCCTACGTGATGATGGAGCGGGGCTGGGTGTACCCGCTCGATACCAGCAAGCGCCCGACGTTCGACCAGTACGCCGTCGGCTGGGCGAAGGATCCGAACTACGACCCGGGCGCGGCGCACACGATGGTGTACCAGTGGGGGCTGACCTCGATCGCCGTGAACCACGACCTCGTCACCGCCCCGATCACCAAGCTCGACGACCTGATGGACACGAAGAAACTGCCACCGGCCAGCGTCGGGATGCTGGTGGACGACATGAAGGACTTCGTGATGAAGAACCTCGGCATCGACCCGGTGACGTCGGGTCCTCCCGAGTGGAAGGAAGCGGCGGCGTGGCTGCTGAAGCAGCGTGATACGGGCGTCGTCCGCGGCTACTACAGCCAGGGGTACACGGACGAGTTGACCGCGGGGAACGTTGCGGCGAGCATGGCCTGGTCGGGCGACGTCGTCTACTACAACGTCTGGGGCGGCTACTCCAACCTCGAGTTCCTCGTGCCCGAGGGCGGCTGCTGCGCGTGGGCGGACAACATGATGATCCCCGCCTACGCGGCGAATCCGGTCGGGGCACTCGAGCTGATGGACTGGTACTACCGGCCCGACATCGCGACCGACCTGCAGATCTGGGTCATGTACATGTCGCCATGCACGGCGACCAAGCAAGGGTTCCTCGACGAAGCTCAGGCTGCCGAGGAGAAGGGGTGGAAGGGCTACGCGAGCAAGCTCTACACCAGCGCCAAGAGCGAGTTCATCTTCCCCAGCGACGAGTTCATGAGCCAGGAAGTCAGCTGGATGCGGCAGCTGAAGACCCAGGACGAGAAGGACGAGTGGGACGCCATCTTCGAGCCGATTTCCGAGCACTGAGTTAGGGATCGGTAGGTGGCGACGACCTCCGTCCGCGAGCCGCCGGTAGGCCCTCTGCCGCCGGTGCGCCGCTCGGCGTGGGGTATCACCGCGCGGCGGCGCCTCGCGGGCTACGGCCTGGCTGCGCCCGGCGTCTTGTGGTTGCTGCTCTTCTTCCTCATACCCGCCATCATGATGGTCTACACGTCGCTCCAGAGCGGCGGCGCCCTGGAGGGTTACAGCTTCACCTGGGCGTGGGGCAACTACGCGGAGGCCCTCTCCGGCAGAGGGGTCTTCTTCGGCAGGTCGCTCGAGTTCTCTCTCCTGACGGCGCTCGGCACGATGGTGCTCGCGTTCCCGGCGGTGTATTGGATCGCGTTCTACGGAGGCCGCCGGAAGTCCACGTTGCTGTTCATGATCCTGCTGCCGTACTTCGTGTCGTTCATGATCCGCACGGTCATGTGGAAGTTCATCCTGGGGGACAACGGCCCGCTCCTCGGCCCCCTGAAGGACTGGCACCTGCTCCCCACCAACTTCCGGGTGCTAGCGACGCCGTTCGCGGTCGTTCTAGGCCTCATCTACAACTACCTGCCCTTCTCGGCCCTCCCACTGTACGTGGCGCTCGAGCGCATCGACCCGGCCCTGATCGAAGCCGCGAAGGACCTCTTCGCGAACAGGACCCAGGCGTTCCTGAGGGTCGTGCTGCCCTTGTCGCTCCCGGGCGTGTTCGCCGCGACGCTCCTCACGTTCGTGCCGGCCACGGGCGACTACGTGGAGGCGGAGCTCCTGGGCGGTACCGGCAACTACATGATCGGCAACATCATCCAGGGCGAGTTCCTGATCAGGGCCAGGTACCCGACGGCGGCCGCCCTGTCGATCATGTTGATGCTCGGCATGGTGATCCTCACGAGCATCTACGCGAGGTTCCTCGGGACCGAGGACGAGGTCGTTGCGGCGGCGGTGACCGCATGAGGGGCGTGACATCCGGGTCGAGGCCGGGCGGACACCGGAAGCGCTGGACCAGGTTCATCCTGCCCGGCTACACGTACCTGCTGATGCTCTACCTGGTCACGCCGATCCTCATGATGATCCTGTACGGGTTCAACAACATCCCCGGCGATCGGCAATCGGCGAGGTTCTACGGGTTCACGCTCGACTGGTACCGGAGGCTGCTCGAGAACCCGGATCTCACCTCGGCGTTCAAGGCGTCCGTGGTGATCGCGGTCCTGGCGGCCACGATCTCCACGCCGCTCGGCACCCTGCTGGGCTTGGCGCTCGGCCGCTACTGGTTCAGGGGCCGGGGTGCCACCAACTTCGTCATCTTCATGGCGATCGCCGTCCCGGAGATCGTGCTGGGTTCTTCGCTCCTCTCCATGTTCGTTCAGGTGCGGGCTCCGCTCGGGTACACCACGATCCTCCTCGCACACATCGGGTTCGATACGCCGTTCGTGGCTGTGGTCGTGCGGGCGCGCGTGTCGGGCATGGACCAGTCCATGGAGGAGGCGGCGAAGGACCTCTTCGCCACCCCGCTGGTCGCGTTCCTACGCGTAACCTTGCCGGTCATCGCGCCCGGTATCATGGCCGGCTTCATGCTCGCGTTCGTGCTATCGCTGGACGATTTCGTGATCACGCAGTTCGTCTCGGGGCAGCAGTTCACGTTCCCCCTCTGGGTCTACGGGGCGATCAAGATCGGGATCCCACCGTCGGTGAACGTCTTCGGCACGATCCTGTTCCTCACCGGCGCCTCGATCGCGGGGTTCGGCCTGGTGCGGAGCCTGTTCCGCAAGGAGAAGGCTTTCTGACGGCCACGCTGCCTGAGGGATAGGCTGCCCACCTGAGGCGTGCAGCTCTCGACCGAAGGAGGTCCCATGGGCAAGCGGGAACAGGAGGCGTTGGCCCGGGTTCCGTTGTTCTCCCACCTCTCGAAGCGCTCCCTTCGGAGGATCGCGGACCTGACCGAAGAAGTGCGCTTCATGGAGAGCGCCTCGATCGTGAGGGAGGGCGACCCGGGCGACGCCTTCTACGCGATCCTCGAAGGGCAGGCCAAGGCCGTGAACAGGCAGGGTAGGACGGTCAACCGCCTCCTGCCGGGCGACTTCTTCGGCGAGATCGCGCTGCTCGACGGCGGCCCGAGGACGGCGACCGTCGTCGCGGAGACCCCACTGGTCGTCCTGGAGCTTCGCCGGAAGGGCTTCCTGCGGCTGCTCGACGATGACCCGAGCATCACCGTGAAGCTGTTGGAGCACGCCGCCGCGACGCTCCGGCGTCTCGAGCGCCCGCTCTCCGCGTAGCCGCCACTAGCTCGTCGCGGTCCGTCCCTCGAGGAACGCCCTCCCCGCTTCGCAGAACGGCCGGAAGTCGCACCACTCGCAATGCTCGCCCGGCGTCGGCTCGAAGTGGCCCGCCGCGACGTCGCGGAGCCATCCGCGCACGCGTGTGCGGATCTCGTCGGGCTCCCCGGCAGGGTGCGAGACCTCCTCTCCGCTCGCGAGGTACAGGTACGTGAGCGTGAGGTCCTCCGCCCGCTTGCCCCACACGTCGATGCACGCGAGCGCGTACAGGTCGAGCTGGAGACCGGCGAACGGGTCGCCCTCCGCCGGCCGCTTGCCGGTCTTGTAGTCGACGACCCCCCACGGCCCGTCGTCGGTGCCGTAGATCGCGTCGATCCGCCCGCTCACTCGGAACCCATGGAGCGAGAGCAAGAAGGGGCGTTCGGCGTACAGCGGCACGAGCCCCGCGAACCGGCTCTCGAGGAACCGGCGCCGGAGCTCGCTCGTCCGCCCCGGCTGGCCGGCGAGCTCCTCGTCGGTGAGATCCGGGACGTCCTCGATCTGGAGGAGCGTGGCCTGCGCCTGGCCCTGCTGCTCGATCCAGCGGTGGATCTCGGTGCCGATCCGGGCGGCGGGCCCGCTGAAGCGGGGGAGCGGGCGAACAACGCTCCAGTAGAAGCGCTTCGGGCACCGCGCGTAGTCGATCACGCTGCTGACCGAGACGGCCGGCGGCAGCCACAGCCGGTCGGCGCTCTCGGTCTCCCGTTCGATGAGGTGAGCCGCGTCGGCGCGCAGACCGGCAACGATCTCCTCGTATTCCGCGCGCTGCGGCTCGTCGAGCGGTCCCACGAGCGCCCGCCGGACGCTGCCTTCCTCGGCGGCCTCGATCGCGGCCCGGCGCCACCCCTTCGGGAACAGCGCGTCCGTCTCAGGGCGGAGCGCGGGCCCCGGCCACGGCCGGACGAAGCGCTGGCGGTAGCCGTCGAGCGGGTTCACCTCGTCGTCCGCCCCCTCGATGCGCGTCTCGACCTCGCCGGAATCCCGCGCCCACGCCATCAGCTCGAGGAGGAACTTGCCGACGTTCTTCGCGCTCTTGAGGTTGTCGCCGTACCAGAGAGCCGAGGACGCGAACAGCCGCTGCTTCGTACGCGTGAGCGCCACGTAGGCCGTGCGGCGCTCCTCGTACTCCTCCTGCTTGCGGAGGTCGTCGACGAAGTGGCTCATGGTGCCGTCGAACGCCGGCATCAGGTCGCGATCTCGGCGGAGCTCGATGTCGAGCGAGCTGCCCTTGCGAGCTGGATTCTGCTGCACCCGCGTGTTGGGGAACAACTGCTTCGCAAGCCCGGGCACGAACACCGCCTCGAACTCGAGGCCCTTGGCCGCGTGCACGGTCATGACCTTCACCGAATCGTCCTCGCTCGGCTGCACCGGGTTCCATTCGCGGTCGTCGTCGATCGAGTCCACGTGGTCGAGGAAGGCGCGGAGCG
>Ga0315288_10010459_pt1 | contig 11690 bp, 5 predicted proteins | sample YL17G11_20_MG_FD_203454 | JGI IMG/M metagenome (GOLD analysis project Ga0315288, IMG submission 203454) | Sediment microbial communities from Yellowstone Lake, YNP, Wyoming, USA - YL17G11_20 | ecosystem: Environmental > Aquatic > Freshwater > Lake > Sediment | place: USA: Wyoming | collected... | reverse complement strand
TCTTCAATTTAATAATTTATTTGGAACCTGCTGTTATTTCTGGTTATTATTCAGAAGAATTTGACTTTGATTTTATTCTCGGCAGGGCGAAAGAACTTAAAATGAATATCGGTAAACTCAATACCACGCTCAAAAAAGACAAATATATTAAAAGAAGACCCAATGTCAGCGTAAAATATGGTAATACGGCAGAAAAGTTTACTGCAACCGAAATATGGGGAATGTCGGTTATCGATATTATTCATGCTGTGAAGAAAACCGCAGCGGTAAATAGTGAAATAAAAGCAACGGGTTTAAAGTATATTGCAAAGCATGAAAAGATTGCCCGACCAAACAGAACATATATTCCGGGCGAAGATAATGCCATAGGTAGATACTATACCGAAAATAAAATGTTTGTTGTAGATGAAGTCAATAATTTCCTACAAATTCCCGATGAATTTCAAATAGTTGCGAAAAAATTATATAGATTACAAGCAAACAAGGCTAATATTACTGATAGTGAATATCTTAATTTCAAAACCCAGTATTTGGATGAATCACCGGACTTTATAAAATGGTTCAAAGCAGAAGCACTGGAAAAGAAAATGTTCACATTTATTAGCGGTAAAAATCTTGTTAAGAATTATCTTCTCGATGACCTTTGGGAAACCGAACAAGTGGATGAACTCTACAATCAATCGGCATTCATGTTAGCTAAAATTGTACCGACTAACTATCAGAGAGTTTGTACGATGGGTACTGCGGCAATTTGGAACTTATTACTAACCGCTTGGAGTTATGAAAATGACTTAGCTATCCCTCATACTGATGTAAATGACGGATTTTCCGGTGGACTTGCAAGGTGTTATAAGATAGGTTATAGTACAAGATTAGTTAAGATTGACTATGCGGGTCTTTATCCTTCACTTCAATTAACTTGGGACATATTTCCGATGTTCGATATTACTGGTGTTATTAAGAAAATGCTTTTATATCTTACTACTACTCGTAACATCTATAAAAAACTCGCAAATTCAGACAAACTTAATGCGGAAGAACTTTCGCTGATGGAACAAATTGACCCTGGCGTTCATAAGAAATACATTAACAATAGTTTCACAGAAGCAGACCGGGCAATGTTTAAAATCAAACAGTTACCTATTAAGATTCTGAACAACTCTTTATTCGGTGCTTTGGGTTCGGGTGTTTCTTTCAACTGGTCAGATGGTGTTTGCGCAGCTCGTATTACTTGTAATGGTCGATTAGAACTACGTCATGCAATATCATGGTTTAGGCGTTATGGTTGCATTGCATTGCTTGCTGTTACTGATGGTGTAAACTTCCATATTCCCGATAAGACAACCGTTAGGGTTACGAATGAGGGAACAACTGAGGGAAATAATGAGGGATTAAATGAGGAAATGTGGCAGTATGGCGATAAAACAGGTGTTGCTGCGCTTATTGAGAAATATAATAAGGAAGAAATGCGACCACCGTACATGAGTGTTGATAATGACGGTGAATTTTTGAGTTGTTTGAACCTCTCACGTATCAATTATGCCACACTTGCGCTTGTTAAAGATAAGAAGACTGATAAGATGAAAGAGAAGATTAAACTCACCGGTAACACCATTAAATCTAAGGTGATGCCGGAGTATATCGAGGAATTCATTGATAAGGGTTTTGAACTAATACTTCATGGTAAGGGCGAAGAATTTGTTAGGTATTATTATGATTATGTCGGTAAACTTTACTACATGCAAATTCCAATGAAGAAAATTGCAACCAAGAATAGGGTTAAAACCACATTAAAGGGATATCAAAAAAGGGGAAAGGATAAGAATGGTAAGGATAAGGCAAAACAAGCACACATGGAATTGCTGATTGAAAAAAGACAAAAGATTGCCGATGAATTATTTGAAAAGCATAAGTCAGAAATTCAATTTACTAAACAAGAAGAAAATTTGACCCCGGAAGATAGATTGAGATTGGTTGCTAATTACATGCCACCAGAACCTGCGTTAGATTCTGTTGTATATCAAGTTAATACTGGCTATTTGATGTCACATGGTAGTTCTGCTACAATCAAAGATAAAGTAACTGGCGAAGACCGATATGCATCGACATTAATCAGTGCAGAGGAACTTCAAGAAAATCCCAATATGACGGGTTATTATAATGTTCCAAAATATCTTGATGCGTTTAATAGTAGGGTTAGTTCATTATTGGTTGGCTTTAGTGAAGAAGTGCGAAATACACTGCTATCGAAAATAATAAAAGTAAAAAGTAAAGACGAACTTGGGAATAAAATTGTCACTCCCGAATTAAAAATTACTGATTACGAACCCGGCAAATTGGAACTCCTGAATTTTGATAAAGATACTTTCGAAGAATCTATGTATTTGGAATCAAAAGAAGTTGAATTCTGGAACAATACCGGATACGACCCAAGACTTGTATGGAAAGGTTTTAGTATGCATGAAGACGACAAAGTATATTATGAAATATATGAAGGTGCGCTTAAATTTTTAAATGATAAAATGAAAGCAAGTAACAAGCCTAAAATAAAATCAATTAATGATAAGTATGAAGCGGGTGATTATGTCTTGATTAAAGATGGAAGTCAATATAATCTTGGGGTTTATAATGGTATACACATGGAAATTATCAGAGAAAATATTGATGTACCTAAAAGCGAAATTGAGATTGAACTCAATAAAAAAAGAGAAGAAGATGCCATTAAAAGAGCAAATCTTGAATTAGCTGGTGGTGAAACTGAAAAAGATAAACGGTTAAAGAAACAAGCAGAAAAAAGAGAATTTCATTTTGAAAGTTTTAAGCAACACTTTGGTTTACCATCAGATGTGACAATGGAAAGACTTTTTGCCGAAGTATCTGAATCAATAGGTGCGTTTGACGACTATATTAAAAATATGGAAGGCGAGCAAGAGGATGAAGCTGCTGACTATGCTGTAGATGAAGCCGAAGATACAGATTAATAGTTTCGTGGTGCGTATTAGCATTTTAATAGTATTTATATGAAAATATTGCATCATGAAATTTAAAAAGAGCGAATTGTTGGAAATCATTGATTCCAACGGTGATTTAATCGGAAAAAACGATGTGCCACCTACTGGTGCTGATTTAGAAACCGCAGCTAATAATACCACAGACTATAATGCCAAGGTTGGTACTCAACCATTTAGATATGATATGTTAGGTCGTTTCGGCTTTACACTCATGCCGTTTATGGAAGGCAAAGAGAATCAGGGTCAACAAGAATTACTTAGTGATTTAGCACATTTGGCATATGAGAGATATATGGAAATCCTCGAATATTATTACAGAAATCCAAATAAATTAAAATCGGATTTTCGTCTGATGTCCGAAAAGAATTTTGATACTCAGCCAGATGAAAAGAAAGCCAAGAACTTTGAATGTGCAAAAAAAATGGCTAAAATAGTCGAAAAACATTTTGAAAACGCATTTAAAGAACAAGAAACCATCGATGAAGGTGTTGTTGTTGAAGACCAAGTAATTGAAAAGAGAAGTGAAGACGAAATTGCAAACAAAAGTAAAGACAAAGAAATCGGAGATAAGAAACTCGAAAAGATTGCTGACCTAATCGATAAATTGGATAAGGAAGCTAAAGATAAACTTAAAAAACTACTCGAAGCAAAGTAATGGCAAACTCACAGTTACTCGATAAACAGTATAGGATACCACCAGACGTGCTGAAGTATATTCAGACGGTACTTGTATCCAACCCGAATGGAGAAGGCGTTAAACGAGCCAAATTCATGCTTAAAAACGGTGTTGTAACCTATCAAGTATTGAAAAGATTAAAGAATTTCTTCGACCATTTCGATGGTAATGATAAAGTTGAGTATGCACATGCAGGTGGTGAACTTATGAGGTCTTTCGTTGAAAGAACATTGAATGCCGATAGGGATGCCGTAAGTAGGTCAAAAGAAACTAAGCAAGACATGACAGCAAATCCAAATTCAGAATTAATGCCATATCAAAATCCAAGACTGAATGAAGCCGAGAAAGACAAGAAAGAAGAAAAGCAAAAAAATGCCGTTGCTGTCATTGTAAATAACGACAATAAAATTTTATTATTAAAAAGGTCAGACGAAGATAAGAAGATTTGGATGCCGGGGAAATGGGCATTAGTTGGTGGTGGAGTTGAAAAAGGTGAAAGTCCACAGCAAGCAGTTGAAAGAGAAATCTTGGAAGAAACCGGATTAATTATTGATAAATTCAATAAAAGATTCAGCATACAAAGAAATCCGAATAGCATTGAACATATATTTGCATGCCGTTATGAGGGCGACCCCACAGATATTACCTTGAATAATGAGAATACAAATTATGGTTGGTATGATGTGGATGAAATGCATTTTCTTGACATTGTTCCAAACCTAATAGAATATATTACATTATCGTTTAAAAAGTACGATTAATGTATTTATAATAAATAACGTGAAAAACTAAAACGAAAAAAATGAGTAGATTAGAAGAAGTTAGCGTACCATTTAGAAAAGTCCTAATCGCTAAGAACGAATTCGATGTTAATGACCAATATACAGTAGGTCATCCAGATGCATTGTCAACTGGTGATGAAAACGGTAAGGGCGAAATGAATGGTGAGGTTGGTGGTTTAACTGATATTAAAGTAAGAAAAACTTTAATTGCTAAGAATAAATTCAATTATAACAGAGAATACAACGCAGGAACAGCATAAAATGTTGAGCGAAGCCAAAATATTTCTTGAAAGCCTTACCCATTTTAGACAACTTCTGAACGAAGGTGTTGGTGAGAGCACTATTGTCGATGCCATCAACAAGCATAAGATTGTTTATATCTATTATGCTGGCGATGATACAATTATGAAAGGTTATCGAACAATAAAGCCAATGGTATTGGGTCAAACTGTGTCGAAAGAAGCTGCAAAGAAGGGTGAGAGTTATATGTTGCTTCGTGCATGGCAAGAAGCAGGTAATACTGATAGCAGAAAAATATATTATGACCAAAAGGGTCGTGGTAAGTCGGGATGGAGATTATTTAGGGTAGATAAAATTACTTCTTTTTTACCAACGGGTAGAATTTTTAGTACTGATAAGAATAAATTTCCGGATATTGAGTCATATAATCCCGATGATTCACAAATGACTGGCATTCGAGCAGCAGTACAAATTGATAGCGGTGAACCGCAAACAAACGTAGTGGGCAACACTGTTGCACAAAAAATTCCCGAACCGGATTCTGCATTCAAGGGACAAAAACAAAAATTTCAGTATTTTTCGAATATGGGGAAAAAACAACGAGACATTACTGCTGATGAAGTAAAGCACTTATGGGATTTAGCAAACGCTAAAAAAAGTAAGATACCTCGTGATAAATTATTGGTTGTTACGGATGAACACGGTGATATGATACTAAAAAGTGCAGACCAAAAGACTGAAATACCACCAGATGCAATTGTTGGAAATTTAAGAGATTTATATATTAAAATGGTTCAGCCAAGCCAGAATCAAAACGATGCAAGTTTCTTTCAAAACTCAAAAAATGATAGTTTGACGGAGAAGAATAAAATAAATCAACCAAATATTACACAAGAAAACACCGAAAGAAAGACTTTTTTCAAATAACAACGTATTTATTATAAAAAATAATAAAATTTTATAATTTAAGATAATGGCAAAACCCGATTTAAATAAACTGAAGTCCGAAATACATTCTCGTAAGGTAGAAAGAGGTATTGTAGCAGAAAATGCTCAAGGCACTTCTTTATTGCCTAAAGATGTATTTCTTAATGAACTTTTAACGTCACTCAATACTGGACAGGAAACTAAGGCAACAAACTTAATTAAAATTGTTGAAAACAAAACCGCAGCCAAATTTGGTGAGATAGTACGACATGATGTTGCTCCTATTGCTCCCGTTGCTCCGGTTAAACCTCGTAATCTAAATGAGGTTGAGATGTCACCAGAAAGAGACGAATTACTTTTTGCTGAGTTTGAAAAAAGAAGAAAATCATCAACACTTGCCGGAGATATTGAGGGATTTAATAAGGGTGTTGTTCAGCCAATACAGAACTATCAAAATACTCCATATGTTGGTCAACCAATGCAACCAAACGCAGGTGGTGTTCCGATGTTAAACGAACAATACTTGGGTGAAAGCGTAAAAAGAATTGTAAATAATTACCTCATTGAGAATTTCGGTCCGGTTGTGGAAGAAGCAATCAAGAGTACGATACTCGAAATGTATGCAGTTGAAAGAATAAAAGAAGTGCTTACAGAGAATAAGGAAATGATAAAAACAGTGGTGTACGAAACCATTCGAGAACTTCAAAGTAAAAACAAAAGCAAAGCACAGTAATGTGCTTTCTTTTTATAAGTAAGTTTGTATTTATTAATAACTTATTATTCTCAGCATGACTTACGAAGAATTCAAAACGAATTTCTTACCGGAATTCCTTAACATTAAATCGTTTGCAGGTAAAATTAAATTTGCCAAAGAGCATCTTACTCAAATCGGTAGTGGTACTGGTAGAGTTGTATATGATATTGATGGTGAAAAGGTATTGAAATTAGCTAAGAATCCCAAAGGTATTGCACAGAATGAAGCCGAAGCAAATGCAGGAAGGTATCCGGACACACATAGCATAGTTACCGAGGTATTTGAAGAATCTGATGATAGTGAATGGCTTATTAGCGAAAAGGCAAAAAAAGTCAACGAAGCAAGAATCAAACAACTCACGGGTATTCCAAGTCTCAATGATTTATATTATTATTTAAGAAATTTTCATGACCAAAATAATGGTAAAAGAGCAATGTTTGGACAAGACCGAGAAATGGTTGAACTTCTTAATGAAAATGAATTCGTTCAAGAATTACAAAATTTTATAGCAAATTATTCTCAATCTCCTGGAGATTTTGGTAGACCAAGCACGTATGGTGAAGTACTCCGTGATGGTCAACCATCTATTGTATTAACCGATTATGGGTTGAATGATGAAGTATATGATACGCATTATAGCGGTAAACTAAAACAACGTGGTTATCGTATGTATGAAATGTATAATTTTGCCGATGGCAATGATGATATACTATCCGACATGCCACCACAAGACGGTGTAGATACCCGTCAAGGAATGTGGGGGTTGATGCCTTATGGTGTTGGTGATGGACCGGGAGTAATTAACGAAGAATTTATTTCATTCGTAGAGAATAGAGATAAATATCCTACGGGAGTATTACCAAGCACTCCATATATGCTCGATGAATTTCATGACATTGTAAACAATCTACGAGAAGTTCTTGACCATGTTCAAGACAAGAAAAAGTTTTACAATAATCTGCTTGAACTTCAAGACTATCTTATCCGAGGAAAATTCTATGACAGAGAACCACTTGGAAAAGAAATGTTGAGTGAAAGTCCGCTTGCCATATCAAAAATACCTGACGAACAATCCGATAAAATTGCCAGCGAACTTTCAGCTAAACTAAATCTTGGTACACCACAACCGCTTGGTCCGGGTGGTGGAAACGGAAAAGCATATTTAATAAACGGTAATAAAATATTGAAAATTACTGTTGACCCATGCGAAGTTTTTGCTGGTGCAAAAACAAATGCAGCTCATCCCAAAACACTTGTATTCACTCATAAGATATATAAAGCCATTGATACTGAAACAGATGTTGAAGTATATGCATTAATCAATGACTACATTGCCGATAAACCATACGATGATTTTGAGAGATATAAAACATTAATTAGTTCTTTAGATACAACAAATGAAAATGCCTTGTATGAAAAACTATTAGATTTCTTAATGAAAGGAAAAACTAAAGCACCGGAATTTTTCGGTATGACATTAGATGATTTTCCCGAATTAGCAAAACTTATTTTAACAAATAAACCCGAAGCAAATATATCACAAGAAGATAGGCAAAAGGCATATCAGTATATGATGGGTTTATATGAAATAAGGAGAGAATTATTAAGTTTGGGAATTAAATCAAGAGATTTTATGGTGTCAAGTAATCTTGGGTATAAGGATGGAGTATTGATATATTTTGACATTGGCGAATGCCAGGTTCCTGACTTAAATATTCCTCCGGATGCAATTATTAGATTACCGGAAGGTAAGGAAATGCTCGATGAAGAAGTTCTGGGCGTTCCAAGAGAAATTGCTGATAGGGTTGCAAATAGTGTCAGTCAAAAATTTAATTACGGCAAACCTCAATATGTTGGTGAAGGAGTATTTGGATATGCATATGATATCGGCAATAATATGATTTTAAAGGTTACAAAAGACCATAGCGAAGCTAATGAAAATCTTGAACTTATTGGTAAACCATTGAAATATATTGCACAACCATATAAAGTCTTTTCAATTAAATCCGATTCAATATTTAAATCAATTGACAAAGAACTCTACGTCATTATATTGGAGAAATTAAAAACAGATACAGCAAGATTTAAAGCTGCTAACGACAGAATAAATTTCGCTTTCAATAAAATAATGGGAGTTAAATTAACCGATGTATTTGATTATTACATACATGGTTTTGCTGACGGTGTAGATGAAGAAAAAATTAAAAAATACATGTCAAGAAATCCCGAAGACGCATGGTATTTTAATAGCTTATTGAAGATTTATGAGGAAGCTAAAAAATATGGTGTTGAAAGTATGGATTATGTTAATCCAAGTAATTTGGGGTATAAACCGGATGGTAGTATTGGTTTTTTTGATGTGGGATTCGGTAATTATTTCTTCAAGTCATCAAATAAACCCGAACCAGTTCAAGTGGACGAAGATGCTTCTGCATTATATTCAACTGATAATAGTTTTGGACAAGACAATTTTCCTGTTCACAATAATGACGATACGTCACCAATGATTCAGAATGATTTAAATGCAAATAGCGCAATCGATGAAGACTTAGAATATAATCATGTAGTAGGCGATGCAACCCAAGATGAATTTCAAATAACCGAGAGGGTTAAGTCATCAATGCCAGGCAGTTCAACTGTTGAAGTGAAGCAAAAATGTAGACTTGCAGGTAATGGTAATACTTCAACTGCATGCAATCAAGGCGATATTAATAACTTGAATATAAAACCGCTCCGAGAATCAGTAAGCCTGAATTTACCAAGTGGTGATATTGATAAGAGTTTTGGTACATATGAAATAATGAATGACGGTCAGATTGTCGGAGAATTAGAATTGATGAATCGTGATAACAACTATCTTGTATTGGACCGGATTTTTATCGAGAAAGAATTTAGAGGGGAGGGATATGCCAATGATGCAATTCAGTTGTTGTTTAAATATGCCGATGAGAATAATAAAATAATTACTTTAACACCTGATAGTGTTTGGGGTGCAAACAAATCAAAATTAAAGGCATGGTATAAGTCATTGGGATTTGTTGAAAATAAAGGCAGAAATAAGGACTTTCAGACTATGCAGTTAATGTATAGATTACCGAAAAGTGGTTTAAATGAAGAAATAGACCCTAAAGATTTACGTGGTGATGACACAGATAGTATTGCTCTTAAAACAGTTATTAATGGCAAAAGAGATGTGTGCTTTATAGAATTAAATCCAACAAACGCAAAACTTGTTCAAAAAAATAGTCTTGGCGTATTTCCGGTAAGGATGACATCACAAAATACCATGATGGCAATAGTTTATCGTGATAGACTTAAGGCGTTAAAATTATATAAAATTGCGAAAGAAAGAGAAGGGTATTTAAAAGATAGAACTCCGGAAGAAGCACGTGAAATTGGTCAATTATTGGGATATAAAGAAGCAAGCATTGAAGAGTACATTCGCAGAAATCAACATAGATATGGCAGACAAATTCCACGTGCACCAGAACCGGAAGATTTTAATAATATGGATGAAGATATTGAAGGTGCCAGTGAAAAATATTATCGTGCTATCGAAAAATATATGGGCGAAACAATTGAATTTGAACCCGAAGGTTTCTATGAAGCAATCGATGATAATGGTGACCCTATATGGAAATACGATACGTTTTGGGTTAGTGAAACACCCGAAGTAGCTGCAAGTAAAAGTGTTGGTGGTGCTTTAATGGGATTGTATTCGATGTTTATGCAACATAGAAAGAATCCCGGAGTTTTCTACATATATGAAATTACAGAAAAGCCAGATGTTGATATTTCTCATTGGGAAATTGGTGATTTTACTTATCTCCAGGAAGTTAGATATAGAAGACCTGTTAGAGGTAGCTATGTTGGTAAAGTAGATATAACAGATGATTTTAAAAAGAGAATGAATGCCTTCTATGAAATTAATAGCTTAGAAGCATATGATGAACCCGATGAAGAGACCAGTGAAATATTTCAAGATACTGATTATGACCAATATCTCAATAAGATGAAAGATACTGTGCATGAATCAGAAAATTTAAGTACTTTTACCGACATGAACGAAGCAGAATTAATGTCATTACAAGACTTGCCTTTCAAACAAGAGGTAGAGCAACTTGGCGGTAAGATTTATAGTGTTGGTGGTGCGGTAAGGGATGAATTTCTTGGCAAGCAATCCAAAGACTTAGATGTACTTATCTCTGGCGTGCCTTTTGAAGAACTTGAACAAATTCTCGGTAAGTATGGTCGTGTAGATGCAGTTGGTAAGTCTTTTGGTGTATTGAAATTTAAACCAAAGGGTGCAACAGAAGACATTGACATTGCTATACCCCGTACTGAAACTGCAACGGGTGAAGGTGGTCATCAGGGTTTCGATGTTAAGTCTGACCATGCGTTACCGATTGAAAAAGACTTAGAACGTAGGGACTTTACAATTAATGCTATTGCAAAAGATTCAGAGGGTAATATAGTTGACCCATTCAACGGTCAAGAAGACCTACAAAATAAAATCATTCGTGTGGTTAATCCGCAAGCATTTAGTGATGACCCATTGAGAATGTTACGTGCAGTGCAGTTTGCCAGTCGTTTTGGATTTAACATTGAGCCTGAGACCATGAGAATGATTAAAGACAATGCCCAGAGGGTTAAAGAAATTGCACCGGAGAGAATTTTGACAGAATTCGATAAAATTGTTAAAAAGGGCGATAAGTTCAGAGGCGCATTTTTATTAAAAGACACTGGATTACTGAAAGAAATTTTCGGTAGTGATGCTGGTTTACGAATGGGACAAAATATCTGGGAAAATGCCAAAACAATGGGCGAATTTGTTTGGCTACTTTCGCACAACCTTGTTCAGAGTCCCGCAGAATTCTATAAGACTAATTTAAAAGGCGATATTGACACTTATAAGGAAATTAAAGCATTAGAATTTGCGTTTACACATGAAAATACAACTAATCGTGTTACTGCAAGGTCAATTGCACATAATATGTACGTAACTTCATCACAATCATTACAGAGTGACATATTGCCACCTGCCATTAAGTTAGCTGCACAAGAATTACTTTCTGGTAAGTATCCTAAAACAGTTGGTGAATTAGCCGTGAATGGCAATGATTTGATGCAATTAGGATTAGTGGGAAAAGAAATCGGTGATGCACAAAAAACATTATTATTGAATGTTTATTCTGATAGCGTTAGGAATAGTCGAGAAGAATTACTAAATTTGGACAGTCGAAATAAGGGCATGATTAAAGAAGAAAAAAGCGAGAAAGTGGAATATGGCACACTATTGT
>Ga0315288_10010458_pt1 | contig 11690 bp, 16 predicted proteins | sample YL17G11_20_MG_FD_203454 | JGI IMG/M metagenome (GOLD analysis project Ga0315288, IMG submission 203454) | Sediment microbial communities from Yellowstone Lake, YNP, Wyoming, USA - YL17G11_20 | ecosystem: Environmental > Aquatic > Freshwater > Lake > Sediment | place: USA: Wyoming | collected... | reverse complement strand
GAGTCAGAAGGGCTGAGATCGGCTTGAGGACAGACCCATATACAGGAAAGGTACGGCTCGAACCAAAGGAAGCCCTGATGCTAACGGGTGATGAAAATATCGTGGATGCCCAACTCTTTGTTCAATATGTAGTGAAAGACCCTTCCCAATTTCTCTTCCGGGTGAGAGAAGCTGAATTGGCCTTAAAGACCTCTGCGGAGGTGGCCCTTCGCAGTGTTGTGGGGAGGAATACCATTGATTATACGATGACCGAAGGACGAGTGGTTGTTCAAGATGAGGTCAAGAAGTATCTCCAAACCCTTTTAGACGAATACCAAACAGGATTGATGGTGACAGAGGCCAGACTCCTGGTGGTTGATCCGCCTGAAGAGGTGAAGGACGCCTTCCACGATGTGGTCAGGGCCTGGGAGGATCGAGAGCGTCTGATGCGGGAGGCAGAGGGATACCGGGAAGACCTCATTCCAAAAGCAAGAGGTGAATCTGCGCAGATGGTTCGGAGCGCGGAGGCTTACAAAGAGCAGCGGGTGATTCGAGCCCAGGGGGATGCCACAAAGTTTCTGGATCTTCTAAAAACATATAAGAAGGCGAAAGATGTGACGAGGGAGCGTCTCTATCTTGAAACTTTAGATAAGATTTTGCCCGGAAAGGAAAAATACATCCTACCTCCGGAGGGGAAAGATTCCGTCCTAAAACTGCTTCCATTGAAGGAGGCCATTGCGGTCAAAGAAGAGAAAAAAGAAGAGAAAAAATAAAAGAGAAAGGAGTAGAGGGCCATGGGAGGAGCAAAGAGATTCATTACAATCATTTTGATTTTCGTTGGCCTAATTCTTTTATCGGGTGCAACCTTCACCATCGACGAGAAGGAGCAGGCCATCATCACACAATTTGGAAAATATATCCGAACCATTAAAGAGGCAGGATTGTATTTTAAGATCCCAATCATTCAAACCTTACATCTCTTTGAGAAAAGGGTTTTGACAACGGATGCCCTTGCTGCTGTGGAGTATATCACCCTCGACAAAAAGAGGGTGGTGGTGGATCATGTCTCCCGATGGAAAATTGAAGACCCCTTAGAATTTTACAGAAGTGTCAGAACAGAGGTAGGTGCGCTGGCCCGATTGGAAGATATCCTGGTTGCCCGGTTGAGACAGGAGATTGCCAAACACCCGTTTATTGGGTTCATTCGAGAAGAGAGGGAGAAGATCGTGGAGACCGTGGCAAAAGACGCTCATGAGCAGGCAAAACGATTTGGCATCAAGATCATCGATGTGCGAATCAAACGGGCTGACCTTCCCAAAGAGGTTCAGGCCAGTGTCTATGCCCGTATGCAGGCAGAACGCCATCGGATTGCCAAACGATATCGAGCCGAGGGAGAGCAGCGATCTCGGGAGATCAAGGCTGAAACCGACAAGGAGAAAGAGATTATCCTTGCCAAGGCTTATCAACAGCAGATGAAACTTTTCGGCGAGGGGGATGGCCGTGCAACAGATATCTACGCCTCTTCCTATGAGCAGGACGCAGAATTCTATTCATTCCTCAGGAGACTCCAAACGTATGAAAAACTTTTTGAGGGAAAGACGACGATTCTCCTTGAATCGGATTCCGAACTTCTCAAATACTTCAGGAATCCCCGGGAACCCAGTAAACCCCGTTAGAAGGTCTTCGACCTTCCGACGGGAGGGCTCACACGGGGCTTTAAAGCCCGTGTTCGCTCCAAAAGGAATTTTATCTTCATCTCCGCTGCAAGCATCGGGGCTTTCTAACGGGGTAAATGAACAGAACCGATATTCCATTAACTTTTACTAACCAAGAAAGGAGGACAGTATATGCATTTCACAAAGATCTTCATAATTATAGCTTTAAGCCTGGCCATTGGACTTTTTGGTTGTACTAAGGAGCAGAAGGTGGAAGCTCCCAAACAGGAGCAAATCACAAAGAGTCTGGTTCCACCGAAGGCTGAGGTTAAGAGCCAGAATTTTCTTGTAGAGCTTAGCGACCTTCAGGTCGTCGCGACCGTGGACATAGCTTCTAAAGAGATCGTCGAGACGCCGAGCCTCAAGGGTCACATCAAAATAACCAATAAATCAAAAAATATGCTGGACATCCAGGCGGTTACTCTCGAATACTTGGATGAAACTGGGAAGCCAATCCCTTTTAAACCTGAAGAGAAAATTGAGAAGGTTTATCCGTTTTGGAAGGTTCTTCAGCCTGAAGGTATTACAGAAGGATCTTTGGACGTCACAATCCCAAAGATGGCTATCAAGGGAAAGGCCCTGGGAAAGATAGAAATCAACCTGGTCTACGTCCCATCTCCTCTTAGCCGAGAGACTTTGACTTTGTCTGAAAAGGTTGAATAGTCCCTGATATTAATCCACAGGGCTAAGCAGAGGGGCATTATTTCGATCACTTGATATGGGGCAATGGATAGTCTTTGTTTCGAACTGTTGCCAATCTACCTTTGGTAAACATGCGATTTTCAGTATCGGACATATTCTCTTTATTCTATCGCATTAGGCCATGGGAGAGGAGAGTAGCCGAACAAATTAGAAGGAGTATTGATGGATGATAATAAGAAACGAATATTGGTTGTTGAAGACGATGCAGAAATGAGGTCTTTGCTGAAAGATTTCTTCACGGAGGAAGGGTTTGAAACAGATTCTGTTAGTAATGGCTCCGAGGCTTTCCGAATACTTGTCAGGGAACTTTTCGATCTGGTTATTACCGATATTCGGATGCCTGGTTTGACCGGATTGGATATTCTCCCAGGAATAAAGAAACTTCAACCCAATGTTCCCATCATTGTGATTACAGCCTTTGGAAGCGATGAAATCCGTCTCAGGGCAATGGCGAGAGGGGCTACTAGCTATTTGGAAAAACCAATCCATTTCCACAATTTGAGAACATTGATTCATGAGATGTTCTCAAAACAATAAAGGGGGAAAAAATGGTTGGAATCTTAGTTGTCTCCCACGGAAGATTGGCGGAGGCCTTAATCTCCTCAGTCGAATTCCTCGTCGGAAATTTACATAGGATAAAGGGAGTCTCTATATGGCCGAAAGATCAAGAAAAAGAGATTAAAGACCTGATTAAAAAGAAAATGGCGGAAGTGAACGATGGTGAAGGGGTCGTGATTTTAACAGACATTTTAGGTGGCACACCTACCAACCTCAGCCTATCTTGTTTTGAAAATGAGAAGGTGGAAGTTGTAACCGGGGTGAATCTTCCCATGTTGTTGACCCTTTCGAGTTATCGAAACGGAAAATCCTTGGAGGAGATCGGTAGGTTAGCGAAGAAGTCGGGACGTCGGAGTATTATCTTAGCCAAGAAGTTATTTGGATTGAGGCAAGGTGGAAAATGGAGGAGATGATATGCCCTGCATGCGGCAAGATGGCCGAAATGCTTATGAGATCTTAACTGCGTCGGGGAAAAGGTTGGAAATTATCACAAATGGAAATGAGAGAAAGGATGAAAAAATCCTCTTCATCGATGATTCTGAGAGTTTTCGGTTTCTCCTCAAAGAAGAGTTGTCAGAGGAAGGATATAAAGTGGTCACAGCAAACAGTAATGAGGAAGTTTTATCAAAGTATAGAGAATTCACCCCGGATCTTATCATTTTGGAGTTAAGACAGAAGAATGTGAAAGAGGAATCCTTTGAACAATTGAAAAAGCAGTACCCAAATATTCCTTGGGTGGGGTATTCCACCTTCAATCAATGTCCGGAGGAATTTAAGAAATGGGTCCACTTCTATTTACCGAAGTCGTCGGAGACGGAAGGATTGAAGGGGTTAATTAAGAATTTCTAATTCGATTGGGCGAGATGTTACCAACATTTACGGAGGTATTCATATGGAAAAATGGAGATGGTTAATGATCCCGATTGTCATTCTTGGAATGTTCGTTTTCATCCTTACCATGTACTCTGTATAGCATGAATTCTCTTCCATACGCAGTTAAATCTTACTGAAAGGGGGAAGCCATGCCAAGCCTTGTGAAACCTGAAGCTGAAATATGCTATCTGGAGCCAGGTTGTAAAGAAGATCTAAAAGGAATTTCCCAGGTCAAAGCTGAGGGAGGAGAATCAGAAAGTTATTTCTGCCCAATGGTAATTTAAGAAAGGGAACAAAGCTATGAAGATGAGCGAAATTAAAATGAAGGCGAAGGCTTTAGGAATAAAAGTGATGGCGACAACTAAAAAGGCAGATTTGATCCGAGAGATTCAGAAGGCAGAAGGAAATTTCGATTGCTTTGGTACGGCTGAAGATTCTTGCGATCAATGGGATTGTTGCTTCAGAGAGGACTGCCTACCTTCAAATGAATTTTAAAAAAAGGGAAGGGGGTGTGCTATGGGGTTATTCAAAAAGAAGGTCATTAAGGAGATCTATGGAGGAGCTTGGGGGCATTTAGTCAACGCTCACAAGATCGATGTTGACACACTTTCTAAGGTGATGAGATGTGTAGAGCGTGAGGGGATTTTAGGTGGAGGGAAACAAGTGACATTTCTCCGTGTCTTTAAACCAGCGGAAGCCCAACAGAAAGGAGTAGTTGTAACGGGATGGGAGACTTTTGATGAGCATCCCGACTTGATACTTTTTGAGGGCTATGTAACAGCAACCAATGAGGCTCATCTGGAGCGTAAAAGGACATAGTCACTAAGAAATATGAAGATGCTTTGATAGGAGGAATCTATGAGCGATTTCTTTCAGCCGGGTGTAATTACGACGCTTCATCGATTAAAAAAGGGTAATCTCGAACGGATGGAGATGGAGTTGGAGTTCTATTCAAGATATAATCCGATTGCACTCGTCCTTCCCTCCCTCTATTCTGAACTAAAGGAGAAAGCCCTCAAAACAATCGTTTCAGAAATTAAGAGGGTCAAATACATTAACCAGGTCATCATCACCCTTGGCAAAGCAGACCAAAAAGAATTCGAACATGCCAAGGAGTTCTTCTCTGTTCTTCCTCAGGAGACGATCATCATCTGGAATGATGGAGATGGAGTTCGATCCCTTTACAATATCTTAGACAAGAATGACATTTCAGCAGGAGAGGATGGGAAGGGGCGCTCTGCCTGGATGGCTTTTGGCTATGTTTTGGCGAGCGAAAAGAGCGAAGTCATTGTGCTTCATGATTGTGATATCCTCAGTTACGACAGTGAGTTTCTTGCTCGGCTATGTTACCCTGTGGTTAATCCCAATCTGGGATATGAGTTTTGCAAAGGATATTATGCCCGTGTGACCAATAAGATGCATGGCCGAGTCACGCGTCTCTTTATGACGCCTCTGTTCCGCTCTTTGGAGCGACTCTTAGGACACCTTCCTTTCTTGGTCTATCTCGATAGTTTTCGATACCCATTGGCTGGAGAATTTTCAATGATTACGGACCTCGCACGGATTAACCGGATTCCATGGGATTGGGGCCTGGAGGTGGGGGTGCTATCAGAGGTTTTTCGCAACTGCTCGTTGAGACGGGTCTGTCAGGTAGATTTAACTGACAACTACGAACATAAACATCAGGAACTTTCTCCAGATGATCCCAGCAAAGGTCTTTTAAGAATGTCTACTGATATTGCGAAAAACCTTTTCAGAAATTTGGCCAGTGAGGGAATTGATCTTTCAGAAAGCCTTTTGAAGACATTGAAGGCTACCTACTTAAGAACCGCTCAGGAGGCCATCACAAAATATCATGACGATGCTGCGGTCAATGGTCTCGATTTTGATCGTCATGAAGAAGGGGTGGCAGTGGAGACTTTCACCAAAGGAATTGAACTGGCCAGCAAGGCCTTTGTGGAGGATCCTCTCAGCATTCCACTCATCCCCAGCTGGAGCCGGGTAACCTCAGCCATCCCAGATTTCTTGGAAAGGTTAAAGAATGCAGTCAATGACGACAACACCTAAAGTTATCATTTTCACGGATCTTGACGGGACTTTGCTCGATCAGGAAACCTATTCCTTTGAGCCAGCTCAACCTGCCCTTCGTGTGATTAGAGAAAAAGACATACCACTCGTTTTATCAAGCAGCAAGACCAGGGCAGAGATTGAGTTTTATCGGAGAAAATTGGAAAACGGTCACCCGTTTATTTCTGAAAACGGAGGCGCTGTTTTTATCCCCAAAGATTATTTTTCTTTTCAGTTTCCTTACGATAGAGAAACAGATTGGTTTTTCGTTCTGGAATTGGGCACTTTTTATCCCAGGATTATTGAAGTCTTGGAATGGATTAAGAAAGAGACAGGGATTTTAATTAAGGGTTTCTCTGATCTGACTGAAAAAGAAATTTCCTCCATTTGCCGCTTGGATTCAAAAGAGGCTGGATTGGCCAAAAAGAGAGAGTATGATGAGCCTTTTATCATTGAAGGGAGCGAAAAAGAAGTCGATCTGGTGAAGGAGAAAATTAAACAGAGAGGGTTGAACTATGTCTGGGGAGGAAGGTTTCACCATATCCTGGGCAAAAACGATAAGGGCAAGGCCGTTGAAATTTTAAAGGAACTCTATGAAAATCAATTTTTCTCAATCTTTACTATCGGCATTGGGGATAGCCTGAACGACCTGCCCATGTTACGGGCAGTAGACCATCCTATTTTCCTCAAGGAGGAGGATCCATTACCAGACGTTCCATCGTCAGTCCAAAATCTGGCCATCATAGAAGGAAGGGGACCACGGGTCTGGAGTAAAGTGGTTTTAAATGCGCTGAAAGAGTGGAAGGCTTAACCCTCTTCTTTTGGATTCCGAGTGCCATTAGAAATTCAATTCGATCAAAGGAACTAAAGAAGCAGATAGAGAATCTTAAAACAGTTCTATATAAGCCTGCGACCTTAGGACAGGAAGGAATAAAGGCGAAAGGTCCATGAAAAAAGCGATTATCATTCCTATTTATCTCAGGTTGAATAAACCTGAAGAGATCCCCCATTTAGAAGGATTGAATCTGGCAAAGAGGGCGATTGAAAGCCTGAAGGTCCTGGAAGAGCGGGATTTTACCCTCATTCTCCCTGTTTGTTTCGATTTGAAGGGTGAGGACGAAGAGGACCCCCTCATAGAGATGGACAGGCTAATCAGGAAAGAGTTAAAGGATCTTGGTTTGAAGAGGACGTTAATCTTTACCTCCCAACAATTGCAGCAATTGAGGCAATATTTGGTTCAAAGAAATTTCAAGAATTTCTATTCCCTCATTGACCTGAAGGGATTTTCAAAAATCCGGAATACCGGTCTTCTTCTCGCCGAGGCACTCTTGATGGATGTGGTTGTCTTCATTGACAATGATGAAATTATTGAGGACCCGCATTATCTAAAGGTTGCCTGCGAGTATTTGAATCAGAGATGGAATGGAAAGTTAATGAGTGGGAAAGGTGGTTTTTACCTTAACCCGGATGGTACGATCCTCCTTCCCCCACGACGGCTTTGGTGGAATTCATTGTGGAATAAGACGAAATGGATGAATCGAGTCTGGGAGAAGATCCTTTCATCAAAAGATAGACTTGTTCCTTCCTCATTGCTTTTGGGAGGGAATCTGGTACTTCATCGCAACCTTTTTAATCACGTTCCCTTTGATCCTTATATTCCGAGAGGGGAGGACACGGACTATCTCATCAATGCCACTCAACTGGGCTTCTGCCTATTATTTGATAAACAGCTCCAAATCAAACATCTCCATCCCGAAAGGACAGAGAATTTTTATCAAGAAGAATTGAGAGGAGATATCGAACGCTTCCTCTATGAGCGGGAAAAGACAAAGGTGGGATTGGGCATGAATCTCGATCCCTATCCAGGATGTTTTCTCAAGTGGACTCTCTACCCAAAAGCTGTCCTTACCTCTCTCTTTCTCAGTTTGGATTATTTGGGGAGGAAGGAATGGAGGAAGGCGAAGGAGTGCATTGCGAACCTCAACTTGATTTTTCAGAAGAGGAATGAAGGCTGGTTCAATTATTTAAGATTTAGGAGGGATTGGGAGATAATAATGAAAGAGATCCAGACGCAAAGGATAAATGACATATTGAAGGGTTGTTGGGTTTAGATTTGAGAGTGGGATGGAGAAGCCATTTCAGATTCAACTGGAAGGGATCAAAGAGGCCGATATACTGATAGGGATTCCAAGTTACAATAACGTCCGGACCATCGGTCACGTCGTGCGGGCCGTGATGGCTGGTCTTGCCAAATACTTTCCAAAAGCCAAGGCAGTTTTGGTCAATTCAGATGGTGGTTCAACGGATGGTACTCAAGAGGAAATGAGGCGCGTTCGGATTGAAGATTTTAAAACGATTCTTACTTCCCATCCTGTTCATCCCATTCATAAAGTGGTTGCTCCTTACCATGGAATCCCAGGCAAAGGGAGCGCTTTTCGCACCATCTTCGAGGCTGCAAGATCTCTTAAGGCTAAAGCCTGCGCTGTTGTCGATTCAGATTTAAGGTCGATCACACCAGAATGGATGGAACTTCTTCTCAGGCCTATTTATGAAGAGGGTTTCGATTATGTCGCCCCTCTTTATGCCCGGCATAAATTCGATGGGACCATCACCAACAGTATCGTCTATCCCTTGACACGGGCCCTTTACGGGAAAAGAATTCGCCAACCGATTGGAGGAGATTTTGGCTTTTCTGAAAAGTTGGCGAGTTTCTATTTGACCAAAGAGGTGTGGGAAACCGATGTAGCTCGGTTTGGGATCGATATTTGGATGACCACCCTCGCCATCGCTGAGGGGTTTAAGGTGTGCCAATCCTACCTGGGCGCTAAAATCCATGATGCAAAAGATCCCGGAAGCGATCTGGGGGCGATGTTTACTCAAGTGGTCTCTTCTGTCTTTAGATTAATGGGGGATTATCAAAATATTTGGAAGGAGGTTAGGGAATCACAACCCGTCCCAACATTTGGATTTCATTATGAAGTGGGAGTTGAGCCGGTCTCTGTCAATGTGGAGCGGATGATTGAAAACTTTCGATTAGGGGTCAAGGGTCTGATGGAGATCTGGAGAAAGGTATTGTTCCCTGAAACAGTTCCCTGGCTTGAATCGATTGGACGACTGTCGGATGAGGCATTCTCGTTTCCTCAAGATTTGTGGGTTCATATCGTTTACGACTTCGCCGTAGCTTATTACAAGGGATCGGCTCATCGTGAACATCTATTGAAATCGATGATACCACTTTATCTTGGCCGGGTGGCCTCGTTTGTTATGGAAAATCAAAAAAATTCCGCAATAGAAGTTGAAGAAGAGATTGAGTCTCTTTGCATGGTCTTTGATGAGATGAAACCTTATCTCATTGAACGCTGGGCGTAGGGAGTCAAGGAGGAGGTGAATAACATGGGAGATATCTGGCGTACTGCCATCACTGATTCTTTGAATAAATTTTTGGGAAAGGTCATTTCATTCTTACCCAACCTACTGGCGATGGTCACCATTCTCATCATCGGGTTTCTCATCGCCTGGATCTTTAAAAAACTTCTTTTCCATTTCTTGAAAGCGATTCAATTCGACAAAGTGAGTGAACGGTGGGGATTGACCCACATTCTATCCCAGGGAGGGTTGGCCTATTCGCCCGCCAATCTGGTGAGCCGTTTCTTCTATTGGGTCATTGTTCTTATCACACTGATCCTTGGGATCAACGCCCTTGAGGTGGCGGCAACTCAAAACTTTATCGCTCAATTCTTCAGCTACCTTCCCAATCTTTTTGCTGCGGTCATCATTTTGGTTATCGGATATTTGATCGCTATCTTTTTGGGCCAGGCCGCACTCATTGCGGCGGTCAACGCCCAGATGGAATCAGCGAAACTTCTCAGCCGTTCCGTCCGATGGTTCATCATTATTCTTTCTCTGACGATGGCTCTCTATCATCTGGGAATCGCAGAGAAGGTGATCGTGGCTGCCTTCTCAATCACTTTTGGCGGCATTGTCCTCGCTTTGGCCATTGCCTTTGGATGGGGGGGAAGGGAACTGGCCAAGGACTTTCTTGAAAAGCTCTCCAAAGGGAGAGATGAAAGGAATAAAGGACAGGACCATATTTCCCACATCTAAAAGTGGAAGGTCAAAGTATGTCTTGGTGGCCGGGAAGGAGGTAGATAAGATGAAAGGGAAGAAAGAGTCATCGAAGGAAGAGTCACCAATTCCTATGTTGATCTTGATGACACTCATTCTATTAGGAGGGATCTTACTGGCGGGACTCATCATTTTTTCAGAATGAAGAAAGTGGTTGAGATAGAGACTTATGGAAGTTCGGCGGACAAAATGGGGAAGAATTTTTAAAGAGGAAGCCATGAAAACAATTTGGTCTGTATCATTTGTATCTTGCTGAGCGGAATTTGGCATTGTATAAGCATTAACCTTCTCAGCTCTATAATATGGATTTATGGAAAAGGAAAATGTTCAAGGACTATCTTATTACGGCACTCCTTTATATCCTTTGTTGGTTTACTGTAATGATCCATTGGATGATCAAACTACTATGCAAGAAGTGAAATGATTCCAAGGGCAAAGATACTCCTGGTAGGGAGATCTTTGTAAAAAAATAGAACAAGGATGTCGCAGGGATTTACAGAGATCATATTAAATCATGAAAAGACCGGACTGGCCAGTTCAAGTCGTAATGAGGTATGCTCTGTTTCAAATTCCCGGCCTTGTTCTATTGATATTGATTCTGATACTGGTTCGGCGGTGGGTAGATTTTCCACCGTGGTTCTTCTGGGGCTCTGTTTTCATCTGGATAGTCAAAGATGCGGTTTTGTTTCCTTTTGTCTGGCGGGCATACGACTGGAGTCGTTCAAAAGACGTGCATTCATTGGTTGGCACGGAAGGCATCGTGGAGGAACGACTGGCTCCTTCGGGCTACATTAGGGTGCACAGCGAGCTATGGCAAGCTGAAATAATAAGAGAAAGCCCGCCCATCGAAAAGGGAGAGGTTGTGCGGATTCAAGGAATCCGTGGACTTGTGCTTCTCGTGCAATCAAGATGATGAAAAAGCCAATAAACTATTTTTTATCAATGTTCCTCGATTGAACCAAAAGGAGGTAACGTCCGATGGTATGGAAACCGAGTGAGAAAGAGGAAGAGTATTTTGCGAGGGTGGAGTTCGAAAAAAGGAAGAAGGCCGAAGAAGAAAAGGAGAAACTTAAAGAACTTCATTATATGAAATGTCCGAAGTGTGGTATGGGACTCATCGAGATCGATTATAAGGGGATCCGGGTTGACAAATGTTCATCATGTGAGGGCATATGGCTTGATGCTGGAGAACTTGAGGCCATCTCAAAGTTTGAGAAAACCGGTCTTGATAAGTTGTTTAGCGTTTTTAAAAAATAACCTTTACTCGGAATGGAAATCCGGAAAAAGGTGAAAAGGAGTCAGGTTCTTTTTTGATCTGCAGCGATATTATCCCTGAACCCCCCTGCTTGTAATGGCCCTCTTTGACAATCTTTTTGTTTGAAGATCAGAGGGGGAATTAGAACGAAACAAAGGAAAGTTTATGCGCGGAACTGAGCAAGTGAAATGGTATCAGCTTGATGAGAAAGAGGTATTCAACAAGCTTCAAACCTCGGAAGATGGGTTGTCCGAGGACCGGGCAAAGAAACTTCTTGAAACCCACGGCTCTAACAAACTTCCTGAAGGGAAAGGCATCAGTCGCCTCAAGATTCTGCTTCACCAGTTCACCAGTCCCCTCATCTATATCCTACTCGCAGCCGCAATCGTAACGACCGTCCTCGGGGAATATATCGA
>Ga0315288_10010456_pt1 | contig 11690 bp, 9 predicted proteins | sample YL17G11_20_MG_FD_203454 | JGI IMG/M metagenome (GOLD analysis project Ga0315288, IMG submission 203454) | Sediment microbial communities from Yellowstone Lake, YNP, Wyoming, USA - YL17G11_20 | ecosystem: Environmental > Aquatic > Freshwater > Lake > Sediment | place: USA: Wyoming | collected... | reverse complement strand
CTGGAGCGCCTCTCCTTCATAATATTTCTTCAAGGCCGGATCGTCCTTCGAGCCCGGCTTGTCGAGGAGGATCTGGGCGATGGTGACGCCGAGCGGCGGCGTGGACCGGGTCGCGGCCTCGACCTCCTCCCAGGTGATGGCCAAGCCGATCCCGCGCAGTTTTTCGACGCGCTCGCGCGCTTCGATCAGCCGGCCTTTCGAGACGCGCTCGCCGATCCGGCCGATGACCGGGCTGGCCCAGTCCGCGAACGGAAGGAGGAGATGGAACTCGCGGTCGTCGAAGAGCGTCGTGACCTCCATGCTGGGGACGACCTCGACGCCCGAGCCGTCGGCGGCCTCGATGGCCTCCGGATAGGCCGCGACCGTGTCGTGGTCGGCGATGGAGATGGCGGCGAAGCCGTTGGCCGCGGCCAGGCGGACGAGCTCGGCCGGCGCATACGTGCCGTCGCTCGAACGGTCGGAATGGATGTGGAGGTCGACGTAGCCGCTCATGGGGGGAACTTACAGCTCGGATTTTCCGCTGAGCAGCTTGAAGATCTCCAGGTATTTCTGGGCCGTTTTTTCGATGATCGCCGGGGGGAGCGCCGGCGGATCGGACTTCTTGTCCCACGACGTGCTCTCCAGGTAGTCGCGGACGAACTGCTTGTCGAGGCTCGGCTGTCCCCCGCCGGGTTCGTAGGTCGCCAGGGGCCAGAAGCGCGAGGAGTCGGGAGTGAAGATCTCGTCGACGAGGACGAGATCGTCGCCGTCCAGCCCGAACTCGAACTTCGTGTCGGCGATGATGATGCCCTTCGACAGGGCGTGGAGCGACGCTTTTTGGTAGAGCTCGAGGCTCGTCCGGCGGATCTTATTGGCCAGGGCGTTCCCGATGGTCTTCTGCATCTCCTTGAAGGTGATGTTCTCGTCGTGGCCCACCTCCGCCTTCGTCGACGGAGTGAAGAGGAGTTCGTTGAGCTGGTCGGATTCGCGAAGCTTGGCCGGCAGCTTGATCCCGCTCACTTTCCCCGTAGCCTTGAATTCCTTCCAGCCGGAGCCGGAGAGATAGCCGCGGACGACGCATTCGATGGGGACGACCTTGGTCTTTTTGACCAGCATCGTCCGCTTGTCGAGGATGCCGCGATATTTGGCCAGGACGGCCGGGAACGTCGAGGCGTCGGCGGAGATCAGATGGTTGGGACAGACGAGCGAGGTGAACTCGAACCAGAATTTCGAGAGCTGGGTCAGGATCTTGCCTTTGTCCGGGATGAGCGAGGGGAGGACGAAATCGAAAGCCGAGATGCGGTCCGTGGCGACGATCAGGAGCTTGTCGTCGATCTCGTAGACGTCGCGGACCTTGCCCTTTTTAAAGAGAGGCAGTTCGGGGATGGCGATATCGGCATAAGCTGTGTCCATATTTCACCTTCGATTGTTTTTTATGATTGCGTCCAGAGCCAGAATCCATGATACAAGAATTATTCAGTGGGGTCAAACCTGCACGGCCCCAAAAATTGCCGATAGAGCCTGTCCTCACGAGGAGCGAAGCGACGCGGTGATTCGGGCATGTCATCACGAGGAGCGAAGCGACGTGGCTAATCCCCCCTTCTCCCCCCTTTAGTAAAGGGGGGTGTAGGGGGATTATCTTGGAGACCGCCACGGCACCTGCGGTGCCTCGCGACGACTTTGTCGGATTGCCACGCTCCCTTCGATCGCTTGCAATGACGAGAATATCCGAGACTTCCCATTTCTATCGGCAATTTCGGGAATTCACGAAGACTCAATCTGTTTCAGGCCGATGAAATTGAAGAGACGGGCGGACGTGTCGCGGTCGCGGCGATAGGAATGGAGTTGCGCATCGCAGTGCGTGCAGAGAGAAACATCGAGAACGCGGCGGCCGTCGAGCCCCGAGCCGATCAATTGACGGCGGTTGGCCTCCCGCAAGTCGAACAGATATTTCCCCGGCCGGCCGCCGCTGGGGCGGAAGACATCCCCGGCCAGGCCGGCGGCCCGATATTCGTCCCGCACCTCGTCTCCGACCTCGTAGCAGGACGCGGCGATACACGGCCCGAGCACGGCCAGCAGGGACGCCGGCCGGCAGCCGTAGCGAACGTGAAGCCCGTCCACGACGTGTTCCAAGATGCGCCGCCGCGTGCCGCGCCAGCCGCAGTGGACGGCGGCGACCACGCGTTTGGACGGGTCGACGAGAAACACGGGGAGGCAGTCGGCCGTTTTCATGATCAGGAAGATCCCCGGCTTATCCGTGGCCAGGGCATCGCCCTGGAGGCGTCGGGTCGGCGCCGCCTCTATGAAATGGACCCGGTCCGTGTGGACCTGCTTGAGCCAAACGATCTTGAAATTCTCCCATCCCGCTCTTTTTCTGAAATCGGACAGCTTCCAGTGGCGAGTGCCGAAGCCGTGGATGAGCCGGGGAATCCGGTTGAGGCGCGGGACGGTCAGAAAGAGTTGAGCGGCGGATCCGATCATTCCGAGTTTTATATCACAAGATCAACAGCTTTGCGAACGACCTAAAGGCGCATGGCAACTCTCCGCTTTTTTAAAATTTGGACTCTTTTCCATATTGTGGGGGTTGAGATAAGAGAAGATCCGGGAACGGCCGAAGCGACCATGGAGGGTTTACCTTGAAAATAGCCATATGCCGATATATCGCGTTCAAGCGATGGCTATTTTCATCCGTTGCGGGTGACCGGAGGTCATGACGATTAGCCTTTCCGAGCCGTCCTTCGAGGGAAGCCGGCCCGGAAGAGGCCGGCCGGCGAAGCATGTTTGACGTCTCGGCGATCCCCCGTAATGACGAGATGAAGATTATATTCCGGAAACGCTTTTAGGAATTTTAATTAGTGATATCATCTCCCCTTCCCCTCTTGTAGCCAAGAGGGGCCCCGAATAAGGAAAGCGTCTCCGGTAGAGGAGACGAGTACTGAGCCGCCGAGAAGGACGGGGAGGAAACGGCGTTAAAAACCCGAGTCGGGAGCAAGGCCGTTTCCGGATCTTCTCCCCCTCCTATTCGAGCCCACATAAAATGGAAGAGAACCAAAATTTGGGCCTCCTTGCTCTTTGATCCGGCGGCATGTATCATAGCTCCAGAAAAAAATCGATGAGGAAATCCATGAAATTCCTGGCTTTCGGAGCGTTCTTTGTTCTTCTCGCCGGCCTGGCCCATCTCGCTCCCGAGGGACGGCCTCGCCTGCGCGAGTTCGGCCTCAAAACCGGCATCCTCGAGCCCGGGCCGCTCAACGCCATCACCGACGTGGCGGGAGTGAAGGTCGGCCACGTCACGCTCATCGAAGGCAGGGACGTCCGCACGGGCGTGACGGCGATCCTGCCGCACGAGGGCAACGTCTTCCAGGACAAGGTCCCGGCCGCGGTCGAGGTGGCCAACGGCTTCGGCAAGCTGACGGGCACGACCCAGGTCGAGGAGCTGGGCAATCTCGAAACGCCGATCGTCCTGACCAACACGTTGAGCGTGCCGACGGCCGCCGACGCTGTGATCGACTTCATTCTCGGGCTCCCGGAGAACAAGAGCGTCGAGTCGGTCAACCCGGTCGTCGGCGAGACGAACGACGGCTGGCTGAACGATATCCGCGGCCGGCACGTCAAAAAGGAGCACGTTCTGGAAGCCATCCGGAGCGCGAAAACCGGGCCCGTCGAAGAGGGCGCGGTCGGCGCCGGCACGGGGACGATCTGCTATAACTTCAAGGGCGGGATCGGCACGTCGTCGCGGAAGCTGGCCGCGGCGCGCGGCGGCTACACGGTCGGCGTCCTCGTCCAGACGAACCACGGCGGCAATTTTCAGATCAACGGGATCCCGGTCGGGGAGAGATTGCGTGGCGGCCGCGGCGAAGAGAAACCGGAGACGTCCTTGCGCGGCGATCCCGCGGTCGAAGGGTCGTGCATGATCGTCGTCGCCACCGACGCGCCGCTCGACGGCCGCAACCTCAAGCGCCTGGCCAAGCGCGCCCTGCTCGGCATCGCCCGGACCGGCGGATATAATTCAAACGGCAGCGGCGACTACGCCATCGCCTTCTCCACGGCCAAAGAGGTCCGCGTCCTGCATCGCTCGGTATCGGCAACGCAGACCGTTACCCTTCTCCGCAACGACAATATGTCCGGGCTCTTCCTGGCCGCGGCCGAAGCGGCCGAGGAGGCCATCCTCAATTCGCTGTTCAAAGCGGTCAGGATGGAGGGCAAGGACGGCCGGGTCGTCGAAGCCCTGCCGTTGGACAAGCTGAAGGAATTATTGAAATAGGGGGACGTAACATGGTGTCCCCCAAAGAGAAAATGATGAAAAAGACGATCGGGATCCTCGGCGGCATGGGGCCGGAGGCGACCGTCCATTTTTTCAACCTGATCGTCAAACACACGGCCGCCGCCAAGGACCAGGACCACATCAAGGTGCTGGTCTGGAATGATCCGACCATCCCCCCGCGGACGGACGCCATCCTCGGCCTCGGGCCCAGCCCGCTCCCGCGGCTTCTCGCCGGCGTGAAGGTCCTGGAACAGGGCGGCGCCGGGCTGATCGTGATGCCTTGCATCAGCGCCCACTGTTTCGCGGCCGAGATCGCGGCGCGGTCCAAGGTCCCCTTCATCGACTTGCTCGAGGAATCGTTGCGCGACGCTAAAAAGCGCATCCCCGGACTGAAGAGGGCCGGACTGATCGCCAGCACGGGGACGGTCGAATCCCGCCTGTTTCACAAGCTCTTCGAAAAAAGCGGCATCGAGATCTTGACCCCGAAGCCGGCCGAACAGAGGGCCGTCATGGAGGCGATCTTCGGAGAAAATGGGATCAAAGCCGGAATCACGACGGGGCGGCCGAGAACGGCCATCCTGCGCCTCGCCCGCGGGCTGATCGGCCGCGGCGCGGACGCGGTGATCGCCGGCTGCACCGAGGTCCCGCTCGTCCTGCGGGAAGCGGACCTGGCCGTTCCGCTCATCGAGCCGATGAGGATCGGCGTCCTCGCCTGCATCGGGAAAGCGGGGCACCGAATCAGGGAATAATCCCCCCACCCCCCCCCCTTTAATAAAGGGGGGGGAAGAGAGCCCCCCTTTAATGAAGGTTGAAAGAGCTCCCGTTTTCTAAAGGGGGAAAATCAGTTCCCCCCTTTTCTAAAGGGGGGTTAGGGGGGATTAGGCGCATCGCTTCGCTCCTCGCGATGACCCTTTATGTTTTGCCTTCACATATATAAAATGATCGCGGTGTTCAAAGGAGGACTCCATGAGATGCAAGAGATCGTTCGCGCCGTTCATTATTTCCATGACCATCCTGTTCTTCGTCCTGTCCTGGCTCTCCGCCTGCAAGGCCAAGGACGAAAAGAGCGCTGAAGCAATGCCGCAGCTGGTCAAAGCGCCCGACATCCAGCAACGGCTGGCGAAATTCGCCCCGACCGAACTCGCCGTCGACCCCAAGCTCCTCTCCGAGGAGGACCGCCAGGTCGTCAACAAGCTCATCGCCGCGGCCCGGATCATCGACGACATCTTCTGGAAGCAGTCCTATCCCCCGGGCTTGGCTCTTAAAGAACAGCTTGAAAGATCCACGCTCCCCGAGGACAAGGATTATCTCCGCTTCCTCCAGATCAACTTCGGCCCGTTCGACCGCCAGGACGAGAACCGGCCCTTCCTCGGGACCGGAACGAAACCGGCCGGCGCCGCTTTCTATCCGCCGGACCTGACCAAAGAGGAATTCGAAGATTACGCCGCGAAGAACCCGGCCGAGCGCGAAAAGCTTGAAAGCTCCTTCACGGTCGTCAAGCGGGAGGCGGGAAAGCTCGCCGCCGTCCCCTATTCCGAAGCCTATCGGCCGGACCTCGAAAAGATCGCCGTCCTTCTCCGCGAAGCGGCTTCCGTCACGACGAACGCGTCCCTCAAGGCCTACCTCGCCCAGCGCGCCGCGGACCTGCTGAGCAACGACTACTATCAGAGCGACTGCCTCTGGATTGACCTCAAGGACAACCTTCCGGAGATCGTCATCGGCCCCTACGAGGTCTACGAGGACGCTCTCCTCGGCCTCAAGGCTTCCTACGAAAGCTATGTCTATATCAACGACCGCGACGAGATGAAAAAGATCAAGGGCTATCTCGACCACCTTGACGAGATGCAAAAACAGCTCCCGGTCGAGCCGAAATACAAGGCCCAGGACGTTCGCGGCCTGGATTCGCCGCTCAACGTCGTCTATGAGATCTTCACGGCCGGCGACGCCAAGGCCGGCGTCCAAACATCGGCCTTCGTCCTCCCCAACGACGAAAAGGTCCGGGAAAAGAAAGGGACCAAAAAGGTCTTCCTGAAGAACATGATGGAAGCGAAGTTCGCCAAGAGCCTCGTTCCCATCTCCCGGCGCGTCCTGGACCCCGCCGACGCCCGGAAGGTCTCCTTCGACGCCTATTTCACCGAGGTCATCCTCCACGAGATCTGCCACGTCCTGGGCATCAACTACATCACCCTGCCCGACGGGACGAAAACGACGGTCGGCAAAGCGCTCAAGGACCTCAACACGCCCATCGAGGAAGGGAAGGCCGACGTGGTGGGTATCGCCAACGTCCCGCTCCTCGTCGAGAAAGGGCTCATCCCGAAAGACCGGGAGAACGAGATCTACACGACCTACCTGGCGGGCATGTTCCGGGTCATGCGCTTCGGCGCGACCGAGGCCCACGGCCTCGGCGTTCTGATCCAGTACAATTTCCTGCGCGAAAAGGGCGCCTTTGTCCACGACCCGGCCGCGGGGACATTCAAGGTCGACCTCACCAAAATCAAGCCGGCTGTCCGCGACCTCGCCCGGCAGTTTCTGGTCCTTGAGGGCGACGGGAATTATGACGCCGTGAAGGCGTTTGTCGCCCGCTACGGCCGGGTCGACGACATCACCCGGGCCATGATCGAGAGGCTCAAGGACATCCCTGTGGACATCGCCCCGATCTTCAGGGCGAGCTATTGAGCTGTCTCTTCAACGCTTCAGGACGGCGATGTTCAAGACGGGGTTGACCTCCTGCCACTGGCGACCCGTTTGGGCGTCGTAGCGGGCCACGCCGTAAACGCGCACGCGGCTGCCTTCACGCGGGACGGCCATTCCGTACGGACTCATGATCTCACAGACGACAAAAGGCCCCGGCCCTTGCGGGATCTCGGCCAATTTGAAGTGCAGGGTTTTTTCCTCACTATCGACACGAACGTCGCGCACGTAGCCTTCGGTGGCGATGTGAGGCAGGGTGTTCGATTGAAGTTCCGGGATGCTGAGAGAGCGGAAACGGCTGAAGTCCAGAGCAGTCAGCTTCGCTGAAACGCCGTTCCGTTCCCCGAACAGGATTCTCCAGTTTGAGACCGCTAGAAGCGCCGACAGCACAAGGACCAGGACCGCCAGGGCTAATGCCACACGGGGAGTCGTCAGTGCGTCGAGCCAGTTATCCCAAGCCCGGGCCAGCCTGGAGCGCCCGCGGGGCAATTCGTCCGCATCCGCCAACATGGTTTCGAACTCCGGGGGACGATGAGCGCAATCCGGGGGGATCGGCCGCAGTTGTCGGGCCAACTGATGTCCGGCTCGAAGTTGGACGAACATCGTCCGGCACTTTTCGCAGGTTTGAAGGTGCGTTTCCATTCGTTTAGCCTCATGAGGAGGGAGTTCACCCTCAAGATAGGGTACGAACTTCCTTCGCAGGTAAAAACGCCAGCAGTTCATGGCCGCACCTCCTTGCCCTTGGATTTCTTCACAAGAGCCGCCTAAAAGGCCGCAACCTTTCTCCCAGTTCCGCCAGGGCCCGGTTCAACCTCGAGGCCACCGTCCCGGGAGCGCACCCGAGCACTCGGCTCATTTCCACGTAGGACAGCCCTTCCAGGTACTTGAGCACGACCACCTCCCGCATCTTAAAAGGCAGTTGCATCAACGCCTGTTGAAGGACGGCCTCGCGCTCGACGCGCGCCTCGTGGCCGATTGAGATGGGATTCGCATCGATCTCATCCCGGCTACCGAGGATCTCGTCCAGGGATACGTGCGAAGCGCCGCGCCGCCGTTGATAATTCCGGCATTCGTTGTGGGCGATCCGATAGATCCAGGTGAACAGGCTGGATTCGAGCCGAAAACTCCGGATGCTCCGGAAGGCCTTGAAGAAGACGGTTTGAACGACATCCTGCGCCTGCAGGGAGTCGCCGATCGAATAATAAACGAGCGACCAGATCCGTTCGCGATAGGCATCATAGATGTTTCGAAACGCTTCCGAATCGCCGCGCTGCGCGGCCAAAATAAGCCTCCGCTCCCGTTTTGCGGGGCCTACGGATAAATCTCTTAAAGCGGCGGCGTTTTCCACGTGACCCTATCGAAATATATTCCCGCCCCGCGTCCGGTGTCAAGGAAACCGATGAGCCGGCGCAATCCGTCGTAAGGACGTTTCAGATCGTTGGAAGAAATTCACCGACTTCCGTGTCTAACAATAATAAAGGAGTCTAGATATGGATAAAAAATACCCCAAATGCTTTCTTTTTTCGCTATCAATCCTCTTGGTGTCACTTCTTTTAGCCGGTCCTTCCTTCGCTTTATCCTCTGATCAAAAGGACGCGGATCATTCGCAATCCGCCCAGGCCGCCCAGGAAAAGGAAAAAGAGAAAGCCGTCCAGACCAAGGAGAAAGTCGAGATCACGGTCACGGCGCCCCGGGTCGAAATCCAGCTTAAGCAGAATCCCGCCGCGACCACGGTCGTCGAGACCCAGATTTTGCAGACCATGTCCCGGACGATCGCCATCGATGAGGTCCTGAAGCTCGTCCCGGGCGTCAAAGTGGACAACCAAGCCGACGGAGAACGCGTCCACCTCTCCATCCGCGGCCAAGGCATCCTGACCGAGCGCGGCACGCGCGGAATCAAGACGCTCTTGGACGGGATCCCGCTCAATGACCCTTCGGGGTTCGTTTCCGACTTTTACGACACCGATTGGGCGACTGTCAACCGCATCGAGATCCTGCGCGGGCCGGCCGCCGCCTTTTACGGCAGCGGCTCTTCGGGCGGCATCCTCAACATCATGACCCGCGACGGCGGCTCCCCGCCGGTCTCGGGCACGGGTTTCCTCACGGCCGGGTCGTTCGGCTTTACCAAAGGACTGGCCGAAGCGGGCGGGACGATCGGCCCGATGAACTACCGCGTCTCCGGATCCTATCTGTCCGGCGACGGCTATCGCCAGCACACCAAATACTGGGCCGATAATCTCTACGGAAAATTCAAATTCGACCTTCCCCCCTCAGTCAAGCTGACGGCGATCCTCGGCTGGACGGAATTTTTCAACGAAAACGCCGAGGGGCTCAACCTCGATTGGTTCAGCGCCAACCCGAGCGAATATCGGAAGCTGGCCAATCCGGACGCTTATACCCTCGCCGAATACCGGAAAACGCCCAGCTGGTACCAGCAGATGTTCGGCGTCGACCGCGTCCCCGGCAATGAATACCAAAAGACGGGGCGGTTCACGAGCGGCCTGACGAGCTCGATCGGCCTCGGGGCCAATATGGACCTCGCCCTGACCGGTTTCTTCCGCCATACGAAATACACGGAGTCCGTTCCCTCCTCGGTCATCCACCGCGGATACGACACGCCGGGCCTTTCGCTCCAGGTCAATCATCGCGAGGGCGAAGGCTGGTTCAAGAACCACTTGAGCGCCGGCCTCGACCTCGGTTGGCAAACGATCGACGAATCCAAGCACCCAAACCTCGGCGATGCCCTCGAAGGACCCGACCTTCTCTCCGACCAGACCATGTCCCAGACGAGCGCGGGCGTGTTCGTCCTTGACCGGGTCGAGTTCGGTCTCCAGTGGGGCGTCTCTTTGAGCCTCCGCTATGACAACGTCACCTGCAAGTTGGATGATCATATCGGCAGTCTCTCGGGCGACGCTTCCTATAAAAAGGCGGCGGGCCGCCTCGGCCTGACCTGGAACCCGCTGTCCGACTTCGGCCTTTATGCCAGCTGGGGCACGGGCTTCCTCCCGCCGGGCACCGAGGAACTGGCCAACAATCCGGATGCTTTCGGCGGATTCAACACGGACCTCAAACCGGCCACCTCGAGCGGCGAGGAGATCGGCGCCCGCGGTTCGCTCGGCGACTCGTTCACTTACGACCTGGCCCTCTTCCACCTGGCCACGGACCATGATTTCGGCCGGTTCCGGATAAGTTCGCGGCCGCTCGAGACGTTCTACGGGAACGTCGGCTCGACCACCCGATACGGACTGGAAACCTACCTGGCCTGGTATCCTCTCGAGCCGCTGGCTCTGAGACTGGCTTACACGTATTCCCGCTTCAAGTACGACACCGTCCAGACGCTCGACGCCGGAGTCACCTACAGCGGGACATGGCTGCCGAACTCCCCTCAGCACCAGCTCTATTTCGACGGCGAGTGCAAGATCACGCCGGCGCTGACGGCCGGTGCCGCGTTGGAATACCTCAGCTCCTGGTACATCGACTCGACGAACAGGATCTTCCGCAACGGCTACGGAAAGACCGACCCCTACGCTCTGGCCCATGTCCGCCTCGGCTACAAGCTCGACCTCGGCGGAATGCCCTGGGAGATCCTGCTGTCCGTGCGAAACATTTTCGGCGTGGAGTATTACGGCTTCACCGAGCCTGATCCCGACGGCAATTCCTACCAGCCCGCTCCCACGGCCGAGTGGTCCGTCGGCCTGCGGCTGGGGATCGGGAAGAAACGATAGTTTTGCTCCTCCAGCGGTCCTGGCGGCCCCTCGGGACGCGCCTTGACTTTGGACGGCCATTCAAGTATAACTTCGCTACTTCCCATGAGGGAGGAGGTGAATATTCGTGGCGTTTGTCGTTATTGAAGAAGGCGAATCGATCGAGAGCGCTCTGAAGCGGTTCAAGCGGAGAGTGCAGCAGGAAGCGATCATCAAGGAGATCAAGAAGCACGCGGTCTATTTCAAGCCCGGCGAAAAGAAACGGATGAAGGTAGCTCAGGCCCGCAAGCGGATGCGGCGGCGGATGAAAAGAGAAAAAGACTTCGAATATTGATCACCCATCCTCCCGAAGAAACCCGAACGGCCCATAAACCGTCCTGGTTGAAGGTTTCCCTTCCCTCGCACCCCGACTATTTCGCGGTCTCCGCGCTGATCGAGACGCATGGCCTCAACACCATCTGCCGCAGCGCGAAATGCCCGAACGTCGCGGAATGCTGGTCCCAGAGGACGGCGACCTTTCTCATTCTCGGGGACGTCTGCACGCGCGCCTGCGCGTTCTGCGCCGTCGACAAGGGGACGCCCGGGCCGCCGTCCGAGGATGAGCCCCGGCAGGTCGCCGAGGCCGCGGCCCGGCTCGGTCTGGCCCACGCCGTCGTCACCTCGGTGACGCGGGACGACCTCGCCGACGGAGGGGCGGCCCATTTCGTCCGGACGATCCGGGCCCTCCGGGAGAGACTGCCGGAAGCGAGCCTCGAGGTCCTGGTCCCGGATTTCGGCGGGGACGAAGACGCCCTCCGGTTCGTCATCAGCGCCGGCCCCGACATCCTCAATCACAACCTGGAGACCACCGAAATCCTTTATCCGAGGATCAACCGGCCGGCCGCCAACTACCGCCGGTCGCTCGGCGTCCTCCGTCTGGCCAAGACCGAAGGAGCCGTCACGAAATCCGGCCTCATGATCGGCGCGGGAGAGGCCGAGGACGACCTCGTCCGGACGTTCAAGGACCTTCGCCGGGCCGGCTGCGATCTTCTGACCATCGGTCAGTATCTCCA
>Ga0315288_10010455_pt1 | contig 11691 bp, 7 predicted proteins | sample YL17G11_20_MG_FD_203454 | JGI IMG/M metagenome (GOLD analysis project Ga0315288, IMG submission 203454) | Sediment microbial communities from Yellowstone Lake, YNP, Wyoming, USA - YL17G11_20 | ecosystem: Environmental > Aquatic > Freshwater > Lake > Sediment | place: USA: Wyoming | collected... | reverse complement strand
TGTAGATCCATCTGGGGGATTAAATGTTCTTGCTTCCATAGGTAAAACATATTTATCTGTGGGAACTACAGCAATTTCAACATTGATTAAAAATGCTTCGGATTATGGAGTTCTTAGAGCATGTCCACCACCTGTGGACGTTCAAATAGGTAAAGTATTTCACCACCCAGATATGGTTATAACTGATTTATCTGTTGTGTATTCAAAAGAATGTACAGCGGCTGGACCTATTTATGCTGACGTAACATTACAATTAGTATCAAGAAAAATTATAGCAGATGTTACCGAAGTTGGTTTGGCTTCTAAGGGGTTATTAAACCTTAATGAAAATCCAAATCCATATGCTAATATATCTATGACATATGATATTTCTGAGTCTCAAAGACAATATAATAAATCTTCTCCAGATGCTATTACAGGTGCAGATAAAGCAATCAAATTCACAGCTCCTGCCGAACAAGCACCAACAACACCATAAATTTAGGAGAGTTATAAATGTTTAATAAATTTAAACGAACGAATTTTTTGAAAGAAGTTGTATCTGGTAATAATGTTGATGAGTATGATTTACTATTATCTAATTGGGACTTGTTTGAAATTAATAACAGTATACGATATGATTGTGTTAAAAAATCAGATCTTCATAGACCAGATTCATTATCATATAGGATTTATGGAGACTCGCAATATTGGTGGATTTTATGCAAATTTAATAATATTGATGATTTATGGAATGACATGTATATAGGTGGGGATTTAGTTATTCCATCTATGGTAGATATTGAAGCTTTTTATGCTAGAGTTAAAACAAGGAATGCTAAATGACAAACACGAACCAGCAATATAATTTATCAGTATATTTAATCGATACATTAAATAATGAAATTCCTATAAATTCAGAAAATGTTGTATCATTAACAATATCGGAATCTATCTTGGAAATTCTACCAAGATTGGATATGATGATTAATAATGTTGGGTCATTTATGGAAACTTTTCCACTAACAGATAAAATGCGTATACGTGTAGTTTTAGAAAGTATGCATAGAACTGTTGGTAATTTGAAAGATGATCCTAACTATGTAGATGCCACATTTGTTATCAGTAATTATTTTGCTATGGCAGACCCAATAGAGAATAAATATTTTACATTTAAAATATCTGGGTATTTATCATACCCTTACACATCTATAAGATTCTCATCATTTAAAGGGTCTTCTGATGAAGTTATCGAAAGTGTTGCTAATATTGCTGGATGGAAATCTGATATTCGAGCTAAGGGTGGGGAATCTATTCGTTGGATACAGAATAACAATTCTCTAAACTTTTTATACCATATTAATGAAAGAGCTTATATTGCTGGTGATGGTGTATTTATATATTCAAATCTTAAAAATACTCTTATATACACATCCCTATATACTGAAATAGGTAAAAGTTCATCAAAACGTGCGGTATACAATCAAAACATAGAATATGCATATTTAGATAAAACTGTAATGAATTATAATGGATATAATCTATCAAACAATACGTGTCTATACAATAACAAGATGTTGTATGGGTATGACTATATGTATTTTAATGGTGTTGATAGGCTAACTCAAACTGTTCGAGCAAATGAAAAAATGACAACGTATTATAATAGAACTAAATTGATACCTAAAGAAGCTATAACGAATTTTGATGATTATGGGTTGATTTTGGATGACGACTTCGAGAATACTATTTTTAAGGGTAAAATTCAAAATGACTATTTCCGTCATCTTCTTTTTTCTAACACTGTAGAACTAAATATAAATAGTTCATCAGAGACGGAATTATTTGATAAAATTACTTTAGATTTAAGATCTACGACAGCTCCAAATACTGTATCTGAACCATTCTCTGGGGATTACTTGGTAGGAGCTATAACTCATTCGTTAACGCAAAATATTCCATATAGTAAAAAAGTTATTTTGTGTAGATTTGGTATAAATGATTATGATAGTGTTTATGTGAAGGATATTGTATGAATGTAGCGTCAAATGAAGTTATCAGTGAAGATATTAAAAGTCAACCAAAAGACATACTTAATCGTGTGTTAACTGCGTCACAAAATAATACAACAGTTACATTAGATACTTTTGTTGGGTTTGTTGTGGATAATGATGACCCCAAAAAACTTGGCAGATGTAAAGTTAATGTATTGTCTGTATACGATGGAGTTCCTACAGAAGATTTACCTTGGGCAGCTCCAGAATTTGGTTTCGTTGGTAGTACAATGGGTTCATTTATAGTTCCACCAGTGGGAGCTATAGTTAATGTGTATTTCAATAGAGGTGAAATATACCTTCCCGTATACACAACCAAAGTTGCTACCAAAAAAAATCTACCTTCACGTAAAGATATTGATTATCCCGACACAATGATATTTTTTGAAACTGATAATGGGGATAGTTTTGAGATTAACAGAAAAAGAGAAACGGCACAATATACCCACAGTAGTGGGACCACTATAACTATCGCAAAAGATGGTAGTGTGAAGATTGATAGTGTTGCCAATTTAACAACGGATCATGACGAGCTATTAACCGTTAATGGTAATATGGTAATACCTGCTGGTCACGGTCCATTATGTGCAATACCTATTTGTCCATTCTCTGGGGCATTACATACTGGAACAGTGTGTACGTCTGTTAATACTGTTAGTGATGGTAATCTATTTGATGGTGTATCTACTGAATGTAATTGTTTGGAGTAATAATGACTGAAGAGGAAATTGATGCTGAAAAAGCACAAAAATTATTAGATAGATATTCAATCTCCCCTGCTGGAAATGCATTGGGGGGATTACTTTCAACAAAAATTGATGAGACATTAAACATGAATCAATTATTTTGTTGTTGTTCAGAATTGCCAACTATAAATGATTTTTTAGTGTTGATGAGTCGTCAGATGGGGTACGATACTAACAAGGCTATAGAGATCGCTATTAAGGACTATATCGTCAATTATAGTACTATATGTATGCGTTCCATAGGGACAGCCGTATTAACGATCCCTGTGCCTATCGCTGTGCCTCCAACACCCGCTATACCCGATCTCCCTATTCCCTACATTACTGTTGATAATGACTATGGTTTAGATATTAATGGTGTGTTATCATTTACGGATAATAATGTAATTAATAATTTATTTACTGTTTTCAGTATGTCTCGATTATTGGGTATAGAAATAGAAGATCCAGACGAAACAGAAGAAGAGAAGATATCTGGTGTTGATGAGTTGTTTAATGATATTGTATCGTGGCTATCATGTAATAATGCTCCTGGTTTCCCAACAACTGTTGTGCAATTAACAGGGGATTCATTTCATAAAGAAATAATGACATCAACGACTGGAACAGTATATTTCAACGCGACAAAAGACGAAGTTCGTGCTATATTGGTAAAAGTTAGAGAAAGACTATTCAAATTGAATACTGATAATATGGCATATATTAGAACCAAAAATGCTGCAATGCCATCGTATTTCCAATTGGTGTGGGGTATTATAGCTACAGGTTTAGTTGAATATATGTCTATAAATTATGTATTTGCTATTAATACTGGATTTGGTATAAGGGGGTTGAGTCTGTATACATATACTGGTACAGCTCCATATACATGTGACGGTAACGAAAATGTATCAAAAGTAGTATTTGGTGATATGTATGTTCAAAGAGTTAATGTTGTTGTGGAATTTAAGATTCCATTACCCCCTCCATTGCAACTTCCCGATCCATTAAGATACTTAAAAATTAGTGAACAGATTCGTATACCAAACCCTAAATTTAGCTTTACTGGTAAAGATGTTAATGGTAAAGAAAAAAGATTTCATATCAATATTAACTTCCCTTCGATAGATTTTAATTTTTGGGAAGGTATAGAAGGATTTCAAGCTCAAGTTACAAAGGTGGCTTTGGAGTTATATGCGAATATCGAAAAAGTTCTCATTAATGTTGGGTATATTATAGATAAGATTGAAGAAGTTTTATTGGGTGTATATAATAAACTCATGGAGATGGTAAATCAGATTATGGCTGGTATGGTAGTTGTATTTGAGAGAGTGTTTGCACAATTCACTTTCATGTATATGTCAATACTTATACGAGTTCAAAGAAAACTACAATGGGATTTGTTAGCATCTACAACTCCTGCATTTGCAGGATTGAATAAATCATTGGAGACAGTAGTTCTTATAGCCAATCAAGTGAAATATGTTGCTATGCAAGCAAAGTTATTTACTCAAAAAGTTATAGATGCTGCAAAGTTTAATGAGATTTCTAAATTTATTAATGACAAAATATCTCAAATAAATGCTGTAAAAGATAAAATGATTTCAAAGGCTAAAGAACTTATAGATTTTGGTATTGTACAAATTCAAATAGGTATAGATAAACTTAATAAAGCATTACAAAAACTTGTTAATGGTATTATAGAAAAACTTACAAGTATGATGTCTGCTCTTATTGCTAATATGAAAGCGAAAACCAAAGCATTGACAGATTCTATGATTGAGGGTGCTCGTACCGCAAGAGATAGAGTTGAAATAAAGGCAAGATTGCGATTGAAACTTCTACATGGATATAAAGATGGTCCAGAACTTGATGATAAAATCGAAAAAGCCATGAGGCAATTAGATATATCTGGTGTGTTCATAGATATTACAAGAAGAACAATAGAGAAAGCAAATCAAATTCGTAAGGATTTGTCTGATAATTTAATTGATTTAGAACGTAATGTTATCAAATCGGTTAAAAAGAAATTTGATACGGTTAAATTCAATAGGTTGGCAACTAAAGTTTTAAATATACGAAAGAATTTTATCGTTCCATTTTTGGAATGTCCAATACCTGTGTATATGACAACTATATATGATACTATTACTGAAGATCTTGTTCAAACAGGAATTGATGAAATATCCGATACCATTATTAAAGACATCGATGTAGAGGTTATTGATTCTATAACAACAGAAGTTATTATTGTTGATAAGATAATAGATGAGACTATAGATGAATTAGTTATTGTAGTTGTAGATATTGTTGTAACAGATAAAGTTGTAGTGTGTGTTGGTGAATGTGATTGTGCATGTGGGGAAATATCAACAATAATAAATACATTTAATTATAAAATGGAGTTCCCATTATGATTAACATACCAAATATTGTAGATATGATTAATAAAATAGTCAATAATACAGTTAATAAATATCTTGGAAATTTTCAAGAGGAATTTAGTAAAAAACTTGTAGATGTTATGAAAAAGGTTATAATCTTACCACCAGAGTTTCCTACACTTCCGATACCAGAAGAATTGAAACCTATAGTTGATGAGATTATTCCTCCAGAACTTACTGACGATGAGAAAAAGGCTATTGAGGATTCTGGTGCTCAACCACCACAACCTGTTGGTGCGGATGTTATATGGGACAAAGATGGTAATTTAATTAGCGACCCTAATTATGTTCCACCTCCTCAAAAACCCCCAACAAAATTTATACCTCCAGTGTTGCCAGAGCCTCCAGCGTCTCCAGAGATATATGATACATATCCACCAGAAACATCAACGCAGGTTTCACAACAAGGGACGACAGATCCAATATATAAACAAACTCTTCCTGGTACATATGCACCTGCAAGCACATATCGTGCAAGTGCTGGGATAAAACAGTTAATAAAGGAATCTGAGTCATTGTCATTAAAACTATACAAAGACCCAGATGGAGTTCATGCGGACGTTGGTTATGGTCATGTAATAGGATTATGGGCTAATAGGGCATCTTTACCACAAACAATAACTGTGGCACAAGCTAATGCATATTTTGAACAAGATATTTTTAGATCTGAAGCAGCTGTTAAACGGATGCTTAGACAGAAGTGTACTCAAGGTCAATTTGATTCATTATTAGATTTGGCTTATGGTGCTGGGGAAGGTTGGTTAGCTAACTCTCAAACCCTTGCAACATTTAATAGGGGTGATATTTGTGGGGCAGGTAAATTGTACCAAAATGCTGCAGTAACTGGTGGTGGTAAACCATTAACAGCTTTGAAAAGAAGACGTATGACAATATATAACAATTTCTTTGTTAATAACTGGGGGGTTAAATGTCCATAATTTATATAAATATGTATAAAAGGGGTGGCTATGATTAATGTTACACAAATAAAAAAATATTCTGATGACTGGGCTCTTGATGCATCATACAATCTATACAGTGTAGTTGAAATTAAAAACGTTCAAGTAATAAATCAAAGTATAGAAATGATATTGGCAACGCCTATAGGAACTCGATTGTTTAATTTGAATTTTGGATCTAATTTTTCCATAAGAATATTTGATAATATGAATCCAGCCTATTTGCAGACAGTCATTGATGACACGGTAAATAAAATAGAAATGTGGGAAGATAGAATCCTTGTACTAAAGGATGATGTGAATCTTTCAGTAAACCCAGATTCAAATGAAATGTTTCTAACGATACCATATATAATAAAGGCTCGAAATATAAAAGGGTCATTTGCCAAATACATAAAAGAGTAACAGTGATGTTGCTCTTTTATTTTATATAAATAATGATATAAATATAAACACATTTGAAGTTTTTTAAGGTAGGGTTGTGTGGCACAAAATCAATTAAAATATACAGGTTTGACCTTTGATGAAATACAAAAACAAATAACAGATTTGTTATATGGGGATTCTAGATTTGATAGATTTAGAGAATCATCTATAGCTCAAACACTGATAGAAATATTCACAGGTACAACAGATATTCTTAATTATTATCTGAATAGACGTGCTGAAGAAACATTTTTCGATACAGCACAGTTAAAAAGTTCTGTAATAAGTTTGTCTAGAATGTTTGGATATGTTATGAATAGAGCTGAACCAGCCCACGCATATCTGACATTAACAATTAATGGGAATATAGAAGATAATCAAATACAGATTCCATATTATTCTAAGTTCTCATATGGTGGTAATAACTTTGTGTTATTAAACACATTAACATATAAATTGACTACTAAACAATATGAAGATATGTATACTCAACAGGAGAATTTCAAATTAACTATAAAACATGGTCCTCCCACGTTTAAGATGAAAGGGAATGTTCAACAAGACACCCCTAACGATATAGAAATTGTTCAAGGTGATATTAGAGAAAAAGTTATTAATGGTTCTAATAACACGCAAGTTGGTGCTCCATTCCAAATATACAAAATTGAGGATAAAACATTCAGTAATGTATATGGTGATAAGGATTATTTTTATAATAAGGTTACTAAAGTTTGGGTTGGGGAAAATAAAAATAGCTCAAACGATTCATTAACACGTACAGAATTTGAGATAGATAGAAGATCTCTTTTAAGTTGGGACGCTATTGCGGCATCTCAAAATTTAGATTCTGCTCAAAATTTATGTCTAATAAGAACGGCTACAGATGGATCTGTTGAGCTATTATTTGGCGATGCTAATACTCAAGCTAAGAATACCATTCAAGACCCTATTGCTACTGCTGGATTTGCTCGTAAAGGGGCTATGACTAGTAAAGATAATATATACATTCAATATTTATCTACTAAAGGATCGGCTGCTAATAGTAGCAGTGTTATTGGTGATAAAATAGAATTTGCTGGTAAAATATATAACAGTCAGAATACTGACATTACTAAAAAAATATCATTCCATTTGGATAGCAATATTTTTGGTGGTTCGGATGAAGAATCATCAGATTCTATCAAATATTCTGCTCCTAAGATTTATTACTCCCTTGATAGATTGGTTTCTAAACAAGATTATATTGCATACTTGAAAACTATAACTTACCCTATCGTAGTTAAAAATGCATTAGCATGGGGTGAACAAGAAGAACGAAATGTTACAGGACAATTTGCAATAGTTAAAATGTTTAATGTTGTGCTATTTACAGTTCTTGGTTCGTTATATGGTCATAGTGCCACTTTTACAGAATATTATGCTAAATCTCCAGAACAATATGGGGATGCTGTATTAGATATATATTATAACCCATATAGGTTCCAAACGCAAGGATATTTCAATGTGTACATGGTTCAAAATATGGTTAATCAGTTAGAACATTATACAGTTCTCGAAACATACTATGATATTTCTGGAGACAATTTGGGAATTGCTGCAGATGAGAAAATAAAAACCCCAGAACAGATCGCTACAGATATTAAAAGCCAAATTGCTACCCAATATCCTTCGGGGGTTTGTACGCTCGCATTTGATTATACAAGTGATAATAATGCTTATTCTGCAAACATCGGAGCTACGGGGTCTGTAACTGTTAATCTTGGTATTGTGAAGGGTACTGGTAATGCATATATGAATGGTATTGCTGAAGCCATTAATATCCAATTACAGGGATTTTTAGATAATCGTGGGAATAAGAATGATAATGCTAATTACAATAAGACAGCATTTTTAGGTTTAGATGTAGAAAATGCCCCAAGTTCTATAATTAGTTGGGACGCGATAACATCTCAAACGGAGCAGTCCGTATCGTATTTATTCAATTTATCATTCAACCCAACGACACCATGTTATATGACACTTTTATTAAGTGAAAGTCCTATATGGGGAATTCTTGGATTGAATAGTAAAGAAGTATACCCTATTAGTAGAACACAATACAATTCCGAAAATAATGGCAAAATAAGTGCGGTTGTTAATGAATTATCTAAGAGATCTCAGATTAGTACTAAAAATATTTATGTATCTCCAATAATTCACAGATTTAATTTGATAGGTACAATATACGTAAAATCTATGTATGATAAATCTAAAGTTCAACGTGAAATAGCAGATGCTGTATACCGTTGGGCAGATCTTAATGCGGACTTTGGTATTCCAATTTATTTATCTAACATTATAGAAATTATAGAAAGCAATATTGCTGTTGTTAATGCTAATGTGAGATTACAGCCCGAAGATAAAACTGCGGGAAAGAATAATACTAAAAATAAATATTATGATCCTAATCCTACAACGAATAGAATTTATGCGAAGTATGGAGATGTTGCTGGTGCTCAATTGGCAAAAATAATCAATGATCAATTGAAGATATATCTTAATACATATAAAGACGACAAACATAAATCTTCCGCTAATGTGTCGTATAATAGAGTTATGTATGATCCAGCAGATTATCCTAATACGTTAGAATGTTTAACTTATGAATTAAATAATTATATAACTGAAAGAACATTCTATACGGATTTTGCAGGGGTGTGTTATAAAACTTTATTTTGTTACGCTTATACGCAAAAATGTCCAGATCCTAAAGTTACGAATCCTGTAGGTTATTCGTGTTCAGAAGTTGGACCTAATTATGGTGCGCCTAATTATGCATTGTTTATACAATACAATGTTGCCAATCAAGGAACCGCAATTCAAAATGCGACAATATCATCAGATTTTGCATTAATTATGGAGCAAATCTATAGAGATTTATCATACATTATTATGGTAAACATGATGGATAGTAATGGGAACATTGATAAGGAAACTGATTCTCTTGGTGCTACCATTAGAGGTGGATATAGTTTGGGAACTGAAATAGTTCAACTCATACTTAATACTAACTTGTTAAATATCGAATATAGAGATTAAGGGGGTATATAATGGCAGGACTTGAGCCGAATACTATTTATGTAAATTTAGATCTGACAGCAGATGCGCCTGGACCATCAGAACCTCTCACTGGTGCTCCTTTGTGTGGATATGCTTCAATGAATCAAGGTGGTCCCCTAACAGGGACTGAAGATTTTCCATTATCATTTAATCAATTCAGAAAACACGTTCAATATAGGTTGACTCAAAATGAGACAGGTAAGACCCGAACATATATAATTGAAGGGTCTTATACAGGGACTATAGATTATGGTTCTGGGGGATTTAATACAGGTATTTTCAATGTGAATTATGTGCCAACATCATCGGCAGATGCATATACAGTTATATTTAAAAATCGGAATGTAGATGAATCATATAAGATGAATATATCGGCAAAATCTAGTTCTGCATTGCTACATGCGCCAATAATTTCTCCACCAACACCATATAATCCCCCATTGTATTTCTTAAATACATCTGGGGTTATAATGTATATATCTGGTATGGATTTAGAATCTGGCACATTTAAAGATAAAAATGAAGAAAGAGATATTGGGAATATAATATTTAATAATGCTGTAGTATCATCTGATTATAACTCTCATAATTTTAAAAATCAACTGGAAATGTCAAACTGTAGATTTTATACCCAAGGTAGTGGTGTATATCGTATGGATGGTAATACTGATAATATAAATTCATATAAAAATGCATACGCTTTTAATAACTATGTAAATGTTACATTATTTAATTGTTTATTTCATTCAAATACCATTGATAGCACCATGTGTTTTAAAGATTATCCTGTATCTAATCCAACAGCAATATCATGGGATTTGTATTATGATATAATAAATTCAATATTTTTAGATATAGTTACACTTTACAGGGTTAACAATATTCAGAGTTTAAAATTAACCCTTCCAAATGATATTTGGAGTAATGTATTTTCTGGGTCATTATCTCAATATACAGGTTCAACTATTAAACCTACAAGTTTTACAAAACTATTGGAAAATGGTTCTACTGACAGTCAATTTGATTTTCCTATACCAGCATTAACTTATGGTACAACCTTAACAAATGATGATTATCGTTATATTAACAATGGTTGGGAAAATATTGATGTTATCGGGGATAGACATAATTCTACTAAAAATTCCGTTTATGGTTTTAGGGATGGGGTTGGTCCATTATACTTCCCAGAATTACCAATTCCAATAATTACGGCATCTGACTTCATTACAACAGTTGGTAGTACAATTACGTTGGGTATTGAAGATTATGTGAACTATAATTTACTATATGAACCATCTTTGTATGGGTGGTATAAAAATAATAACGCTGCACCATTTGCTGTTGGTGGTGAACCTGCATCTCATGATGTTCCGTTAGCTATAACAACTAAAGGTATTATACCTATAGAAGTTAGAGTTCATTCTCATAACGATTGGTATACTCTTAAAAATAATGCTAACATAAGATCGTTGATAAATCAAAGTACAATTACATTATCATTGGAAACATTGAATATTAATAATGTTAATACAGATATATTTAAAGTTAACGATTCTGTGAAAATAGTGATTAACGCAACACCTATAGCAGATATCAGTGGGTATCAGATAAATTTTGATGGTAAATGGATTGATGCTAAAATATATTCAACCACATTTAAATCCATAGGACCTGTAAATATATTCGGTAGAATTTTGTTAAAAGATGGAACAATGATGTATACATCTAAGACAATAAATATAGCAGAATATCCATCTAAGACGTATTATGTTGATTTATCAATAGAATATGAAAATAAATTAAAATTCAAGTTAAATAATGTGATATATGATAATTTTGAAGATCAGAGTATAGATCCTGCATTTTCAACACCATTCAAAAATGATTACCTTGTTAAACGTATGTATGATGAATATGTTGCTTCATATTATTTTGGAACAACTAATGCTCAGATGACTACAGGAATCCTTAATGGGAATTTCAATGTGGAGTGGTCTTTTGTTAG
>Ga0315288_10010454_pt1 | contig 11691 bp, 11 predicted proteins | sample YL17G11_20_MG_FD_203454 | JGI IMG/M metagenome (GOLD analysis project Ga0315288, IMG submission 203454) | Sediment microbial communities from Yellowstone Lake, YNP, Wyoming, USA - YL17G11_20 | ecosystem: Environmental > Aquatic > Freshwater > Lake > Sediment | place: USA: Wyoming | collected... | reverse complement strand
CTCCAGAGAAGCCTGGTCCGGTGAGATTTGCTCCGATGTGTTCTGCTCCAGAGAAGCCTGGTCCGGTGAGATTTGCTCCGATGTGTTCTGCTCCAGAGAAGCCTGGTTTTCCTTCTGCGTATTGTCGAAGAAGTTCTTCACTAGTCATTTTTGTACCCAATCACTCTGGTGAGATTTGCTCCGGAGAGATTTGCTTTGAAGAGATTTGCTGCGGTGAGGTCCGCTCCGGATAGATCTGCTCCGGAGAGATTTGCTCTGGAGAGATTTGCTCTGATGAGGTTTGCTCCGGTGAGATTTGCTCCGGAGAGGTTTGCTGCGGAGAGGTTTGCTCCGGAGAGGCCTGCTCCGGAGAGATTTGCTCTGGAGAGGTCCGCTCCGGAGAGTTCCGCTTCGTAGAGGCCTGCTCCGGTGAGATTTGCTCCGGTGAGATTTGCTCCGGTGAGATTTGCTCCGGTGAGATTTGCTCCGTAGAGCTTTGCTGCGGTGAGATTTGCTCTGGAGAGATTTGCTGCGGAGAGGTTTGCTCCGGAGAAGCCTGCTCCGGAGAGATTTGCTCCGGAGAGCTTTGCGCCGGAGAGGTCTGCTTCGTAGAGGTCTGCTTCGTAGAGGTCTGCTCCGGTGAGATTTGCTCCGGTGAGATTTGCTTCGTAGAGATTTGCTCCAGAGAGGAGTGCTCCGGAGAGGTCTGCTCCGGAGAGGCCTGCTCCGGAGAGGTCTGCTCCGATGAGGTTTGCTCCGATGAGGTTTGCTCCGATGAGGTTTGCTCCGGTGAGATTTGCTCCGGTGAGATTTGCTCCGATGAAATCTCGGTTTCCTTCCGCGTATTGTTGGAGAAGTTCTTCTTTAGTCATTTTTTGTACCCACAATCTTGTCGCGACCCGCTTGCGTGATGAGGTAAAACTTCTGCGCACCACCGTGCGCCCGGGTGCACTCCGCGTAGCCGAGCCGCACAAGAGTGCGGATGCGATTGCGAATGGTCCCCGCGTGCAGGGGGGTAAAGTGTCCGGGGAAAGTTGAAATCTGACTAATGCACGCGGGCTCACCCAGCCCGCTAAGCACAAGAAGTAGTCGAAGATCGGTGGGAGTCATTTATGGCTCGGGTTTCTCTGCGGAAGCACCGGAGATGGCGAGGTGAACGGGAGGGTTAGCCCGCTGCAATCGCCTGCTCAATTACAGACGTGGCCCTTTCGGCCCCTGTTGCACCACCCCGTGCGGCGTAGGTCCCGCAGCACAAGCCCGCCCGACGCACGATGAAGATCCCGCATCCCACGGACTCGGCGGTGTACTCGCCCATTTCCCAGATATTGAGCCAGATCGAAGCGGTGGCGGCTTGGGTGGCGTTCGTTTCCATGGGTCAAACATAATATACGCGAGCGACGGACGCAAGCGAATATGTTCACGTTGCGCAAGCGGCGCGCGCGGTTGGCGCGGAAAGTCCAAAATGCTCGAAAACGAGCCGGCGCAGCGCACCACTTTGCGCGGTGCAATAGGCCAGACACGTGGCACCGCTGGGATGCACGACGAGCAGGGCAGTCTGGGCGAACAGAGGATCTGCACGCGCAATGTGGATGACTGCCCCCATGATCGCTTCGGCGAGATTCTGCACGACGGTCTGCCCGATCAGCCCGTCGTCCGCCCCCCACGTCGCGTGTGCGAGCAGCGCACCCCGCATGACCTGCCGCACCGTCGTGGCATCCATGTGTGGCTGCGCAACCTCGAGCAACACCCGAGACTTCTCGTGCACACCATGAACCACGAGAAATGAAACGTGCGCGACTTCGGGCTGCATGATGAACCGGGCTTGCACGTCCCGAATAGTCGCGGCAATCAAGTGCGCCCGATCTGCGGGCAAGTAGTTCGACCGTGCTCGCGTGCGCGGAGTGACTTGCTTACGCTTCACGGTGGCGCGCCCTTGAAGCTGAAGTTTGCGAGTCCCACACATCGCTCGCGCTGCACAATCGATGCACACGACGTACACGACGTGCACGGTACTTGCCCAGAAGTGGAGAACAAACACGAATGAAGTGCATGGCATTTCCGAGCAAGCCGGCACGTGGCGCTCGGGTGCCCGTCACGTCGACATGAATCGTAGGTGTCAAGTGGGGAACCGAAAACCAGCGCATAGAACAGACCCTTGATGATGGCGAATGTGACTCCTGACATGCTCAAACCCCCTAGTACCCCGACACGCCGCCAATCTGCTTGATGACACCATTCTCGGCGCGGTACTCAGTTGCTCCCGCTTGCCGTAGCATCCACGCCAGCTCTTGGCGGTGCGTGACGACCACGAGACAACGTACCTCGGCGATCTCCGCGAGCACGGCAGCAACGCCCGCGCACCCGGCCGGGTCGATGGCATCGAACACCTCGTCAATGAACAGCGTCCCGCCGCTGCGACCCGCGCTCGCTTCCGAGACTTCCGCAAACGCGAGAAGTAGCGCCGCATCGATGCGCCGGCGTTCTCCGCCGGAGCTTGCTCGGTAGCCATGGCCCCCGCCTGCGCCCTCAACTTCGATGCTGATACTTTGGTTCATGCCACCCCCCTTCAATACGGTGAAGGGGTTGATCTTGACCTTGAGGGCGGTGTCCATCTGGGCGAGCCAAAGATTGGCCAGGCTCTCGGTCGCCTGGAGCGCGTGCGCGAGCACGGCCACCCGTACGCCCTTGAGGCCCAGCACGCGGTCTGCAACCTCGAGCTCAGCGTGCGCAGCGAAGGCTGCCACCACGTCGGACGTAGCAACAGAGTGCGCCTCTGTATGAGTGGCGAGCAACTCGTGCAGGGTGGCAAACCGGGTCGTCCACGCCTCGTGCAAGATGCCAAACCGAATCTGCGCAGCGGCAACCTCGCTAGCGTGCCTAGCGTCGGCTGAGGCGGCCGCGGCACGCTGAGCGACTAGCGTTGCCACGACCACTCGTTGTGCAGCCCGCTCGGCTTCAGCGGCGCGCAGGCATTGTCTCGCGGCGGCTTGTGCAGCGTCCTGCCGGCGATTAGTCTCGAGCACGGTGCGCGCGTCGCGCCGAACGGCGTCTTCAACGAACATGAGCGTGTCCGCGATGGCACCTTGCGCAGTGAATGTGCGCGCGACATCGCCCGTAAACGGGGCGCCGCAAGCCGTGCACTGGCCCGCACTAGCGAGCGCCGCCGCTTGATCAGCATCGCGTTTCGCTATTTGGTGGTCGCTCAGCTCCCGCAGCAGGACCCGATCGGGCTCAGCTGGTACGAGCAACTGCACGCGCGCCAGAGCTTGCGTCGCCTCAAACACGACGTCGTGCAGCTCGGCGAGCAGCAGCTCGGCGTGCGTATCATCGCGAAATGGCGGTGGTGCGCACGGCAGGTGCAGTTCGGGAGGCGCGTCATCGGCTAGGCGCTGTTGCACATTGTCAACCTGCATCTGGCATTGGCGCTGGCGTGCGCGTGCCTCAGTGAGCGCGGCGCCGGCCGTGCGCAGCTCCGTGCGGATGGACGTGGATGCGACGTCGAAACGCTCCAGCCCGAGCATCTGCTCGACAAGTTGCTTGCGCTGCGAGTCCGTAGCGAGGGTGAAGTGTGCTGCGTCAGCCGACGAAAACACGTGCGTGCGCCGCCAGACGTCCATGGCACCGAACGAGTGTGCCAGCATGGCCTCGGTCTTCGTCGGCGTGTCCGCGGTCACCAGCGCCGCCACGCCACGGGGTGCCACGCCACGGGGTGCCCACGTGGCACCCTTCTTCCCCGCTTCGTTGACGCTGCGTGTAACACGCCCGAGGTCGGTGGTCAGTGCTACTCGGCCGCCGACCCCTGAGCGCCATGGCGATGTCCCTCGCAACGTCTCACCCCACGCACCGAATGCCACGGCCTCTATCCACGTCGATTTGCCCTGCGCATTTCCCCCAGATAACACCACTAGCCCCGTCGCGGGTAGATCAAGCGTGGACTGGTCGTGCACCATGAAGTTAGTGATAGATATTTTAGACACCTTCATGGCACGACTCCTTCGGAGCTCAGACCCAGCGCGCCCGTGCACAATTGCAGGACACGCGCGCGATCCACACCGGCTGGGACCTCGATTGCCGCCACGTAACTCTCGAGGGCGGTGTGCAAAGTGTGCGCGTCGCTGGCAGTGCGCGCGCCCGCCAGCGCTGCGCGCTTGGCTGACTCCACGTCGACCGTGGCGGACCATACGGCGATCTGGCCGGTGGCTACCGCAGCATCGCAGAGTTGCGAAACAGCGTTGACGTCATCGGGGAGGCAGCGATAACGCACGTAGTTATTCGCCCCGTCTGAAGGCAGCGCAGCGAGCTCTGCTGCACTGCCGACCGTGAGGAACCGCGGGCCGGGAATCTCAATGCGCGAGACCGTGCCATAGTCGTAGATCGAGAGCCCACCATAGCCCGTGGCGCCGGGGTTGTCCCACCCCGTCGGTACGAGAGCACCCACCTGCGTCACCGTGCAAGCGAACCCGTCGGCCCACTGCTGTGTCCACTGACTATGAGTGTGCCAGTTGCCCGCAAAAACCTTGGCGATGCGGTACTCGTGGCAAAGTGCAAAGAGCTTTTCCACGTCGATTGCGTCCTCAGCCACCGCGGCCCACGGATTTGCGGCTGCTACGATGGCATCGCGAATGCCCATGTGCACGAACAAGACACGGTTGGCAAACTCCCAATTTGGGTGTGCGGCGAGCTCCTCAGTGTGTAGCGCCCCCAGAGTCTTGGCGAGATAGTCGTGACTATCGCCTATTTGAAATGGCACCATGTAGTGCGGGCCATCGCCGGTCGCCACGAACTCGGGAACGGTGACAACTTTCCCCAGCTCAGAAAACCCGAGCCAACCAAGCGCGTGGTCTCCCGGCAACGCCGAAACACGATCGTGGTTGCCGAGCAGCGCGTAGACTTCAGCCCTCGAGGAGTCAGCTAGACCGAGCGCATCGGCAACTGCGGCGATCATTTGAGGCGTGGGCTTTTCGTTGTCGAAGAGATCACCCGCGATGTAGAGCCGCACGCATCCTTGGTCCTCAGCGGTCAGACGCGCGGCGCGGAGGCACGCAATGACCTTACGGCAGCGCTCATTCATCGTGAGATCGTAGGTGCCTCCCTTCACGCCCTGGTGGTTGCCGACGTGCACGTCGGCGATAACGGCGAACTTCATGGCGCGGACTCCCAGAGCAGGGCGTTGGCACTCAGGCAGAAAAATCGCTCGTTTGTAGCGATGGGAATGCCCCCGTCATTGCGACATTGTGAAGCTCGGGCGCGAAGCGGGGAGGCTTGCGCGACTGCGGTGCAAAGCGCCAGCAGCCCTGTCACGCACAACAGAAAGACGACGCTTCCGCGAACTTGGCTGCTCATGTGATTCCCATTTCCTTCAGACATTTTTTGCGGATCTCCGCGAACAACTTTGGCTCAGCAACCAGCTTGGCCGCCGCGCTATGGCTCCCTTGACCAAGCCGCAGCTCGCCATACGAGAACCACGTACCGGACAAAGACAGCACACCGAGTTCGAGCGCAGCACTGATCAGGTCGCCCTCGCGGTTGAAGCCCCGCCCCCAGATGATTTCGAGCGAGCACTCCTTGAACGGGGGCGCGCACTTGTTCTTGACGATCTTGATGTCCGTGACGTTTCCGACGGCATCGGTTCCATCCTTCACCTGCGCCCGCCGACGAACATCGATACGCACGCTTGCGGCGTAAGGTAGTGCTTGACCGCCGGTGGTCACTTCTGGCGATCCGTACATTACTCCTAGCTTCATACGAATCTGATTGAGAAACAGCAACGTAGAGCCACCTTTAGCGACCGCCGAGATGAGCTTGCGCATAGCCTGGCTCATGAGCCGAGCGTGCGCGCCCATTTGTGCGTCGCCAAAGTCGCCGGCGACTTCTTTTTGCGGTGTCAGCATCGCCACGCTGTCGACCACAATCAGCATGACCCCGGCCCGCGCGAGCCCCTCGACGAGCTCGAGAGCTTGCTCGCCGGAACTTGGCTGCGAGAACAGCAGCGCGTCATCGTCAATTTTGACGCCAAGCGCTTGAGCGTAACGCACATCGAGAGCGTGCTCCGCGTCGATGAACGCGCACGTGCCTCCGGACTTTTGCGCTTCGGCGATACAATGCAGCGCCAGCGTCGTTTTGCCGGCGGAGTTGGGGCCGAACACCTCGGTAATGCGGCCTCGAGGGATGCCACCGATGCCGATGGCAAGGTCGATAGACAGGGAGCCAGTGGAAATGACCCCTTGCGCCGCCGCACCGGGGACCACGCCCTTAGCGAGGCTCACAATGGAATCCTGACCGTGAACTTTCCGCAGCGCGTCAACGCTGGCGTGGATGCGCTCGGCGATGGAGAGAGCGGTGGCGGCCTTGCTCGCTTTTGTGGGTGATAGTTTGCCCGGATCGTTGATAGGGGGAACTGGCTTAGCCATACAAATCTCGCTGCGGGTGCAAATAGAAACGCCGACGCGCGACGTCCTAAGCGCGCGTCGGCGGGTTTTGGAGTTGGTCAGTGCTTAGACGATCGGGTTGAAGTCGTCATCGTAGTCGATGGCGGTTGCAGCCGTGACGGGTGGACTTGCGGGGTGGCGTGCAAAGACGGCACCCGTGACAGCCGGTCGCGCGCTAGCTTCAATCGCCGGTTGTGTCCGCGGTGGCCCACTCAGCGGTGCCGCAAATCCGCGAGGTGGCCCGAAATGCGCCAGCACGATTTCGGGGATCTCCGGCTTGACCTGCTGATCGAGGTCGTGGCACCTGTCCATGAGCTCGTCAATCTCCTCATGCGTCGGCGCGAGAGCGGAATAGCCGCGCGCCGCCACGGCCGAGTATTTCGTATCGCGCGCGCCAGTTCCCACGCGGTTGACGATAACGTCAAATCCCTTGCCTTCTTCGTAGGGGTTGAACATGTCCCCGCCCGCGTACTGATTATTCCGAATCGCCTTGATCGCTTCGTAGAGCTGAGCGCCGAAGCCCAGTACCTTTGGTCCCCCGTTGGCTGCATGTCGAGGCAGCACATTAGCGAAGATCCGTAGTTTCGGGGAAATGCGCCACCCCAGATCCTTCTCAGCCTCGACCGAGCTGCGCTGCAACTCGCTGGATCGTTTGCAGACGAGACAGGGGATCCTGAGTTCCTGCTGCGGGCACGCGAATACGTGCACCTTGTCCGACCCCGGGATCGTGACGTAGTGTAGCGCAGTGCTTCGCAGGGGCGACGCGCCCTCGTGGGGCGAGGGCATGAAGCGAACTACTATGTTGCCTACTGGGATGGCCAGGAAAATGTCGCTTGACAGCTCCTCCACGCGAGCGTCCGTCGCCGTCATTGCGGCATCCGTGAGTGTTCCGTACTTTCTGATTGCCATATTGTGTTCGTTGTTGCGTTGCTGCGTTCGTTGTTGCGTTCGTTCGCCACTACCCACGAGCGATAGAAGCTGCGTGGTAGATGTAGTTGTTGTCGTGATTTAGTTTCATAGCTCCTGCGCTTCCTTGACGAGCCGTCGGATTGACGGCTCACTGTTCATTTCGGCGCGCATCTGAGCGCCGAGCGAGACTAGCATGTCCTTCTTTGCATAGATGGCGTCACGAAATGCCTCCATCTGCATTTTGCAGAACTCGGCTTCGAGTTCTGCCGCCTGCTGGCCCTGGTACGTGGCGTCCATTTCAACGGCCGCGTCCACCTCCGAAATTGTAACTTTTCCTCGCCCGCTGGTCTCAAGCGCCGCGCGCTTCGAGATTGCCAGCGCCGCGGCGAGCCGCTTCGTCGCCAACTTCTCTAGCCGCCAATCGCGGTGGAGCTGAGCCGCCATGTTTCCCCAGTATGCCAGGTCGGCACTGACCCGACGGAAGTCGGGATTGATGTCCCCCTCGTCGATCGAAACTGCCGGCCCGATGCCAAAGGGGAGAGTTGCGACCATTTCTTGAGTGCTCAGTTCTTGTGCCATGCTTTCTCCGGGTGACGCAAGAAGTATAATACATCCGCGGATTAGCTGCAAGTGAATAGGTGCGCGGTTTCTACCGCGAGCGCGCAATCGGCGCTAGGTGGACTTCTCTAGTTCGCCCCAGGATGAAAATCCACGCTTGAAGTCCATGCGCATCGGCACGGGCCCTGAGTTCCAGCTCACCGCCACGCCGCGCAGGAGTCGCACGTAGTCGTCAGCAAACCCTGGATCAACTTCTGCGAGCAGGGAGTCGTAGACAGTCAGCACTTGCCGGACGGGAAGTGGGTCTCCACGCAAAACACGAACATCCCGGATGCCGTGACGCTCACAAAGCCCCCGAGCGACTGCCAGTAGGGCCGGATTTTTTGCGGCGCCGTCGATGAGCCGCTGCATCCGCCCAATTGTCGCGTTCATGAAATCCGCGCCAGTGCCCTGCACCGCCGTATTGTACGTGGACCGCTCCGCCGTCGCTCGCTCGTCCTCGTCCTGCCCCGCGATTGCGGGGAGCGGGCGCACACGGAAGTCCCGACCATCCCACCACGTGCGGGCAACACCCGTGTAGTTGCCGTCCACGATGCGCCGCTTGACCCACGCCGCGAGCGTGCTGAACTGGCCAAGAATCGCGCCGACTAGCTTGGTCGCGGCCGTCGTGCTGATACCAAGCTTCGCACCGATGCCCGCTGCGGAGTCGCCGTAAAGAAATGCGAAGTTCACGGTCTTCGCCTGATCTCGAATCGGGTGGTCCTTCGTCACCACCGAGGCATCGATCCCCAGAAGCGGAGCGATGAGTTTCGCTGTCTCGGTATGATAGTCTACGTTACGCTGGAAGATGTCGATCATCAGGGGGTCAGCAGAGAGAAACGCGGCAACGCGAAGCTCTAGCTGGTTATAGTCGCCTTCGATAAACTCCCACCCTTCAGACGGAACGAAAATCGAGCGACACTTTTTCCCGGCACCGGACGTGCGCGGAATATTCATGAGGTTCGGCGAGGAGCAGCTCGGCCTACCAGTTGCAGTGCCAGTGATGTTTATGTCGGGATGAATACGGCCGTCGTCTTGGATGAAACCCTCCATCCCATCGGCATACTGTGATTTGAACTTTCCCGCTCGCTTCAGTTCTTGGATGACCTTCGCCGTCGGGTGTACCAGGCCGTCCATAACTTCAGCCGTCACTTTGTACTTGCCGGTCGCCGTGCGCCCATTTTTCCCCAGACGACACCCAAGCGTCTCGAAAAGAAGCTTGCCTACCTGCGCCGTGCTGTTGACGTTCAACTCACCATGCGCCTTGGCGAGGTACTCCTCGCACGAGGCGATGGTACCCTCCATTTCGGAGCGCAAGTCAGCAATGCGGCTGCGGTCAACCCGGATGCCGTTGAACTGCATTTGCGTGATGCCGTGGTGAAGGTCGCGCACAATGGTCGCCCAGACGTCGTGCGCGTGAGGCTCTCCGGTCGCGTGCAGGTGGGTGACCACCTTGTCAGTGGAGATTGCATCGCTCGCATTGTACCGGTCGCGAACGTCCGGAGGAATCGCGGCGTAAGCAAACACAAGTGGGTCTGCACCTTTCACCACTTCGCCAACCGCGTACTGGAGCTCGTCGTCGGTCAGGGAATGCGCAAACGCGGTAGATTCCCCGCCCTTCTTGGCGAGTCGCTTGAGCTCCGCCGCACCAAACTTGACGTGCTCCTCAACCTCTTGCTTGCCACCGTACATGCCGACGAGCGTCTGCATAGTGTGCAGGCTCGCGGAAGCGTCAGCCTGCATGAGCTTACGGAAGATCATCGCGTCGCCGTCGACACCATCGACGTGAACGCCAAAAAATGCCTGCAAGTGCAGCGTGTCAAACTTGAAATTTGTTCCGCGCTTCGGGAAGTTCCCATCCTGTAGCAGCTCCCGCAAACGTGCGGTCACGAGAGGGTCGCGCAGCGCATCGACGCCCCACACGTAGCCGATCTCATTTCCCACGGGCGTTGCGGCGAGGCTCAAGATCTTTTGGCCACAGTTGAACGCGAGACCAAAAGTCTCGACATCGATCGTTGCCCCCCCGGCAGCGGTCAGCTCCTCGTATGCCTCTTCAGCATCCTCCGCAGTCACAACTTGCAGGGCAACCGCGTGCGCGGGGACTCGCCTTGGCGTTGCGGTGAGCGCCCATTTCACGGTCGCCTCAAATTGCCGCTGAATCAAAATATTGCGCAGTGCCGCGAGTGGCCAGGGCGTAAAAAACACCGGTACACCGGTGCTCAGTAACACCTGCCCGCGCTGCATGGACATGACCGGCAGCGCCACGCCGAGGTAGGCCTGACAAGCCTCCGCGCCCATGAGCAGCACGCGATCCGGCGCTGCTTCGCGCAGCACGGTCAGCCCGTACCCGCGACATGCGGCATAATGTGCAGGCGTGGCCTTACGTAACCCCGGAGCGCAACGCACGGCTGAATCGAAAACGATGGGCCCCGCCCACTGAGGCGTGAGCAACTTTGTCAAGTACTGCACTGTCGTGCTCCCCACTAGCGACCCACGCGTGTCGTCGAGCTTCGCCGGTGGGGGGAGTACGACCAGCAGCGTTGGCCCCGATTCCGGGCCGACTTGCTCAGCATCCATGCAATTCGTGGCTACGTTCTCCCCCAGCGAGCAAAGCGTGCACTTCTCGACAGCTTGCTTGGCACGTGCCTGCACATCCTCGATGAGCAAGCGCGGCCGCCCATCGGGGTAGATCGGAAGCGCGCGCACCTACTGCACCAGCCCGCGCGAAAATCCAATCGCCACGCGTGTTTCGAGCGTGTCCCCGAGACGAATGATACAGGGCACGGTTGTCGCCAGCGCCGCGCATTCAGCCGTGAGCTGCTCGAGCGTCTGAATCCCGCAAGAGTTGAACATCCAACCCAGGATTTTTACCAGTGTTACGTCGGCGGCCATGAGACCGTCCGGAAGGAGCCTCCCATCAAGCAGAGTCGCCCCCACGACGGGTGGGGTGGCGACGGGTGGGGTGGCGACGGGTGGGGTGCCGACGGGTGGGGTGCCGACGGGTGGGGTGCCGACGGGTGACTTTCGTGGCGCACGTGCGGGCGCCAAGTCGCTGGCCTTGATGGGCGCGAGTGCAGGTGCAGGTGCAGGTGCGGGCGCCAAGTCGCTGGCCTTGATGGGCGCGAGTGCAGGTGCAGGTGCATGTGCAGGTGCGGGTGCGGGCACACTCTCGCCAGAGAGCATGGCCAGCGTGCCCAGCACGTCGTGCAAGGTAGCGCACCGGAGCGAAATGGTCACCTCGAAGCAGGGAATGGCGTCGAATGAGTGAACGGTAGGAACTACGGAAAAGCCTAGAATGGTCATGCTATCTCGTTTCGTTGTTGGTTAGGTATACGATGGCGCCGGCAAGGTAGACGATGGCACCGGCGATTTCAGTGATCGCTTTTTCACGTGGGAGGCGCTGCGATTCCTCGCATTTTTTCCCAGCTTGCCCGAAAGCGAAGCCCAGCCCGTACAGATTGATTAGCGTCTGCATCGGTTGCTGCGAAAAGCAGCGCTGTCCCCCGTGTCGAGCTACGCCCTTGCCACGTGCGGCCTGGTCAAATGCCATTTCGAGGGCGGCGCGCAGAGACTCGAAACCTTCAGGGTCAACCGGTGAGGGGCCGTCGTGGCCGGAAGGGGTAGATATGTGAGGAGAACTGTTCTTCGAGATTTCCATAGGATTTTGCTGGTCGTGAAGTGACGTGGTGCAAAGCGGATTTACGGCAACGCGCCCCGTGCAGACAAGATAATAAATAGTGCACGCAACGGATGCAAGCGAATAAGCATACGCAACGCG
>Ga0315288_10010452_pt1 | contig 11693 bp, 10 predicted proteins | sample YL17G11_20_MG_FD_203454 | JGI IMG/M metagenome (GOLD analysis project Ga0315288, IMG submission 203454) | Sediment microbial communities from Yellowstone Lake, YNP, Wyoming, USA - YL17G11_20 | ecosystem: Environmental > Aquatic > Freshwater > Lake > Sediment | place: USA: Wyoming | collected... | reverse complement strand
GGGCGGGGTAAAATACGTTTTTACGTGTTCGGGTGCTGACAGGGACGTTTTTTAGGAAATTGCGAAATGGCGGGGAAGTAGGCGGTCATAATTGACAGTGGTGGGGATAGATAGTAGTCGAGGGGTACTGGGATGGCGAAGGATGTTTTCGATGTTTATATTGGCGAGATGAACGAGATTTATAGGGGAGACTGAATACCAGTGAATGTCGTTGAGAGGTATCTGAAAGATTTGGGAGAGATCTACCACAGCGGCGGAGGCGTGGGGGAGGAATCGTATTACGGCACGCTGGAAACCCTTTTGAATGAGATCGGGCGAAAGCTTCGGCCGCGGGTTCGTTGTGTTGGGCAGCTTAAGAATATTGGGGCGGGGGAGCCGGACTTTGGGTTTTTTACGGCGAACCAGTTTCAGCGGGCAAAAGATGAGCGGCCTATAGAAGGGCAACTGCCGGAGCGGGGAGTAATCGAATGTAAGGGTTGGGACGATGACTCCTTCGTTCGCACAGAGAGCCCGCAGGTATCGAAGTATTGGAAGAGATATGGGCTGGTGCTTGTCACGAACTATCGTGATTTTGTTTTAGTCGGGCGCGGTGATGACGGCAAGGCGGTGCGGCTGGAATCGTATCGGATGGCGCAGAGTAGGGGCGCGTTCGTTGGGATGCTGGGCCAGCCGCGGAAAGCGGCTACGGAACAGGGAGAGAGACTGAGGGAGTTTTTGCGGCGGGCGATGCTGCACAATGCTCCATTGACGAAACCGGAGGATGTTGCATGGTTTTTGGCGTCTTATGCTCGTGAGGCGCGGGGGCGGGTCGAGGAAAGCGCGAATCTGCCGGCTTTGGAGGGGCTGAAGAATGCTCTTGAGGAGGCGCTGGGAATGAAGTTCGAGGGTGAGAAGGGGGAACATTTTTTCCAAGCGACGCTTGTGCAGACTCTTTTTTACGGGGTGTTCTCATCGTGGGTGCTGTGGAGCCGAGAGAACTGGGGCCGAGCGGATGCGAAATTCAACTGGCACGAGGCCGGCTGGACGCTTCACGTACCGATGGTGAAGAGCCTGTTCGATCAGATTGCGACGCAGTCGCGCTTGAAGCCTTTGGGTATTGATGAAGTATTGGATTGGGCGGGGATGGTGCTCAATCGGGTTGATCGATCGGCGTTTTTCAGCAGGTTCGAGGAGGAGCATGCTGTTCAATATTTCTATGAGCCGTTTTTGAAGGCATATGATCCGGGATTGAGAAAAGCGCTTGGGGTTTGGTACACTCCGCCGGAGATAGTGCAGTATCAGGTCGAGCGGGTGGACCAAGTACTGCGCGAGGAGTTGAAGATCGCGGACGGGCTCGCGGATGAGCGAGTGGTCGTGCTGGACCCTTGCTGTGGAACGGGGACATATTTGGTCGAGACGCTCAAGCGAATTCATAAGACGCTTGACGCAAAAGGGGCGGGGGCGCTTACCGCTCAGAAGCTGAAGAAGGCGGCGAAAGAGCGGGTGTTCGGCTTTGAGATTCTCCCTGCACCGTTCGTAGTCGCGCACTTGCAGCTCGGGCTGATGCTGCGGACTCTTGGCGCCCCTCTGAATGCAGAGCACAGCGAGCGCGCAGGCGTGTACTTGACCAACGCCCTTACGGGATGGGAACCCTTGGAAGACCCCAAGACGCTCCTGCCATTCCCCGAACTGAAAGAGGAGCGCGACAAGGCCAACAAGGTAAAGCAGGAAGCGCCGATTCTGGTTATTCTGGGCAATCCGCCGTATAACGCCTTTGCAGGGACGAGCCCACAGGAAGAAGGCGGCCTGGTGGATGTCTATAAGGAGGGATTGACCAAGCCAGTCAAGGACGGTGGCTGGGGGATCAGGAAATTCAACTTGGACGACCTCTATGTGCGCTTCTTCCGTATCGCGGAGAGGCGGATCGTTAAGAGCGGCAAGGGTATTGTGTCGTATATATCGAATTACTCGTGGACACAGGAGCCTTCGTTTGTGGTGCTGCGGAAGCGTCTTCTTGAAAGTTTCGACAAGTTCTGGATCGAGAATATGCACGGTAATCGGAAGATCAGCGAGTATGCTCCGGATGGGCGAACGAGCGAGACGGTCTTTGCGATACCGGGCTTCTCGGCCGGGATTCAGCAGGGGGTAGTGGTTTCGCTATGGGTGCGCAAAGAGGGACATAAAGACGATGGTATCACTTTAGGACTCGTTCGTTATCGAGATGATATAGATGCGGCAAAAGCGGTGGAGCGAAGGGAGGAGCTTCTTGCGAGTTTGAAGTTGAAAAACCTTGAGCGAAAATACGAGGTTGCGCGGGCGACCAGAGAGAATCGTTATTCGTTCAGACCATCGCAAGTTTCGAAGGATTACCTGCGTTGGGCGTCTGTGCGAGAGTGGTGCATAAGCGGCCCGTACAACGGACCTATCGAGCGCAGGGGGAATTCGTTGATAGTATTTCCTGATCAGAACGAAAGGCTCGAACTGATTGCTCGGTATCTCGATGGAAAATGGTCCGATGAGGAGATTGCACTCGCAGCACCGGCGTTCATGAAATCTTCGGGGGAGTTCGATGCCGTGAGAGCGAGGAAGTCACTGGCGGGGAGGGTCGTGTACAAACCGGATAGGATTGTGCGTTATCCCTTCAAACCATTTGATATTCGCCACTGTTACCTTGATACTGAGATTGCCCCGTTGTTTTCACGGCCTTCGCCTGAACTATTGGACCATAGAGAGATTCCAGGCAACCGGTACTTCATCACCCGAGATACGGCAGACAAGTGTCCAGAGGGGCCACCTTTTCTATGTTCAAGCCTTGTGTGTGACTACGACTGCATTTCTGGCCACGCGCGGCATTTCCCCATTTTTATATTTCCATCGAAGTCAGACAGTGACGCAGCGGCGGAGAAGATGTATGCCCCAAGTGAGTCGCGGATAATGCCGAATCTGTCGAAGGCGGCGCGTGACTATTTGAAGCGGGTGGGGATTAGCGATCCTTATGCAGATGCTGAGACAGCCGGATTGATCTGGATGCATGCTCTTGCGGTGGGGTATAGTACTGCATACTTGGGGGAGAATGCAGACGGTATTCGTCAGGACTGGCCGAGGATACCGCTCCCGGCGACAAGGAAGGTGCTGGTGAAGTCGGCGGAGTTGGGCAGGCGAGTGGCAGCCCTATTGGATACGGAGAACCCCGTCGCTGGCGTAACGATAGGTAAAATAGATCCGCGGCTCAACGATTTGGCCGTGATAACGAAGGTTGGGAGCGGCTCGTTAGATCCAACAAGGCGGGAGCTTGAGCTTACCGCCGGGTGGGGACATGCGGGCAAAGCGGGGGTGTGTATGCCCGGGAAAGGCGTATATCACGTGCGAAGCCAGAAAAATGAACGCCTTAGAACCGCCTTCGGAGACGAGACTCTGGATGTCTATCTGAATCAGGTGGCTTATTGGGCAAACGTCCCGAAGTGCGTTTGGGAGTACTACATAGGAGGGTACCAAGTTGTGAAGAAATGGCTCAGTTACCGCGAGAAACGAGTGCTTGGGCGCGGGCTTAGGGTTGAAGAGGCGGAATATGTCACGGAGATGGTCCGACGAATAGCATCCTTGATTCTACTGCAAGGCGAACTGGATGCAAACTATAAGAGTGTCAAAGACAATACATGGCGATGGCCCGGCGCTTTTATTGATAAATCGAGTGTTAAGGATTCAAAAAATGGCTGCGAGAAGACACAAGAATGATACGGCGACATATCGAGAACTTGCCAACTACAAAGAGAGAGTACAGTCATTTAACATGACTGCGAATTTACTTTGTGAATATGTCCGCGTGCAACTGGAATTAGACGCATCCTCTCGGCGGCCACCTTCAAGAATCGTTGCTGCTCGTGTTCAAACGTTGCGTAGAGCAATGGCCAGAATTAACAGAATGGCCTGACGGCGGAGGAAATCGCCATCGTTGAAGGGCATAGTAAATCAGATTGACGAACCAATCGCCGCTCACAACGGCTGGCCAAAGGCGTTCAGGACAAAATGACGGGTTTATGAAGTGAATTGGTTGTTATTTCTGTGGGGGTGCTGGAACGGGGCGGGTGGTGAGAAGAGAGAATTCAGAAGACAGAATACAGAATGTCGAATGATGGAGGGAGATTGCCGCGTCGCTGCGCTCCTCGCAATGACTATTGGGCGTGAAGCGGGGAGTGGGGGGAATCTGGCTTTGGATGGGGGGTGAGAAGATAGAAGACAGAATTCAGAATACAGAATTCAGAATGGCGAATGATGAAGTGAGATCCTTCGACTTCGCTACGCTGCGCTCAGGATGACTTACGAGAGATTGGCTCGGCAAGCTCAGAGCAGGCTATCCGGCGACCGCTAAACGCGCGGGGCGGGGTTTTCAATTTACGATTTGCGGTTTGGGGTTTAGAATTGGGGGGTGATTCAACGGTATTGTCGGCAGATAGGAGGCGGATGAAATGCCCCGGTCGGCAATCGCTGGGAATTGGGGTTGAACGCGTTATTATGGGATTGGAATTTAGGAAAGAAGAAAATGGCGAGTAAGGGGATTGATCTGGGCGATTACATCCGCAGCATACCCGATTGGCCGAAGAAGGGGATTTTGTTTCGTGACATCACGCCGCTGTTGGCCGAGCCGAAGGCATTTGCAGCGGCGATAGAGGCGTTGGTGGCCGGCTTTGCGGATGCGGGCGTCGAATACGTAGCTGCCGTGGAGGCGAGGGGGTTCATATTCGGTGCGGCGGTTGCGGAGAAGCTAAGAGCGGGGTTCGTGCCCATACGCAAGAAGGGCAAGCTGCCGTACAAGACCGAAAGTGTAACCTACGATTTGGAATACGGCACGGATACTCTGGAGGTGCACTGCGACGCGGTGCAGGACGGCGCGAGGGTCCTGATGGTTGACGATTTGCTCGCGACGGGCGGGACAATGGCGGCGGCCTGCGAGCTTATCGAGAAGATAGGGGGACGAATCGTGGGGGTGACATTCCTGATCGAGCTTTGCGAACTGGGCGGGCGAGAGCGGCTGAGCAAGCGCCAGATAAATGCGCTGATATCATATTGATCACAAAACGGCTTCAAATGAAAACGCCCGGGGTGACAGACAACCAGCCAGAACACCTCCGAACGGAGTGCCGAGAGTGAGACGCCGTTGTTCGAGCGGTTCCTGAGCGGTCGCGCTCTGCGCGGGGTGCGATCAAGTGTGCCTTCTTGCGAGTAAGGCCAGAGTGCCCAGACCAAGCAGTGCTATCGTGGCAGGCTCGGGTATTGGGGTCTGAATCAGCGTGAAGGTGTACTGTTCGCCGGGGGAGATGCCAAGGCTAAGCTTGAAGTCAAAGACGGCAGAACCACCCAGCAGCACCTGACCAGACCCCTCCATCCATTCGAGCACGTGCTCATTCCCCGTATCTGGGGCGCCGCCGAATGCGGTACAAGTGGCGCTTCCATCCACGAACGTGGCGCTGTCTATGGGGTCGCCCACAACCTCGAGCCGGTAGCCGGTCCACGTCCAGGCAAGGTCGTTTACAGCGGTCAGCATGACCGTGAACGTCGAGTAGGACGCATTCACTGCTTGGACGCCGGGCCCACCGAACTCAGCGGTCATTGTGATGACGGACGGGATGGATGACAGTGCATTCTCAAGATGCACGCCGGTCGCAGTCATTTGGAAGGGCACATCGGCGCCGAAGCTGACAAGCCCTGCCTGAACTGAACCACAGAACAACACAACGACCGCCATCGAGGTGAAAAGAACTTTGCACTTGCCCATTTGTTGCTCCTCCTGAGACATAAGCAATAACAATCCATATTTTGTGCAACACTCTATTAGGTGGCGATTATGCTGTGAAGCTGTAGAGGATTCAAGGCATTTTTCCAGGATTTTATTGCAGCAACGGGCTTGTTTTTGCCTGCCCTTTCATAACTATTGCAGTAGCGGCGAGTTACATTGGGGGTAATCGGAGAAATTTTTTTGAGAGAATCCGATAAAAACTCTTCCGGGGTGTTTGAAATCGAGTCTTAGCGGCGGTGTTGGGTCCTGTGGCAACTGAGTTTGTTGCGACGTCAGGACGGCGTTTTTGCGGCTGTAACGATCCGGTCGTTGTTGTGGAAGTCCTTTTCAATTCTGATTTCTGCGAAGGCGCCGGTTTGCTCGATGAGATCTGTGACAGCAGGGCCCTGGGCATAGCCGATCTCGAGCATCAGGGCGGCATCAGGTTTCAGAAAGAGGTCGGCCTTCTCGATAATCCGGCGGTATATGTCCAGGCCGTCGTTTCCTGCGAACAGGGCGAGCTTAGGCTCGTAATCCTTCACATTCCTTTCGAGGGTTTCAAACTCCGGAGCACTTACGTAAGGAGGGTTGCAGACAATCAGGTCGAATTTCGAGGTGTCCAACTGAGGGACGAGAGGGTCGAACAAATCGCCGCACAGCAAGGTGATTCGCTCTTTCAAATGATGCTTTTCGACATTGGCGGCGGCGACGTCGAGGGCGGCGGCGGAGATGTCCGTTGCGATGATGCGGGCGCCGGGGAAGTTTGTAGCGATTGCGACGGCGATGCAGCCGCTGCCCGTGCACAGGTCGCATACGAACCGGGCGCCTGTGTGGGTTCCGCCAGAGATGAGGTCGTCCTGCATCGCGGCGTTTTCTGCGGTGCGTGCTCGGAGGAATTCGATGGCTCTTTCGACGAGCAGCTCGGTTTCCGGGCGGGGGATCATGCAGGCGGGCGTCACGTTGAGCTCGAGCGAATAGAATTCGGTTTTGCCGGTGAGGTAGGCGACGGGTTCATCCTGGCCGGCCCGCTTTACAAGGGCGTGCAGCTGGTGCAGCTGCTCTTTGTCCACGAGCTTGCCGAATTGAGTATATAATTCGATGCGCTTCAAGCCGAGAACGTGGCTCAGGAGTATCTCCGCACTGAGGCGGGGCGAATCAATTTCCTTTTCGGTGAAGTATCCCGTAACCCAGTTCAGGAGTTTTTGTATGGTCCAGGTCTCCATTGCAGGATTATAGCAGCGCGAAAGCAGGATTGCACAGCTTTTCGATCCGCAGGCTAACGGTGCGGCTAATCAGCTTGAGCAACATCGTCGAATCCCGGGCGGACAAATGCGCGTGCATTTGGAAATGAAGTCTGCGTTCTCCCGCGCAACCGCTCGAGCAGCACGAGCACATCGAGGATATCACTTTGATGTTCCGGAAAATGTTTGTACATCCGGCCCCAGGCTGCGATTGAACGGTCCATCGCTATTAGAGCGATTTTTGCCGAACCGTCGGAGTCCCTGGGATATTCATCGGGCGGATCGGCTGTTTCCTCAACGGCGCCCCCTACTGCGCGGAGGAGTTTGGCTTGTATGAAATACTGGTACCAGCGGATGACCTCTACAGCATCACCGATAGTCGCTGCTTCAGCAGCCGGTTCGGAGCCGGGCAGGTCGAGTTGCGCTTCAGTGTTTAGCTCGTCCTCTTTCTGCTGGAATGTGTCCCCGGCTGATTCAAACCAGGATTTGACCTTCTCGACGTAGGACATGGAGGCGAGGGCGCACTCGTGGCTCTCGGCGTTTTCTCTGCGGGTTTCGATCTCCTTCTCGGCGGCCTGCAGGTCGAGTGAATCGAGGTCGATTCCCCACTTGGCGGCCGATTCTTCGATCATCTGCCGGGTGAGCTGGAAAACCTCACCGAGTTTGCGCCAGAACGCTTCGTTTTTGACGTCGTGCGAGTCAGGGTCGTCGAAGTGCTCCTCGCTCAGGGCGAAGTTCATACACCGGGATGTGAACTGGCAGCGTTCGCACCATCGGTCGCAGTAGTTGTAGATACCCGGAATGAAGTCCGGGTTCTCAGTGAGCTTTTTCAGGCGGTTGATGTCCATAAGACTATTTGGCGGAGAATGGGAAGAGCTGTTTCAACTCGGCGGGCGATGGTTGTCGGCCGTATTCGCATAGCTCGAAGGCCTCGGCGCAATGGACTTCTTTGCCTTGCTTGTCGCCGTAGGTTTCGATTAGCTTGCTGCGATATTCGTCTGCGGTCGCGGCGAAGCGGGAGCGGAACTGGTCGCGGACCCTTTGGTGAGCGGCGGCCTGCTCGGTTTCATTTTTGGGGATCAGGCCTTCATTGCCGGTCACGCAGCCCTCGACGAACTGGGATTCGAGCTGCACGAGTGCTTCGAGTTTCTTGTCGATTACCTCGTCGATGGAGATTACGACATCCGCCTCGAAGGGATTGGGCTTTTGAAAGCGGTCGGGGAAGTACATAAAGACCGGATTGGTCTTGAGGTGCGGGACGTCCGGGCAAAAGAACGGGCAGATCACCATAAATGCCGCGTCCTGGACGAGGACGCCGGTGTAGCGGTGATCGGGGTGATAGTCGTTGGGGCGGTGGGTGAAAACTATGTCGGCCTTCCATTCTCTAATCAGATTCACAATAGTCCTTCGGTTTTCGAGGGTGGGCATAAGCTCGCCGTCGTGGATGTCGAGTACCTGGGTCTCGATGCCGAGGATTTTGGCGGCCTTTTCGACCTCGGCCTTGCGCCGCTGGGCGAGGGGGCCGCCAGCTTCCTTCCAGTGGCCGATATCGCCGTTGGTGGTGGAGACGAATTTAACCTTGTGCCCCTGCGCGGCCCACATCGCGGCGACGCCGGCGGCGCGTATTTCGCAGTCGTCCGGGTGGGCGCCGAAGGCAATGATGCGGAGCTGGCGCTGCTTGGCCGGCGCAGCAGCAGTCGCGCGTTCGCCGGCAAGGGGGCTTTTCGAGGCGCCTGATGGGGCGGCCGCGAGAAGAAAGACCGAAATCAGCAGGACGATGGGGTAGAAATTCCTTGCTTTCATTGTGTGTCTCCTGAAAAGAACGTTAGTCAAAAGCCTCACTGATTCAATCTATCCACTACAATATATAGAGGGGTTCGTCAATGTTTGTATTTGGTATTTCGTATTTCCCCCTCGGGGCAGGCGTGAAGCGTATTTCGTATCTCGTCCCTTCGACCCCGCTCAGGGCAGGATTTCGTCCCGGCGGGGTGGGGGGATTGAGTTTGATTGGCCCTTCGACTTGGTTCGACTTTGCTCACCACAGGTCGCTCAGGGTCGAGCAGAGCTCGAGTTTTGGGTTTGATTGGGTTTGTTTTGAGCAGTGTTCGTTGCTCATTGTTCGTTGTTTTTTGGCATAAGCCTTTACTATTGCTGTACTTGTGTTCATTTTGCCCATTTTGACATTGGGTTTGTTTTGCGCAATGATGCTGGATTCTTGATACTCGATACTCGATGCTGGATGCTGGATGGTTGATGTTGGATGGTTTTGGCCCGGTTCGGGGAGGCTCTCGATATTTACTATTGATGATTGATTATTGATTATTGGCTCCTGATGGGTGTGGATTCCGGCGTGAGGGGTTGAATTTGGGGTGAGTGCGTCGTCCCTTCGACTTCGCTCAGGGCAGGCTTGGCGACGACGGCTAAACGGGGGTGCTGCGGCTGCGACATTGGTGGCGTTGGGGTGTTCGAGGTTTCGCAGGAGGCGGAGTCTTTGGAGTTCGAGGATTGTTTTGTATAGGCTGTGCTCTATTCTTCTTTCGTACATCAGGAGGCGGTCGAGGACTCTTGCGTTTGAGAAGTCTTTTAGGGCGATGCGGCCGAGGGTTAGGTCGGGATGCGAGCCGGACGTTTCGGGCTGGGGGGCAGCAAAACCTTTCAAGCCGAAGGATTTGGCGAGGGTGGCGAATGGGTTGATGGTGGTTTCTTCGTTCAGGGCGTCGATTGTTTGGTTCTGGATGAGGTCGGCTCGTTTCAGCCGCCACGATAGGCTTACGATGCGGTCTGCGAGGATTGATTCCATCGGGCCGATGGGGTCGAGTTCGGCGAGGAGGGCATCGCGGTGGAGGTCGAAATCGGCCTGGCTTTCTGTGGTGATTACGTCGTGGCGGGCGGCCAGGCCGTGCTTGAGGGCGTTTTGCGAGACGACGGCCTTGCCTTGAGGGGTTTTGGGACCGGTGGATTCTTGGGCGTTAAGGCGGTTTGCGAGGATTTTAGCTTGGGTTGCCATGATTAGCCTCCTGATTTTCTACTGTTTATAGATTGTTAGTTTGATACATATTATATCATATAGAGAGTTAGATGTCAAGTGAAATTCAACCACAGATTTCTCGGATCCATTCGACAAGCTCAGGACAAGTTTTCGCAGATTGACACAGATTTTGGAGATTAACTTGGGCACGAAGACGCGAAGACACGAAGAAAACCACAGATTTGTGGATTGAACACGGACTATCGCGGATTTTTGAGTCAATTATGGAAATCCGGCTACGGCGGGGTTGTTTGGCGGGCGAAGGGGCGATCCGCCGCGGCGGACTCGATGAAGGCTTTTGGTATGGTCCCAAGATTCGTGGGGAAAAGACTATCGGGAAAGAAAGCGTTTATCGCTTTTGGGCTGCCAGCAGGCAAGAAGCGAGCCATGCTCGCCCCCAGGCCCGGTCTGCTGGCAGCCAGCAAGGCGCAAAAACGCAAGGTGCGATTCGCCAAACCGCCCTGATATCCAATTTGTTGATTCTTGATATTCGGCAGAGGTTTTGTAACTGCCGGTACAACGATAGATTATGCCTGCCGACGAAGTTCAAATAGCGTTGTAGTACTATTTCAATCCTTAGAGTCTATCCCACAAATACATCCTCTGTGGCGTACTGGTAAAGGAGGGGTTTTTGGCGGCCCACGAGGAAATAACCAGCCGCTAAAGGTCCAATTCGGCCTATAAACATTGTGATTATCAACATAATTTTGCCCGTAGTCGTCAGACTTGCCGTTATGCCCATAGATAGTCCGGTGTTCCCCAGAGCAGAGATGGTTTCAAACAGTATCTGCAGATAGGAGGTTTTTTCAGTTGCGCTGAGGATAATCATATCCACCAGCACAATAATACCAAACCAGGACAGTATTCCGAAGGCCTTGTACACAGTATCAGCGGGGACTTCCCTTCTGAAAATGTTGATGTGTGAGCCTCTGCCCTTCAGTTGCGACCAGAGGGAAAAAATGATAACACCCAGAGTAGTAGTTTTTATTCCGCCGCCTGTTCCCCCGGGTGAAGCCCCCACAAACATAAGCAGCATCAAGAAAGTAAGACTCATCGACGTCATCGCACCGATATCTATGGTATTGTATCCGTCGGTTGTAGAGGCCGAGATAGACTGAAAGGCAGAAATCATTAGTTTGCGCGGAAGTTGGATGTTATCCGGCCATTTTTCGGCAAGTAGAACTAAGAAGGTGCCTGTGAGCATTACACAGGCCGTTGTAATGATCGCAAGCTTACTGTGAACCGACAATCTGTACGGGTGTTGGCGTTTAATTGCTTTAGCCAGAAACCTACACAAGTCATAGAGCACGAAGAATCCTATCCCGCCGGCAATGGATACTATGATGATAGTAAGATTGACAACGGTGCTATCCCTGTATCCCGCCAGATTATTTGGAAAGAGACTAAAACCTGCCGTGCAGAAGGCGGAAACGGAGTGGAATATGCCGAGGTAAAGCGCCTTTTCAAAGAGGAACTCTTTTGACCAAAAGTGCGTCAATATGGCGGCCCCGCCCGCCTCAAATATGACCGTAACGACCACGACTATAAGAAAGAATTTTTGAGACTGTAGCAGCAATACAGAGTTTTTTTGACGTATCTGGTGTCCAAGTGCCGATATTCCAACATGGAAATGTAAATCTGTGTTGGAGGTTATCGAGATGCTTGGACCAGG
>Ga0315288_10010450_pt1 | contig 11693 bp, 24 predicted proteins | sample YL17G11_20_MG_FD_203454 | JGI IMG/M metagenome (GOLD analysis project Ga0315288, IMG submission 203454) | Sediment microbial communities from Yellowstone Lake, YNP, Wyoming, USA - YL17G11_20 | ecosystem: Environmental > Aquatic > Freshwater > Lake > Sediment | place: USA: Wyoming | collected... | reverse complement strand
ACTTGAGAATCCGACAATTATGTCAGCCATAAACTTTACTCTGCTCGTGAAGTTACTCGACATTTACATCGACCATCGAATTCGACAGGACAAGGTCATCGAGGGGATTTTGAAGGACATTTCGGCTAGCGTGCAGACAATTGCAGAAAAAAATTAAAAAATTTTAGCGTTACGCAAAAACAGGGCAAGTCCCAATAATCGCCGCCGGGCCAGGGAGCTGAGTAACGCATTGTGGGTAGATATAGTTGGGATCACGATACAACTTGTCATTGGTGCGGAAAGCCCTGTAAAACAAGGCGATCCACTCGAAAACACATTTTCTGTCCTGGTGGACGCTGCCGGCAGGCACACTACCGGGCATACAAAAACTACGTTATCCACATCCGCCGGCGGACCCGCAGCAGCTCGAAGTTGTGCGTAACGCGGAGAAAACATCGGTTGCGAAATAAGTATTGACAGGCAAAACCGGGATGCGTAGTTTGAACGTAAGATTTATTAACCAGCCTGGCAGCCCGTTGCCGCCGGGCACAAAATTAAAGGAGTGTTGTTATGGAAGGTATCAAATTGCCGTCAGCTCATCAGCTGATAACTCTGACGATTGCCCTGGCAATAGTCTTTCTCGCCCTGAGGTTCGTAGCACCGGAGAGCGTCAAGCAGTACTTCAGAGTCTAAGCACCTGGTGATAGTTTTTTTTGCACAAACTACTTATTGAATTTTGGAGTATAGAGCAATGAAAAAATTAGTAGAACGTGAGCTTGGCACGCTTACTTTCGCGGCCAGTCAGACCAGCACGCTGCAGCTGCCGAGGGACTTCTCGTATGACAAGATATCGCTTCTCTTGTTAGCGAACCTGACGCGGGCAATGACAACGCCTGCAGGTGCTGCCAGGGACTTGAGCGGGTCACAGCTTATAAGTCGCATCGAAGTCCGCCGCAACGGACGCGAGGTACTTAAGTCGATCGACTTCGAGACCCTGATGCGGCTCAATAACATTCGTAATGGGGCCCCTCAGCTTCGCCTGCTTGCAGGGAGTGCGGCAGCCCACGCCTGGGACACAGGCAACGCGAACCAGTCGGGTATAGCATTCGTCCTGGCTGCGGTCCTGGATTTCGGGATGTGGAACTCGGTCCGCCGCAATGATACGCTGCTCGATTCGACTGCCAGGGGCAACGTCTCAACGCTCGACCTGGTAATCACCTGGGGGACCGGGGCGGCAACAATGACGAACCTATATACCGGCACCGTGACGGTGAACTCGGCGTCCGTGGCAATCAGCAGCAGCGAATATATCGACATTGATTCTGCAGATGACAAGTACACTCCGTATGCGGACAATAAAGAGTACGGAATCCGCAAAGTCCTCACCGCGGCGAACCCGAAAGAGCTTATCGACCTGGGAGTCGGGAATTTCTTCAGGTCCTTTGTGCTGCGGACAAAAGCGGACCAGCTCAACGTCAATACGATTCTCAATAACATCACGCTTCGAAGCGGCACTGATGTTATCGCGATGCGCAGCGGGGCCGGGCTGCGAGCAACCAACAAGATCGAGTGCTCCGTAGAGACATTCCCTGATGGCTACTACCTGATCGAGCTGTGCAAGGATGGACACCTGGCAAAGATGCTCAACACAACGAACATGTCCTCTCTGACTCTCGAGCTCGATGTCGCTGTGCCCGGGACCGAAAACATTATCGAGGTATTCCCCGTTGAGGTTGTCGGCGCCGTAAAAAGAGTTGCCTGACCGTATTTTGTTTGACGAGAGATTAACGACCTGGTGAGTATCTTTGGGAATTCACAAATAGGCGTTAATCTCTTTTGAAAGGGCAAAATATGGTTAAGCGAATCGCGTGTGCGGTCCTGATGGCCGTGCTTGTCGGCGGATGCGGCACGTGGGAGGTCGAAAGACTTGTCCCCGTATCGAAACTTTCCTGCATAAAAGTGGCGGATGTCACCGCATCCTCACCTGCAGCAGCAGAAATCATCAAGGAGCAACTCAAGGCAGAGCTCCAGAAAAAAGGTCTCAATGTCACGGATGATTGCGAGTACAAGATTGTCGTATTGTGGGATTCATTAGGCAGTTCTGAAGTCACGACAGTTAATAGTAGAGTAAAATTATCAGACAATAAAAAAACCTTAATTGTCTGGACATACTACTGGGATAGTGCGTGGGACATATCGGTAAAACGTTCTTCACCGATTGATTTCTCAAGGCTAATGGCGAGAGAAATCGCAAAAGAGGTAAAGTAAAATGTTTATGCCGATACTTGCTGTTTTTGGTATTGATGATATTATCTTCGCTGTAATTGCGATTGCTGCTTCTGCAGGTGCGAGTAAGGTCATTGGTGACATTGCACAGAAAAAAGCAAAGGCAGCGGCAGAAAAGCAGAGAGAAAAACAGCTCCAGGGAGGATTGCAGCTTGCAGGTCAGGAGCTCGCGATGACGAAGGAAGAGATGACGATGCAGGTAGGTCAGCGAAAGATCCAGGGCCTGACGGAGGTCTTAATGGCGACGAGGCCGGCACCGAATGTCGTTACGCTGCCTTCGGCGGCCCCTGAGCCGACCTGGATTGATAAAATCAATCAGCAGATTCATTCGTTAGTTTCAGGCGGCTGATGGCTAAAGAAGAAAAACCACTGACGGCAAAACAACGGCTTGCTGAGCTCGAGAAGGAATATGTAACTCCTAAGGAGCTTTACGAAACAGATTTTTCAAAAATCTTTGCCGACCAGGTTGCCGAGATAGACAAGCTCAAAAAGAGCTTGTCTGAATCAACGATTAGTGAGGTTCAGCAGCCCGGTGTCCTGGGGACGAAAAGTAATACGGGAACGATTATCTTTTTTGCGATTGTCGCAATGGTGGTTTTATTGACCCAGCACAAAGTTGCCGGGATTAAGTTATGACGACCGAAGAAAAAATCCAGGCGTTGGAAAAGCAGAAGCAGCAGGTGACGGATGTTTTTTATTCTCAGCAGCAGATTGTCGATTCGCTTACCCAGCTTCTTGCCCAGCGGACTGCTGAGAGAGAGTCAACGACTTACGTGCAGTCCGTCCCTGTTGAGAAGTCGCCGAACTATTTACTGTATGCCCTTATTGGACTTTTTGCTTATTTGATTTTGAGGTGAGTTATGGCTTCTCCGGAATTTATGCAATTTGCACAAGCGAAAACGAGCGAGTGGCTGGCCCCAACAGGAAGCTTTTTAGGACCTACATTAGCTACTGTTGCAGCACCACCGAGTTTCTTGCAATCACTCTGGGGAGGAATTACCCAGCCCTTCGTAGAAACGGCACAGCAGCTCGTAAAAGAAACTCCATCTATTACCGGAGCGGTCAGCCAGGGCATTCACGATATTTTGATTGCAAAATATCTGACTCCGAATGTTAAGCCGCAAAGCAGCGGCTCGGTAATTTATCTTGAGAAGCCGCAGGCCGGTACTGCACCGCCGACAACTACTGTGGTTGTGCCGCCCACGGGGACGGCATTGGCATCTATGCTGCCGCAAAATGTATCACAGATGTCACCCTGGCTGATTGTTGCACCCCTGGCCCTGATAGCGTTTTTGCTTATGAGAAAAAAGTAATGGAATTTCAACAGCAATTAGAGCAAGTGCGGTTTTTGCAGAACGCACAGCAGTTTGAGATTAACCTGGCACTGGTCCAGATAGATAAGCCATATAACCTGGCCGGTAATTACTTTTATGTGCTTGAGGCGCCTGACCAGACATCTTACATCGAGGTCAAGACCAACGCAACGAACCAGCCGGCGATAAGCTGGGTCAAGCAGACCGGATTCATCCAGCCGTTCACTCAATTTTATATCACCACGCCGGCAGGCCAGGCGGGGACGATGCGAATCCTGATCGCCTCGATGGCCCCTGAGTTATTTACTGTAGTTGATAATCGCTCCGCGATAAGTTTAACAATGAGTGACGTGCTCGCACAGCTTCAGGGCGACATTCTGCCGGAGAACTGGGACACTGAAAAAACAGTCGGCACGGCCGCTGTATTGATTTTGGCTGCCAATGCGAATCGCAAGGGCTGCAATGTCCAGGCCAAGAGCACAAATACGGGAATAATCTATGTCGGATTTACAAATACCGTGACATCATCGAAGTGGGTTGCGGAGCTGCAGCCGGGAATGAGTTTTTCGATAGATGATTACCGCGGCGACATTTATGCGATAGCGACAGTGGCAGGGCAGCTTGTCGGATGGGGGGAATGGTAGATGGGAGTGAGAATCACAACGCCGACAACAAGTTTTGGTCTGTGGGAGCTTAAAACTAACGACACAATATACCAAGCTGTCACTATTGGTTTTGTAGTCGCTTATTCTGTAACGGCAGGTGTGGGATATCCTGTCGTAAAGACAGATCCCTCTACTCCGCCGACTGTCGTAAGAATCCAAGCAAAGGATGCCAATTGGTATGACGGAGTGATGTGCCCTATTAAAAAAAAAGATTACTGGAAAGTTGAGGGTGCGGAGGCTGTTTACTGGATGTCCGTTCAATAGATGAAAACACTAAGAGTTATAACTGGATTTGGTTACATTCAAGACAAAGACAATCGGATTGTCGCAAAGGCCGAGCTGCCGGCAGGCGAGCATCCGCTGGAGGATGATTATTCGTATATCGAAGTGGCGGACCGTGCAGCGCTCAATGAAGTGCAAGTTATAGGTCCGGCGATTAGTCCTGCAGAGCAGCTGCGAATTGAGACCGAGCGAAAAATATCTTCGAAGACCAGGGAGCTTGCTGTCAAGGCACTTATTGCTGATGGCAGGCTGCCGGCGGATTATAAGGATTGACGTGAGCACGAAATTAGCCATAAACAAAGATGCACCTTTGAATCCCGGTGACATAGTCGATTTGCAATTTAAGTATCTATCGAGCTGGACCTGGCTGCGGGCTGCTCAGATTGCTTTAATCGAGAGCCGGCTCAACCGAAAATATGACCAGTTTGAAATAAAAAGTTATGAATGGCTCGATGATGGTTTTACCGTGCGGGTGAAAGTGAAGGGGTAACATGCCTGTGCCCATAGTGGTTACTGCAGCAGTTATTGGCGGTGTGATTCTCGCTGGTGGGATAATTTATTACTGCACCCTCGAGGGTACCTACAAAATCATTGAGTCGCCGACAGTGAAGATGGGGTCCCTTGCCCTGGTTATATTTGCTGTCGGATATTTGCTTTTCGCCAGAGGGAAAAGATGAACCAAGGATGGAATCAACAGCTGTTGGAGCAAATCGCTCAGAAGTTCGAGAAATACAAGATTGTCCACATCGACCTTGCAGTCGACAGGACGAATGAGCAGAAGGATTACTGTGGTGATTTCTTATTCGTATTAAGTGCCAGCAGTTCGCTTGCGAATGTAGATATTCGCCTCGATAAGAATACGAAGGACCCCATAAATTTAGTCCTTAACACATCCATAAATACTATATTCGAAAAATTCTTTGTCACAAATACTGCACAGGCCGGGGCCTGGGTCGATTTGTTTGTAGGGATCAATTGCAAGCTCGAGCGCATGATTAGTGCAGCGGCCGGCGGCGGGGGCGGAACGGAATATGCAGATGGTGCGGCACGTGGCAGTGCTATCGGGACCTTGGTGATGGGCGACGATGGCACTAACATACAATCAGTGAAGGTTGATGCCGATGGACATCTTCAGGCAGATATCCTTTCAGGGGGTACCAGTGGTCAGCAGTATGCGGATGGTGCGGCCCGAGGCACTGCTACTGGGAATTTAGCGATGGGAGATGATGGCACTAACATACAATCGGTCAAGGTTGATACCGATGGACATGTCCAGGTAGACGTCCTGTCGGGCGGGGGCGGGGGCGGAATACAATATGCTGATGGTGCGGCCCGGGGCACTGCTACCGGGAATTTGGCGATGTGTGACGATGGAACTAATATCCAATCGGTGAAAGGGGACACCGATGGACATTTACAGGTGGATGTCCTGTCGGGCGGCGGCGGTGGGGCAAGGACGATAAGCGAGAGCTGGGGAAGCGAACAAACGATAATAAATGCAGTAGCCGTAACCACGGGAACGCTTTCGAGTGACGTTGATTTGAAAACAAACGGCTACGAAGGTGCCGTGGTGACAATTTCTGCGACGTTCTCAACGACCGATGACCTTGATATTGAAGTCCTCAATAGCAATGACGGCTCTGCTTACGATGATTTGACTTATGGGATGTTTGCGATACGGATGCCACACACGGACTCTGCGACAAAACAAATGTCGTTTGTCATAAAGGACCTGGCTCACTTTAAGCTCAATGTAAAACGCAGTGGTGCAACCGATACGATTACTGTGACGGCCAAGGCAATGCCGTGGAGATACCAGTCGGCATAAAAGGAAACATTATGGCAGATATCCATATCGGTAAAATCACAAAGACAGGTGCGACCCACGGAATGGCGGAAGTTTATTATCACATTCCCATCGCCAGTCCGAAGGCAGGCATTATCCCAACGCCGGCAAGCTCATTGTCTGGACTATTACAAGCCGAAATTGATGCACTTGTGAATGGCAGCCTTGTCGAGATTCCCGTATCCATTCAGGTCTTAACGACTCAGAGTCAAACTGAGGTTGTAAATAATATAAAGACAGACTGGCAAAATAAAAAAACATCGTATAACCAGGAGTACGCCTTCGAGTATAAGTTCTGGGGACAGACCCTAAATGTCACTATCTAAACCATTACGCGGAACAACATTAAACATAAGTCGTCCTCTCGCCAAAGGTCTCGTAGGCTGCTGGCTGATGAACGAAGGCTGCGGTGCGAAATTATTTGATTCTGCAAGACAAACTAAATCTGCAAATGTATCTTTTTTCGGTAATACTTCCTGGGCCGGCGGCAAGTTTGGCCCGGCCTTGAATTTTGACGGCACCGATGATTACGTCCACATCAATCCAGTTGTCAATTTCAATAACGTCAATGCGGGGACGTATTCTTTTTGGCTGTATTATCGAACATCAGTCAGCAATGACGGTTTTTTAGTGGCGGCAAATGTTCAACTATACGCCTACAACAGTGGTGGAAATTTTAAGGTAAGCATATACGCTTCTGGTGGTATAGCTTACTCGGTCACTGCTGGTGCGATACCATTAAATAGTTGGACCCACTACCTTGTGACTTATGATACGACCGTATGTAAAGTATACAGAAATGGAGTGTATGTTGCCCAGGATTTGACGCCGACTTATACACTCGACCTGATCACAAACAGTTTATATCTTGGTTCCGATAAAGGTTCCGCATCCAGAGATATGGATGGAATGATGGACGATGTGATGTGTTGGAATCGTGCCTTTACCGCTGCCGAAGTCGCCTGGCTTTACCGTGAGCCGTTTGCGATGTTTGATCCCGGCATAGGACGAACTATTTTGGATGCAGTATGATGAAAAGAAGACGTAAAAAATGGGGACGAATAGGACCGCCGCGATCCGCACGCCGGCGAAAGTTTTTAAGTCGCATTAGGAAAAGAGCCAGGCAAGGACCTCGTCGCCACAGGCGTGGGAATCCCGGCAGCTGGAAAATCGGGCGTGGTCGGAAGCGTAAAAGAAGCAGGAAGCCCCGCCGCCGCTTGTCTCATATAGGGATGTGGTAAAGGAGGCCACCCTGGTATGGTCAAGGCTGAGATAGGAGCTCCTACGAAGTCCTACGCATTTTTTTGAGGTGCAAAATGAAAAATTTGATGTCTTTGTCGATTTTGAGTCTGGTCATCGTAATTACGGGGTGCAGCTTATTTTACGATTACTACCCTGCGACCATATCTAAAGATGCAGTTAATTATGTCGGCAAGGATCCAAACTCTCTTGGCTGGCAGTGCGTTGCGAAAGCTAAAGGAATTCGTGAAGAGGTCCTGACTAAGCACGTAACCGATCAGCTTGATTATCAGCATTTAATCAGCAAAGATGCAGCCCTTTACGATAGGGCCATCGAGCAAACGAATATAAACATTCAGCGAGCTGAGGCAGAACGGCAGAAAGTTGTAGGAACGATAGAGCAGCCCGGCTGGCTATTAGGATTATTGTTACCGGTCATCGGAGGCCTCGGTGGTAGATACTTGACGACCTTGACGCATTACTCTGAGCAGGAATATCAAATTGGTATCGCTAAGGCAAAAACGGCGTGAGAAATTTCCTGAAAAATCACGGATATTGGATAGGTATCCTGGTGAACTTGATTGTGCTGGCATCAGTTGTTTTCGGAGCCGGCAAAATCTGCGACCGCCAGGACAGGATTATCAAGGACGTAGAGCTGAAGCTCGATAAGGAAATTTATTATCGAGAAGTTTATCTATTAGACAAGCGATTGGAACGAATTGAAGGCAAGCTCGATGCTGTCATTGAGGATTATAAAGCAGACATTCGCGGCGATAGGAATTAATAGCCTGGTTGTTAAGTTTGACCAGGCAAATAACCAGATCATCGCGACATACCAGTATGCAAATACGCGGCATCGAAAAGTCATTCCATTCGCAGAAGTAGAAGCTATTTTTTCAGTGAGCCAAGGGGCAGGTCCAGGAAGCATCGAGCCTGACCAAAGTCCATAGACCGCCGGCGGATCTAACAGATTATCCACTGGCGGCCTAATTTTTTAATTACTTATCAATTAAGCAGTTAAGAGCTTTTCGTGAAAATTCTTTTATTTTTCTTGTTGACAAGCACAATAATTTGTGGTATGGGCATAGGGTGTCGGGGAGTGAAAAGTATCACGAACTTTTCACTCCCCTACATCGAGAACGCGGCTTTTAAAAAAAGCAAGCCCGCGTTCTCTCGAATAAAGCGGAATCGCTATACGACAGCGATGTTAATTTATCTGAGCCCCAGCGGCTCAACCGGCAACCGGCGGTTCAGGGGGAGGCGAAAGAGATTTTTAATTTGCTAAGGTGGAGAAAATAAGTTAAAGGTTTTTTAGACGATTAACCGATAAAAAAGCAATACCATAAGTCCTATAATGGATGTTATGTGTTGTAACTTCTTAAAAGACAAGGACTTATAGCGGGTCTTTGTCTTTTTTTTATGCTCACGGACGGGCTATGAAACGCAAAAAAGCTAAAAGTTCAAAAGAGTCACCGCAGCTGGAAGAGGTAGGGGGTAAGGCTGTTGACCTCATCGAAAAATCCCGGCTGTTTGAACCCTGGGACAAGCCCCAGGTTGGAACTAGATTTTTTATTTTCAAACAAAAAGGCGATTCGATTCAAGGCGTACTTTATAAGTCGGTCCAAAATTTCCATCGTGCCTCGAGCTATCCGATCAAGCAGGACGATGGGACGATAGTTGAATTTTACGGCAGCCGCTTGTTGCATGAGGCGATTAATAAGTATGACCTTGTCGGCCAGCGAGTTCGAATTGTTTTTATAGGCCGTCAAATCATTCGCTCCGGAATTCATTCACGCAAAATCTATCGTATCTACAAAGTCAAAGGGACATTCAAGGAAAATTTAGAACCAGTCACAGACACAGAGCCGACCACAGAAAAGGAGTAAGAAAAATGGGCGAGCAAAAACCAACAGTTAGCACTTGTCCGAACTGTCAGCAGCCGGCGGTCCGGACTGGCAGCGAAATCTTTTGCGAGGCCTGCGATACAACTTTCGCATTCACCGAAAAAAAAGGTGCAACTGTCAAGCAGCTCGGGCCGCTAGAGAGGGTCAACGAACGGCTTGACCGCATCGAGCAGCTTCTAGAAAGCAGGACAAAATTAGAAACACAGTCACCGGAACCCGCAGCGGAACCAAAAGAGGAAGATATCTTATGAAAAAAACAAAAGCAAAAAAACCCCAGCAGCCGGCAGCTGTGAAGTCAGAGCCGGCCAGGCCGATTCCCCTGGGGCCCGTCACGCTGCCGGTATCGCCTGACTTCGAGAGTAAATTACAAGAGAGTAGCCCGGAAGCAGCCAAGAAAGGACCTGGCCGGCCCCGAAAGGAGGAGCTGCCGGCGGATGAGCAGCTCTCACCGTTACAGCTGACGGACACGGCGGTCAAAGCGGCCGTCAAAATTCCATTCAGCTTGTGGGCGGAAGCGAACAAGATGCCAGAGCTGGGCCTGCTCGAGACCGAAGTCGCTGAGCTGAGTATTGCGATAAAGGGGCTGCTCGATTATTACTGGCCGGAAATGCCGACTCCTCTTTTACTCTGGGCCAATGCAACATTGACCCTTGCCGCTATTGTCACACCGCGATTACAGCGGATCCAAAATATAAAAGATTCGCGGTCAGAAAAAAAGGAGCAAGGACCAGCAAAACCTAATCCTCCAGGACAGGGAGGTCCTGGCTTGCCGCGAAGTAATTATCCGACAATGGAGTAGGCGTTAAATTAGCATGAGCGAAAAAAAGGTCATCTTGATTTTTGGCAAGCGGGGCAGTGGCAAAAGTTTTTTAGCAAAGAGTTTGATTGCCAGGGAGCCACGGCTTATTGTGTTCGACACAATAGGTGAATATACCGAAGGGGTGATTTTCGGTCCCGAGGAATATGAAGAGTTCATACAATTCTGGCAGCGAACTTATCGCCGGCCTTTCCGGCTGGTTTATCAGCCGATTGACCCGGATGCGGAAATAGAGACAATCGCAGAGCTCGTTTATACCCTGGGGAATGTCACCTTCGTAGTGGAGGAGATAGATTGCTTCTGCAGCTCACACCAGATCGCCTTTTCGTTCAAACAAATTATTCAACGCGGCCGGCATAAGAACATCACGCTCATAGGTATCACGCAGCGGCCATTCGGAATCCATCGGCTCCTGACGAGCCAGGCGAAAGAGCTGTATATTTTCAATACGAACGAGCCGAGGGACCGCGAGTACCTTTGTGCGTTGTTGGGCTCGAGCATCAGCGAGAAGCTCGACCAGCTGAAGCAGTACGAATACTTACACTGGTTGGATGGACAAGATGAGATAAAAATCGAAAAAGCACAGGCTGCTGAAAATTCTCCTCTACCCAGCTACAGTGGGTGATCGGCCTTCCTATTTGTTCTTTCGCCGGTCATCCACTGCTACTTGGGATAGAGTCGTAACGGAGAAAAACTATGATGCTCATACTTCTAAACAACGGCTACGTCACTCAGGTCGACGATGCCGACTTCAAATGGCTGAATGCGCGGAAATGGTATGCCAAGATGGCCGCCTATACCCTCTACGTCTGCCGTAGCGAGCGCATCAATGGTGTAGTCCACACCATTCGCATGCACCGCCTGATTATGAACTGTCCAGACAACATGGAAGTGGACCACAAAGACGGTGACAGCTTCAACAATCAGCGCTCAAATCTGGAAATAGTAAAGAAATCCGAGAACCTCTTTCGCCGGCAATGCCCACTGTTTCGACCGAATAACCATTGATAGGAGATTTATGCTTACGATAACGAATGGAGAACTCGAACAATGCCAGGGGTCGGCACTTGAGAATCCGACAATTATGTCAGCCATAAACTTTACTCTGCTCGTGAAGTTACTCGACATTTACATCGACCATCGAATTCGACAGGACAAGGTCATCGAGGGGATTTTGAAGGACATTTCGGCTGGCGTGCAGACAATTGCAGAAAAAAATTAAAAAATTTTAGCGTTACGCAAAAACAGGGCAAGTCCCAATAATCGCCGCCGGGCCAGGGAACTGAGTAACGCATTGTGGGTAGATATAGTTGGGATCACGATACAACTTGTCATTGGTGCGGAAAGCCCTGTAAAACAAGG
>Ga0315288_10010449_pt1 | contig 11694 bp, 7 predicted proteins | sample YL17G11_20_MG_FD_203454 | JGI IMG/M metagenome (GOLD analysis project Ga0315288, IMG submission 203454) | Sediment microbial communities from Yellowstone Lake, YNP, Wyoming, USA - YL17G11_20 | ecosystem: Environmental > Aquatic > Freshwater > Lake > Sediment | place: USA: Wyoming | collected... | reverse complement strand
CACGAGCCCCTTCGAGTGTTCCTCGGCCATCTTGCCCACGACGTAATCGATCACCGCTTGAGACTCGTCTCCATCACCCTGCTGATAGAGCCACATGGCGTCGATGAGATAGGAGACGAACTCCGCCGCCGTGCGATCGAGAACGATCGGCGGCTGGCGCCCATCGATCCACAGAAAATTGTCCTTCGTCCGATCCTTGCGCCGGAGATGAAATCTGTGCCCGTTTATGGTAGCGTGCTGCACCCCGTCGTCTCTGAAATGAGGCTTTCTTTCCACGGTCAGCTCCTGTCCCTCACGTGCCTTCAACATGCTCCGTCCGTATTCGGATATCTGATCCCGCTTCGGCCCCAGTATAGCAAAAAGCTCGTACCATTCAACCTTTTGCGCGCACTCGTCGGGGATATGCTAAAATCAGTCTGATGTATTGCTGGATGTTGCCTTTCAGAGTGCTCCTGGCCGCGGCTCCGGCGGCCCTCTCCCTGCTCCTTGCTGCCGGGTGCGAGCACGCCTCCTCCGGCTCGACCGAAACCGTCTGCTGCGACGACGGCGCGAGCCCGGTCTTCCTTCAGTCGAAGATTGACGACGATGACGGGGACGGTAATCCCTACGACGAGAACTTCCCGACAATCAATGACGAGGACGATGATATCGCCGACCACGCCTGGATCAGGGATGGGAGCGGCGCGTACCATCTCTTCTTCCAGACCGAGGATCACGGCTCCGGGAGCTACATCGAGCATTACACCTCGACCGACCTCCAGAACCTGCGCTGCGTCGGCGCCGCTCTTCGCCCGAACCCGGACGGCTGGGACTCGCACGGTCTCTGGGCGCCGCACATCATCAAGAGCGGGAAAACCTACTTCATGTTCTACACGGGAAGCGATGGCCCGGCGAGCGACCCCCAAACCAAACAGCGGATTGGTCTCGCGACATCGACCGACCTCATGACCTGGACGCGCTCCCCGGCCAACAACTGCCCCGGGACCTCAGGGGACGGCTGCATCTACGAATGCAATGAATGCTGGAGCACCTGGAGCGCGCCGCCCGGTTCGTACAATCAGCAGTGTCGGGATCCGTTCGTGACCTGGGATTCGATCAATCAACGCTGGGTCATGTTCGCCACGGCGAAGAGTCTCAATGAGTACGGCGTCGTCACCGTCGCGTACTCGACGAATCTCAAGGACTGGACCGGCGCGGGGTTCATCAATGCAACGCGCCGGCTGGATACGGGCATCGGCGCTCAAACGACCGGCGGGCAGGCGGAGAATCCCTTCATTATGTCGCACGACGGCATCTATTATCTTCTTTTCACCGACTGGCAGGACCCGGAGGACAGCGTCTCCGTGCATCATCCTCGAACGATTGTTCAGTATGCGACGTCATCGACTCTGGCCGCGGACTCCTCGGGAAGCGTAAATTGGATCTACCGCGGCTACATTCCCGATCCCGGCGTGAATGCAATAGAGGTTCTGCGCATCAGCCGCAGCGTCTGGGTCATGTCACAGAGCATTTCTAATGAACGCTCCGGTCTGTGGCCCCGCCGCCGTCAATTGCGCCTGAAATGTGTCGTCTGGGGGGATGGATTCACGTTCGGCACGTCGAATGTGAATCTGCATTGCGGCCTTCCGGGGCGTGCAATCGACCCGACGACCGTGGAGCCCTCCGGCGACGACGCCGGTCAGGACTCATCGGCGCGGCTGCCTTACGACGGGAAAACCCTTCAGTTGTTCTGATTTTATCAATCACTTGAACACGTTCTCGATCATGACGAGCTTGCTGTTGACGCGGGCGTCCGTGTAGACGATCTCCTTCCCATCGTAACTTATGTCGAACCAAGAATTGACGGAGGTTAGTCCCGGAAACACGCCACGAATGATCTCTTCCTTACCGGAAGGGATGGAGATCCGGCGAAGCTCGCCCGCATTCTTGATGCAGTAATAGAATTTCCCACTTTTGTCGAATTCACCATATACAAGCCGCGGCGCAAGCTTCCTCGGCGACGGGATGCTGGGATCTTTCACACCCTGCGCCGTAGTGACCCACACTCCTTCTCGCCCGGATCGGACATCATCGTAGCCGATATACTTCCCACCCTGGAGAGGAATTGCGTATGTCGAGTCTTCAAAGAATCTCTTGGGCTCTCCGCCTTCGATGCTGCAGAGCCACGTGATCGGTGCGGCAAAATCAAAATCCCAGCTGATAAACGTCGTTTCATCGACCCAGCGCATTGGGCTACCCCTGCCGACGAGTCTGGGTGTACCGGGATTTGCGGCATCAAGCAAATATACCATCGAGGAATCATTCGGAGTGCTGAGTAAGTGTCTGCCATAGATAATCCACCGACCGTCGGGAGACGTAATGGGATTGTTGATCGATTCTTCACCCGAGGTCAGCTGCTTCCGATTTCTGCCGTCCCGGTCGATCGAGCAAACGAGGTATCCCTCTTTCGAGCCGACGGGCTGGGCAAACCCGAAAAGCACTTCTTTCCCGTCGGGTGAGAAGGAAACCCTCCAGAGAAACGCATCATCAAAGGTAATCTGGTGCGGGTTGCTCCCGTCGGTGCCTGCGATCCAAATGTGGCTGATATTCTGCTCTTGATAATACAAGAGCTTCGACCCATCGCGGGAAATCCCCATTGAATTATCCGGACCGGCGCCTTTGGTTAGCTGAACTGCGGACCCGCCCGATGTCGGAACCATCCAGAGATTGTAGTTACCGGTTTTGTTCGACGAATAGATGATCTCATCATGGGGAGCCCAACACACATCACGGATGTCCTTCTTATCGAAGGTCACCTGCCGTGCCTTGCCGGTGGAAAGCTCATACACCAGTGCTTCTTTCCATTGCTCCGAGAAATAGCGGATCCAGCAGATGGATCGCCCGTCAGGCGACCACGAGAATGTCCTCGCTTCGCTCGATGTGCTGTCGATCAGCTCACAGCGATTGTCACTCCCGTCGGGCCGCATGGTCCGGAATTCCGCCTTTCCGGACTGGCTTCCAAAACCCTTTCCGCATACATATCCGATTCGCTGACCATCAGGTCGCCATCTTGGACCCCAACCACGATCCACGATTTTCTTGCTAGAACCACCAACGGAAGAAACGATTGCGATTTCCGGCTTCCAAGAGGTGCTGTATCTGTCATAAACGATCTGGCTTCCTGCGGGGGAAATGTCGGCGTAATCCGCATACATGCTGGAGTCTGATGTAATGCGCCGCGATTCTCCCGATGTCGTATTCATATAATAGACATACCACTTGCCATTCGCATCGGCGGCCGGAAATGCCGCCCAGTTTCCGTCGGCCGACAGCCCCGGAGCGCCGACTTCCGTGAACGGAATCGGGAGCACTCGAAACGTCATGTCCGGATTGAGGGCGACCCGCGGCGGCTGTCTCGATACGAGGATATACGCAACGCCGAGGATGATGAGCACGGTGGCGGCGCTGAGGCCATACCATAGTCTTTTCTTCGACGGTCGTCCTGCAGTCGCCGCCGGCGAAGTCACGTATCCGGTCTTTACATAGTCCAGCTTCTTACGCTCTCGCCTGAGGTCGGCCAGCAGCTCATCGGCGTGTTGGTACCGGTCCTCCCGGTCCTTTTCGAGAGCCTTCGCGGCGATGCGCTCAATTTCAGGCGTTGCCTTCTCGTTGAACCGCGCAATCGGCTGCGGTTCATCGTTGACGATGGAGTACAAGAGCGCCGCATGGTGCTCGCCTCCGAACGGCACCCTCCCGGTGAGCATCTCATACAGGACGACACCGAATGAGAAGATATCGGAGCGATGATCGACCTCTTCGCCCCGTGCCTGTTCCGGCGACATGTACGCCGCGGTGCCGAGTGTCGAGCCCGCTTTCGTGAGTTTCGTCGCACCCTTCACCTTGGCGAGGCCGAAGTCCGTGATCTTCGGCTGTCCCTTGGCCGTGACCATGATGTTCTCGCTCTTGATATCCCGGTGCACGATCCCTCTCTCGTGCGCCGCGGCAAGTCCGTCACACACCTGAATGGCGATATCCAGGACTTTCCTGATAGCGAGCGGTTCCTCTCCTATGGTTTCCTTCAGCGTCTTTCCCTCGACATACTCCATGGCGATGAACACCTGACCATCGTGCTCGTTGATCTCGAATACGACCGCCACGTTGGCGTGCAGGAGCGCGCTCGCGGCGCGAGCCTCGTGGTAGAAACGCTCCCTCTCCGTGGAATCGCTCGTGAGGTAGTGGGGCAGGAACTTCAGCGCGACGACACGATCGAGCTTCGTGTCGTGGGCCTTGTATACGACGCCCATGCCCCCCTCGCCGAGCTTCTCGAGGATTGTGTAATGAGATACCGTCTGCCCGATCATGCAATTCCTCTCATTTGCATAGACCCCGACAAATGACGCTGCGCGGCAATGGTTGTCTTGCTGAGTGGCTTCATTATACCGGAGGCCGGACAAGGTGTCAAAACCGAAAAGAAAGTGTGCAGGTAGGGTCAAACCGCTTGCAGGTCCCGAAGCGCACCGGGGCATCGGCCCTCTTCACGTTGAAAATCATGGGCAAATCGGCGGGAATTCCCGTATACTGGCTCTTGATGTTTACTTCATTCATTCATCGAACCTTGCTCTCGACGATAATCGCCATTTGCTGCATCGTGGCTTTCTCCGGCAGCAATGGCGGACCGCTCACCCGATCCATTGCCGGAATCGGGAATCACACGATCGCAACCTTCTCGATCGTCGCGCGCGATTCCGTTACAGGGGAGCTCGGCGTCGCCGTCGCATCCCGCTTCTTTGCCGTCGGAACAGTCGTGCCCTGGGCGAGGGCGGACGTCGGCGCCGTGGCCACTCAGTCCTTTGCCAATACGACGTTCGGGCCGCGAGGGCTCGATCTCCTCGCAGACGGCGCGACCCCCGAGGAAGCCATCCGAATTCTCCTGAGAGGCGATGACGATCCCGATCGAAGACAGGTCGGCGTCGTGTCGGCGGACGGCGCATCGGCGACGTATACCGGGGGAAAGTGCATGAAATGGGCTGGCGGGCGCAGCGGCCCGAACTACGCCGTCCAGGGCAACATTCTCGCGGGCGAGGCCGTCGTGACGGCCATGGAGCGCGCGTTCCTCGAAACGAAGGGCACGCTGGCCGACAGGCTCTATGCGGCCCTGCGCGCCGGGGACGCACAGGGCGGCGACGCACGGGGCCGGCAATCGGCGGCCATGCTCGTCGTGAAAAAGAACGCCGGATACGGGGGATTCACGGATCGGGCAATAGACATACGAGTCGATGATCATCCGGACCCGTTCAAGGAGCTGGACCGGCTCCTCGATTATGCGCAGATGAATTACTGCTGGAACGAAGCGTGGACGCTCTTCACGCAGAGGAAATACGCGGATGCTCTACCGAAGATGGAAAACGCCGCCCGCCGCGCGCCGGAGAATCCGGAGGTGCTCTATGACCTCGCGGTGATTCGCTGTGCGGCCGGCCAGAAAGAGGAAGCGCTCGCGGCCCTCGAGAAAGCAATCGCGTTGAATCCGAACCTGAGAAAGCAGGCAGCGACCGATTCGGACCTGAGTGCCCTGCGTGAGAGCGCGAAATTCAAGAAGCTGCTCGAAACCGGTAACAACTGATCCGCGGAGGAGAAAAGCGTATGTCCTTGAAACTGTTTCCCGCTCTGCTCCTGGCATGCATCACGGCGCTCGGCGCAACCGTGGGCTCGCCCGGCGACCCCGATCTCGAGCAGGCGCTCCGGAGCATCACGCAGGACGATTTGAAGACAACTATTCAGATCCTTTCCGCCGACGAGTTCGAAGGCAGAGCCCCCTCGACGCCCGGCGAGGAGAAGACCCTGCGCTTTCTGAAGGAGAAATTCATCGAGCTCGGTCTCCAGCCCGGCAACGGCCAGTCGTATTTCCAGGAAATTCCGCTGACGGAGATCACGTCGAGACCCGTCGCCGATCTTACCGTGAGCGGCGGAGATGAAACGAACCGGTTTCGGTACCGCGACGAGTACGTGGCATCGACCATGCGCATGGTCGAACGGTCGGGTATCGAGGGATCCGAGATGGTTTTCGTCGGGTACGGCATCGTCGCGCCCGAATATGGTTGGGACGACTACAAGGGCATCGACGTCCGCGGCAAAACCGTCGTCATGCTCGTCAACGACCCCGGCTATGCCACCGGGGATCCCGAGCTATTCACCGGCAAGGCGATGACGTACTACGGCAGGTGGACGTACAAGTACGAGGAGGCGGCGCGCCAGGGAGCCGCGGGAGCCTTCATCGTGCACGAGACGGAGCCCGCCGCATATCCTTGGGCGGTGGTGAACAACAGTTTCACCGGTCCCCAGATGAGCTTCGCGTCTGAGGACAAAAACATGTCCCGCGCCGCGGTGGAAGGCTGGCTCACGGTGGAGGCCGCCCGGAGACTCTTCGGTCAGGCCGGGCGGAGCTACGACGAACTCAAGGCCGGCGCGGCCCGGAGAGGTTTCACGGCGATTCCGCTCGGCCTCACGGCGAGCGTCTCGCTCAAGAACTCCATTCGCAACGTCGTGTCCAACAATGTTCTCGCCGTGCTCCCCGGCGGCGAGAGAAAAGACGAGTGCATAATCTACATGGCGCATTGGGATCATCTCGGGATCGACACGTCCCGGACCGATGATCCCATTTTCAACGGCGCGCTCGACAACGCCACGGGCGTGGCGGGCCTTCTGGAGATCGCGCAAGCATTCACGAAGCTGGAGAAACGTCCCTCCCGCTCCATTCTCTTCGTCTCCGTAACCTGCGAGGAACAGGGACTGCTCGGCTCGGAGTACTACGCCGATCACCCGGTCTATCCGCTCGATCATACGGTGGCGGCGCTCAACATGGACGCGATGAACATCATGGGGCCGATGAAGGACGTCACCGTGATAGGCTACGGCAACTCCGAGCTCGACGATTACGTGATCGAAGCGGCGCAAACGCAGGGACGGACCGTCAGGCCCGATCCCGAGCCGGAGAAGGGGTCATTCTTCCGGTCGGACCACTTCAGCCTCGCGAAACGCGGCGTTCCCGTGCTCTATACGGGGAGCGGAACGGATCACGTCGTGCATGGCACGGAATGGACGCGCGAGCAGCGGGACAAATACGTCGCCGAGAAATACCACAAGCCCTCGGACGAGTTCGATCCCGCATGGGACCTTTCGGGCACCGTCGACGACCTTCGCCTGCTCTTCAAGGTTGGATACCGGCTCGCCGGAGAGTCGACCTTCCCCAAGTGGAAAGCTCAGTGGCCGGCCCACGCCGGCAATTGAGTGAGAGAGATATTGAAGACCGGGATCGCGAGCAGGTACATGATGAGCGTCACGAGCAGAACCCCGATGAGGTTCATGATCAGTCCGATCCGTACCATGGCCGTCATCGGGACGGAACCGCTCGCGAAGACGATCGCGTTCGGAGGTGTCGCGACGGGAAGCATGAACGCGCACGAGGCGGAGATCGCCGCCGGTATCATGAGGAGGAACGGATGCACTCCGAGGCCAACCGCCGTCGCCGCGAGAATCGGGAGGAAGATCGTCGCGATGGCAGTGTTGGAGGTGATCTCGGTCAAGAACGTCACGAGGAGCGCCGACACGACGATGAGAACTATCACCGGCGCGCCGGCGAAAAGCGCCATTCCACCGGCAATCCTCGACGCGAGCCCGCTGTCGAGAAACCCCTTCCCCAGCGCAATCCCCCCTCCGAAGAGTATGAGTATCCCCCACGGAATCTCCTTCGCCGCCTTCCAGTCGAGAACGAATACACCTCGCTTCCAGTCGACGGGGAGAATAAAGAGAGCGATCGCCGCGGCGACCGCGACCGTCGAATCGTGGACATAGTGAGCGAGTCCCCCGAGGGATTCCCAGCCTTTCAGCGTCACGCTCCCGATCGTGAGATTCCCGCGCGTCACCCAACCGACGACCGTCGCGATAAACACCGTGAGTACGATTTTTTCGCCCCGGCTCATGGGCCCGAGCTCATCGCGCGCGCATTTGATGGCATCCCCCGCGTCCCCGAAGTTGATGCAGGCGCCCTTGATCGCAACGCGCGTGAGGAGGATCCACGTGATCGGTATGAACAAGATGGCGAAGGGAATCCCGACCGCCATCCATTTGACGAAGCTCACCTCCGGCGCCTCGGGAAAGAGCGAGCGTACCTGCGCGGCGAATACGAGATTGGGGGGCGTGCCGATGAGCGTGCCGATCCCTCCGATGCTCGCGGCGTACGCGATCGAGAGCATCAGCGCCATCTTGAAATCGCCGAACCCCGGTGCGGATTCCCCGCCGTTTTCCCCGAGCGTCGTCTGGACGGCGAGAGCGATCGGGAGCATCATCATCGTCGTCGCCGTATTCGAGACCCACAGCGAGATGAACGCCGTCGCGATCATGAAGCCGAGTATGATGCGGTGGCCGTGGCATCCGAAAAGACATACGATGCCGAGCGCGATGCGCCGGTGCAGATTCCATCGCTGCATCGCGATCGCGATGAAGAATCCCCCCATGAAGAGGAATATCTCCGGCGCCGCGTACGAACCTACGACCTCCTGGGCGGAAACGATCTTCATGAATGGAAACGCGATGAGCGGGATGAGCGCGGTCACGGCGAGGGGAATACTCTCGCAGATCCACCACGTCGCCATGAGTGCGGTCGTCGCGGCGACTCGGCGCGCCTCTCTCGGAAGGAGACTGTCGGGGGCAAAGAAGAGGACAAGAAAAAGAAGGGGGCCGAGAATCATCCCGAAACGATGGCGCCGCCCGTAGAGATCACCATCACTCGTCTGCATGCAGGAAGAACCTTCTCACGCAAGGGCCGCGCGCCCGGCCGCCGCCCTCACTGCCCCAGCCGCTTGTTCGCGTTCAAGACACTCTGGATCACTTCATCGTAGTAGGGCTTCTCTTTCAGGCTCGCGTACGTTCCGGGGAAAAGCACGAGCGTGATGTCGGCGGACTGCTCGGATATGCTGTTCAGAACCACCGAGCAGCGTTGGCCGCCGATGAGCCGCGTGTTGTCGATCATCGGGAAGTCGAAATAGCTGACGCCGAAGGTCGCCATCTTCGTTTGGCGGCCCTGTTCGGGGTCCGGGGTCTCGATGTTGAGCCCGATCCGAATCTCGCGGTTCTCCCGGTCGACACCCAAGATGTCGATCGCAAAGGTCGTCGAAACGCCGTCGAGCGTCAGCGTCGCCGGTTCCAGGCTGGTGCCGCCCGGATCGCCTGTCAGGTCGATCGTGCGGTCGACCGTCTTCCCGACGCCCTCGAGGACGATCATCTGCCGGCGCACGATCTCCCGTGCCATGGTCTCCAGCCGCTCGAGATACGCGGCGTTCTCCGCCCGATCCGCCGGCGTTTTCGCCTCTGCCTGTTCGCGCATCACACGCCGCCGCATCTCCTCGAACAGCGGCTTCAGGTTGAGCGACTCGTGGAAATTGTAGGCGAGCATCTCGAGGTTGAGCACGGAGGCGCTGAGCCCCGTATCGCGCGGGTTCACGAAGGAGTTTATGATGGAGACGCACATGTCTTTGCGGAGCGCGCTCTCCGACTCCTCGCGCCGGCTCATCAGCTCGGTATAGAGGCGAGTGTTCGTATCGATCGCCTGCCTCTGACTCAGGGCGCTCGAGGTAAGGAATCCAAGGACGGTAAGGGCCGCCGCCGTGAGCAACCCGCCCATAGGATGCATAAGGATGTCGATCTTGTCCCACGCGTCCTTTTTCTTGACCGGTTCTTCGCTCATGTCCCGCTCACTTCCTTCTCAGGGACAGCGTGCCGTCCTTCTTCTCAAGGATCAGGTCATAGCGCGTCGCTTCCTTGTAGGAGAAAACCTCGAGCGTGAGCGCTTGCTTCTCGTACACGAGCGTCAGGATGCACTTCCCCGCTTCCTTCACCGTCAGCTTGTACGAACCGAACTTGTCGGTGACCGTTGTGTCGGCCACGATCGGCGTGGGCGTGGGCTTGGCTCCCGGGGCGCTCGCCGGCGGTGCGAGAGCGACCTTCACCGTGAGGCCGGCCGGCACCGGCTTCCCGTCCAGCTTGATATCGCCAAAGATGCGACCTGCGGATGCATTCGACGCAGCGAGGCAGATCGACAGGGCCAACGAAACAATGACGATCCATCGCATATATTGTCTCCTTCCCGCTGGCCGGCAGCGCCCGTCATAGGGCACCGCACTCCTGCAGCCGGGGCGACGAGCCAGCGCGTGTACCCCGGCGCGCAGCATGATAGAGGAATCTCGAATCCCCGTCAAGACGCTCGCGGGGGTGACTCTCGCGGGGGTGACTCACCCAGCGAGCAGTAAAAATGAACAGCCCGGCTGGTGAGTGTTTGTTCCGCTCAACAGTCGGGCTTCAAAGAACCCGAACTACTCAAAAGAGACTGGGACTAGCGCAACAACAACATCTTCCGCGTGGCCGTGTCCGAGCCCGCCTGCAGGCGGTAGAAGTATATCCCCGACGCAACCGGCTGCCCGCGGTGGTTGGTGCCATCCCATTTCACCGAGTGGGGGCCGGCGGGATAGACGCGGTCGGCGAGAATCGCCACCAGCCTTCCGGTCACGTCGTAAACCCGGAGCCGCACCATGCGCCGCTCAGGAAGCGAGAAGCGCATCGTCGTGTTCGGGTTGAACGGATTGGGATAGTTCTGCGCGAGGCGGAACGGCGGCGCGAGCGGTTTTTCTACCACGCCGGTCGGAGGCGTATAGGGTTCACCAAAGAGCTCGCCGAGTATGAACTCGACGTTGGCGCGGAGCTGATCGTGATTCCACCGGTACGGCCGCCCGCTCAAGAATACGAGCTGAGCGCCTTCGGCGCGGTGGGTTCCGCCGGATGCCGGCTTTCGCCACACACCCAGACCTCGGTGTGTCGAGAAGGTTGTTGTCTCCTTGAACAGAATCCGGCTCTCGGCCGTCGCGAGTGTGGTGTCGAATACAGCACAGGTGTTCTGAGTCCCGATCCTGTCCATGCTGGAGAGACCGGCGTATGCGGCCGCGCAGTTTTCGAGCGTGCTCGCGCTGCTCTCTCTCCACGTGACGCCGAGGTACTGGCGCATGGGCTCGGTGACGAAACTTTGACCATATCGTGTCATGAGCAGGACGTTTCCTCCGGCGTGCAGGTAGGAGAGAATCGAGGTGTCATACCAGCCCGTTAGATCGCCGTTGTAGTTGTTGCCCACCCATATCACAGCCGAGAACTGCTTGAGAGTTTCAGCGGGGACGTGACCGTGGCCCAACGGAGCAGGGAGGTTGTCCGGATAACCCAAGCCGGATTCATCGAAGCAGTCCCAGAAGCTGACGGGATAGCTCCCCCAGAACGTGCTGTCCTCATAGGCGGTCCAGATCTCCGACCCATAGGTGTTGAAGTCCACTCCGTTTACGAGCAGGATCCCGCGGTCGAACGTCGGATTCACGAGGGGCTCCTCGACCGTTCGCAGGATCCATTCGTCGGGATCGAGCAATACGTTCGTCGGCGGATCGGCCAGGGACACGGTGAAGCTCTGACTCGCAAGGTTATTCCACGCGACGAAGGTTGTGTCGTCCGAGGCCGTCGTAATCCGTACGTCAATCGGCATTTCGAACACGTAGTGGCTCTGGAGCTGGTTGATGGTGACGTTCACGTCGTAGAGACCGCCGTTCGGGGTCACCGTCCAGCTGTACGAGTAGCTCGGGTAGTACTCCTCGTAGATCCACTCGTGGAAGAAAAAATCGAGATCCATAC
>Ga0315288_10010448_pt1 | contig 11694 bp, 7 predicted proteins | sample YL17G11_20_MG_FD_203454 | JGI IMG/M metagenome (GOLD analysis project Ga0315288, IMG submission 203454) | Sediment microbial communities from Yellowstone Lake, YNP, Wyoming, USA - YL17G11_20 | ecosystem: Environmental > Aquatic > Freshwater > Lake > Sediment | place: USA: Wyoming | collected... | reverse complement strand
ACTTCCCCTTTTTGTCAGGATTCCGCCACCACTTCTCACTCTTACGGAATCCACGGCCGCGGAGGCTTCCCGGCCGAACCTCTGGCACCTCCGCCGTTTCCGCCGGTCCCGAGGGTTCTTCCCTTCACTCGCACTCCCCGCCCGGCGTACGGCTTTCCCACACCTGTGTCCAATCCAGCGTTCCCACCGGATCGGGGCGCAGGCCGCAGATTCCCCGCCTGGTGAGGAGCCGCCGTTCCAGGGACACGAGAGGAAAGAGGTAACCCCCCAGCTGCAGGGATGCATCCAGAGGCTCCAGGGCGGCGGGGAGGGCGGCAGGATCCTCCTCCCCTTCCAGGGCCCGGGCCTGGGCCATGAGAGAGCCGGGGATGGAGCGGTTCCACTGCATCAGCTCTTGATAGCTGAGAAGGAGATGCGGTGTGGAAGGGACGAAAGGAAGGATGAAGAGGTGGTACTCCCGGCGGGCCAGAGCGGCGGGCAGATCGGCGGACTTCACGGGGTGGAGCATCATGCGCCCCCCCGCCCTGAGAACCTCCGCCTGAATCTTTCCCGCCAGGAGTCCCGCCGCCTTGTCCGAATCGGGAATGAGGAGATCCAGGCGGCCCATGGAGGCTGGCGGAGCCGGAGGCTTCTCCGGAAGCTCCGCCGCTTTGCGGCCGGGAGCGAGGGCCGCCACCAGGGTCGATGGAATCGACCCTCCTTCTCCGGCCGCCGCCCGGCGCAGCGCATCCCGATCCAGGGAGGCCAGAAACGCCCGCGCCGTCTCGGGACGCGAGAAAGGAGCCGTGGATCGGTTCAGGCCCAGGACGTAGGTGCGCGGGATGGAGTGAGTGAAGACCCGAACGGAGGCACTGGAAGGGGCGTCTTCCCCCGCGGCAAGGATGGCGCCGTCCAGGCTCCCCGGGGCGATCCGGCCCGGGCGCGCCGCTTCTCCTCTCACGAAGGCGATCTCGTCCATGTGGGGAAGGCCCCGGAAATATTCCGGGTTCCCGCGCACCACCACCTGCTGGGGCTGCGGCGCACCCCAGATCTCGAAGGGACCCACACCCTGCTCGTCCTCCCCGAAGGCGGAGATCCCCAGGGCCGGGTGCGCCAGACGGAAGAGGAGGTCGCGAACCGGCCTCGTGAGGACGACCCGGAGGGTCAGGCCATCCTCCAGGAGCAGGCCGGAAACGTGCTGCGACCCGCCGGGCCGGGTCTCACCGAATCCCTTGAGCGACTCCAGCAGCCAGGCGTACCGGGCGGTCGGATCTGCGATGAGCTTCTCCCACGAGGACACCACGTGCCGGGCCTCGACGTAGCGGCCGTTGGCGAACGGCGTGTCCGGGCGGAGGTGGAAGACCCATTCCGCTCCTCCCCGGAGCGTTTCCCAGCGCACGGCCAGCTCCGGCTCGACCTTGCCCGAGGGATCCAGGCGCGTGAGACCGCGGAAGGCGAGGCCCCGGAGGATCCGGTCGCTGGAAGTGGCCAGCTTCGTCGCTGCGAGCCCGGTAAAAGGCTCCTCCAGGGCGAAGATCCCCTCCCCCCCCTCCTCCGGCACGATGGTCTTCGGGGGGGGCGGTGGATGGGCCGCCGGCGATGGAGGCGGCTCCGGCGCAGTGACGGGCGCGACCGCCCCCTTGCGGCAGGCGCAGATCGGGACCAGCGCCAGGAGACCGAGAATCAGGACGCGCCGGGCGAAGCGACCCATGCCGGAGACACTAGCACAGGGAGGGAGAGAATTCCCGGCGTTCCGGGGATGCCGGGAGGGTCTTCGCCCGGATCAACGGCGGGACTGCCGGGTGTGGGTGACGATCATCAGGGCCGGCAGGGTCGTGAGGGCGGTGATGAGGCACGTGATCGACCCGATGACGCAGACGATCCCCATGGAGCTGAGGCCGGGATAGCTGGAGAGCCCCACGGTGCCGAAGCCGGCCACGTTGGTCAGGGCCGCCATGACCACCGCCTTGCCCGTCTCCAGCAGCCCGTCCGGGTTGTCCAGGCCCTCCTGGGAGATCCGATGGATGATGTGGATTCCGTAGTCGATCCCCACTCCCAGGATCATGGTGGTCACGAAGGCGTTGATGAAGTTCATCTTGATCCCCAGCATCTGCATCCCCGCCAGCATCCAGATCACGCCCGAGAGGAGCTGGATGTTCGCCAGCAGCGTCAGCCACAGGCTCCGGAAGTCCAGCCAGAGAAGGAACGCCACCAGCCCGATCCCCAGGAGCACCGCGCGCCAGGCATCCCGCCGGAAGATCCGGCGCATCTCCGCGCTGGCGACGTTGACGCCGGTGATCTCCACCCCTTGCTCCGGGTCGTCCAGGGCCCGCACCAGCGCCGGCGGGGCGTGCCGCTTGGCCGTGGGAGAGGCGGGAAACAGGTAGGTCACCGACTGGAACTCGCCGCCCCCCGCCTTCACGTAGCGGCCCACGAAGTGGTCCAGCCCGGCCGCCTGGAGGTCCCCGAGGCCTACCGGCTTCTCCGGCCGGAGGGTGGCCGGCAGCGTCTTGAGATAGTCGTCGTAGATTCCCGCCCGGAACCCGCTCTCCCGCAGCGCCGAGCGGAACGTGGCCTCGATCCGGTCCAGGTTGAAGGCGCCGTCGGAGCCCTCCCTCAGCGCGCGGATCACCTCCTCCTGGTCCTGCCGGGGCGGCAGGTAGGCCAGGATCGACTCGTATCCCACCAGCGTGCCGTCGGCCACGAACCGGTTCAGCTTGTGGTTCGCCTCGTAGTTCTTGCTCAGGACCGTCTCGACGTCCTTTCCGCGGCAGATAACCATCATGGGGTTGAAGGCCGCCCCGAACTTGCCGGAAATCTTCTCCTGCATCCGGATTCCCTGGTTGGACGGGGAGCGGAGCTCCTGGACGCTGTCGCTGAACTCCACGTGCAGCGCCAGGTATCCGGCCCCCACGGTGAGGACCGCGGACCCCGCTATCACGCTCCACGGGTGCCGCGTGCTCCAGGTCATCATCCTCTGGATCCCGAAGGAGTGGAGATAGAGCCTTTCGGTGATGTCCCTCTTGCGCTGCCTCCCCTCGTTCCAGGCGATCATGGCGGGGAGGAGGAAAAGGATGGCCACCAGGCAGATGAGGATCCCCGTGCCCACCAGGAACCCGAAGTCCCGCAGCCCCTTGTACTCGGTGATGCACATGGCGTAGAAGGTCCCGGCGGAAGTGATGGCGCCGGTGAAGACCCCGAAGGCGGTGTTCCCCATCATCAGGCCCAATGCCTCCTCCAGGGTGCGCCCCGCCTGGCGCTCCTCCACGTACCGGGCGTACATGACGATGGTGAAGTCGGTGCCCAGCCCCATGAGCATGGCCCAGAAGCCGGTGGTGGCGGAGTTCAGGTGCCGCAGGAACACATAGGCCACGGCCAGGGTGAGGAACTGCCCCACCACCAGCGGCGTCGAGGAGTAGAGGATGGCCCCGACGCGGCGGTAGCAGAAGGCGTAGAGGCCCACGATGACCAGGAAGGAGAGGGTGCCGTTGCGTATCATGTCCTTCCGGATGAGCTGGCTGTCCTCCAGGGCGATGACGTAGCCGCCGCCGAAGGAGACTTCCGGCGCGTCCCCGGGTGCCTCCGGCTCCCCCGCCGCTTCCGCATTCCGATCCGCCTCCTGCTCCCTGGAGAAATCCCGCGCCGCCGCCCGGGCCGCCCGGCGGGCCTGCTCCAGCAGGTCCCGCGAGAAATCCACGTCCTGGGCGGGCCGGATCGGCTTGGCGATGAGGAGCAGCGCCGTGGTGTCCCGGGAGAGGTAGTAGCCACTCTCCAGATCCACCTTCAGGGGCCCCTTGCTGCGGAGAACATCCTGGAGGAGGAGGGGGCTGATCCAGAAGGGATCTTCCTGGAGAACTTTCTTCACCAGGATGGACGAGGGGCCCGAGAGCTGCCGGGCATTGTCCCTCACCCGCTGCCGGATGGCATCATCGGTGAGCTTGGCGGCCAGCTCCGGCAGCTTCGCCGGGGGAAGGAAGAGGATCTCGTTGCGCCGGAAAAAGTCGAAGAAGGGGCCGGAAGCGTCGATCCGGTGCTCCACGTAGCGGATGGAGGGGACTTTCTGCAGCCGGGCGGAGAGCAGGTCGGCGAACTCCTGCAGGTCCTCCACGCTCTGCCCCTTCCGGGCCTCCACCACCACCAGAAGGTAGTCCAGCCCTCCGAAGTCCCGGAGGGCCTGCCGGAACGTATTGATGCGCCGGTTCTCCCGGGGAAGGAGACTGAGGACGTCGCCGTCCAGGGAGAGCCTGCTGCCGAGGTAGATGGAGCCGAGCACGAGGAGGAGCGTCACCAGGAAGACGCGCCGGTAATGGACCCGGGCGAATTCCTCGATCCGGAGGAACAGCCCGTGCTTCACGCCACCTTTCACGGACCCTCCTGCCCCACCCCGCCGCCCCGGAGACCCCGCCCTCGCCGCCGCGCTTTTCGGGATGAAAGCGGGCAGGGCGGAAAAGGGAATTGATTCTCCAGCAAAAGGGAGAACGGAGCAAGTGGGGGGGGCCCTCGACGCGGCGGGCCGACCTCGCGGTCATGAGGACGCCTTCCCCGCTCATCCTCATTCTCCGAGCCGGACGGATCAGGAATAGGGGACGTCCGGGTGGACCAGGAGGAGCACCAGACGGAACAGAGGCGAGACCACCTTCGGGAAGACCAGCCACGCCACCAGCAATCCGATGAGGGAGAACTGCGGCGACGCCGCGAGGCGCCGGAGGGCCCGCGCCGGCCCCTCCGGGAGAAACAGCCCGGCGACCGCGGAACCGTCGAGGGGGGGCAGCGGGACCAGGTTGAAGGTGGCCAGGAGAACATTGAGCACCAGGAAGACCGACAGCCCCTGGGCCAGGAACCCGGCCAGATCTCCCGGGACGGCCGGGGCGACCAGGTGGCTGAAGTTGACGTGGTCCGGGGAGACGAAGAAGCCCATGGCCAACCCCGCCCGGAGGAGGAGCAGCGCCGCCAGGGCGATGCAGAGATTCCCGGCGGGCCCGGCGGCGGCCATCCAGGCTGCGCGACGGGGATGACGGTCGGCCCAGTAGGGATCATAAGGGGCGCTGGCCCACCCCATGGCCCAGCCCTGGGTGAAAGCGGTGAGGAGGGGCACCGCGAGCATCCCGATGGGCTCGCGGCGGATGTGAGGAAGAGGCGACAGGGAGACCTGCCCTCCCAGGTAGGCGGTCCTGTCGCCCCCCAGCAGGGCCACCCAGGCGTGCGCCGCCTCGTGGACCGTGGTGGAGAACAGGAAGGCCACGAACCAGAAGATGCCGTTCAGGATCAGATGATTGTCCATGGCGCCTTCAGCCCGCCGTCTAAGGCCCTTTCTTCACCGTGACGAAGCGGTCCGCTTCCACGTTGGTGAGGACGGTCCGGGTCCCGTCCGCCCAGAGGACCTCCAGCCGGTCCACCGACCGGGCATTCCCCAAGCCGAAGTGGAGACGGGGATCGTTGACCGACAGGAACGACTCGCTGCTGGAGAGGTCCCGGACCAGCGTCCTGTCTCCCACCTTCGCCACGACCCGCGTGCCGATGACCGTCCCGCCCCCGGGGGGAACCTCGAGCGCCACGGTGAGCCAGGACCCCCTTTCCGAGTCGTTCCGGAGCAGGTTGGGGGGACCGTCCAGGTTGGAGATGAGAAGGTCCAGATCGCCGTCGCTGTCGTAGTCGCCGGCGGCGAGGCCGTGGCTGGGCTGCACCAGGGCGAAGCCCGGGCCGGAGCGATCCGTCGCGTCCGCGAAGCGGCCGTCTCCGGTGTTCTCCAGGAGGAGATTGCGCTGGGCATAGGTGATTCCGAACTCGGGATGGGCGTCCACCTGGGGGTAGATGTGTCCGCTGGCGATGGCCAGGTCCTCGTCGCCGTCGCTGTCCAGGTCGGCGAAGACGGCGCCCCAGGAGAGGACCTTGAACGTGGGCTGGGCCACCCCCGCCGGCTCGCTCACGTCCTCGAAAAACCCTTTGCCATCTCCCCGGTAGAGGGTGCTGTAGTCCTCGGCGAAGTTGTTGACGAAGATGTCGAGAAAGGTGTCGCCGTTGTAATCACCCACCGCGACCCCCATTCCCGCCTGGGCCGCCCCACCAGCGCTGAGGGCGGCGCCGGACCAGAGACCCACCTCCCGAAACTTCCCATTTCCCTCGTTCCGGTAGAGGTAATTCGGGTCCGAATCGTTTGCCACGTAGAGGTCCATGTCGCCGTCGCCGTCGAAGTCGGCGGCACGGACCGCGAAGCCGTAGGCGAGGCCCTTGTCGGTCAGCCCCGCCTCCTCTGTCGCTTCACGAAAGCGTCCCTTCCCGTCCGACAGGAAGAAGTGATCCGGCGCCCCGGGGAGCCCGAACGGCCCCACCGCCACCCGGTCCACTCCCTTCCAGTCCAGGACCGGCTTCGCCCGGAGGACCTCCTCCAGGGTGCAGTCCACGTAGCCGGCGATGTAGAGGTCCAGGTCGCCGTCCCCGTCGGCGTCGAAGAAGGCCGCCCCGGTGTTCCAGCCCGGGACCTCGATCCCCGCTTTCCCGGCCACGTTCTCGAAGGTCCCGTTCCCCCTGTTGCGGTAAAGGACGTTGGGGCCGAAGTTGGTCACCAGGATGTCCGGCCGGCCGTCACCGTCGTAGTCGGCCACCGCAACACCGCTCCCCCAGTGCCCCTCTCCCGCCACTTTTGCCCTGTCCGTGACGTCCTCGAAGGTGCCGTCTCCCCGGTTCCGGTAGAGGGCGTTGCGCCCCTTTTCCACCACCCTCTCCCCGTCCAGCTTCCAGCCGTTGACGATGTAGGCGTCCAGCCGGCCGTCCCGGTCGTAGTCGAGCCAGGCCACTCCGGTGCCCGCCGAGTCGAGAAGGTGGTCCTTTCCAGGCCTCCCCGACAGGACCACCCGGGTGATCCCCGCCTCCCGGGCCACGTCCACGAACCGGAAGCCGCCCGCGGGCTTCGCGGGAGCGGAGGAAGGAGCGGGAGGTGCCGGGGGCTCCTTCGCCCCGCCGCCACACGCCGGGGCCAGCAGCGCCAGCAGCGCCGAGGCCAGACACAGGGCGCCCTTCATGCTCGACCCCGGACGAGTGCGCCCGGCACGGGGGCCGGGCGCCGTCCATCCCTTCGAGGAAATGCTCCGCTCCTCTTCGGGCCTTACTTCCCCGTGGCCATCAGACCCTGGTACTGCTTCTGGACCTTCTGCCACTCGGCCTCCAGGGCGGCCGCGTTCGGCGCAGCAGCCATCTTTCCGATCTGCCCCGCGGCATCCATGAAGACCTTCTTGGCCGCCCGGGTCACGATGACAAACCCTTCTTCGAATTGTCCCCGCTGCTCGGTGCTGGCGTGATGGTGGTGCCCGGCTTCCACGAGGCGCTTCCGGACCCCGGCCACCGCCGCGTCCCCCTCATTGCCGAGATGGGAGACCAGCGTCGCGAGCTTTTCCACCTCGGACCTGGCGTCCTTGCCCGCCTTCATCTTGTCCCGGGCCGATGCCATGGTCGACTGGGCGTGGCCGTAGGCGGTGGCCAGGATGGAATGGACCAGGTTCAACTCCGTCTTCTTGGCGGACAGAATCGTGTCCGCGAGACTGCCGTACGCGGCCACGAGCTGTTCCGGCGTCGCCGTCGAGTCATGCTGGTCCGCCCGGACCGGCGCCAGGACGGCGACCGCGGCCATCAGAGCCACAACGCCCGTCAGGATCCTCACAGTTCGATTCACCGCCTACCTCCCTGGAAAGAAGAGTGGATGGGTCCTTCCCGAGTCCCAGGGATGGAATGATACAATAGGACACCTTCCTCCGCCGCCGGACAGCTCCGAACCCGACCCTGGATTCAGCTTTGCCCGCCCGGCACCGCAATTCGCTCCGCCTCCCCACGCGGCTGGCGTGGTACCTCGCAGGTCCTGTCGCCGCGCCTCGTCCCTTCGCCGTCGGGGCACGGACGATTGAGGCTGTCCGCTGCCCCTCCGGCTCCAGGGTCCGAGCCGCAGCGCCACCCGCGGTACAGCACTCTGCGGCCGAGGAGGGCCGCCCTCCTGTGTGCCGTCGCCCGCGAAAGAAGTGGGCCGACAGCACAACGCCTCCACATCCGCGCGGGCGAGCATCCTTACTTGGCAACCGGGGTTGGCCCGCTCCCCTGACGGGCATGTGGAAGTGAGCGGGCATTTTCACTCCCCGCGCGGGTGACGCCGGGGGGCCTCCTCTGACGCGGCCCTGTGGAAGTGCGAGGGCACCCGCGGGTTTCAGCGGGTCGAGCATGGAACGGAGCCGAGCGCGCCACCGGCGCGCGGAGGCGTGCCGCGGAACGGGGAGGACTCCCGGCGGCAGGACCCGCGGTGCGCCCGGCGCGCCGAAGACGCCCGGGCTGAGTTGGAAGTGAAAGGAGGTTGCGGGTTCTAGGAGGGGCCTGTGCCGTGCTCGCGCAGGAATTCCAGGATCGTCTGCTGAATCTGATCCACCTTGGCCGGCTTCAGGATGCAGGGCCTTTCGGTGGCGATCATGTACTCATGGGCGTTGAGGCTGTCCAGGAGCCCCGTGGTGAAGATGAAGCGCTCCTGGGATCCCGGGCGCACCCTGTCCGACCCGAGAAGGAACTCGATCCCCGTCAGCTTGGGCATCCGGATGTCGGAGATGATCAGGTTGTAGGCGCCGGCCTTGAGACGCTCCAGGCCCTCCATGCCGTTGGAGGCCGTGTCCACCTTATAGCCCATGGCTTCCAGCACCTCCGCGTAGAGACTGCGGATCACCGGCTCGTCGTCCACCACCAGAGCCTTTCCAAGATCTCGGGGCAGGTTCGAGAGGACGGGAGTTTTCTGCGGCATTCAGGTGCACCCCGGGTGTCGGAGCGCCCGGACGGATACCGGGCCGGAAGAAACATAGGTTCCGGACGGGGGCGGGTCAAGAAACCGTGGCGCCGGCGCCTCATCCCTCCAGCCGCCGCACCAGCCCGGTGCCCCCGTCCAGGAGAATCCGGTCCCCGCTCTTCAATGCCCGCGTGATCCCCGGCAGATTGACCACCGTCGGGAGGCCATACTCCCGGGCGATGATCGACCCGTGCGAGAGGGTCCCTCCCATTTCCACGACCAGCCCCGAGGCGAGAGTGAAGAGAGGGATCCAGGAGGGATCCAGGGTCGGGGCCACCAGGATGTCTCCCGGCCGGACCCGATCCACCTGGTGCGGCCCTTCCAGCACGGCCACGCGCCCCTCGACCCTGCCGGGTCCCACCGGAAGCCCCTGGAAGGTCCCCTCCTCCCGGAAGCGCCGGGGGGCTCTCTCCCGGAGCCTCGGGATCTCCGATTCCCTGAGGAAATTGGGCATGGGAATCTCCTCCTGCCGCCGCCTCTCCTCCTTGCGCCGGCGGACCAGCTCCCGGAGCCCCGTCCCCCCGTCCTGCCCGGCGAAAACCGCTTCGATCTCCTCGAACCGGAGGAAGAAGATCTCTCCGGGCTCTTCCAGGAGGCCGCGGCCCTGAAGCCGGTTCCCCGCTTCCCGCAGGAACCGCCGGCCCTCGGCGTTCACGCGCATCCCCTCGAAGCGGATCCGCTCCCGCAGCGCCATGGCATCCCTCAACCCGCGAATCGCCCGGCGCAGCAGCACGATTCTCAGCGGCAGCATCCTCTCCGACCACGGGAGCCCCCGGCGAAGGTGCTTCCACGCAGCCGCCGCGGCCTTCTCCTGGCGCCGTCGCAGAGTCTCGGGATCGGCACAGAGGGGATCCGCCGCCGCGACGGCGATGGTCTTCAGCAGGATCCAGGGCTCATCCCGGTGCAGCGGCATGGCCGGGTCGGTCTCCTGGACTCCCCGGTGCCCGTAGGATGCCAGGTACTCCCGGAACGCGGGAAGAAAGCGCGTCCCCTCCAGCTCCTCCTCGTAATCCCGGTGCTCCTTCCTTCCCTCCACCAGATACTGGACCACCCTACCCTCGCTCCGGGCCAGCTTCGCCAGCCTCAGCAGATCCAGCCCCTGCCGCACCGACACGTTCTTCTCCCCGGCTCCCACCACCGCGTTGACGAACCGGTCCAGGTCAGCGCCGGCGGGGAAGAGGAGCTCGACGTTGAACATCTTCGAGGAGACGCGATTGAGCCCGCAGATGAGGAAGTAGAGGAACTCCCGGTTGTAACCCTCCATCTCGAGAAAGAGCTCCGCCAGCCGCGCGTCCGGGACTCCCGCCGGATCTTCCTCCCGCTGGCGGCGGAGGCGGGCGCGGATCCGATCGAAGAAGCCCTGCGCCTCCCGGGGGGTCCCGGACTGCCGCAGGATCAGGCGCCCCACGCGGACGGGATGGCGGAGGAAGATCCGGCCCGGGCCGTCCGCCGTCTCGGGAAGGCTCGCCACGTCCTCTCCGTGGCCGATGGACCGGGCGAACCGTCTCATGGAGAGATCGAACATCTCCAGCATGGCGCCGATGAGGGACAGGTTGAAGTAGGGGCGCCCTTCGATGGCCCGGACCATCTCACCATCGGCCGGGACCACCAGTCCACACCGGCGGTATACCTCGCGCCAGTCGGCCCGCTCGATCATGGAAAGGAAGAGGGGGGAGGGAAGATCGGGAAGCAGCTCACGGAGGTTGGCCCGGGTCCAGAGGGTGTCTTCGGTGGGAGGCAGCTTTTCCTCCTCGTCCCGGACGATCCCGGAGGCCGGCGTCGTCGCGGTGATGGGACGGGCCTGGAGGAGAGAGACGCGGTCCCCCTCCACCGCCCATTCCAGATCGAGGGGAACGCCCCAGGCCGCCTCCGCCTCCAGGGCCACGTGGACCAGATCCCTCAGGGTCCCCTCGGAAAGGGGAATCTCCAGCGGGACCTCGGGTGGAGGGCCGTCCTTGCCGCGCGGAAGGCGCAGCGACGCGGGCTGGACCCTGCCCTGCGCCAGGTCCTCCCCGCTTCCGGCCACGGCGTTGATCAGGATGTGGTCCCCCGCCGACCCGGGCTCCCGGGTGAAGAGGACCCCCGCGGCGCCGGGTCGCAGCATCACCTGCACCACCGCTCCCATGCGGATGGCCGAGGTGTCGGACGGAAGCCCCATCCGCCGGCGATACCGCAGGGCCCGCTCGGCGAAGGCCGACGCCCAGCACCGGAAGAGGGCCGGCACGACCTCCTGCCGCGGGATCCGGAGGAAGGACTCGTACACCCCGGCGAAGGAGGCCCCGACCGCATCCTCCTCCGCGGCGGAGGAGCGCACCGCGTAGCCTGCGGGCGCTTCCCCCAGGGCGTCCAGGGCCGACTCGACGGCTTCTCTCAGGACGGCCGGGAGACGGCGGGCCAGGGTCTCCACCTCCGGCTCGTCGGGGAATCTCGAGCGGACCTCCTCGAAGAAGGAGGCGGTGACCACGAAGGCGGGAGGCACGGGGAGACCCAGGGATGCCAGGCGGGCCAATCCCGCCCCCTTGCCTCCCGTCTCCGGGCGGTCAGCCTCCCGGATCTCCCGCAGCGAGAGCACGGCCTTCTGCATGGGCGACACTATACTCCAGGAAAATGTATGATGAGCATCTATGGCTGGCGCCGTGGAGAGCCCTCCCGGAAGCCGACCGCTGCTGCGCAAGGCAGTGGCGGTGGCGGTCTTCCTGTTCGTGCTGGCGATCCTGGCGGGTGTCGCCTTCCAGAGCACGCGCCTCGTCCGGTGGGAAGCCGCCGGGGGCAGGACCGGCCGCTACAACGTCCTCCTCATCACCGTGGACACCCTCCGGGCCGACCGCCTGGGCTGCTACGGCGACTCACAAGCCTCCACCCCATTCATGGACCGTCTCGCGGCCGACGGCGTCCTGTTCGAGCGG
>Ga0315288_10010447_pt1 | contig 11695 bp, 12 predicted proteins | sample YL17G11_20_MG_FD_203454 | JGI IMG/M metagenome (GOLD analysis project Ga0315288, IMG submission 203454) | Sediment microbial communities from Yellowstone Lake, YNP, Wyoming, USA - YL17G11_20 | ecosystem: Environmental > Aquatic > Freshwater > Lake > Sediment | place: USA: Wyoming | collected... | reverse complement strand
TCGAACGGCGGTGCCTCGGGGTCAGCCATGACGTCCTTGAAGCCCGCCTGGTCGAGATCTCGGGCCATCCGACCGGTCAACTGGGTGCCGATCGTGTAGTGCAACGCGGGCGCGTGGAGGAATTGCCCGACGGCCTTCTGGACCGGTACGGACTTGATGTGGGCGGGCGGGCTGTAGGTGACGGCCAGGCGGTTGTAAGAGCCGAGGTCATCAGGCAGATACTCACCGACGCCCTCATCGGCCGTTACCCGGACATGGTCCAGGGCGCCGCGCGCTACGAGCTCCAGGTTCCGCTTGGATGCCGAGCCGGCTCCAGAATCAGCCAACGCCTGCCTGACGCGGTCCACATAGTATCGCCGGCCCTCGCCCAAGCCGCGCAGCCTCACGACGTCGTTGACGTCCACGATGCCATCACTCAGCTGGTCACCGCGCTCCACCTTGTCGCCCGGCTTCACCAAGGTCGCGTAGCCGGGCATCGCGTAGTGCTTCTGGCCGCCGACCGTGACGAACTTGCCGCCCTGTGGCGCATCCTCGATGGAGTCGACCTTGCCTTCCAGCTCGGCGACGGCTGCCCGGTGCGGGAACGTCTCCGGGCTCTGCATGATCTGGTTGATGATGTTGAAGCCGGCGAACGTCCGACGCTCGCCCTTGAACGCCCCCGCGGTGTGCTTGTCCGACAGGGCACCCTGGGTCAGCGGCTCCGCGATCGCCTGGGCGGCCGTGATGCCCGCCGAGTAGCCCACGGTGGCGAACTTGCCGCCGGACTGGCCCAGACAGTGGGAGCAGATTCCGTGCTCGGCCTGGCAGGTCATGGCCGATCGGGCGATGATGTTCTTGACGCCCTTCTTCCTAAGATGTTGAGTCGCATGACGATCGATAACGGTACCGGCCTTGAGGCCCGCGACGTCCTGTGACAGCACGCGACCTATGGTGTCGTTGTCGTCTGGGTCGACCGAGATCCCGTTGGTGGACCCGCAGTCATCCTCGGTGACCACCAGGTTGGCGGCCGATTGCACAAGCTGCTTGCCGAGATCGCCCGCATCGGCCGTCGCATTCTTGGTGGACATCACGGACTTGCGGACCCCGAAGGCGCCGGCCAGGTAATCGGCGGGGCGCACACCCTCACCAAACGAGTTGCGTACGAAGCGGGGGATGATGCGATCCTTGTAGTCCGTGTAGAGCGCCGGGGTGGTCAGCATGCCGCGCAGCTGGGTAAAGTTACCGCGGGCGCCGGAGACCACCGTGTTGGCCAGATTGTTGCGCTGGGCCATCGCGGCCTCGATGGTGGACTTCTCAAGCTCTTGTGCGTACCGGGCGAAGATGGTGTTGCGGTTACGTTCCAGCTCCTCGCCCTGCGAGCTCGTGCCGGCCATGTCGAGATCCCGATCCATCCGGGTCAACACCTTGTCCCGGTCGATCGGTACCCTCATGTCAGAGAGCGTCAGGGTCTCGCCCTGGCGGTAGGCCGCATGGCGGCCGACGTCCGAGATCTTCTTGGCGATCTCGGCATACCGCTCGGGATACCGGGTGGCCACGGCGGCCATCAGTTTGTCGATCGACTTCTTGTCGTACGAGTGGTCGCCCCGCAGGTCCTCCGGGAGGATTGAGTTGATCAAGATGTCGATGGCCTTCATGTCAAGTTCCCATTCCCATCAGCATGCGCAGGTTGCGCGTGGCGGCTGGGGGAGTTCCTGCCCCAAGCAGAATGTCCTGACCGGTGATGCTACCGAACCCCAGCTTCCAGGGCCACGGACTCTGGAACATGATGTCGTTCATGAAGCTGGGGGCCTTCATGGCAAAGGCCCCGCTGCTGGTCTTCGCATGATGCACTATCACGTTGCCGAACATCTGCCACGAGCCATCTTGCTTGCTTCGTCGTTGAAATCTGCGACCAGTGCTGCGTTCGTTGATTTCTTGGAAAAAAGCACCTGTTGCGCAGCTGCCAGGGCTGCCGTTGGTATAACCAATATCTATGTCGTGCGAGTTCAGAACGTTGCGTTGAAAGTGCTGCACGATAGGACGACGCGGCTGCGCAATCCATCGAGAGCAATTCCATTCAATCGTGTAAAGACGAAGCTTAAAGGTGTCTTCGGCCGGGTTGCCTGACACGCCTGTCAGGTAGTCGTTCTGCTGGGTGGTGCGCGTGTTGGTCTTTTGAAAGGTCTCGGTGAGACCCTCAAAATCTTCGATTGTTTTTACGTCGGTTTTGACTATCGCGGTACCGGTACCCTGTCCCCACGTGATAATGGAGAGAAAGCTTGCAGCTTGGGTTGAATCCTTTGGCCTTTCGACCGCGTTGCCTCCGACAGAGCTGATCATCAACGTGAACGCCATTAGAGCTCCTCGAAGATGAAGTTAGACGTTATGGTGGATGTTCCACTGACGCTCCGCAGCGAGACTATGTCGGTGTTGTGAAAGTAGATCTCGGCGCCAGCAGGCGCCACCCAGCGGATGAATCCGCCGAAGGCGTTGAAGGCAAACAACAACACGGTATTGGTGAGCGTCTGTATGCCTGCCCGGCCATACACCCCAGCCCCGGCTGGTGACTTATTGTTGAATTTCAAGCACGGTATGGCCACCACGCCGCCCCCGAACGGGGCCGCAGATCTTGCGATCTGAAACCGATTCACTGCTGCGGCCGTTGCTTCACCTCCTACGATGACCTCAAGGAGGCGTGTGGTCCCGTTGGTGGGAGCCTCGACACCGATGTGGTCCGCCGTGGTGGATAGGGCTGTACTGGCAAGGTTGACGGAGTACACGGGATCTTCAGGGCAGAAATCTCTGTTGATCTGTTCGTACTGCGGCCAGAACCGCCAAGCCCGTTCGCGGGCCTCGTCGGCACAACGTGATGGATTGGTGAACTCCCGCATGAAGTTCCGCTTGCGGAACTCCTGCTTCATGTCTTCTATCTTGCAGGGTTTTATGCTCATGGCATTAAGGTCCAACTTCAAGTGTCTGCAACAAGCCCTGGCCGGCGGTGCTGTCGGCGCCCAGCCGCCAGGACCAGCCGTCTTGCCAGGCCATATCGTTAGTGAATTGAGGCGCCGGCTGAGAGAACGCACCCTTGCCGGTTTTGGCATGTCGCCGGATCGATGAATTCCCCAACATGTTGAAAATCCCACGGCGACACGTCCTTTGAATTCGTCGACTCGCAGGCGGTACTTCTCGAAACGACATGCTGGTGTTGTGCGAGATCGAACCGGCGAACCAGAAGTACCCTAGCCCGATTGGGTTATGTCCCTGCTCGCAGTCCTGCTTGATCACACGCCCCGGCAGCGCGTGCCAGGCCGCACAGTTGAAGTCGTTGTGAACAATCCTGACCACGGCACGCAGATAGAACGTTGCTCCCTGGTCGTTCACATAGATGCTTGCCTGGGCTGGTTCCAGCGTGTCGGTCTTTTCGAACACATTGGTGGTCGCCGAGAAGAACTCGTCGCGGCCGATCACGTGTCGGCCGATGCCCGCTCCAACCCCAAAGCCGAAGCAACAGAAGGAGGTAACCTGTCCGGTTTGATCCGCGACAGGCTGTACCCCGGTCTGTCCGCCACCGGCTATCGGCAGCATGAAAGGCATGGCTCAGAGCTCCTCGAAAATGCCCGTGCTGGAGCAGACGGCGGTGCCGCTGGCGGACCGCATAGAGATCACCTCACTGTTGACGTAGTGAAGCTCTTCGCCGGGCGCCGCCACCCAGCGGATGAATCCGCCGAAGGAGTTAAACGCAAGGAGCAGCATCGGGTTTCCGACAAGTGCCTGGGTACCCGTTGATCCATAGACGCCGGCAGCAGCCGGGGATCGCGAGTTGAACTTTTCAGGCGTTTGCGCCGAATTGCCCGTGATGCTGGTACCGGCACGTTGGACAGCCAGACGATTCACCGCAGAGCTCGTCGATTCCCCGCCGATGATGAGCTCAAGGATGCGGGCCTGGCCGGCCGCCGCGGCTTGGAACGTCAGGGTGTCGGCCGTGGTGGACAACGCGGCACCGGACTTCGTAATGGCATACACGGGATCTTCCGGGCAGTGGTCACGGTTGATCTGTTCGTATTTGGGCCAGAACGTGCGGGAGCGATCAAGCGCCTCTTCGAAACAACGCGCAGGGTTGAGGAATTCACGCATGAAGTTTTTCTCCTGGAGGGAGCGTTTCATCGCGATGATTTTGCAGATTTCGGTACTCATGGTTTGGTCTGGTTTCGATTCGGTTACGGTTCAGTGATGTACAATACCACACCGTTGGTGGTTCCGGTAGTGGTAACTAAAGAAAGTGCTTCGGCGGCGGCAGTCTCGACGTAGGGGCACATGAGGTTGGTCGGCAAGACAAAGCCGCCCGTGGCCCCGATGCTCATCGCGCCTGTCAGATTGGTTGGACCCGCGCCCGAGGTGAACTTCAAGGTTCCAGCCACATCCATCGTCAGGACGGCACCGACGACCTTGTGTTTATTACTGCCCGAGATCGCGGCAAGCACGAGGGTACCCGCGGCGGCGGCCGACACAACCGCTCGGTTCACGGTCTTGCCCGAGTAGGTCGTGATCGACGTGATGTTGGTCGGGATCGTGTTGTTGGGCGAGATGGCGACCACGAGGGCGGGGTCTGTAGCGACCGCCGCCGTCGACGCAGCCTTGACGGCAGAACGCTGTCCGCGAGTAGTAACATCCTCAATGACAAAAACTTGTGCTCGTTTGGAGTCGATCCTGGCCGCCGCAGCGTCGTTCTCGGTCAACGCCGTACCGGCTGCCTCGTCGAAGATATAGCCGGCCGGCAGCACCGTCGTGGTACCGTCCGTGAATCCCCCATTGTCGGCCACGTTGCCGCCGACCGGGATCGTGTTGTTGGGCGAGATGGCAACCACCAAGGCAGGATCGGCCGCGACCGCGGCTGTACTGGCGGCCTTGACGGTAGCCCTAGTGCCGCGCGTTGTAGCATCTTCCACTACAAAAACTTGCGCACGTTTAGAGTCTATCCTGGCAGCTGCAGCATCGTTCTCGGTGAGCCCAGTACCGGCAACCTCATCGAAGATGAAACCAGCGGGCTGAACCTTCGTGGTACCATCCGTGAACCCAGCATTGTCCGCGACCTTCTCAGAATCCTGTACGGCGAAAGTTCCGGCATTGGTGGCGTCCACGGTCAGTGCCCCCGAGGGGTTGACTTTCACGTCAATCCAAGATCCGCCACCGACCGTTGTGTGTCCCTGGAGCGCCGCGATGACAACTTGTCCGGTGTCCTGATCGACCACCGCGTTGCCTACGAATTTTCGCGTCTGTCTAACGGCAAATTTCTGACCCGTGGCTTTAACTCGGAACGTGCCCTGCGGGGCAACCCCGTTCGTGTAATTCAGGCGGACGTATCTGGCTTTTCGGCCAAACGTAATCATGTTGCCGGCGGATGCGACAAACGTTTGGGAATCAGAAAAATCCCAATTTGTTCCGTCATCAGACCACTCGATCTTCAACCCATTGGCGGCCGACGCCACGTTGGCGAAGACGGTTACCGACCAGGACGAGTAGGGGGTCAGGTCAAACGCGGCGCCGGTGAAGTTACCGCCGTTGCCCAACAGGGCCGTGGTGGAGTTTCCAGTATCCGTGACCGCGTCGGCCGATACGGGCTGCGTGACAGCCGATCCGTCAACCTTGACGGCTGTCGCGTTGGCGGTCGTGGCCGATAGGTCAACTTTGAGAACGCCCGCCGTAGTACTCTGCGCCGATTGAATGTTCGCACCATCGTCCACCATCAGCAACGTACCGGTGGCCGTGCCTCGGGCTGCACCATCGGCGTACTGCGTACCACCGCCAAACGATGTGATCTGTGCCCCTGTTCCATCGACGATTGCTACATTGAGCGCGTCGTTGGAAGCCAGATCACGAACCGTCGCGGCCGTCGTTCCGTCGTGGATCGTGACCAGCAGGTTCCCGCCGGCCGAACATGCAATGTTCTGGAGAAGCGAACCGTCGTCGCCAAGAATCAGCTGACCTACGGCCCCGACACGTGTCTGTCCGTCTGGGGAGCCGGGCGCCCCGTCGCTTGTGTTGAATTGGTCTGCCATGCAGTCACAACCTTAGCGCGGTGCTGGCGTTTATTCCAGGTAATTCGCGCCAACCGTGTAGGTGACCGAGTTGGCGTTGTTGTGTGTGACAACAGCCCGCCAGGTGAGAGGAAGCCCATCGTCGGCCGATACGTTGTTCGTGCCAGGCAGGCCCGGGTGAACCTTGATGACCGTAGTGCCGAGTGTCGTGATGGCCTTGCCGACCAGCAGATCGTACCACTTGGTGGACGCGACGTCCTGGGCCTGGATCTTGGGCGTAATCGAGATGCCGCCCGTGTTGGCCGTCACGTCGATGATGAAGTGGGCACCTTGGGCCGACAGGTTGGTCATGGAGCCGCCGGTCTGTGTGGTCGTTTGCGCCACGACGGTGAGCGCGCTCGCGATGCCGTTTCGCGAGTTGGCAACGATGAGGGTGAGATGCGTGAGCGCACGCTTGACCAACGCGATCAAGCTGAACGTACCGGTGTCGGAAATCGCTGCAGCATCAGCCTGGGCGCCGAAGTTGGTGTCGATAGCGGTGAGCGATGCGTTGGTGACCGGCTGCTGGTAGGCCGAACCGTTGACCCACAAGGCGCCGACGGCGTCGACCTGGAGCTGCGTACGATCTCCATCAAGGTTCACCAGAGTGGCTGGCGCCGTGTCCTTGCGGACCACGCCGGCCATCGTGATCAGGTCACCACCAGCGGTAGGGTCATCCTCCGCGTACTGCGTCCCGCCGCCGAATGTCGTGATCTGATTACCAGAACCGTCCACGATGGCAACGTTGAGTGCATCGTTAGTACCCGCGTTCCTGATGGTTGCGCTCAGCGTACCGTCCGTAATGCCGACTAGAATGTTGTCCAGCGTGTTGAATTGGTCTGCCATATCGTTATGTTGGTTTCGGCGTTGGCTGGGTTACTCCAAATAATTGACACCGACCGAGTAGGTGGTCGAGTCCGCATTGCCTACCGTGACGACACAGCGCCAGGTGAGTGGCAGCCCGTCGTCGGCCGATATGTTCTTGGTACCCGGCAGTCCCGGGTGAATCTTGATGACCGTGGTGCCAATGGCACTGATGGCTTTGCCGACCAGCAGATCGTACCACTTGCCGGACAGATCGTCCTTACCTTGGATGGACGGCGTAAGGGCGACCGTGCCCGCGGTAGCCGTCACGTCGATGATGATGTGGGCACCCTGGGCCGACAGGTTGGACTGATCCGCACTGGTCGTTGTGATGGTACGCGCCCCGGAGGTCAACACGGTGGCGGCGCTGTTTCGCTCGTTGGCGACGATGAGCGTGAGACTTTGCAAGAGGCGCTTGACCAACGCGATCAAGCTGAACGTACCGGTGTCGGTCCCGGCAGCGGCGTCCGCCTTGGCACCCAAGTTGGTGTCAATGTTGCTGATCGGCGTGTTGGTGATCGGCTGCGAATAAGCCGAACCGTTGACCCAAAGGGCGCCAGCGGTGTCGACCTGAAGCTGTGTGCGGTCCCCGTCGGTATCCACCAGGCTAGCCTGGGTGTTCTTGCGAACCACGCCGGCCATCGTGATCAGGTCACCGGCCCCTGAAGACGTGTCTTCGGCGTACTGTGTCCCACCACTGAACGACGTGATCTGATTGCCAGAACCGTCCACGATGGCGACGTTGAGAGCGTCGTTTGCGCCTGCGTCCCTAATGGTTGCGCTCAGCGTACCGTCCGTGATGCCAACCGCGATGTTGTCCAGTGTATTGAATTGGTCTGCCATGCCGGAAGCTTAACGCTGAAACGAAAACCAAACAACCAAAATCAGACCACACCCATCGCGTCAACGCTGTAGGTTATCGAATCACCATTGACATGTGTGGTAACGACGCGGAACACGGCGGGCAAAATGTCGCTGGATACACGATTCGGCGAAGGCGGGATACCCGGGTAGATCTTGAGGATGTGGGTTCCGGTGGTCAGGATGGGCTCAGAGACCAGCATGCGGTAGTAGTTTCCCGACGCGGCGTTCCGGGCCTGTATCTCAAACGTAACGCTGGGACTCCCGGCCGCTGCCGTGACTTCGATGATGAAATGAGCGCCTCGCCATTTTGGATTCGAAACGTTGCTGCTGGTGGCGCCGGCCACGCGGGCTATGGCCGGCAGGATGGCCGCGGTCCCGTTGGTCACGTCCTGGTTGATCAGAACCGTGATCCGTTGGAGCAGACGTTTGAACAGTGCGACCTGCGATGCGGTGGCGGTATCGGTTGCAGCGGCCGAATCATCCGTGTCGCCGATGACGGAACGCAACCCTTGGAGCTCCAACAAAATGTCCTCGTCTACAGTGAGGATGGAGGTGAGGTGTTCCAGCTGTCGCTTGGTCAGCGCAACCAGGCTGAAGGTGCCGGTGTCGGAGGTGGCCGATGTATCGCCTTGGGCACCTTGAGTGAAATCCTGACCGTCCGCGATCGAGACCGCGCCTCCACCACCACCACCGCCACCTGCGACGATATGGCACAGAAGCCCGCCCGTGGTGGGATCTATTCTGAACCGCGCGAGGTTGCCACGAATGAGTGACGGCGAGCCGGCGACCTGCGTGATGGCTTCGATGACATTATTGGCTGCCACAACATATTCAACTGCTTCGACTCAGGTACGTCTCAAACGTGGCCCCGCCTACACTGTGCGTGACGACAATCTTGTACAGCCCGGCAAACAGGCCGTTGAACTCGACCAACGTCCGGGTATCGACGGGCGCCACGGTAGACTGCTGCAGCATCCATACAGAATTTACCCCGGCGATGGCCGTTGGGAAGTTGACCCAAAGGTCGTAGGAGATGAGGCCAGCCCCAGCCGTCCTGATAGGGATCATCAAGATGGTGTTGCGGCTAGCCGATGGGGAGAGAGTCAGATCCAGAACCTCGGCCACCAGGCTCGGGTACGGCGCGGGGGCCGCATCGCTGGCCGTGGTGGTACGGAACAGAACTGGCCGAGCCAGAAAGTCTGCCCCGGGATCTTTGGTGTTCTTTTGACCAGCCATATTGTTAGTGGTTATGCAACCCGGACGGCCGTGATGTACGCGGCTTCCACCGTGATGCTGCCAACAGCGGGAAGTGCGCTTACGTCTGCCCAGAGTTCGAGGACGTCGTTTGCGAGCGCCGTGGTGTAGAAGACCTCGTTGACCGGGATGAATGCGACGGTCTGTGTCGCGAGCGTCATGATTGGAAGAGTGAAGGTCGAGGTCGTGCTGGCGATGTTGGCGGCCGTGTTGTTGGTCCGCCGAACCAGCAGCGTGACGGTCTGATTGGCCGCGAATGTTGCGCCGGTGACGTCGATCTTGATGACACCGTTGATGGCCCAGGTTCCCGCGGCCGTGATGGTCAGGGACGGATCAGTGGTTCCGAAATCGATCTTGGCGTTGACGGCGGTCAGCGTGTAGGCAACACCGGTCGCACGGGCCGCCAGGGGGCTCTGGGCCGGGGCCTTCGTGTCCGCGTACGCCTTTGTGGCCTTCTGGCTGGCATACTTGGTATTGCTGTCGGCGGCCAGTGCGACGTCTGTGTCCTTGTTGGCCACGTTCTCAGCGGTGAATCCCAGCAAGGGTTCTTTGGTGTTCGCGTAGGTCTTGACGGCCTTCTGGCTGGGATAGAGTGTGTCGCTGTTGGCCGCCAAGGTGCCGTCAATGCTCTTGTTGACCAGAACCTCCTTGGTGTCAGCATACGTCTTCACAGCCTTCTGGCTGGGGTAGAGCGTATCACTGTTGGCCGCCAGGGCGCCGTCGATGCTCTTGTTGGCCACCAGCTCGACCTCGGCCAGTTTGGCAGCCGGCACACCACCCGCGGTGGCGCCGTCGTGGACCACGAGGGCCTTCCTGGTCGTGTCGACCGTGACCTCGCCAACGGCGCCGGTGAATGTCGAGGTTTGCACCGTGGTGCCACGGCGAAGTTGGAGTTGTGTTGCGTCTGCCATAATGGTAACTGATTAAACGATTAAGCCGAAGTTGTTGATGATGGTCGTGGGATCGACGACGAGCCCATTGTCTGCCAAGGTGGTTGCGGCATCGACGACACTTCCAAAGTCCAAAACGCCAAGAGCGTCAAGATCGGTCGGCACCACAAACGTGTATGCAGAAGTCGACGACAGGTAGGTCTTGAAGAGCGCGAGAGGGCCGTCTTCATGCGTGACGACCACGCGGTAGACCGTTCCGTACAACCCGTCGACCTGGACCAACGTGTAGGGAGACTGTAGCCCGGTCTCCTTGTGAAGGAACCAGGGGTTCAACAGACCCGCCAGCACGCCTGAGAATTTGGTGTAGAACTGATAGTTGATCTTACCCGTGCCGAAGGTTCGTGCCGGAACGATCAAAACCGAATTGTCGGTAGCGGTCCTGGAGTGCGTAAAATCGAGATCAATCGCCACGGACTGCGGGTCGACATCAGAATCCTGTGTCGTCCGAAAGAGATTGAGATGACTAAGGAAGTCAGTCCCAAAAAATTCACTTATGGCGCCTGGCATAGCTCCCGAAGAATCCCACACCGAGATCTGAAAGTCAAGTTGCGTGTTCTCCCGGCCCGTGGTAAGATCCGGTGTTCCAATGTGGAACACCCGCGAGCGCGCGAGCGCAGACGGTCAAAATCCCTACTGTGGGTAAAGCAATGAAAAACGGAAACTTCGAACTCGAAGTCTGCCTTGGTGCAGACACAAAACCCCTCCGACAATACGGCCACGACGGTCGCACCTTTGTCGAAGGCAAACCTGGAACCGAATTCACCCTCGTGTTCCGCAACCACTCCTCCGATCGCGTGGAGGTCGTACCATCGGTCGATGGTCTTTCGGTCATGGATGGCAAGCCGGCCACCGAAGACTCAGAGGGCTACGTGGTCGAGCCCTATCGGCGCGTCGTCATCCGAGGCTGGCGGACCAGCCTCAAGGACTCCTCGAAGTTCGTCTTCGAGCGACGTGACGGCAGCTACGCGGCGGCCAGCGGCCAGGGCACAGGCCAGTGCGGCGTCATCGGCGTCCTGGTCTACCGGGAGAAGGAGCGACCCAAGGATCATAACGCCGAAGCCATGAGATCTATCTTGCGTGATCTCAAGGACTTGAAGGATAAGACGCACAACACACCGATCTTCGTACCCGTGTATCCCAGCTGGTCCAAGCCCGTGATCGTGCCCAGCTACCCCTGGGAGCCGACCGTCACCTGGTGCGGCCACACGGGCAGCCTTGGTGGTACGGTTCACACCGCCGGTCTCATGCGTGTCATGGACGGGACCGAGCTGTTAACCACGGGAGCACAGAACTGCGCCACCCAGGCAACCGTCACGTGTTCGGTTGGGTCTGACCAGCCGGACGCTGCCAGCGTGGAGAGTCCGGTAAATCAGACGCTCTACGTGAACAACCTGGGTACCGCCTGGGGTGATAAACAGGCCGACGAGGTCCAGGAGGTCAGCTTCGCACGCGGCCCACAGGTGGGCCTGATGGAGATTCAGTACAATGACCGCGGGGCCTTGGAGGCTCTGGGGATCAGGTTCGAATCTGAGGCCGCGGTACCCCGGTATCCGGCGGCGTTCACCAAGCGGGTGTTCTGTGAACCCCCGACGACTCACGCGACGAAGAGGTAACGGATCTGAACACATTAAGGCCCACGCTGGAAACGGCGTGGGTCTTTTGCTTTACGAGAGCTTACGAACCGCGATGGCCGCCAGCTCGATCGACTTC
>Ga0315288_10010445_pt1 | contig 11695 bp, 9 predicted proteins | sample YL17G11_20_MG_FD_203454 | JGI IMG/M metagenome (GOLD analysis project Ga0315288, IMG submission 203454) | Sediment microbial communities from Yellowstone Lake, YNP, Wyoming, USA - YL17G11_20 | ecosystem: Environmental > Aquatic > Freshwater > Lake > Sediment | place: USA: Wyoming | collected... | reverse complement strand
TCCAGACTTTTTTCTCTGGCAAAAACCAAAGTTATCGTCCTGTGATTTTCTTGTGGATTTTCGTAATCAACAATAGGGCTATGAATATCGGAATCCCCCATTATTGTCAGGTTTTTTTCGAGGCACCACCGGTGAGCTTCGGGATAATAGGTGTCGCCATTTGCCACCTCAATTCCCTTAAGCCATTTGTTTTCATACAATTTGGTGTGCACATCAAGCCATCCTTTGGCCTCAGGTTTCCAGCCCGGATGATTCCAGGAAACGAATCCGCCTTGCTCATTAGCTAACCTGATAGTATCCACAAGGTCGTTGATATCCGTAGGTGTTACATCGTTGGTATCAAGAGGTGTTATCTCTTTCAGGAATATCGCGTTGAAATGCCCCGGAGGGGTATCACGAGTTATCTCTGCGCCTTTTACAAGTAATATATTTTTTCCTTTTGCTCGCGGCGAGGCGATTTCATAAGGACGGTTGTGGTCGATAGGGATATCCCGCTTATGGGGGTGGTACTCGACATGGTCTGTTATTGAAATCGCATCAAGTCCCCCTCGCCAGGCCTCATCAACCCGCACCGTTGGCCATACCAGGCCGTCGGAGAAAACCGTATGGATATGGAAATCGCACTTTAGAGTCTTATAGTCAAGAATATCAGGAAAATTTAGCTCGTGTCTGCTCTCGCCCAAAGCAAATGAAGCAAGCAAAAGGTGGACGAGAACAATAAATGAAACAGCTTTCAAACTCATTTTCATTTGTTAAACCCTTCCTTTCTGTTATCGCATTTTCGATAACGTTACCTGTTTGAAAAACCCGGACACTTTATTGACTGAAACTCAGAATACAAGTAGAACATTTGTCATCGCTCAGGTAGTTCGCAACGGCCTGAGAAACCCGCTGGCTATTGACACCAGCAAGCTGTTTAGCCAGGGCAGCACGCTGCGGGCCATAACGAAATTCATTCATAGCCCATTGTATAGCAAGATTACCTTCAATCATAGCTAACGTTACATTTGGCGGCGCCTGTGCCTTAAAAACCGCGGGGTCCATTAAACTGGTCATCTGATAAGAGAGTTGTTGACCAATCACAGCGGCCCCCGGCAAAGCCGCAGGGCCGGACCGAAAGGTCTGCAGATGACGACCAATCTTTTCCTTGACGTCGCCAAACGAGGATTCAGGTTTAAGAGAAGCCGAAATATAAAAGAAGTTTCCCTCGGGCACAGTCAAATCAGCACCGGCTAAAACCATACCCGTCAGCGATTTGAGTCCCGCATCAGCAAAGAATTTTATATTGAGCCATTGGGCGGCGACCATAAGGGCAGGATAATCGTTTTCCGCAAAGTTTGGTATAGGCCAGGTGAGCATAAGATGTTTGGCGTTGAGGTCCCACGTCATTTCATGCTCCCCGGGGTGCAGCTTGACGGCTTTGGGGACGCTTGCGTCCGTCTGGATAACCCCCAATTTGTCGACGATTATGGACTTGAGAGTTTTGACGTCGATGCCGCCAACCACACAAACCACTGCCCTGTGCAGGACCGCCAGATACCTGTCGCGATATTCCTGGATTTCGTTAAGGGATGCTTTGTTGATATCTGCCACCAGGGCAGCATGTTTTAGGCCGTGGCGGCAGCCCTGCCCCCACGCTGCCATTGCGAACTTGTGGGTGAATAATCGTCTGGCAACATTTTCACATTCGGAATTGATGTTGAGCTTTTCTGCCTCAAGATTTTTCTCTGTGAATGGAACGCCTTTGAGCCATTTCGCATGATGGGACATACCCTCCTGCCAGTTATTTATGGTGCCGTAGAAATCCAGACGCATGTGGTCGGGCAGCGTTTCGGCATTGGCCTGTTGTGAGTCAGAGGGGACCGTGGTGCGGATTACAAGGTGTTCAACCAGGTGTGACCATTGCCCCTGGCCCGGTCCATCGGAGGCCAGGGACATCGGCAGATGTGTGAAAATCGATACATTGTTACTATCGCGTATGTACAATGAAACCACGCGGATTCCATTGATGAGCGTAAAAGAATCAACCTTCGGCGCGCTGGATAATGCCTTTTGACATATCAAGCTCAAAGTAATCGCTAATATCACCATCCTGAAAAGTAGTTTCGATTTTCTCACTAAATAACCTCCAATCTTAAAATGCTGGACTAAAAACGGACTCAACTTTGCCCAAGCCATTTGATGACCTCCCTCAAACCCGGACGCTTTCCATACATAAGGATGCCGGTTCTGAAAACTTTGGCAGCAGCCCATATTGTAGCCAGCACCGTCGCAGCCAGCAATACTATCGAGAAAAGAATTTCGCCCACCCAAATATCAAAACCAGCGGACAGGCGCAGTATCATTACCATTGGCGTCACGGGAGGCACAAACGACAGCACCCGTGCAAGCGTTCCACCCGGGTCCTGGACAAGTTTGAACCAGCCCATCAATGGCAGTATGAAGACCATCATAATAGGCGTCATCAAGCTCTGGGTTTCCTTGATAGTGTTGCAGATTGAGCCGATTCCCACCATCATCGAATTGAACAAAAGAAAGCCAAGCACATAATAGATTACAAAATACAATGCGAGTTCCGCAGTAACATCGATGTTCAAGCCCTGCCAGCGAGCGGCTATGTATGCCGCCACAGTCCATAAGCTCATAACTGTCAAACCTATTCCACCCAATCCCAGAATCTTACCCGCCATCAATTGAAATGGACTCAACGCCGACAGCAGCACCTCAATAACGCGCGAATTCTTTTCTTCGATTATGCTGCTGAGCATGTGTTGGCCCATACCGACTATTCCCATATAGATAAGGAACATGAAAAAGAAGGGAACCATCATTTTTGTCACTCTCTGACTCTCACTTTCGATGCGCTGTGCATCGTCGGTAGCACCCACTTCCACCCTCTCAATCGGAACGTTGCGAAGTTCAGCTAACAATTCTGGAGAAAGATTCCTCATTTTGCACCGCTGGTCCACGACCGCCCTGTTAAAAAAATTCTCGATAGTCCAGAGCGCATCAAGATTGGCCGCTTTCGGTTTATACGTGTAGATGTGAATCTTGCCGGCCCCTGCCAGGATATCTTTGTCCACCACAACGTATGCATCTATCCGCCCTTGTCGCAGTTGGCTTTTCCCCTCTGTGTCCACCGCCTCCAAGCTCCCCTGGGACTGAAGCTCCTCGAGCAGAATCTGTCTTCCCGGGTTTGAGTCATTGTATTTATCGAAGGAGGTTTTAATTTCGGCTGAAAGTTCTTCCGACAAATCGGTTACAGCCACTTTCATAGGCGGCCGCGGCCCACCTTTGCCGCCGGATATCAGGCGGGTGAAGAAAATGATTCCACCGATTATAAGCGGCGTCATCAAGATGCCAATAATGAAGGTTTTGGTCTTGACAGTCTCGATATAGTCGCGTCGGGCAACCTTAAGAATCTTTTGCATCGCTTGCCTCAACCAGATTAACGAAGATTTCGTGGAGCGAAGGAACTTTAATCTCAAAACTCTGCACACGCACTCGGTCAACTATAGAGCGAAGCAATTGTTGAGGGTCGGCATCCTCTACCAGATTGATGTCCAGCCGATTCCCATCGGGTTTCACTGCTGCTACCATAGGAAGATTCTCGATAAAGCCGGTATCGCCCTCAAGTTCTGCACAGACCGTATGAGACTTCTGCCGCGACCGGATGTGGGCCAATTTGTCATCCAGGATTGCTTTCCCTCTGTTAATTAGAAGAATGAAATCACAAAGCTTCTCGGCCTCGTGCATTACGTGCGTGGAGAAAATAATAGTTTTACCCTGCTCTTTCATTTCAAGAATGATGTCTTTGAGCAAATCCGTATTCAAAGGGTCCAATCCTGAAAACGGCTCATCAAGTATCAGCAGCTCAGGCCCGTTTATCACGGTGACTGCAAATTGCAGTTTCTGATGCATTCCCCTCGAAAGCTCCTCCACTTTCTTGTCCGCCCAGTTGGCTAAGTCGAGACGCTCCAGCCAGCCGGATACACGTTGGGAAAGGTCATTACCGGTCACGCCCTTAATTTCTCCAAAATAGGCGAGCACCCCCCTGACCGTCATCTTACGATATAGTCCTCGCTCCTCGGGCATATAGCCGATTCGGGTTTTGGCCTGCTCAACCAAATGCTCCCCAAATATCTCAATACTGCCGCTATCCGGGCGGATGATGTTCATAATCATACGTATAGTGGTGGTCTTGCCGGCACCATTAGGCCCAAGGAATCCATAGACGCTGCCCGCAGGGACTCTCACGCTCAAGTCGCTCACAGCCCTGACCTCACCGAAAGACTTATGCACACCATTGAGCACTACCGCGTTCATATTTGATAATCTTTCATTTATCAATCCCCGTGTTAGTAATGTTCTCTCGCCTATCCCCGTGTCATTCCCGCGAAGGGGCTTGTTGCTAAAGTAGAGATTGCTTCGTCGCTCCGCTCCTCGCAATGACACAAACCTGGTTTTCTTCGTCATTGCAAGGCCTGCAAAGCAGGCCGTGGCAATCTCGATGCCGCCCAGCGTAGTTTGGCAACAGACCCGAAGGCGGGAATCCAGATCTTCCTATGGCGTTTCAAACTCTCGGTTGTTTTTTTGCTCGTTGTTCCTTTATAAATTCAAGAGCAATAGAGTATCAAAGCCGTTTAATAAATACAATCAATTCTGCTCTTTCTTGCCGGTTCGGTTTCGGAGAGGCGAAGGCAGGAAATGACCGAGGGCCTCGAACATTGCCAGGACATTTTCAACCGGCGTATTGCACTGGATATTGTGGACGGGGTTAAAGACAAAGCCGTTGGTCTTCCCGAAAATCCGCAGCCGTGTTTTAACCTGTTTTCGGACCTCGTCAGGTGTGCCGAAGGGTAACGTGTTTTGCGTATCCACGCCGCCACCCCAGAAAACTATCCTGCCTCCATATTGTTTTACAAGATGCTCCGGGTCCATACCGCTTGCCGAGGTCTGAATAGGATTTAGAATATCGAAGCCGGCTTCGATGAATCCCTCAATCAACGGCTCGCAGGCGCCGCAACAGTGCTTCATCACCTTCCATTTAGTGTTGGCGTGAATCCAGTCGTTGAGTTTTTTGCTGAATGGAAGATATAGTTCCCTGTACGTCTGCGGGCTGCAAAATAGCGTATTCTGGGCCGCAAGGTCGGTCCCATCCAGATAGACAACATGCACCCTGTCCCCCACCGCCCAGTAAAACCGCTGGAGGTTTTTAAGAGCAATTTCGGCCTGACCTGCAAATACCTCCTTGACATATTCTTTTCGCGAGATGGTGCTTATATACCACTCCTCGATGTCACGGATTCCTTTGGGGTCCTTAAGCCACGGTGCCGGCACGTGTGCTATGTCACCGAAGGCCGTCCCCCTGAATGACGCCGCAATCGCAAGGTCGGTATTCTCGTAAAGCTCATCGGCTTTTTGCCGGTAGTATTTCAAATCTTCTTCGCTGATGAGTGTAAACTCTTCGAGGTTATCGACAGGGTTCAGCTTTGCATCGTCGATGGGCTTTTGGCGAATAATTGAATCGAAGTAGAATCCGCCATTGGGCATCCGCGCCGAAGGGGGCGCAGACCTGTCACCCTGCGGGTACATCAGGATGTCACCGTTCGGCTCCGGCTTGGTGTTGAATTTGCCCGGCACCAGCACATTTGTGCCGTCAAATGTCCGCCAGGGTTTCCAATCGGTGTTCTCAAAGCCAAAGAAGTTTCTCGGCCCGCCAAGATTAACCACATCGATACCAAGCGCCTGTCGCAAATCTGCAGCGACTTCTCCGAGCATCTGATGGGGGTCGATAACCTTCACCGGCTCACCCGTCTTATCCAGGCCAAGTGCCTGTCGCAGCTTCGCGATTACACTGACGTGAGCGCTGGTTGTATTTGTTGCGCCCAAATCCACCGGGACGCGGTCAACCGGCTGATAGTTGAGCGCTCGCAGCACACGCCCTCTGCCGGTCAGCCGTTTGTTATCAGCCAAATCCGTTTTCATAAAGAATCTCCCATTGCAAACCGCCTTCAATCAGCGAGTCTGTCGAGGGCAGTCGAGCCCAGATAGCACAACTGTAAACCTCGTTAGAAATCGCTTTCTTTCTAACGGGACAAAGAAAATCACTTTGTGATTTTAAGAACGACACCGGATGAAAGACGCTTGCCGGATGGGCACAGGCAAGTTACATACAATACGTATGTTTGGTTTCTGTCTGCCTCGAAATCCAGATTGAATTCGTAAGCTCTCATGAAGTCCTGCCAGTGCTCGTTATTTTTAGCGGGGTCGGTTAAATCAATATCCGGCCAGATGACCAGCCGCATGCCTTTGGGGTCAGCCGAGCGCTGGACATATTCATACAATTCAAAGCGAAATACCCCTGGCGACTTTATCTGAAAGCCAAACGAGTCTAGTAAACTGACATAAAGATTTATCTGTAAGGTCCGTCCGGCATCGCCGACACTTATAAGTTCGGTCAAAGGCACAATGTCGAGTTTTGCCGGAGCGTAAGCAGCATAAACAGAAACATTTAATCCGTTATTGCTCTGGGGCGGGGGCTTTGGAGCTACTATCGCCGAATCACAGCCGGCACCAGGCAAAAGAAGAGCAAAAAATAACACCAGTGATATTAAAGAAGCAACCTTCATTTTAACTTTTCCTATGCTCTGTTAAAATGACATCCCCAACCCCTTTCAACAGAGCATTTTTCTTACCTAATACACCTTAAGTAATCTTACGTTATTGACTCGGTGACAGAATAAGTTTACAATATTTTGTGTATGGTTGCCAGCCAGTTCTATTTTTGGGCGTAAAAAAATAAGGTCTAAAAGATGTCTAAGCAGCAACAAAACCCATTTCATAAAGCCGGACAAAGCGGTTTTACACTAATCGAGCTGCTCGTGGTGATAACCATTATGGCTATGCTGATGTCTATTCTTCTTCCCGGATTAAGCAGGGCGAGGGAAGCCGGCAAATGTGTGGTATGTCTTTCAGGCATAAGGCAGTTGACATTAGCGTGGGACTTTTACGCTACGGACAACGAAGACCGGCTCTGCTCACCCGATACCTACTGGAATGATACGCCGGCCAGCAACTACTGGGTCGCCGATGGACCGGCGGTGCCGTCCAACTATACTGGCGGGACAGAAACGGCTATCGAGGATGGAGTGCTGTGGCCCCACACTCAGCAGACGCTGAAACTATACAAATGCAACAGCGACCGCAGCGACCTCTTGCGCAGCTATTCCATATCCAACGTTATGGGCGGATATGCTCAGGATGGCATAACGGCCTACCAAACTTCAAGCGAGATTCACAGGCCGTCAGAAAAAATGGTTTTTACCGACGCAAGCAGCCGGCTGCAATGGATAGCCGACAGCTTCTGGCCTATGGACGTGAGCACAAGTGCAACAAGGTGGCGCATATTAAATGATCACAATATAACCGCAAGGCATAGTGATGGGTGCAATATGTCTTTTGCAGACTTTCACTGCGAGCACTGGAGATGGAGAGATGCACGGACAATTAAGCTGGCATACTGGGAAATACGCCCGGACGAGGCATCGGATAATAATATCGACCTGGAACGAGTAATTAAGGTGCTAAAATGAGAGCGGGCACAAGGTATTGGAGGACGCTGAATGTCTCTGAAGCTACCTGATTTTCAGTATTTTGGCTACGAGATTAAAGAGTGGTGGGAGCGGCTGGGAATAAGAAAATGGATTAACCAGAATCCGGGAATAATCATCGCCATAACCACAGCGTCGGTGCTGATATTGCTGGTGATTGTTATATGGCAGGCGATACCCAAAAAGACCGTAAAAGTCGAAAAGGTCGAGAAAGAATGGTTCTATGACCTCAATACCGGCAAGCTTTTTGTTGCGAAAGTCGGCCAGACTCCGCCAATCAAAGCTCCTTCAGGCCCATTGCCGGACGGCAAGCCGGCGGGCGTGAGGGCATACGTATTCAGTTACAGTTACGAGCCAAACGAGGCGGAGCGATTTATCGGCTTTTTGGAAACCGTTGACCCCAACGCAGAAAAGGGTGTTTCCGAGCAGGTTACGTCAAAAGCCGGTAGTGGTAAACAGTGGAGGCAAGGACGGCTTATCCGCAGGGTCGAAGATACAAAATGGGTGCCGGCGGACAGCAAGCGGGGACAACTCATTCTAAAAGAGGTCTTTCATCCAAACCAGAGCGGCCAACGTGCTCGGTATTGCCGACCGGATTAGGAATCATCCGGCATCCAGGCATCTGAATCGTTCAGTCACTTCATTCAGGATAAGCTGTTGTGCGTTTTCCAGAGGTCCAGGCAGATAAGTGCCGGCGGCTGCCGGGTGGCCTCCGCCGCCGAATTTAGAGGCAATTTTGCTGACATCAATGGGACAGGTGCTTCGCAGAGAGCACCTGATGCGGCCATCCTTTAACTCTGTAAATAAGGCGGATACCTGCACTGTGCTTATACGGTGACATTCGTTAATGAGGTTTTCGGTGTCTGCATCGGCGGCGCCGGTCCTTCCAAAATCACGCCGTGATACGTGCTGGGTCGCGAAACGTCCATCGAGGCAAAGCTCGAGCGTGCCGAGCATTGCCGTCATAAGCTTGAAGCGAGCCGGAGAGAAATTCTGATATAAATCGTGGTAGAGCTGCGCGGGTTTTGCACCAGCGTCAATCAGCTCGGCACAGTTTCGATAGACCCTGCTGTCGGTATTAGCAAACTGGAACCAGCCGGTATCGGTGGCGATAGCGACGAAAAGCGCCTGCGCGATTTTTTCGGTTATGGAACAGCCGGCGTATTTTAGAAACTCCAGAACAATCAGGCCGGTAGCGGCAGCGCTCGAATCGACTAACTCCACGTCTCCTATCCCGCTTCGGCTCGCTTCGCCGAGACGAGTGCCATCGCTGGTTGCATGGTGGTCGATTACCAGAACCGGCGAGCCCGCCTGTTTGAGATACTGGTCGAATTGCGGCAACTGGCTGAAACTGTTTGTATCGACAATGATAATCAAACCAAATTCGCCGAGATTCCCCTGCATTAGCTGCTTGATGTCAAAATCTTCGCCAAGGACAGGGACTTTTTCAGAAAACAGAAATTTGTGCCATTCGGGAATCGGCGACAGCGCCAGCAGCTTTACCTTTTTGCCGAGCGCAACCAGGGCATCCTGCATCGCAGCCAGGCAGCCGCAGGCGTCTCCATCCGGCTTGGTATGGGTTGTTATCAAAATTTTGCTCGATTTGTCAATTAACTGAGTCGCTTTTTGGAAATCCGTACTGTCAACCATAATAAAACCCATTCTCAGAGTTCATGTCATTACCTTAAATTAGCGTCCGATGACGGTCACGGTGGCCTCTAACAGTTTTTTTCTGCGAAACTTACGCGGCACGACCCGCAGGTTATCACTTTCGATGGTTTCGCCGCCCTTGAGGGAAGATCCGGTTTTTTGCACACACCATTCAGCGAGGGTAGGGACACGACCGCTGCCGGATTTATCCGCCAGACGTACGGCTGATTTATCGGGCCACTCAAGACCCACGGTTGAAGCGACCGTACTCATCGGGACGCCGCCGCCCATAATCCAGCAGGATGAGCCGCAGGGATGAATATGCACAGGCAGCCGGTCAAACTCATCTTCAATCTCGCCCACAAGCTCTTCGATAATATCCTCCAGTGTTACCATTCCGAGGACGGCTCCTTCCACCGACACAACAATCACAATATGGGTTTTTTCCTGTATCATTGTCTCAAGGAGGTTAGATAAAGGCATATCTTCCCTCACCTTTTTTATGGGTCTTGATACTCCTCTGATTGTCGGGTCGGAAGGATTTACCCTCAGTGCCGCCACAATATCTTTGAAATTCACGTATCCCTCTATGGTTTGAGGGTCATTTTCCTTCATACAGACGGGAAATCGCGTATGCATATCGAGATGTGCTTTAACAAGTGCTTCGGCGAGACTGCTTCCGACAAAAATCATAGATATATCCTGCGCTGGTAGTATGATGTCACGAACCAGATGGGTGGACAAATGTGCAGCGGACAGAACTATTTTCTCTTCCCTCTCACCCATAAGCTTTGAAGCTCTGGCGAGTGAAACAGCGGCTTTTAACTCATGCAGCCACTCGCCACCGAGCTTATCGGGCCCCCACTTCGCTATTATGCTTACTACTTTCTTGACCACGACCTCGATTACCGAGACAACAGGATATGCGACCCTCGAAAGCAGTTTCATAATCGGCGAGAGTTTCAGCACTATCCATTCCTTGTTATTCAATGCGACCATTTTAGGCACAAGCTCCGCGAAAACTATGGTCGCAAGTATCAGAGGTATTATCAGAAACACCAGCGACAATACTTCGGAAAGAATTTTAGAGATATGCCACGTGTTCTGGATGTATGGAGCGAATGATTCCTGCACGCCGGCTCCTCCCGTCGCAGCAGCAATGGCTCCGACAAGGGTAATACCGACCTGGATCATCGCTAAGCTGGCCTCCATTCTGTCTTTCATAAAGGCCGCTTCGACAGCACCTTTCTTTTTTTCGTTCACCAGCACCGCTATTCTCGCGCGGGATATGGAGGCAAGCCCCATTTCGTAGGCGGCAAACACAGCGTTAAGAACCAGCATAAGGATAATAACTGCTAACTCATAACCGAACATTGCATATCACCTTAACAATACTTCTTTATCCGCCTGTGGCGGATGAACTTTCCTCTGCTTAAACATTTAATTAGTAGGGTGGGCCCCCGCCCACCGATTTTCTGCGTTTTGAATTTTATATTTTGGTCATTCGAATTTGTTTCGCATTTCGAATTTCGAGCTTTGGGTTTCCTTCTTTGATTTTGTGTCTTTGTGCCTTCGTGGCGTTTTTTTTATTCTGTGTTTTTTCGTGCCTTTTCGTGGCTACTTTCTTCTCTGCGGCTTTGGAAAATCCCGGCTAAGGGCTACCTTCTAACAATTCCTGCAGCCGCTCAAATTCTCCCATTTTCATATGATAGCTATGCTCCTTATCCGGGAACTGCCCACTCTGCACCTCTTTACAATATGCGTCGAAAGCACTGATAGTATCGTCAGCTAAATTGCCGTAACTCTTTGCAAATTTTGGACTTGGCCCTTGTGTCAGCCCCAGAATATCCGGTGCAATCAGTATCTGCCCATCGCAGCCCGGCCCGGAGCCGCAGCCAATCACAGGCACTTCGGAACGGCTTGTAATAATCTCCGCCACCTCTGCCGCGGCACCCTCAAGCAATAGCGAACCGGCGCCGCTGTTAATCATTTGCTGCGCAAGACTTACCAATTCCACAGCCATTTCCGCGGTTGTGGCCTCCGCCTTGAATCGTCCTATTTTACTTATGCTCTGCGGCCTTATGCCGATATGGGCCATAACAGCGATGCCGGCATCGCTAACTGCCTTAATCGCATCGATGTCCGCTCCGCTGGCTTCGATTTTTACCATTTGTGCTCCGGCTTCGGCGGCAAATCGACCGGCGTTTCTTACCGCCTCGGCTCTGCCAAGCTGGTAGGACATAAACGGCATATCGGCAACGAGATATACGTTCGGGGCGCCTCGCCGCACCGCAGCGGTTATGGCCACCATAAAATCCATTGTCGCCGGCAGCGTGGAATCAAATCCAAGCATCACCTGCGCAGCCGAGTCACCTACCAGTATCATTTGCACCTCGGTCTGGGAGATAAGTTTTGCTGTGGTGTAGTCATAG
>Ga0315288_10010444_pt1 | contig 11696 bp, 10 predicted proteins | sample YL17G11_20_MG_FD_203454 | JGI IMG/M metagenome (GOLD analysis project Ga0315288, IMG submission 203454) | Sediment microbial communities from Yellowstone Lake, YNP, Wyoming, USA - YL17G11_20 | ecosystem: Environmental > Aquatic > Freshwater > Lake > Sediment | place: USA: Wyoming | collected... | reverse complement strand
GTCCTTTCCCGTGAGCGTGTCGTAGCGGAACTTGATCGAGCCCAGCGCCACCGACAGCACGGGCGTCGTCGAGCCCTTGCGCTCTCTCTCCATGAGCGCGAAGATGGTGTTCGGGCTGATCTTCAGCACGACGCCCTTCTGGTCGAGCTCGACCAGGCCGTCGCGGCCGGTCTTCAGCATGTCGCCTGTGTTCAGGATGGCGCCGATTTCCGCGGTCTGCTGTTTGCCCGTCTTGAACCGAATGCTGGCATCTCCCTCGGCGTATGTGACGTCGGTCGGGATGGAGAAAGCAAGGGATGCCGTGAGGAGCAACGCCGCTGCGAGGAGAACCCGAGCGGGGAGCGATCTTTTCATGTCAGAACGGTCCTTTGAAGCCGTAGAGTGTCCGAGAGAACAGGGTGTCCCGGACGAGAAGGACGATCCTCCGGCCGCCGCTGGTCGAAAGCTCAATCACGCGCGCGCCCTTTTTCACGGAGCGTGCGAAGAAGGCCTTCACCTCCATCGTGTCGGCGAACGTGCGGATGCTATCGGCCGAGACGGGCTGCCCACGCTCCAGCTCGGGGCCCTCCACCTTGTACCCCGCCTGCACGACATTCCGCCAGAACGTTGCGATGTCCTCGCGCAGGGGGATGATCTCCTGGTCGAGGAGGAACGGGACGGCGCTCATGGCCGCGAGCTTCTCCGCCTCGCCGGAGTTGATGAGCCGGGCGATCTGGCCCACGCGGCCCTGGTCCTGCGCGCGCTGGATGGACGCGCACGACATGAGCGATATCGCGACGGCCAGAAGGGCGACAAGCTTCTTGATCGGGGGGCGCATTACCTTCAATTGTATACCCCGGCAGGGGGAAATCAAGTCAGCCCGCCAGGCTTACCAGCGCTGGTGGACGGAGTCCTTCACGTGCGTCTCGTAGATCTCCCGCACCTGGCGCATGAGCTTGCGGGGGAGCCGGGGGGCGTCGGCCGCGCGGCAGTTCTCCTCGACCTGCTCGGTTTTCTTGGCGCCTGGGATGACGCAGGATACCGCGTCGGACATGAGGATCCAGCGCAGGGCGAACTGCGTCATGGTCATGCCGGCGGGCTTGATTTCTTTCAGCTCCTCGACGGCCTCGAGGCCGCCGGCGTAGTCAACGCCCGCGAAGGTCTCGCCCCTGTCGAACGCCTGTCCCTTCCTGTTGAACGACCGGTGATCGTCCGACGAGAATCGCGTCGATCGGGTCATGCGGCCGGTGAGCAGGCCGCTTGCGAGCGGGACCCGAGCGATGATGCCGACCCAGCGCGACTTCGCCTGCCGGAAGAACAGGTCCGCGGGGCGCTGGCGGAATATGTTGAAGATGATCTGCACGGTGCGCACGCCGGGGTATTCGATCGCCTTGAGCGCCTCCTCGACCTTCTCGACGCTCACGCCGTAGTTCTTGAGCTTCCCGGCCTTCACCATTGCGTCCAGCGCCTCGAAGAGCTCGGGTTCGTAGTAGACCTGGGGAGGCGGGCAGTGAAGCTGGAGAAGGTCGAGTGAGTCGACGCGCAGGTTCTTCAGGCTGTCCTCGACGAACTTGCGGATCACGACGGGTGTGTACCTCTCGGCGGTGTGCGGGTCGAGCCTCCGCCCGGCCTTCGTCGCCACGTAGATCGTTTCGCGGCGCTCGCGCAGGAGCCTGCCGATCAGCTTCTCGCTCCTGCCCATGCCGTACACGTCGGCCGTGTCGATGAAGTTGACCCCGAGGTCGACAGCCTTGTGCAGCGCGGCGAGCGATTCACGGTCGTCGACCTTGCCCCAGCTGGACCCGATCGCCCACGCGCCGAAACTCACTTCGGAAACCTTCATTCCCGTCCTGCCGAGAAGCCGGTAGTTCATGTCACCCTCCGTCCCTCACGAGGCTGAGTGGCATAGTAGCGGATTTGTCCTGGCCCTGCAACCGACGGGCCGGCGCGGGTCTTGCCGCCGGCGGTCTTCATCTCCTTTCGCGTTGCATGTAGGATGGCAGAAACATGAAACGCACCCTTGGCATGCTTTTCGTCACGGCGTTCCTCCTGTCGGCTGCGTTGATCTGTATCCAGCCCGGCTACTCGGCTGCCTACAGGATCCTGACGTACAACATCGGCCTCCTCAGGGTCTTCGGCTTCGACCTCGTGCCCGTCGTGGAGGCGCGGACCCGGATCGCTCCGAGGGAGCTGGCGGGGTTCGCGCGGGAGAGCGCGCCCGACATCGTGCTGCTGGAAGAGGTGTGGGACAATCGCACGGCCGCCGCCATCGTCAGGGAGCTTTCTCCCCTGGGCTACGCGAGCGTCCGGCCGAAGGGGCGCAGCGCCTTCTGCCTGGGCAGCGGCCTGCTCCTGCTCGTCCGCTCTCCCCTCAGGGTCGTTGACTGGAGCTTCACCCCGTTCGCGAAGAACACTTTTTCTGACTCGTTCGCCCGCATGGGGGTCCTTGGTGCGCTGCTCGAAGACCCGTCGGCGCCCGGGGTGCGGTTCGCGCTCGTGGGAACCCACACGGTGGCCCTCGATACCGTGGAGGGGCAGCCAAAGCGCAAGGCCCAGCTCGCCGCCTTCTTCGCGCAGGCCGGGCAGATTCTCTCGGTCCTCCACTCCCGCGCCCCGGGCGGAAAGCTTCCAGTCGTGCTGCTGGGGGACTTTAACGTAGGCCCCGGGTACGCCGACGTGGCCTACCGCCGCATCGCAGGGGCGGAGGGCGTCGTCGAGGCGGGAGAGAGCCTGTCCCCGTCGGCCCCGCTCGTCACGTGGGACCCCCGCAATCCCCTCGTCCAGTACGGGCGTTACCCCTCAGAGCCCCCCGTGAAGATCGATCACGTCTTTCTTCGCAACGGCGAGTCTTCAAGGTGGAAGGTCCTGGGCGTTCGGCGGGTTTTCGATGCGACGGCCGATGGCGCGGCCGTGCGCCCGCCGAAGACGACGGGCAGCATCGATGCCCCTCTCTCGGATCACTACGGCTTCCTGGCGGAGGTGGAGCTGGTTCGGGCGGAGTGATCGGGCCGCGCGCGGGTGCGCAGGTGCTGGCTTGACTCTGAAAATCGATCCGTTTAGACTCTCGCGCGAGAAGAGGATCGTATGGCCAAGCTATCCGGCAAAGTCCTGATCGCGCAGGGCGGAGGCCCCACCGCTGTCATCAACCAGTCCCTCGTCGGCGCCGTCCTTGAATCGCGCAAGTTTCCCGAAGTGACCAGGGTCTACGGGGCGACCAACGGCGTTCGCGGCATCGTGAACGAGGATTTCCTCGACCTGAGCCAGGAGACCACGCACAACCTGGAGCAGGTGGCGATGACGCCCTCCAGCGCGCTGCTGTCGACTCGCGAGAAGCCCGACGACACGTACTGCAAGGAGATCTTCAAGGTCTGCCAGGCGCACGACGTGCGCTACTTCTTCTACGTCGGCGGCAATGACAGCGCCGACACGGTGCGGATCGTCAACCAGAACGCGGAGAGCGCCGGCTACGACATGCGCTGCATCCATATCCCCAAGACGGTGGACAATGACCTCATGGTAAACGACCACACACCCGGCTACGGCTCGGCCGCGCGCTACGTGTCGCAGGCCTTCATGGGCTACAACCTGGACAACCGGGCTCTGCCGGGGGTCTTCATCGGTGTGATCATGGGCCGCAACGCCGGCTTCCTCACCGCCGCCGCGAGCCTCGGGCGCAAATACCCCGACGACGGGCCTCACCTCGTGTACGTGCCCGAGCGGCCCTTCTCGGAGGAGCTGTTCCTCGGCGACGTGAAGGAGACGATGGAGGAGCACGGCCGCTGCCTTGTCGCCGTGAGCGAAGGAGTCAAGGGAGCTGACGGCAAGCCCTTCATGGTCAAACTGACGGGCAGCGCCGAGGCGGACGCGCACGGCAACCTTCAGCTGTCGGGCACCGGGGCCCTCGGCGACATGCTCTCCGACCTCATCAAGGAGAAGCTCAAGATCAAGAGGGTGAGGGCGGACACCCTCGGCTACGCGCAGCGGTCCTACCTCGGGGTCGTCTCGGACGTGGATGCGCACGAGGCGCGCGAGGTCGGCGAGAAGGCGGCCCAGTTCGCGATCTGGCACGACCAGGACGGCTCGATCACGATCCAGCGCACGGGCAACTACTCCGTCGACTACAAGCTTGTCCCGCTGGAGGAGATCGCGGCGAAGACGAAGACCATGCCGAAGGAGTTCCTGACCGCTCGGGGCAACGACACCACGACCGAGTTCTACAACTACGGGCGGCCGCTGCTGGGGTCGGGGTTCCCGACCGTGCATCGGCTGCGCGCGCCGACCGTCGCGAAGATTCTGAAGCAGTAGCCGCGCTCGAAGGGTGAGTTGCCCAACCGCCCTCAAAACCGATAGAGTCGACCGTCATGACCCATTCTCCGTCGGCTCATCCCCTGGATCACCATTTCCGCCGCAATGTCGTCGGCATCTCGCTTGTCGAGTTTCTCTGGGGGCTCGGGATGCCCCCTGTTTTCGAATCCACCTTTCTGCAGCTGTTCCTGCGCCACCTCGGGGCCTCCAGCCTCCTGATTGGGCTCATCCCCACGCTCGCCGCCGCGGGCACGGCGCTCTCGGGTCTGCTTTCTTACTCCCTCACCGGCCACCTCGAGCGCAAGCGGACGGCCGTCATCCTCGTGCACGTGATCACGGCCCTTCCCATGCTCGTCTTCGGGTTGATCCTCGGGTTCACCGGGTTTGGTTCCGCGACATTGGGCCTCTTCCTCGCGCTGTACGCCTTCTTCTCGATGACAGTCGGGCTGATCCTCCCCGTCTGGCAGAACTACCTGATGAAGATCTTCTCGGAGAAGCGGGCGGTGCCGGCGATGGCGGTGATGATGACAGCGCAGAGCGTCGCGAAGCTCGTCGGCAGCCTGTTCCTCGTTCGCGTGGTGGAACGGTACTCGTTCTCCGCATCCGGGGCGAGCCTGATCTTCACGCTCGTGGGCGCGGTCTTCCTCATCGGCAGCTTTCCCTTCCTCTTCACCGTCGAGGAGGCGGGGCTGGGCGCGCGGTCCGCCGCCGTGGGCCGCGGCCACAAGCCCTCTCTCGCGGAGCTGTTCAGGAACCGCGCCTTTCTCGTCTTCCTCGGCACGGACCTCGAGTACTTCGCCCTCTCGGGTGTGATCGCGTTCTACGCCAACTATGCCACGGAGTTCTGCGGGATCGATCCCGCGCTCGCCTCGGGCCTCTTCATGGCCTTCACGTACGTCGGGGGGGTCCTCGCCAACGGGCTGCTGGGTTGGGCCAACCTGTTTTCTCTCCGCACGAAATACCTTGTCACCAAGGCCCTCGCCACTGCCGGGCTGGTGCTGATGGCGTTCCATTCCCCCGCGTGGGTTTTCTACCTGGCAAGCCTGCTGTTCGGCGCCTCCCGCGGGACGAGGCTCATGGTGTTCGCCCCTTCCGTGAAGAGGCTTTCGGACCATGCCGACGCCACCCTCTACTTCGCCGTCGCCCCAATCCTTGCGCTCCCCTTCAGCACGGGCCTCCCCCTGCTGAACGGCGCGTTCCTTGACAGGTTCGCCACTCTGGGTGCCGTGTCGTATCGGATCGTGTTTCTCGCAATGGCAGTTCTGAGCCTCGGCGGACTGTTTTTCGCGGCGCGGATGAGGAAGGAATAGCCGCCAGCGTCCATTCCCTTCTATCATTACGGCATTACGGCAAATCATTGAACAAGATGATAGTCATTATGACAAATGATTTGCCAAAATGATATTTATAGTGATATGTTCTAGCCATGGACATCTCGAAACTGATCGAGCTCGACAGACATGCGGTCACGAGCATCGACGGATATCCCAAGAAGAGGTTCATCGGGGCTCGATTCGAGAAAATGCCGGGTCGACCCTTTGCTGCCCTTGTCGGGCCCCGCGGTTCAGGAAAGACAGTCCTCCTGCGGCAGATGCGATCCGCGACGCCGCAGGCGCTGTACCTGTCCGCGGACACAATGGACAGACGTGATGATCTTTTCGAAGTGGTCAAGACTCTGTACGAAAGCTACCGGGTCCGGTCCTTCTTCATCGACGAGATCCACTATCTCCATCAGTATCCGAAGGCGCTAAAACAGATATTCGATTTTTTGCCCGTGGAGGTACGATTCACAAGCTCGGTGTCGCTGTCGCTCTTCGCAACCGCATGGGACCTCTCACGGCGGGTCGAGCTGGTTCGGATCGCGCCCTTTTCGTTCAGGGAATACCTATACTTCCGGGCAAATCTCCTCCTCGCCCCTCTCAGCCTTTCCGACCTCATCGCGGGCAACATCCCCGATGAGCATCTGCGCACGGCGCCGCTCTTTCACGAGTACCTCACAGGCGGGCTGTACCCATTTACGTTGGAATCAGGCCAAGGCCTTGAAGCGTTCAGGAACATCATGAGGAAGGTCGTGGAGAGCGACATCCCGTCCAGCGAGCCGGGAATGACAGTCGAGGACAGGGATGCTCTTGGCAGGATGCTCTCGTTCATCGGGAAGTCGCCCATCGACGGGGTGAACTACAGCTCGCTCTCCGCGAATGTGGGGATCACGAAGTACAAGGCCCAGAGATGCGTCGACATCCTCGAACGGGGCTTTCTTCTGCGCCGAGCGTTCCCCGCCGGCACCAATGTTCTGAGAGAGCCCAAGGTGTTCCTCGAATTGCCCTATCGGCTGTTGTTTGCCGGTGTCGAAGACTGCATCGGCGCCCTCCGTGAGGATTTCTTCTCGCTCGCCATGGACCAGCACGGCGTCTCCTTCCAGTATGCGAAGTCGACCAGAGGAGCGAAGACCCCGGATTTCCTCCTCGATCTCGGCGGGGCGCCCGTCGTCGTGGAAGTCGGCGGGAAGGGCAAGGGACGATCGCAGTTCAAGGGGTTTGCGTACGGCCGCAAGATCGTTCTGTCCCACGCGGCCGACGACGCCCGTCTTTCGGGCGGCAGGGTGCCGCTGCACTGCATCGGGTTCCCGGCGGGCTGACAGGAGGAATCGTGCAAGACCGCCTCTCGCGCAATTCGAGCGCCTCACGATCGGCACTCGCCGCACGCCCCGTTGTTGAGTACATTGGGGGGCATATGCGCACACTCACTGAAGGACGCGAGGGGAAGGTGATCTTTTCCTTCGCCCTGCCCATGCTGATCGGAAACGTCTTCCAGCAGCTGTACAATCTCACCGATGCGTGGGTCGTCGGGCAGTTCGTCGGCAAGGAAGCCCTCGCCGCCGTCGGCTCCAGCTTCTCTATTATCTTCCTCCTCGTGGCGCTGATCATGGGCGCCACCATGGGCTCGGGCATCATGGTCTCGCAGTTTTTCGGCGCGGGGGACAGGGAGCGCGTGCGCCGCACGCTCTCCACCACGTACCTGTACGTGTTCTTCGCTTCTCTCGCGGTGACGGTGATCGGGCTGTTCGCCAGCCGGCCGCTGCTCGTTCTCCTTCGCACCCCGGCAGACATCCTGCCGCAGGCCGCGACCTACCTGCAGATCATGTTCGCGGGCATCATCCTCTCCTTCGGCTACAATGCGTTTTCCGCAGTCCTTCGCGCGCTGGGCGACTCCCGTACGCCCCTGTACTTCCTCATCGTCGCGGTCCTCGTGAACGTGGGGCTGGATCTGCTGTTCGTGGCCGTGTTCCGCTGGGGCGTGGCAGGTGCGGCATGGGCAACGATCATCTCGCAGGGCATCGCGTTCGCCGCGAGCTGGGTCTACATGCAGAGGAGCGGGCATGAGCTTCTGCGCATCGACCTGCGGCGGATGGTCTTCGACCGCCGCCTGTTCGGGCAGAGCATGCGCGTCGGCCTGCCCTCGGCCGCCCAGCAGTCACTCGTCGCCATGGGGTTCATGGCCCTGCAGCGCATCGTCAACGGCTTCGGCACCGACGCGGTGGCCGCCTATACCGCGGCGGGACGGCTGGACTCCTTCGCCGGCATGCCGGCGATGAACTTTTCCATGGCTCTCATCACCTTCGTCGGACAGAACCTCGGGGCAGGGAAGCCCGAGCGTGTCAGGAAGGGATTCATCGCGACCCTTCTCATGAGCGGGGCGATCGCCCTGACCACGACGATCGTCATGGTGTTCTTCAAGCAGCCGCTGATCAGACTGTTCAACTCCGATCCCTCGGTCGTCGCGATCGGCTCGCGCTACCTCCTGATCGTGGGCTCCTTCTACCTGCTGTTCTCGACAATGTTCATCGCCGGCTCGGTCCCGCGCGGGGCGGGGGACACGGTCTTCCCCATGATCGTCACGCTTCTCTCGCTCTGGGTCGTGCGCATCCCGGTGTCGATCCTGCTCTCCCGATCTCTCGGAACGGACGGCGTGTGGTGGAGCATGCCCATCGCGTGGGCTCTCGGCGCCGCGCTGAACGTGGGCTACTACTTCACGGGCCGGTGGCGGAAGATGTCTCTCGTCCACCGGGGCGCGAAGGGAGCCCCCGCGGCCCCGCCAGAAGGCTGAGCCCGCGGAAGAGATCGGCAGCCGGTGCCTTGCATCCGGCACTCTGATGTGCTACCTGTACCTGCGGTGAGCACCTCATTCATCTGGTTCGACCTGGGCTACACTCTCCTGTACAAGCCGCGCGAGGAGGCCTACGGCAGAGTCCTCGCCGAGAATGGTATAGATGTCTCCGTCGATGAGCTGGAGAAGGCCTTCCACCTCGTCGACAAGCTTTTCATGCGCGAGTACCCCGGCGTCTTCGGCCACGATCCCGACACCTTCATGCCGTGGTTTCTCGGCCACCTGAACTTTCGGCTGGGGGTCCGGCTTGATCTCGGCTGCGCCTGGCAGCGCTTGAAGGAGGTGCGGGACTCCCTCCCCCGGTACTGGCTGCCCTTCGAAAACGTGCACGGTGTGCTGGACGATCTGAAGCGGAGAAAGCTCCGCCTGGGCGTGATCACCAACTGGGACCCCTCGGCTCGCTCGCTGCTGGAGTGCCACGATCTGGCACGATTCTTCGAGCAGATCGTCGTCTCATCGGAGGAGGAGTGCGAGAAGCCCGACCCCCGGATATTCGAGGTAGCGGTCCGCAGGGCGGGGGTTTCCCCCGGCGAATGTCTCTACGTGGGGGACAACTACTACGTGGATGCCGTGGGAGCACGGCGGGCGGGGATGGATGCGCTCATCGTCAACCGCTTCGGCTCCCTCGGGGTCGAGGAGATCACCGACCAGACCATCATCCGCGACGTTTCGCAAGTGGTCGACTGGCTGGGCTCGACACCGGGCTGATCGCCCGCACGGCGAGCCGAGCGAGGATCTCCTGGATGTTCGCCCGTGCCTGGCGCTCATACCTCTCCCTGAAAAGCTCCGTCCGATAGATGCGGGGCCTGCTCACGAAGGACTGGAGCACCAGGCATCTTTCCTTTCTGTAGTCTTCATCGGAGAGGGAGGAGTATTCGGCGCGAATGCCCGCCTCGTAGGCGGTAAACTCCCGCGGAGGCCTGCCCAGGATGGCGAGGTCGATGTCGAGTGCCACGCGGATATCCGTCGCCCAGGTTCCGCGCTCCCCCTCGTTCTCCCCGTGCGTGGTCGCGAGAACGAGCGCTTCCGCCTCGGCGGCCGCGGCCTCGCCCAACCCCATCCCGACGGCCGCTGCCCTGGCAATTGCCGCGCTCCGTCTCTCGTTATCCTTCGCCCGGGAGTCGTAGACGGCATCGTGGCACCAGAGGGCGAGCTCGACCGCGATCTGGTCCCGGCAAAGCGGTCGCGCGGGGGCGAGCTCCTCCAGGCAGACGCGCACGTGCTCCCAGGTGTGGTAGAAGCGGTGCGGCTCATGATACCTGTGATCGAGGTCCTCGAAGATGGCCTTCGGGTCGCCGCGGGCGCCGCAGGAGCCCCAGAAGGACCGCCAGAGCTCCCATTCGCGCATGCCCGATTAGGGCATGGGGTGCGATTCTCCGCAATCCCTCCCTGCAATCGCCCCACTCGCCCCCCCGCGCAGCCCCGGAGAGATCGCTTGCTTTTCTCCGGCCCTCGGGTACAATGCGCCACGCCAGTTGCCGGCGCCCGAAGAAGATGAGATTCCTCCTATTCGTCCTGAAGAGACTCGGCAGGCTCCTCCTCACCGTCCTCCTGATTTCGACGATCGTCTTCTTCGTGATCCGCGTGATCCCGGGCGATCCGGCCCTCGTGATCGCCGGGGTGGATGCCTCGAAGGAGGACCTGGCGGCCATCCGCGCGAAGCTGGGCACCGACAGGCCCATCGGGGCCCAGTACCTCTCGTGGCTCACCGCGGTCGCGCGCTTCGATTTCGGCAAGTCGCTGTCGACCGGCCAGCCCGTCACCCGGATGATCTTCGAGCGGTTTCCCCTCACGCTCACTCTCGCCCTGCTCGGCCTCGCGATCTCGATCGTTCTCGCCATCCCCCTTGGGATCCTCTCCGCGGTGCGGCGGTGGTCGGTCTGGGACTACCTCGGCATGGTCTTCTCGCAGGTCGGCATGGCCGTGCCCAGCTTCTGGCTGGGCATCCTGCTGCTGCTCCTCTTCGCGGTGAAGATCAGGCTTTTCCCGCTTTTCGGCTCGGGGAGCATCCGCCACCTCGTGCTGCCGGCAGTCTCGCTGGGCTTCGCGCGCGCGGCCGTGCTCCTGCGCCTCACGCGCGCCTCGATGGTCGAGGAGCTCTCACGCGAGTACATCGTCACCGCTCGCGCGAAGGGGCTCACCGAGAGAATGGTGAAGTACAGGCACGCGCTGAAGAACGCGATGCTTCCCTTGGTCACGATGGCGGGCATCCAGCTGGGCTACATGCTCGGGGGCGCGGTGATCATCGAGCAGGTCTTCTCGCTCCCCGGACTCGGGAGGCTCTTCCTCACCGGCGTCTACCAGAGGGACTTCTCCCTCATCCAGGGCGGCATCGTGTTCATCGCCCTGGTGTTCTCGCTCATCAACTTCGCGGTGGACATCCTCTACAGCGCGCTCAATCCGAAGATCAGGATGGGCTGATGGCGGAAACGACGAATGGCGCGCTGTTGGATGTGCGGGACCTGGCGGTGGAATTCGACAGCAGGGGCGGAACTCCCGCGCGAGCCCTGCGGGGGATCGATCTCTCGATCGCGAGAGGCGAGATTCGAGGGCTCGTGGGCGAGTCCGGATCGGGCAAGACCGTCACCTCCACGTGCGTCATGGGGCTGCTCCCGACGCCGCCCGCGCGCATCACGGCCGGGGAGGTCCTGTTCAAGGGGCGGAACCTCCTCGCGCTGTCCGCCGAGGAGCGGCGGCGCGTGCGGGGCAGGGAGATCGCGATGGTCTTCCAGGAGCCGTCACGCTACCTGAACCCGGCCTTCCGCATCGGAACCCAGATCACCGAGATGCTCGAGCTGCATCTCGGCATGAGGAAGGCCGAGGCCTTCACGCGCGCGACCGAGCTGGCCCGCCTGGTCGGGCTCGGGGGGGAGAGGAAGGTCCTCGCCAGCTACCCCCACGAGCTCTCCGGCGGCATGAAGCAACGGGCGATGATTGCCATGGCCATCTGCTGCAATCCCTCCCTCCTCATTGCTGACGAGCCGACCACGGCTCTCGACGTGACGCTCCAGCTGCAGATCCTCCGTCTGATCCTGCGCCTGCGCGAGAGCTTCGGCATGGGCATCCTCTTCATCTCGCACGACCTGCGCCTGGTGCGGATCGTGGCCGACAGCGTCTCGGTCATCTACGCGGGCAAGATCATCGAATCGGCGCCGCGGGAGGAGCTTTTCCGCTCGCCGCTTCACCCCTACACGCGGCTGCTCCTGCTGTCCATCCCGACGGCGCGCAATCGGGGCGCTCGGCTG
>Ga0315288_10010442_pt1 | contig 11696 bp, 18 predicted proteins | sample YL17G11_20_MG_FD_203454 | JGI IMG/M metagenome (GOLD analysis project Ga0315288, IMG submission 203454) | Sediment microbial communities from Yellowstone Lake, YNP, Wyoming, USA - YL17G11_20 | ecosystem: Environmental > Aquatic > Freshwater > Lake > Sediment | place: USA: Wyoming | collected... | reverse complement strand
TATGGGGCCTTAGCTCAATTGGGAGAGCGTCACGCTGGCAGTGTGAAGGTCGCGGGTTCGATTCCCGCAGGCTCCACCATGGTAGTTGGATTGGGAAAACAATCCTCTGGGTCGTTGGGAAACTGACCCGGTGAAACTAAAAGGGTCCCTAGTTATACCTCGCATTTCGAAATAATCTCTGCTGGCTGTCTATCGCGGCTGCAAACAAGATGAACTGGCACGGACAGAGAAGTGAGTGAAATTCTCACGCGAGGTACCATATTTACGTAACGAAACTGGGCAAGTGCTTGTATAGATTTACAATCTAATCCTTCTTGGAGAACGGAGGGCTCATATGAGCGGTAAAAGTAAAGGTACCAGAAACTAAAAAGCAAGACGCGCTCTCACAGCGTTTAACCGATACACTAGCCAAGTCAATTAGGACTTGGACTTTTGTATTTTGCCAACTAGCCTTCGTAACTGTTTGGTTTGGCATCAATCGTTTTTTTCCTCACATAGCTTTCGATAGCACTTTCAGTACACTGCAAGTTTTATTACTTACCGAAATGTGCTGCATTGGTTCTGTTTTCTTGATGACTCAACATCGTCAAGCTGGGCTAGACCGACGTATTACTATCAGCGATTACATCGTTAATTGTCAAATGCAACGAGAGATTAAGGAACTACGCCCTCTAATTCAATCATTACATAGGCACATGGAAGAGAAAAAGAAAAATAATTTTTTGTGTAACGGATGTGGTGAGCCACGGTATAAGTGTTGCTGCGAGGATCATATTCAACCTCATCAAAGCTAAAGTATCTATGTATATCGATATATACAAGATACCTATTCAGGAATCGTCTAATGGTAGGACACGGGACTTTGACCCCCGTTATGCAGGTTCGAATCCTGACTCCTGAGCCAGATCCATTCAGGGATCGTCTAATGGTAGGACAGCAGACTCTGAATCTGCTTATCAAGGTTCGAGTCCTTGCCCCTGAGCCAGTTACGTTTATTCGGGATTCGTCCAACGGCAGGACAGCGGTCTCTGAAGCCGTTAATAGGAGTTCGAATCTCTTATCCCGAACCAGCAGCAAAAATATAGCAGATTGGAGCAGCCCGGTAGCTCGCCAGGTTCATACCCTGGAGGTCGTGTGGTTCAAATCCCGCATCTGCAACCAAAACATTACTGGTAGTTTAAATATAAAAGGCGCCATTTCAGTGCGCCGATGTTAGGGGAAGTGCCTAACCCAGTGACCATCGCGGAAGAGTGAAATGGTTTCCACATTAGCCTCATAAGCTAGTAACACCAAGGTTCGATTCCTTGGTTCCGCTACCACTTCAAAACAGATATTAGGTTGTCTTGGATCCAATCGCTAAGCAAATTCTCAATACACTTAAGTGTCCGCTTTGTAAAGCAAGAATTGATTTATTAGATTGGAAAGATGTTTCAGATGGTAGGAAATACAATTTCTGTTGTTCCTCCAACTGGGAACACTACAGAAATTTTTTCGTTCATTGGCAGCCAGTAATCTACATCGAATATGAAACGGTTGTCATTTATGAAGGCCATCGTAAGTATCACATCACTCAGTATGACGACAATCGTACTGAGATTTTTATTTATGATGTAGATGCTGAGAATCGCATTATCGATGACAAAGATAAGAAAAAACCAGTATTCAGGTACGATAAAAAATTATTTGATTTCTCAAATACTAATCAAGAAAAAATTATTAATAGGGTGAAGACGATCTTAGTCTTCCAATAAATTTGTCTCTCCGGAGAATGTTATGTCCACAAAAAATCTTGCCCGCACAATCATTGAAGGTGGCCGCCACACAGGTAATAAGTGGGACCGCCGCAATTCACATGCTGAAGAACGAGCCGCCCTCAAAAACTATATGTCAGAGGTTACGCTTGATCCTAGCAACTATGACGAGTATGATGTTGAGCCCATTGAACCTATTTATAAAAGCTTCGATGATAAACTTAGCCCCATTTACCGTTGGCTACATCGTCAGGTAGGTCGTCTCTGGGATGAAGTTCGCTCTGACATCTCTAAGACTTTTGACACTCGTACTACTGCTGGCCGTCACATTGTTTATGATCATCTTCTTAATTCTGTAGAGGTGACTCCTGATCTTCATTATGGTCGCTATTATTCTGGGCCGGAAGATTATACCACTTCTTATTCTAAAAACGATTTTTATGTAGATGGTGATGGCCTTCTACAGAGGAAGACATATCTTGGCAGGCGCCGATACTATGAGGCGGTCCCCGTTTTCAATACCAAGCAGATTGCTAACTGGCTTAATGGCCGTATCGTTGGTCAGGTTGGTAACAAATTCTTTTGGTTTGTTCCCGCTACCAAGAGCAAGAAGGGCGGCTACTCCCATATCTGGAGTACAGAGTGGCACTACGGAACCTACTATATGGCCCCCGGTCCTCAGTTCCTTTATCTTTCCTATGAGGCAATTTATAAGAAAGATTCTGTGGGACGGGCCGTTATTGGTGAAGATGGTAAGATGATCATTGTTGATCGTATTGCAAAATGGGTTCGCGCGAGCACTCCAACCCTGCGTCAAGACCGAAAGCTTAATCCAAAAGAAATTGATTATTGGAATTCTCTTCCCACCTATTATCAGACTAAAATCTTACAGAATTCACCGGGTTATCCCAAGCCGGCTAAAACTAATCGTTATTATTAATATCACTATTATTACATAGTGATATGCCAGTAAAAAAGGTTCATGGGCCATATAAACGTAGGGATGGCCGTCAAATAGTAATCGTTGTCGAAGATGACGATGTTAATGGTTGCGTAACCAAACGCACCATTTCTTATCCAAAATGGTTACTAGAACTGCAATTAGGTCGCAGACTTGACCCTAATCTGGAAACTGTGGATCATATTGATTCTAATTTTGATAATAATAGTTTAGATAATCTTAGAATTATGCCGCGTGATGAGCACTCACGAGGCGATACTCGTCGAGTAAAACATGTCAAATTCAATTGTGCTTGGTGTCAAAAAGAATTTGAAAGAAGCCCGAGACTAGTCAGGGATAAAGCCCGTAAAAACAAGGCCGGTCCCTTTTGCTCTAGGGCATGTGCAGGAAAGTATAGTAGAAAATTACAACTCAAACTGATTGATAAATTTGACACTCAGCCTGTTATAGACAGCGAGTATTACAAACAGAAGTACGTGAAGGCTTCCTTTACACTTATCAGCAGTGATGAATTGATTGATTATTTGTGCGATATTTGGGAAGAGTAAACTTAAAAATTGAGGTCGCCTTGACAAAAAATTGGGGCGCCCCATATTGTCACGGCGAGGCAATGACATTGCCAATTAACGTTTACTAATTAGTAATTACAAGAAAGGTATATTCATGCGTAATTTTTTGAAAGTAGCTAGCGCTGCTGTAGTATGTTTCGGCTTATTCGTTTTGCCGACACTAGCACAAGCACAGGAACTCACTTTGAGGGTTGAGCCTGGTGTTGCGATTCCTCTTACCGATCCACAAGCACAGCGCTTTGGTGTCGGTGCCGCCATTGCCGTCAAGCCAGAACTTAGTTTAGGTTCTTATTTGAGCGTTGGCCCGGCCCTGTCTTATATGGCTTTGCCATCTAATGTTTCGGGCGTTGATACTGGTACGGCATTAGGTCTCAGTGGTTTTGCTCGTTTGAAGAGACCACATGATTATCAGCACAATCCTGGCACCGGCTTTAAGGCCGTGTCTCCATGGATTGATGGTGATGCCGGTTATGTTCGTACCGATCCTCTGGATCGTTTCTTCTGGTCTGCCGCTGTTGGAGCCTCTGTTCCTACTAGTGATAGTCGTTGGTTGTGGGTTGGTCCTTTTGTCCGTTTCACGGATGTTCATGAAGCTTATGACAAGACTAATACCAACACTAACAATGCTAAGACTCTCATTGCTGGTTTGAGTTTTGAGTTAGGCGCTGCTGGCAAAAGGCCCGCTCCTGCCGCACCTCCGTCTGAGCCGCCTCCGGTTGTTCCTCCTGCACCAGAACCTACTCCCCCTGTCGAGAAGCCTCCCGTGGTTCTACAGGATGTGAGTGTCGAGGCCAGGGCAGTAGTTCAGTTTGCCTGGGATTCTCCTGTTCTAGACTCTACTGCTGACGCAGTATTGAATGAAGTACTTACCAAGCTTACTTCTTCTAAGAGTTTCAAAGCTATCAAGGTTGAAGGCCACGCCTCTTCCGAAGGTCAGGTTAAACACAATGATGTGTTAGCCCAGAATCGTGCTCAGGCTGTTGCTGATTTCTTAGTTTCTCACGGTGTTCCTCGTGATAAGGTTGTTGCCGTTGGATTCGGTTCCCGAGTTCCAGTTGCAGATAACAAGACCGAAGCTGGCCGTGTTGCCAATCGAAGGTCAGAATTCGTAGTAAACTTTGTTGTCGTGAAAGAGGTTAAGTAATGAAAAGGCTTTTATGTATTTGCTCGCTGCTAATCGCAGCGATTGCTGTAGGATGTGGATCTCAAGTAGTTGACTTTCCCGAAGGAACAGCTAGTACTGATGGAGGCGCTCCCCCAGCAGATACTACCCCTCTTCCTCCCCCGCCTGTTGATCAGTGCGTTGATTCAAACTGTCCAGTTGGACAGGTCTGTGTGAACAATGCCTGTACTCAGGTTGATCCCTGTGCAGGCGTTACCTGCCCAGAAGGAGAAGTCTGTAAGGAAGGCGCATGCGTTGCTGTTGATCCCTGTGCTGGTGTAACCTGCCCGGATACTGCAACTTGTCAAAATGGGGCCTGTGTACCCAATGATCCTTGTGCGGGCGTAACCTGTCCTGAAGGCGCTACCTGCAAAGATGGAACTTGCGTTACTCCTGACCCGTGTGCTGGCGTTGTCTGTGACGGCGGCCAGTGCGTTAATGGTGCATGTGTCACTCCAGACCCTTGTGCTGGCGTAGTGTGTGACGGCGGAACCTGTGTAGAAGGAAGGTGTGTAACCACTGATCCTTGCGCTGGTGTGGTGTGTGACGGTGGTACTTGTCAGAACGGACAGTGTGTTCCGAATGATCCATGTGCCGGCGTTGTTTGTGACGGTGGCACTTGTAAGGCTGGAACTTGTGTTCCCAATGATCCTTGTGCTGGCGTGACTTGTCCCGAAACGTCCACCTGTCATAACGGAACCTGTGTTCCTAATGATCCTTGTGCTGGTGTCAAATGCTGCGAAGGTAAAGTCTGTAAAGACGGAGCTTGTGTTGTAGTTGACCCTTGTGCTGGTGTGGTATGTCCTGAAAGCCGAGTTTGTAAGAACGGAGCTTGTGTTTGTGAAGGGGACGATGATGATGGTGAAGATAAGGAATGCCGTGAAGGTAAGACTTTGATTTGTCATCGAGCCGGGCCTCATGGCAAGAAAGTGCAGCTCTGTGTTGGAAATGCAGCAGTCCCTGCGCATTTGCATCATGGTGATAAAGTTGGCGATTGCAATAGCTGTCGCTAAGTAATTAGGTAATCCCCAGTATAAAAGCTGGGGATTGCCCTATGTTTGAAAGAAGCGGCCCAGGCAATCGCTCCGTAAGGAGAGGAAAGTCGGAGCTACATAGAACAACCTGCTGGCTAACGGCCAGGCGTAGTGATACGACAGATAGTGCAACAGAAAAGAAACCGCCATATAAATTAAAGACCAGCGTGGTAAGGGGTAGGCCCATTTTGTCCCCCTGTCGAATCTCGGGAAAAAACGCAAGTAACGTAATAGGGTATAGGCATCCCGTTGTTACAAGTAGCCAAATGACCGAATGGCAAGAGATTCAATTTATATGGTAAGGGTGAAATGGTGGGGTAAAAGCCCACCGCATGTTTGGCGACAAACATGGCAAGGTAAACCTCAGGTGTAGCAAGCTAAACAGAGAGTGACTTGTTCGGTCAATACTTTCGGGTTAGTGCTGGAGCCAGTAAGTAATTACTGGCCAAGATTAATGATTGTCTCGCTTTATAGACAGGACTCCGCTTATAGGGTCACTTCTTTCAAACTTCTATTTTAGGTTAATATGAAACCAATTACTAAAGATCAAATTAAAGCGTGGGAAAAATCATATCAAGAAACCTCTAATTTAGAGGAAGATATTCAAGAGCGCATTGGATATATCATTGGTGTTTGGATGAAGGCATTTGGTGGTAAACTTACTACTTGGTGGTTTGATGGCGCAGAAGAGGGCCAAGTTGGCACTCTTATAGACCATATAAATGAGGACTCTATCTATTCAATTTATACTCAATGTGATACTGAACCGAAGTCCAATGACGATCATGATATGGTAATCATCGATAAAGATGACAACGAATATGGTTGGCAATCAGAGATACCACTTCGATGGCTATTTGAAGATTTCGAACAAGAAATCATTCAGGGCAAAATATTGTACGATGAAAGACTGAAGCAGAAGAAAGAAAATTCTGTTATTAAAAAGTCTTTAAAGAAAAAATTAGATGAAGCGCTTGCGACTCAAGCTAAAGCAAAACTTTCTAAAGAAGAATTAGCTGCGCTTAAAAGAGTTCTGTAAAATCAATTAGAAGGACCTACAATGACAAATAAAGTTACTACCGTGTCGGCTCGTGGAAGTGTCGTGACAGATTTTGATACCGCTACTTTTGCATTATCATTTAATGAATTTGCTCCCAAAGCAAAAGAGGCGAAGCTAAAGTTAAAGAAGGGTGCTGCCAAAATTACAGCCGCTCTTGACGAGCTTAAGAAAAAAGGCTTAGAGTTTTTGACCAATAATTACCGCACTAACATTACGGTTCAGCCTAATTATGTTTATGATCGCAACGCCAATACAAACAAAATGGAAGGCCAAAAGGCAACTTATTCTGTGACGTTTCAGACCCCAACGCTAGAGATGGTCAGTGAAGTATATGATATACTTTCAGAATTAGATGTCAACGAATACACGGTTAATTCTCCAACATATTCTGTTCGAGCTGAATCTGCATTTAAGCAGCAGGCCCTGGAAGACGCTTGGCGAGTTGCTCAAGTGTTGTTCGCCAACCAATGTAGCGTGCTTGGTTTTGAGGCAGATAAGTTCTCTGTGAATAGCTGGCAAGTTAACTATAGTGGACGTGATCATGGCGGCTTCTCTAAAGGGGCCAATTATAGTAACGCAGTTGGTTCGACTAATGGCGGTGACGAGGATGATGCAATTGAATTGAATGCTGGCCGCGCCATCATTGATGTTGTCCTTACTGTTGATTACGTTCGTACCGGATCATGAAAATCAAGCTTGCCTACCCTAAAATCCCTGATACATTAGGTTGCCCGCTTAGACAGTGCGTAGCTTTTGAGAAGTATGATGGAACTAATATCCATTGGACTTTTCGGCCAGGTGAGGGGTGGCAAGAGTTTGGTACTCGTCGTGATAGATTTGATATCAATACTTCTGGGATTAAATCTTTTGAACAGGCGCATCCAGAATTGGCCGGACTCCATACTTTATGGGATCAGTTTAATCTTCTGCAAGATTATCTAAATCAAAATTCCAAATACAATACTGCTAAAGAAATTATTGTTTTTACAGAATATCTTGGCACACATTCTTTTGCCGGCCAACATGATCCCAAAGATGTTATCAAACAATTAGTAATTCTTGATATCCAAGTTGATGGTAAGATAATTCCGCCCGAACAATTCGTAGAAGATTTCAAGCAGTTTAATATTGCCCGAGTTGTATTTCAGGGTAAGTTTACTGGCCAACTCTTCGTGGATGTCAGAAAAGGTAAGTATGATGTCAAAGAAGGGGTAGTTGTCAAGGGTTTGGTTGGTAAAGAAGTCTATATGGCCAAGATTAAGACCGAGGCTTATTTGGATCGCCTTAAGAATCAATTCAAAGATAATTGGAAAGAATATTGGGAATGACTACATCTAAGAAAGAAAAATCTCCTTATCCTAAAATCGATGCCCTTAGAAAAAAGTTTGATGCAAACAAGCCACTCTCTCTTCGAGAAACTTGTTTCATATTATGGGCCGAGAAGAACATTTGTTCAAGTCAATATTTGATGTTTGCCTATTGGGTTAAGCAACATAAGCTGGGTAAAGCTAAACTCAAGTGGGAACTTTGGTATGCTCTTTTCGGCTCCTTTGCCGCAAATGATTATCCCAAAATGAAAGATGACCTAGATTTGGTAGTTAAAGTTTCTAAATTGGGAGTGAAGTTTACTGAATAATTTCAATAATTAGGTATGTCTTTGTGGATAACAAAGGCGAACCGCGTCAGTCCCCAGCAGTTGTCGTAAGCGTTGAAGCTACCTTTTTTGCGGTTTCTGGTAGTGGATGTAACGCCCTGATGGAAGCATCGGGGCCGATGACTGCGGGGCATCCACGGCAATTGTATAATTTAACCTGGTGAACATTAATTCTTTTCTTTAGAGGAATGTTGACACTTTAGAAAGCGTGTATATAGTAATGAATATACACGAGGCCCGTCCTCGAATTTTGGAGAATTATTATGAACCTGAATACTAACGAAATTGAATCCATGACAGCTTTCTCTAAGCAAGTTTATGAAGCTGCTCAGAATACTATTGAGGCAATGCAAGACGGAGAACGTATGCAAATCAAACAATTAGCTCAAGTCGTTGGCTTGGCAGTTGCCAAAGAGCCTAAGGTGGTTCTAGGATTTGTGAACTATTTTGCACATGAAACTGGTCTAGCTTACGTTACTCGTGGCAAGAACGGTGGAATTATCAAAGGTACCAAGCCAGTCAAGGTTGTTAAGGCAAGCAAGAGGGTAAAGAAGGTTGTTGATGCTTCTACTACCTCTACTGTGGATACCGATACCAGCAATAGCTAATGAGCAAAGAGCGTCATGTCCTAGCTCAAATTATTAAAAGTTGGGCGCAGGAACATACTTCTGGCTATGTAATAGCCGATCCCAAACCTGGCGATGAAGGGGTTGCAAATACAGGTGCATTCTTTTCCTGGCTTATTAAAGAGACGGAATGCAATGTTGAGTTTCTAACTCTACTAGATAGGTTAGAACTTTACGTTCTCAATATTAAAAATAAGAAATTTCCTGACGGCATGTTCTGCCGTAAATGCCAGTGTTTTTATAAGTACGCCGAGCCTAATATGCCTGACGGGACTTTGTTATGCTATTCGTGTCGAAGTAGTCCATACACATAAGAGGAAGTCATGAAAAACTTTGTAGTCATTGGTGGTGGTACTGTCTCTCATGTCCGTAACCATTTGGCCCTGTGCGCTCCAGCTTATGGAACCACTGCAAAGAAAATGCATATGCTCTTTCGTGATAAGCTAAATATCAATGGAGCCGAAGCCAAGCTACGAGAGTACGGTTATTGGCCATCCAGCCAAGAGTTTGATACCCAACTTCATCTAACCAAGATGGCTGGTGGTGATAGTCTAGAGACCAATGAAGACGTTTCTAAACTAGTTGACGAACTGATTGCAGACCCGAACACCAAAGCTATTATCTTTAACCCTGCCCTGGTAGATTTCAATGGGTCTGTTGTAGAGTTTAATAAATCCTGTTCTAAAGACTTAGATTCTGCTTTTACAGAAAACACTGTCAGTGGTAAGTATGAAACTAGGTTAAAGACTTCTGAAGGTGAACGAACACTTTTACTGACACCTTCGGCTAAACTTCTTGGAAAGATTCGTAAAGAGCGAAAGGATATTTTCTTGGTTGCCTTTAAGACTACTTGTGGGGCAACCGAGGATGAGCAGTTTTTAACCGGCCTGCACTTACTCAAAACCAACAGTTGTAACCTAGTTTTGGCCAACGATACCAAGACGCGCACTAACATGATCATTACCCCCGAGCAGGCTCGCCATTGTGTTACTACTGACCGCAGCATCGCTCTAGACATGTTGGCAGAGATGACCATCTCCCGCTCGAAAGGTACCTTCACTCGCTCCCAGGTCATGTCCCAAGAGGGTATTGCTTGGTCCAGTAATGCTATTCCTGACTCTTTAAGGAAGATTGTGGGCCATTGTATCGACAAGGGCGCATACAAACCATTCAATGGTTCAACCGTTGGACACTTCGCTGTCAAGCGTGACGATGAATGGTTCATCACTTCTAAACGTAAGTCGAACTTTAATAATCTGGCAGAGGTAGGTATGGTAGAGTGCCGAGCATTGGAGCCAGGCCACCCTCATTATACCTCTGATATAGTCTATGCCTATGGCGGGAAGCCTTCAGTTGGTGGTCAGTCTCAAAGGATTATCTTCAAGGAGCATCCTGAGATGGACTGCATCGTACACTTCCACTGTCCTCCCAAGCCAGGAGCTAAGCTGTCTATCAAAGACCAAGCGCCCTATGAGTGTGGTAGCCATGAGTGTGGTAAGAACACTAGCAATGGCCTCAAAGAGGCGGCTCCTGGTATCAAATGTGTCTATTTAGACAATCATGGGCCTAATATTGTATTCAACCGAAATGTAGATCCCCAAAAGGTAATTGCCTTTATTGAAGAGAACTTCGACCTCTCGAAGTCTACTGACCAAGTGGATCGTAATCAAAGGACTGTTGCGTGACTTTCGTTCACTACAATGACAAGATTGTAAACACTCACGACATTTCGACTGTTATTATTGATGAATTGGTAGAAAAGGGACACATTGTTGTAAAAAGGATCGGGTTTACCGAAGAGGTAGTCAAAGGTCCTGAAGCGGTCAATCTGGTCATGAGACTGTGCCCAGATGCTTTGGAGGGCAAGAGAATGAAATTTATTCGTAATAGTTGGGCGATTCATAATTTAATTGGGCACCCCTTGATGCAGATTTTTTCATGGTTAGGTTTGCCTAAGTTGGGCATCAAAATTCATGATGGTACAGTACCTAACCCTATTACTAAATAGGTAAGCAAATATAATGGGAACTAAACTCGAAAGTGAACGCAAGTATCTAATCAAATTTCCAACCTCTTGGTCGTCCTTAGCCGAGCTTTTCGATGGCATTGTAGACGTTAAGCGTATTAGTCAAACCTATTTAGAAGCAGAGGACGGGGAGCAAGCCGCTAGGGTCAGAAAGACAATAGAGGGCCTATCAGGAGACACTGATACGGTATATCATTACAATCAGAAGAAGCCAGTTGAAACTGGAGTACACGAAGAAACAGAGCACGAAATCTCCGAGAAGAAATATAAAGAGTATCTCAAGAAGGCTAATCCAAAAAAATGTTCAGTGGAGAAGACTCGTTTTGTTTTTGAGTGGCATGACCAAGTTTTTGAGTTAGACCTCTTCAAAGGTCATCTTAAGGGCCTTGCTATTATGGAAATTGAGCTAGAAGATATAGATGATACGGTAGAGCTGCCTCCTTTTCTTAAAGTAATCAAAGAAGTAACTAAAGATAAGAAGTTCACTAACTTCAGCTTAGCTGATAAGAAATTAAAGAAATAAAATTATGGAAAGACTAAAAGATATTTCGGACCAAATCACCAAAGCATTAGACGGAATCCTTCCAGATGAGGTTAGATGCGTGATTGTTCTGTTTGATCCTGAGGAAAAAGAAGTCTCTACCGCTTCTAATATGGGAGATGATGGTACCCTTAGCCTGCTAGAAGAGGCCGTGGAAGTGCTCAAAATTCCGGTTGATATGGATGAAGTGGACGATTTGAAATTAAATTAACATGTCAATAATCGGATATATAAGATACCGATTCTAAGTCGCAGTACCCAATCGGATAAGGGAGCTGTCTGCAAAACAGCTAGTAATTGGTTCGACTCCAA
>Ga0315288_10010440_pt1 | contig 11697 bp, 7 predicted proteins | sample YL17G11_20_MG_FD_203454 | JGI IMG/M metagenome (GOLD analysis project Ga0315288, IMG submission 203454) | Sediment microbial communities from Yellowstone Lake, YNP, Wyoming, USA - YL17G11_20 | ecosystem: Environmental > Aquatic > Freshwater > Lake > Sediment | place: USA: Wyoming | collected... | reverse complement strand
CAACTGGACGCAGCTTTCATGACTGCCACGGAGATGGCCCACCATCTAGGTGTGGATGCGGCGACCGTCGTTCGTTTCGCTCAAGACCTCAACTACTCGGGCTTCCGGGAACTGATCAAGGAAGTTCAGCGCGTCGTCAAGGCGGAACTGACCGCCGCCTATAGCCCGGCCCTGAGCACAGCCCCGGACGACGTGGGGCTCTTCCGCAGCCTGCTGGAAAACGAGCGGCACAACCTGACGCTGGTCCAGGCCCAGCTCACCGACGAGGCCAACGCCATCCTCCCCGCCATCCTGGGCGCCAAGCGCATCTGGGTCATGGGGCAGGGTAGCACCGCCTACCTGGCTGGCCTGTGCGCCTCCGCGTTGAGGGAGATCGGCCGGCCGGCCGTGGCGATCGTGCCAGATCCTCTGGAGGCCGCCGAGAACCTCAAGATAGCCGGCGCCGAGGACCTGGTGTTCGGCTTCGCGCTCACTGGGATGGAACTCAACCTGGCCGATGCCGTTCGCTTTGCCCGCCAGCGCGGGGCCAAGACCATCGTGTTCACCGCCTCCGCAGTCGCGGGGGCCGCGTTGGCGGCCGAGACGACTATCATCTGCCCCGGCCCCACCCAGACCCACATCCCCTCCTTCACCGGCCTGGCGGCGATAATCGTGGCCATCGTCGCGGCCTTCACCGCCCGCTATCCCGATCAGGCAGCCGCGATGACGGCGGACTTTCAGGAGAGTTTTCGCGAGTTGCTGGCCCACCAGGCTCGCACCATTACAGAGACGAACGTTGACGAACTGTGGCGCCAGTTCTGATACGCGCCAGCACTGACGCGCGTCAGTACAGCGCCAATCAGGTAGAGTCCACCTCTGGTGGCGCCCATGCGCGCTGAGGCTCGTGTGTGAGGCCCACGCGCGGTTCCCGTGGCGCACCCGGTCGCGGTTTGCGAGTGCGGAGAGATAGACGTGACGTGGAGCATAAAGGCCCGGCCTCATCACTTCCGCCGGGCCTTTATCTCCACGCGCATATCGCATATCGCTGATCGCTAATCATAGATCGCCATTCGCCATTCGCATGAGGAGGGACAACCCATGTGGAAGGAGTTTAAAGAGTTCATCCTGCGCGGCAGCGTGCTGGACCTGGCCATCGGCATCATCATCGGCGCGGCCTTCGGTAAGATCGTGACCTCGTTCGTGAACGACGTTCTGATGCCCCCGGTCGGGCTGCTCCTGGGTAAGGTGGATTTCGCCAACCTGTTCATCAACCTGTCCGGGCAACCCTACGCCACCCTGGCCGACGCCAAGGCCGCCGGTGCCGCCACCATCAACTACGGCCTGTTCATCAACGCGGTGCTGGACTTTATCATCGTCGCCTTCGTCATCTTCCTGATCGTCCGCCAGGTCAATCGCATGCGGCGCAAGCCAGCAGCAGTGCCGGCCGAGCCGACCACCAAGGAGTGCCCGTACTGCTTCTCCGTGATCCCCATCAAGGCCCTGCGCTGCCCGAACTGCACCTCTGACCTGAAGTCAGCGTGATTCCTCGCTTCGCTCGGAATGACAGGATAGTCTCGGAATGACAGGATAGTCAATGTCCAAAGACCACGTCCTCGCCATTGACTATGGCACGCAATCGGTGCGCGCGCTGGTCTTCGACCTGCGCGGGAACCTGATCCACAAGGTCCGCGTGCCGGTCGAGCCTTATTTCTCCGCCAAACCTGGCTGGGCCGAACAACACCCGGCCTACTTCTGGGACAACTTGTGCGCCGCCTGCCAGAGACTCTGGCAGGAGAGCCCCATCCCCAGGGAAGCGGTGGCCGGCGTGGCCCTCACCACCCAGCGGGCCACCATGGTCAACGTGGACGAGCGGGGCGAACCCCTGCGCCCGGCCATCGTGTGGCTCGACCAGCGCCGCACCGAGGGACTGCCGCCGGTGCGTGGACTGTGGGGGTTGGCCTTCCGCCTGGGGGGTATGACAGAGACGGCCGCTTACCTCCAGGCGGAGGCCGAAGCCAACTGGATCCATACCTCTCAGCCAGAGATCTGGGAGCGTACTGGCAAGTACCTGTTCCTCTCCGGCTACCTGACCTACCGGTTGGTCGGCCGCTTCGTGGATAGCGTCGGCTGCCAGGTGGGCTACCTGCCCTTCGATTACAAACGGCTGGCCTGGTCGAACAAGTGGGACTGGAAATGGCAGGTGGTGCCGATGGAGGCGCGCATGCTGCCCGACCTGGTGCCACCGACCGTCGTGCTGGGAGAGATTACGCCACCGGCGGCGGAGGCGACCGGCATCCCGGCGGGGCTGCCGCTCATCGCCGCCGCGGCCGACAAGGCCTGCGAGGTGGTGGGAGCCGGGTGCCTGGAACCAAACGTGGCCTGCCTCTCCTACGGCACCACCGCCACCGTCAACACTACCAGCCGCCGCTACGTCGAGGTCATCCCCCTCATCCCCCCCTATCCCAGCGCCATCCCCGGAGCCTACAACCTGGAGCTCCAGATCTACCGGGGCTACTGGATGGTCAGTTGGTTCCGGCGGGAGTTTGGCCTGCGCGAAGAGCAACAGGCCACCGAGCAAGGCTGCGCGCCGGAGGACCTGTTCGACGAACTGGTCGAGGCGGTGCCGCCCGGCTCGATGGGGCTGACCTTGCAGCCCTACTGGTCGCCGGGGCTCAGGAGTCCCGGCCCGGAGGCCAAGGGGGCCATCATCGGCTTCGGCGACGTGCACACCCGCGCCCACCTCTACCGCGCCATCCTGGAAGGGCTGGCCTACGCGCTGCGAGAAGGGCTGGAGCGGACGCAGCGGCGGCTGCGCGTGCGCACGACCGAGGTGCGCGTCTCCGGCGGCGGCTCGCAATCGGACGCCGCCATGCAGATCACGGCCGACGTCTTCAACCTGCCCGCCAGCCGCCCCCACGTCTACGAAACGTCCGGGTTGGGGGCGGCCATGGATGCGGCGGTGGGGTTGGGGCTGCACCGGGATTTCGAGACGGCGGTGGCCGAGATGACGCGCATGAGCCGCACGTTCGAGCCGCGGCCCGAAGTGCAGGACGTCTACGAGGGGCTCTACCAGCGGGTCTACCGGCAGATGTACCGGCGCTTGCGCCCGCTGTACGAGGAGGTCCGCCGCATCACCGGCTACCCGCCGAGGTAGGTGGATTGTCTCCGCTTTCCCCAGCCAGAGCCAGCACTCGTCGCCGGATGTCATTCGATATCCACATGCCAGCATCTTCCAGCCGGTTGACGAGCGGCCCCATGCTCTCGGTCAAGCCCTGAGACTTTGCTTCAAGCAGGACTTTGAGCGTCCCCCAGACTTTCAGGCCAGCGGCTTCTGCAATGCGCCGCGCCAGTCTATCATCCAGGAGAACGACTCGCCCTGGGTTCTCCAATGCGAGTGCCATCGCTGCAAGCTCTCCCGCTCCCAAATCCAGCGTCAACCATTCGGATGGCACAGAACTTGGCTCAACGATCTTGAGCCAATCATAGTCACCTGGATTCGGGACATCGTAACCTCGCCGCTGCCCTTCTTGCAGTTCGTGAACCACTGCATTGGGGGTCCAAATCTCGTCGAACAGGCTGGGGAGCCAATCCAATACCCCAATGCGATACAGGTATAGCAAGGGTGATGTATTACTGATCGCTTCAGGCACGTTCGCGTTCCAGATCACATAGTTCCGCTTCAAAAGGAAATACCTTGTACCGTCCCAGTGTGAGTAGGAACTCTACTCGCGGCATGCCGGCCAACTCAGCGGCGCGGCCCGACGAGAGACGACCCAGTTCATATAACTTGACAGCGGCCAAAATGCGCAGTTCGCGGGCAAACGTGGTCTCATCGGTCTTCTCAGCCAGCAGTACTGCCTCTGGAACGTTGAGCACAATCTGTCGGGTTGTCATATCCTTTACTTCCTATACAGTTGTGGATGAAACGATACGCCAGTGATCGGATCTGCCATGCAGTTGACCATATTCTATTACAAGGGTGCCATTATGCCAAGTCCGGCCCCAAGTGGGCTACAGCCGAAAGCCTGGGAATGCCCTACCGGTTGCGCAGGACGAGGGGCAGGTAGATCAAGCGCGGTACCTCTCCGACCCGCAGCACATTGTTGCTCAGGTCTCGATCCTCGACCTGCTGGTTGACGTCCACGCCCGCGTAGAAGCCCGACCGGTAGCCGCCCAGATTCAGGTTGGCCACCCGATGCTCGCTGGCGGGGATAGAAAGGACCGCCGAGGCCAGTGGCGCCGTCCCCGAAATGGGCAGCCGGTTGTACAGCCCGACCGGCACACCGCTGGCGCCCCGCTGTCCCTGGTTGAATACCCACAGGCTCACGGCCTGGCTCCCGTCGGCGTTGATGCCGGTGACGACCGCCGTTGAGTACAGGGCCAGGTCGGGCAAGACCCCTGCGCCAGCCCACCCGACGTTGTTCGTTTCGTTGGCCTCGACGATGGCGTCGCCGGGGTCCACCACGGCGTAGACCCGATGCCAGCCGGTGGCGACGGCCGCGGCGTTCCACACCACCTGGGCCTGGGCCTGGGTGCCCGCCCCGATGGTCCCCACCGTCGTCTGGGCCACGGCTGTCCCGGTCTCCGCATCGTCCAGACGGAAGGCGAGCGGGACGTTCGAGGCGGCCACCACGCCGGTGTTGCTGATCCGTGCCGTGAGCGTGATGTTCTGCCCGGCGCCGTAGCCCACCTGCACGTCGGCCACTGCCAGGTCAGGGACGGCGGCGTAAATGTACGCCTCGTTGTTGGATTCGCTCCACTCGGCCACTGCCCCGTCTGGATCGGCGACGGCGTAGAGCGCGAAGGGGCCGCCGGAAGAAGGCACCGCCCAGTTCACGCCCAGCGTGGCCGTCATCCCGCCGGCCAGCGTCAGGGAAGCGGTGGCCGTGCCGATGACCGTCCCACCGGCATGGGGGTCGCCGCGATAGAAGCGCACCTGCGGGTTGACCACCGCCCGGTCGCCGTCGTTGTGCAGCGTGGCGGTGAGGCGGGCGGTGCTACCCGGCGCGGGATTGGCCGGCGTCACGGCGACGTCGCTGGCCGCCAGCGCCAGGTCAGGGCCGAAGGTGTGGCGCAGGACGTACAGGTCGCTCTGGCCGAAGACGGTCACGTTGCTGATGACGAGCGTGGGGGAGACGGTGACGGTGGTGGTCAACAGTTCGTCCTTGCCGTAGGCCATCAGCAGCTCGCCGGTGGGGGCGAAGGCGGGGGCCAGAAATTTCTCCAGCGGCTCGTCGTGAGTCAGTTGCTCGACCAGGCTGAAGACGTCGTGGGCCTGGTCGTAGGCCGCGTAGAAGGCGTCCACGCCCTGGTCGGAATAGCCCTGCCACAGAAGCACCAGGTTGTCGCCGGCGTCCTGGGCGGCAGCGTAATCCAGCATCGCCGCCGAGCCCTCCACCGCGATGGGCCGGGGCGTCCCGTTCAGGTCGCCCAGGAGGGCGTAGAGCGTGTCGCCCTTGAGCCACAGGAGGCGGGGGTGGCCGGCGGCGGCGTAGAAGAGGGCGGGGCGGTCGTCGGGTGCGGCGTCGTCGGTCAGGCGGGCCGGAGCGCTCCAGACGGCGCCGCTCCAGGTGAGGAGGAAGAGTTCCTGGTCTTCCGAGGTGGAGAGGTCGCCGCCGGTGTCCCGGCTGTAGGCCACGGCCATGGTGTCCGCGTCGTGACGGGCGGCCGAGAGGCCGGTGATGCCAGCGGCGCCGTCCAGCAGCACCTGGGGCGCGCTCCAGGTTGAGCCGTTCCAGAGCGCGTAGTAGAGGGTGTCGGGGTTGGTGAGAGTACCCATCAGCTCGCCGGCCGGGTTGCGCCGCCAGACCAGCAGCAACTGCCCGTCGTTGCCCTGTGCCAACAGCGGGTCGTGATCGAGCGCGTTGTTATTCGTCAGGTAGGCCGGCGCGCTCCAGGAGGTACCGTTCCAGACGGCGTAGGCGAGCTCAAAGGCGTTGGCGTAGGCAGCGTCGAGCGTGGAGGACCCGGACTGTACGACCTTATTGCGTTCCCAGACGGCGACGGCGTGGCCGCTCCCGTCGTAGGCCACCTGGGGCGCAAAGTCCTGCAGATTGTCGCCGGTGATGCTGGCGGGGGTGCTCCAGGATGAACCGTCGTAGACAGAGTAGCGCATCTCCTCCCCCTGCATGAGCGGCTTGCCGGTATCGTCGTGCACCCACAGGAGCAGCACCTCCCCGTCGGCGGCGATGGCGGGATGGGCGAAGGGGAAGACGTTGGAGGCAATGAGGTTCTCCTGTGTGGACAGCACGCCTGCGCCTGCCGCCAGGCGCAGCGGGCGCTCGTTGGCCTGGAAGACGGCGTAGGTGCGGGGGTCGGCGGCGTAGTCGCGGGGGATGGGGTGCCAGCCGGTGACGGTGAGCGTGCGCAGACCGGCCGGCTGCATGACGCTCAATGCCGCCTCGCCGCCGGGGGCGTAGGACCACTCGTAGGAGGCCTCAAACGTTTCCTGGAAGCGCCAGACCGTCAGTTTGAGGCCGGCGAAGAGTTTGGCGGCCACCTGCTTGAGGTAGGAGGGGTCGGGCGGCACCTGCAATTCGACCGCAGGCTCCCCGCCTCCGTAGGCGGTAGCCGAAAGCCCTTTCTTGAGGATGTCCAGGATGAGGGAGAGGCTGATGCGGGTCTTGGCCCCTCCGACGATGCCCTTCCACTGCCAGCCCTCGGCGGTGGTGTGAAAGTGGGCCTCGGCGCTGACGCCCGGCTCGAGTTTGGCTTCCAGTTCGGCCCGCTTGTTGAACCATTTGACGATGGAGCCGACGATGGGCAGGTTCTCCGCCTCTTTGAGCGGGCAGGTTCCGCCGGTGAAGGCCTTGCAGATGACGTCGAGCAGCGGACGCTCGGCACTGATCTTGCCCGAGAGGTCCAGGCCGAAGAGGACGTCGGTGAGTCGGAGCCCTTGCCCTTCACGGATGTCCCCCTCTCCCTGGCCATAGGCCCGGCCGATGACCGCGTCGCCTGCCGCGTCGAAGCCGGTCTGGCCGGAGAGTTCCGCCGCCGCTGTCCCGTCGGTCGAGGCTTCGACCTTCAGGCTGGCCTGCGTCTCGCAGACGCCGAAGGGGCTGCCGCCGATGAAGGGGAACCAGGTGGGGGGCGTCACGTTGCCCTCGAAGGGCGGCTCGGGGAAGGCCAGTTCCTGCTTGTAGGTCGCTTTGCCCTCCACACAGCCCGGGTTGAGCACGGCTGGCTGTACTGGCATCCAGAAGGGGAGGAACAGGCCGATGGGATAGAGCACGTGGGGCGAAGAAGTCGCCCCGTCTGCGGCGATGGCCCGGGCGCTCACTTCGTTGCGGGCGCCCAGCAGGCCGTAGCGCAGGTCGGTGCCCACGTCGTAGGCGTGAGAGACGGGGTCGCCGGAGGCGGCCTCCCGCGCCAGCGTGCCGTTGAGCGCAAAATCCACGAAAGCGGGTGTGCGCCCCTGCCAGTCCACGAAGGCGTCGTAGCGGTTGGGGAGGGAGGGGCCGTAGAAGAAGAAGGGGCCGGTGAAACAGGAACGCAGGCGGGAGATGCGCGGCTGACCTGGCTGCGGCGTGGGGGGCGGCTCTGTAGGACCGGGGGTGGGGGTAGGGGGCGGAGGGCCACTGCCCCCCACTGCCAGCTTCACCACGAAGGCATCGTTTGAACCATTATGGCTGGTATCGTAGCCCGGCCCACCCGCGGCCGGAAAGTCAGAGGAATCGGTGACGCCGGCCACGTAGGCGTTGCCGGAGCCGTCCACGGCGATGCCATATCCATCGTCATCGAAGCTTCCCCCCAGGAAGGTGGCGTAGGCCAGGCTGATGCCGGCGGGGTTCAGTTTCACTACGAAGGCATCCCAGTTGCCATTATAGCTGGTGTCGTAGCCCGGCCCGCTTACCGCCGGAAAGTTGGAGGACAAAGTAAAGCCGGTCACGTAGGCGTGGCCAGAGCCGTCCACGGCGATGCCATATCCGTCGTCCCAGTCGCTTCCCCCCAGGAAGGTGGCGTAGGCCAGGCCGGTGCCGGCGGCGTCCAGTTTCACCACGAACGCATCCCAGGAACCATTATAGCTGGTGTCGTAGCCCGGCCCGCCCGCCGCCGGAAAGTTGGAGGAACCAGTGGAGCCGGTCACGTAGGCGTGGCCGGAGCCATCCACGGCGATGCCATATCCATAGTCCCAGTCGATTCCTCCCAGGAAGGTGGCGTAGGCCAGGCCGGTGCCGGCGGGGTTCAACTTCACTACGAAGGCATCGTAGCAACCATTATGGCTGGTATCGTAGCCCGGTCCGCCCGCCGCCGGAAAGTTGGAGGACCAGGTCTCGCCGGCCACGTAGGCGTTGCCGACGCCGTCCACGGCGATGCCAAATCCAGCGTCACCGGCGCTTCCCCCCAGGAAGGTGGCGTAGGCCAGGCCGGTGCCGCTGGCGTTCAGTTTCACCACGAAGGCATCGTAGTCACCATTGTGGCTGGTGTCGTAGCCTGGCCCGCTTGCCGCCGGAAAGTTGGAGGAATCAGTCCAGCCGGTCACATAGGCGTCGCCGGAACCGTCCACAGCAATGCCCCATCCCCAGTCATCTTTGCTTCCCCCCAGGAAGGTGGCGTAGGCCAGGCCGGTGCCGGCGGGGCTCAGTTTCACCACGAAGGCATCCCGGTAACCATTGTGGCTGGTGTCGTAGCCCGGCCCGCCCGCCGCCGGAAAGCCGGAAGACTCAGTGTAGCCGGTCACGTAGGCGTGGCCGGAGTCGTCCACGGCGATGTCATATCCAACGTCCGCGGAGCTCCCCCCCAGAAAGGTGGCATAGGCCAGGCCGGTACCGCCGGGGTCCAGTTTCACCACGAAGGCATCCCAGCCACCATTATGGCTGGTGTCGTAGCCCGGCCCGCCTGCCGCCGGAAAGTAGGGGGACTCGGTCCAGCCAATCACATAGGCGTGGCTGGAGCCGTCCACGGCGATGTCATGTCCTTCGTCCCAGTAGCTTCCCCCCAGGAACGTGGCATAGAGGAGGTCGGCGGGATTGTCCGCCGGGGATCGCGGGTCGTGGATCGCGGATGGCGCGACGTCCGTTGAGGCGGCGAACGGCCAGGCAACCTGGTCGCCGGTGAGCGCGGGGTGGAAGCGCCTGGCGTCAACCGCGCGGTCTACCTGGAACAGCAGCAGCGTGAAGTCGCCGAGCAGGGTGCCCAACCGGAGGCGGTCGCCGTCCAGCGCCAGGGCGCCGGCCCCCTCCACCCGCAGGCGCACGCTCGCCAGGTGCGCGGCCCCCTCATCGCCCCGCACGACCAGGCGCAGCGCCAGTCGCCCATCCTGGCCCGCGATTTCCAGGTCAATCCCAGGGTACAGGTCCACGTAGCGCACGCCGCCCCACACCGGCACGTCGGCGTGCCAGTCCGCCGGGTCACCCCCGGTGAAGTACGAGACGTGCGTGTCCAGCCGGTCGAACGGCTCCAGGCGGGGGTGGGGATTGGCACCGGGGAAACTGAGCCTGATATTGACCGCCTTCTGAGGTTGAGGAGCAGAGGTATAAAGACGCGCAGGGAAATGCACCTCTGCCCCCTCGCCCCCCTGCTCCTCCGCTCCCTCGTCCCCTGGCTCAAGCACCGTCACCCACATGGCGTCTTCTGCCAGCCAGATGGTGCGGTCGCCGCCGTGTACCAGGAAGCGCGCCCCGCCGGCGAACTGGCCCACGTTTTCGACGAACATGAGGGGGGCGTCGGCCAGGGCCTGGCCCATCTGTGCGTGGTCGGGAGGGAGCGAGGGAGCGATCTGGGGTTGGGCCGCCTGGGGCGACATGCCGACGGCCGACAGGAGCAGGAGCAGCACAAGAACGGCGACGGACGTTGCGACGGCCAGTCTACGTGCATTCACTGTTGCATCTCCTTTCAGATGACAAGCGTAACGAATGCTCCGTGTCGCATTATGAGGTTTTTTGCGCCAGAATTGAGATGCTTTCCCGTGGGGGTAAGCTGATGAAAGACAAGTACAGCTTGTCAGCTTGTGCGGCGAAGTGGTGCGTCAGTGGTTAAATCTGTCTACGTAGTCAGCAATATTTTACCACAAGAATATGATGTGTCAAGCCTGCCGGCCGATCCCTTTTCCCCTGATATCGTGCCGCACGACCAGGGGGTGCAGTTCCCACATCAGGTAACTGCGATGATACCCGGTCGGGCCCGTGACGGCAACTGGCGCGGCCTTGCACCTCTCCACATTCCAGATATAATACCCTGGAGCGGACGTCTGGTTGTACAAAGGAGAGAGGATATGGAACTGGAAAAGTATCTCGAGTTCGTCAGTGAAGGCGCCATCCGCATCGCAGGTACCCGCGTCAACATTGAGACCATATTACGTGACTATCGGGAAGGAGCAAGCCCGGAGGAGATTGTCCTGCGCTACCCAACGCTCTCACTTGAGCAGGTTCATGCGGCCATCACCTACTACTTAGCCAATCGGGAAAAGCTGGAAACGTATCTGGAGCTTGTGAAGCGGCAACAGGAAGAAGCCTGGCAGGAGCAACAACGGCATCCATCTGAGTTCGTGCGCGCGCTGCGAGAGCGGTTGGAACAACAACGACAGGTAGAGCATAAGGAAAACCTGCTATTGGCTTCTGGTGTGATGAGTGGATGAGACCACGAACGGTCACTTTTGCCACAAGTGTATGGTGTGTCAAGCCCGCGAGTCCCTACGAGTTCCCCACACGTTTGGCCAGGTATATGTCTGGCTTCCCGAAGCCGTTCGCATCCGGCACCACGCCGACGATGACGAAGCCCAGTTTCTGGTAGAATTCGTACACGAGCGCACGACACACCATCGCCGTAGGACTAGAAAAGTAGCTCCATGAAGATTTCATCCTCGTACTGCCCGTCTATCTTCACCTGCTGCGCCAGCACACCCTTGGCCACGAAACCCAGGCTCCGGTAAAAGGCCTGCGCCCCCGTGTTCCCCGCCCGCACGTAGATGACGACCTTCTCGTACCCGTTGGCGCGCGCAAAGTCGAACGTGTGCTCCGCCAGCCGGCGACCGACCCCCTTCCCCCGCCACTCCGGGAGGACGAAGGTACCCAACACCCCGACGTGGTCGAAGGAGTCGGTGTACCTGGCCCACAGGTCCAGGGATTGGAAGCCAACGATGCGGCCCTCCACCTCCGCCAGGAAGATGCCTTCGCGGTCAGAAAGAGAGGCAATGTACTCCCGCTCCTGTGCGGGCGTGAAGGGATGGTTCACGGCCGTGTAGACCCGCTCGGCGCACACCACCTCCCAGATGGCGGAGATGGCTTTAGCGTCGCCGGACGTAGCGCGGCGGACAGTGACTGGCATGGATGTCTCCTCGTTCGTGTAATCAGGCAGTTCGGCTCATGGGAGAGGCCGCCCCTCACCCCAACCCTCTCCCCGACGGGGAGAGGGCGCATCTCCCTCTCCCTCCCAGGGAGAGGGCCGGGGTGAGGGTGAGGCTCCCACTGCTACCATCTGATCCGCACCTTATCAAACCACCCCCCGCTCACCAACACCGTGCGGGCCTGTGCATCGTAGGCCACCTCCGCCCCGGGCAGCCCTTCGACCGCCTGCGGCGGCCCCTCCACGCCGTGCACCACCACCTGGACGCGCTCGTACCCGGGATCGAACGGCCCTTCGACCTCCCGCAGCAACTCCAGCCCCTCCTCAGAGGCTGCCAGCGTGAAGCGGGTGAGCCGGTACTCCCCCCGCCGGTAGGCCAGGCTCTGCCCGTCGTCCTCGTATAGCCAACTGGCCCCGCTGCCGGGATAGACGTGC
>Ga0315288_10010439_pt1 | contig 11697 bp, 10 predicted proteins | sample YL17G11_20_MG_FD_203454 | JGI IMG/M metagenome (GOLD analysis project Ga0315288, IMG submission 203454) | Sediment microbial communities from Yellowstone Lake, YNP, Wyoming, USA - YL17G11_20 | ecosystem: Environmental > Aquatic > Freshwater > Lake > Sediment | place: USA: Wyoming | collected... | reverse complement strand
TTTGAAAACAATATTATAGCTGGCAGTGTAATCAGCGGTTATAAATTGCCGCCGTAAGCAGCGCTGATTCCTATGGCAGTGCCTCATCGTAAGCTCGCATGCTCTGGCCCTTTGCGCTGGAACGGTGTCAGGCCAAGGCTTTGGCAGTGTCTTACTTTTTCCCTTTGTCCTTTAATTCAGGATTAGGGATGCTTGTAGTTATATAAAAGCTTCCGTCTGAAGCATCATTGGGATCAATGGCTTCCTTCAATTTTCGCAACCAGATGTGGTAATTGGATGTTCTGGGTCCAAATCTATTATGCTGGATGTCGCCAAATGTTCCTAGGGGAGTGCCACCACACACAGGGAACTCTTTTGAGGGGGTGAGGAAAGTCTCATCTGCAGCGCGTTCGTAATGTCTCAACCCAGTTGCCCCTTCGGAACTAACGTGACCCATTACCACCGTTTCTACATGCATCATATGACCTTGCTCATAAGGTATCCCCCAACCAACATCAGCACCATCGTCCATGATTTCCTTTCTTTTTATATACTCCTTTTTTATTCTAGCCCCTACCCTTCCTTGATTGATAGCCAAGTCAATGGTATCCAGACTCCCAAAACTTGAATTGAAGTTCCCTGTAGGGCGGAAAATCGGCCGTAACATATTGCCGTCCCTAACCCAAGCCCACATCAGCTTTGTCTGCACCTCTGGATCTTCTATCAAAGGTAAATTTTTTGCATCAGTTTCGGTAATGATTTGCCTTACTACTTTCTCCTTATAATTAAATTCACTTTCGGTGTCAGCCGCTATAAGAACTGCGTAGCCTGGGACTTTGTCTGGCGGAGTAAAATCCTTTACCATTTCCATATATTCCTCATTACTTCCTGCCAAGAAGTGAAAGTTAAAATATTCAGTGCACCTGAACACTAAGTAACCTACTTCGCTTTCGCCTATCTTGTACCCAAAATCAGCCAACTTTTGCCATGAGGGGAAATAAAGCGACCAAACTTTAAAAAACCTCGGCAATGACTCCGGAGCGTAACTCGTGGAAAACCATTTTTTTGGTAAAACTGGTGGTCCCGGCCAGTGATAAACTTTACCCGCACCTTTAGTAAACACCCCATTACCACCCATTGTCCCCATAAGGCCTCTTAACACACCCCTTAGTGAGGGCCCTGGTCCATCACCGCTAAACCACCCTGCATCTTGACCTAAGGACCCTAAGTTCAATATTTCTCCGGTGGGCAGAACCCACTCTACAGCCAGGAGATTCCTGTTATCACAGCTATGGGTCGTCCCAAGTTGTCCATAACCTGTAAACTTTGGTGGGGGGAGGGCGGTGGTGGTGGCGCCAGCTCCTATTATATTGCAGCACAGACCCCTCTTCATCAGCTCGGCTTGAAGTTGGCCAGAGGTCACGTACGGTTCGACCACTGTATACATGTTCTTCTCATCAATGTCCAAGATCTTATTCATCCTCCTTAAATCTATCTGGATGACCCGTAAGCCTTCTTTAATAGGCGAATTCCAGGGGCCCCAACCCGTGCTCATTGCGTGAAATCTTACCCTCCACCTATTGCATGCTTTTACCACTGCTTGGACCTCTATTGGGTTAGCAGGCAACACCACTGCTTCTGGCCTCGGCATCCATTTATTACGAGTTATCAATACCGCTGAAAAGTGATAGGAATACGAATCTAATATTGCGGGATCATCAGAGATGTTCTCTGATCCTACAATATCCTCAAATACTCGATAAATGTCCTTTTCCAATGTCATTTTCAACCTCCTTTAAATATGCTCTATTTTAATTCTGCATCAGTGCTTGTTGCTAAGAGCTCTATAAGATCATAAACTTTAATCCTGTTCCCATTTTGTTTTATGGCGTCTGAGAAATTCTTTTTGCACCAAGGACAAGCGGTAACTATAGCTTCGGCCCCAGTGCACTCGGCCTCCTCAATTCTCTGTAAAGCAGACCATATCGCGAAGTCTGGGTAGGCCTCCAATACCCCACCGCCCGCACCACAACACCATGCATGTTCTTTGATTCGCTTCATCTCGACAAACCTCAACCCGGGAATATTCCTGAGTATATTCCTCGGGGGTTCATAAACGCCTTCATGTCCCCTCCTGAATTTCTTTGGTGGAACATGCAAGATAGGCTTATCAGGTTCAATCTTCAGCTCTCCCTTCCAGTGTATATAAGACTCAGCCAATCTCCCCAAGTGACAGGGGTCATGATAAGTCACCACCATCGGGCCCTTCTTGGTTGGTTTGAGATTACCTTGTTTTATCAGTAGATCGAGGTACTCTGAAATGTGAAATACCTGCAGATCTAGCTTTTTGCCGACCTTGTCGTACATTACCTTAAAGGCTTGATAACCGTCCGCACAACACGTCACCAAGGTTTTGGCACCAGCCTGCTTGAATATTTCTCCGTTGTGTTCAGCATACTTAATCAACTCCCCTTCATACCCCATAGCATAGGCGCGACCCCCACAGCACACCTCTTCTCTTCCGGCGATGCCAACATCGATGCCCGCCTTCTTGATGAGATTTATTGCGGCCCTTGCCAATGGCCAGAGTTCCTGATCGAAAGAATACCTACAGCCTGCATGAAACAAAACCTCTGTCTTCTCCTTGGAAATATTTTTTACATCCAAGCCTTCAGCCCATTTACCTCGGTCGGCCTTGAGCCCTTGCACCATATTATCTTCTTTTCTTAATCCTTCAATTATAGCCAAATGATCAGGTAGAAGTTGACCTTCCTCAACGGCTCTGATTCTAAGCGCATAAAGTGTTTCTAATGGCTCCATATCTCTATTATATTTGCATGAGATGTCACAGGCACCACACATCTGGCACCGATAAATAATATTCAGCACTTCTTCCGAATATGGAACTCTGCCGTCCAACATTCCTAGTGCCACGTTGAGCCTTCCACCACCCGAGTAAGCATGAAAATTATACCTCGCTATGCTTGGACAGACAGTCACGTATTCATAGCTATCGACGATGTCCATCGGAATAAACTTACATGCTGAACATCTGCAACACCTTTCCATTTCTTCTCTATAGTCTTCTAATGCCATTTTAACGCCTCCTTGCTATATTTTATTTAGAAACACAGTTTGCCTGGATTTAAGATATTCTTAGGGTCAAATATTTCTTTAACCTTCTTTAGAACGGTAGCTGTCGCTCCGTCCCTCCTATAAACCATATCGGCCCACAATCCGTAAGGCCTTGAAAAGAAAGCACCATTTGCCATCAAAACCTTACTGGCATCTACGAAGAACTCTTGAGCCTTGTCCACTTCAGTTGGACTGTTAGGGTCATAAAACATATCAAATTCGCAGTGGTAACTGGTGGCCTGTACTACAGGCTGTAGAAGGATTCCCATTTCTTCAACTGGATAGCCACATTTGTTCGCCACGTCTTGCATAATGTGGATGATCTCCGGGAGCTTATTACGAGTAGTTAAGAAGAATATTTCATAACATGAGCCTTTACGACGGAGCTTCCAATAGGGTTCTGCTGCAGGCTTCCCCAATATCCTGAGTACTTCGTAAGCCGAGACCTTGCCAATTGCTCTTCCTGGCTCTAACGCTACCCGCTTTGCTATGTCCATCATTTGCTCTATTTGATAAGCCACTCTTTCCTCAGGAAAATATTCATAGCCTGCTATGCAAAAGAAAAGCAACCAACGGGGCAATCCATGAACCAACGGTTCATAATTACCATCCATGGTTAGAATGGTAGCCAAAGTACAACGATTTTGTATCAGACATTCGTCAACTAACTTAAGTCTGATTAACCAATAAGTGAATTCGAGGAGATCATCAAGGTTCGAGGAGCCAACCACAAAGGGTTCCTGAAGGCTGGGCAATAGCTCACACCTCAACGTGGCCCACGTAACAATGCCCATTGTCCCTTGGGCACCTTGAATCAACCTATAGAAATCCGCCTGACCTGGACCAGCCGGACCTTTTTGTGCTGCCCCTGCAGTCCGTTGCTCCTCCAATGTTCCTGGCCCAGCTGCCGACCCTGTTCGAAAGAGATCGCCTGTTCCATAAATTACCTCAGTGCAGGCTAAGGGATCTGATATGTCCCACTGATATTTAGGCATTATACCAGGTTCTCTTTCAAGCATACTCCCGATCACTGATTTTGACTGGCGGGGAAGGAAAGGAATGTTAGCGCGTAGTCCATTTTTCTTCAATTCCGGAATGAGCTCCGCAAATGTAACCCCAGGTTCAATCATGGCTACCCTGTTTCTTCGATCAACGCTTAACACCTGTTTCATTCTGCTGAGGTCAAAAATAACCGCGCCCCCTGTACTAGGAACAGTATCCCCTCGAAATCTAGGTGGACCCGAGCTCACCGGCACAAGCGGAATCAGGGTATCATTTGCCCATTTCACGATTGCCTCTACTTCGTCTGTATTCTTTGGTTTCACTACATAATCTGGTCTCATTCGATTAACAAAACTGTGATCCTTCGAATATTCATCCAGAACCGAAGGATCGTCATAAACATTCTCGTCCCCAACGATCTCTATTAACTCCTGCCTCTTATCTTGCATTTTTCACCTCCTGATTATGGCTTGTAATCTCTTGCAACTAAAATAAATCGTTATCCATTTGCTGCATACCTTAAAGTACCCCGCTAAATTACTCCTTCTTTTTTCAGGCTTACGGCTAAGTTCTCCCCTTTCTCCTGCGAGGATTCCCCTTCTATAAATCTACACTGCCTCCGGTTGTAAGGGGTGAACAACTTAACGATCTGCCTGACCTTCAACTTCCTAAGATCAAGTCCGAGGTCCTCTGCGTTGTAAATTTTCAGAGGTTTCATGCCAACAGCTTTAAGCGCTCGGATAGAGGTATAACGCAGCTCACCGAGCTCGCTACTAGCGGTTATAAGTACCGGCATCGGCGCCTCCACTACTTCACATCGATTGTGACTCAGCTTTTCTACTCGGACTCTACCATTGTCTCTGATTTCTACCTTCCGGACTAAGTTGATGCATGGGATTTGAAGCATTTCTGCCATTAGTAACCCTGTTACTCCAAAATCCCAATCACCAGCTTGCCTACCCGTCAGGATGATGTCGTATGGCTCAACTTTTCTGATTATGCTTGAGAGAACATAAGCCGTTGAATTACTATCCAGATCTTTGAAGAGAGGATCCTCCAAAAGGATTAGGTCATCAGAACCAGCAGCTAATGCCTTTCTAAGAACTGGCTGCGCAAGTTTTTCTCCCATGCTTATCACTGTGACTTTAGCGCCATGACGGTCTTTGATGCGCATAGCCCCTTCTAAAGCACTCTCATCAAATGGATTTATTACAGGTGGAATACCTACGGGGACAACTCTTTTTGCTTCTTGGTTAACCTTAAAAGCATCAGGAGGCCCTTCTGTATCCGGAACCTGCTTTATATAGACAAGTATATGTAATTGCTTCATTACAAATCCTCTAATTTTCTTTTAAAAGCAGGCACCACCTCTTCGTAGCTACCAATGACTCCATAGTCGGCAACCTCGAATATATATGCCTTTGGATTAGTATTTATAGCTATTATCGTCTTCGATCCAGACATCCCGGTTAAATGCTGCAAAGACCCAGATATCCCTACGGCGATGTAAAGCTCAGGAGCTACTTTTTCTCCAGTTAGCCCTACTTGGCGGGAGGAGGGAACCAAACCCGCGTCTACTAAAGGTCTACTTGCCCCCAACTCTACCGTGCTAAAATATCTTCGGAGAGCATTTATCAACTCCTTGAGTTGGTTGACTCCTTCAGTGTTCTTGATTCCCCTGCCGCCAGCAACGATTGCCTCGGCTTTGTCCAAGCTGACACTTTCTTCTTTTATTATTTCGATCAATTCCACCTTGATCGCGGATTCATCTACGATTGGATCGAAATGAATGACCTTGCCCCGGACAGAACCTGGCCCAACGGGCTCTACTGCCTTTGGCCTCAGTGTTGCCATGTATGGCTTCTTCTCCAGTTTGAAGATAGAAACAATTTTAGCTCCGTACACCGGTTTCGTGCACAGTAGGTGTCCTGTTCCGGGTTCAATAGCAAGGTCAATGCAATCAGTAATCACTTGCGCTCCCATTTTATAGGCTAACCTTGGAGCCAGACTTAAATTATCTAAAGTGTGACCCATAAGCACGATATCCGGATTCACATTACGACACAATTGCTCAAAAGCAATGGTGTAAAGATCCGCATGAAAACTTGCAAGCAGAGGGTGATCAAGGGGATAAACTTCATCCGCAAAGTGAGCAATTTCCTTCGAGACATCTGTAATTTGGTTACCGGATATCGCTGCACAAAGAGTTCCATTTAAATCGCCAGCAAGTTTTCTCCCTACCCCTAGCAACTCAAAGGTAATCGAGGCAATTTCTTTACCTTCTCTTTCTCCCAAAACCAACACTCTCCCGTGTTCCCGCGTCATACGGTCCATTCTTTTTGCTCCTCATGCCCATTAGACTAAAAATAACTCACCTGCGTGGAGTAATGATAGGCAACAAAGTTCTTACAGAACAAAAATGGCCTCCGTCTAACAGGATGGTTTGTCCTGTCATATAACTCGAAGCGTTCGATGCAAGAAAAAGAGCAGCACCCACAATTTCCTCAGCTTCAGCTATGCGTCCCAAGGCCGTGTTATTCTCAGTTCTTTCAAGGCGAATCACAGGATTTTTCCACAACGCCTCAGAAAATTGGGTTCTGATGACACCTGGAGCGATTGTATTTACCCTGATGTTATATTGACCCCATTCTTGAGCAAGTACTCGCGTAAGCATAATAACGCCAGCTTTGCTTATCGAGTAAGCCCCGGCTCCTAGTCCTGGATTAATTCCATCCTCCGATGCAATGTTAATGATGCTACCACAACCCTTATCTCGCATTACCCTACCCACTGCCTGACTCAAGAAAAAGTAACCTTTCAGGTTTAACCCCATTGTTCGGTCCCACATTCTATCATCAATGTCGAACACTGAGCCAAAAAAAGGATTAGTTCCAGCATTGTTTACAAGGATGTCAATATGACCGAATTCGTCTATCGCTTTTGCGACCAAATTGTCAATTTGGGTAAGATGACGAAGATTAGCTGATACAACTAAAGTCTTCCGCCCCATTTGATTTATTTCTTGAGCTACTGCCTCTAGATCCGGTAAACTACGACTGGCAAGTACCAAATCGGCACCCGCCTCCGCCATTCCTAAAGAGATGGCTTTGCCAATACCTCGGCTTGCTCCGGTTACTAAAGCGACTTTACCTGATAGACGAAACCTGTCGAGTATTAGCTTTCTTCCGGACATTTTAGATCAAGCGCTCGATTTTTCTATGCACCCAAAAAATATTTTAAGAAACAATTCCTAATCCTCTCAAAATAAAATCCGCTAAGTAATTGATATTCTTTTTAGACTTGCTTTTCAGATTCCACCCGCTTAAAGGTATAAAGAACATGAGGTAAGAAATAGTTGCGGCTGCAAAATTTACGTCTATCTTGACTGGTTTTTGTTTATTCACCTCTTTTAAAATTCGTCGCCAAAACCCCACAAAATTCTTATCAAACCTCTCTAAAGCCACTCTAAGCTGTTTTTTCTCCAGAAACTTCGTTTCTGTGTAGAAAAATTGATTCAACTTCTTATTTTCAACCATATACTCTATTGTACTGCGAAGGGCTTTAAGTAGCTTCTCGAAGGGATCTTCAATCTCTTCGATGCCGATGCTAATCAGATGCTCCATCCAGATCTTCTCCATATTTCTATATACCAGGAACAAAATATCATCCTTGGAGGATATGTAGTGATAGAGCTGTCCCATAGACATTCTAGATGCCCTTGCTATCTCACGAATACTAGTCCGAAAAAATCCCTTATCAATGAATAACTCACAAGCGCCATTCACGATCTGCTGATGCTTGATCTCAATTAGCGCGGAATTTCTGGCAGAAAAAGGAATCAAATTGTCTAGATGTTTCTGTTCTGAGAAATTTTGCACATTTTTCAAATCTTGTAATCCCCCAATTTTGTTTACTTCTCAAGCCCCTACATTTATGAAAATGGGACCCTCGCAACTCACGTTACTCTTTTCGTAAAGGGCATTATGCTCGGCCTTGGCACCGAGCCTAACATTTTTTGCCAACACCCTTTCCTTCACCGAATCCTGAAGGCTTCTTCGATACCGGTGTATTTCTTCCTCAGTTTCGGTTTCTCAATCTTGCCTGTCGGGCTTCGCGGGACTTCGCCGAAGAAGATTTTTCTTGGCCTTTTATATTTCGCCATAGACTCACAGAAATTTAGTACCTCTTCCTCTGTTAAGGTATGGCCCGGCACCACTTCGATAACCACTGCCACGACCTCGCCCAAGCGTTCATCAGGGTAACTGATTGCTGCAACGTCCTTAACTTTCGGATGGGCGTGCAAGAAGTCCTCTATCTCGATAGGGAAGATGTTTTCTCCTCCGGTGATGATGACGTCCTTCTTCCTGTCAACCAGATAAATGAAACTATCCTCGTCCTCACGAGCCATGTCACCCGTGTAAAGCCACCCTTCTTTTATGGCATCCGCGGTCGCTTCGGGGTTCTTATAGTATTCTCTCATCACCCCATCACCCCTAACAATCAATTCCCCTGTCTTCCCTCGTGTGATAGGATTGCCGTCCGGATCCGCTATGCGTGTTTCCCAGTTAAACCCAGGCAACCCAATCGCACCCACCTTGTGTTCATTCCCTATACCAAGATGCACACATCCCGGTCCCGTAGCCTCGCTCAACCCGTAATTAGTATCATAAGCCATATTCGGGAAGTACTCTTTCCAACGTTTTACTATGGAGGGGGGAACAGGCTGAGCACCTATATGCATAAGCCGCCATTGGCTGAGGGAATACTTGTCCTGCTTCAATTCTCCACTATCAAACTTTAACAAAATGTCCTGGACCCAGGGAACGAGGAGAGCCACGATTGTTCCCTTTTCCTCGCTCACGGTTTCTAAAAGCCATTCGGGAGAGAGACTCTTCAAGATTACCGCAGACCCTCCCACGATCAGGCTCCCGAACCAGTGCATTTTACACCCAGCGTGGTAAAGAGGCGCTGTGATGATGAAATTATCTTGTTTCGTCTGACGGTGGTGGACATTTTCGGTTATACAAGCGGCCACCATATTCCTGTGGCTCAGGAGGACTGCTTTAGGTGTTCCGGTGGTACCGGAGGTGAAGTACAAACCGCATGGGTCCTCGTACTCGATCTCGACCTCAGGCAAATTGGGCGACGAGAGTCCAAGGACTTTGTCGAACGCCTGTGCATACGCCGGTACATTCTTCCCCACACAAAAGTAATGCTCTACAGTGGGCATTGACATTTCGTCCCTTACAGAATCTACTTTCTCTGTGAACTCACTACCGAAGATCATTGCTCGAGGCTCAGCCACGTCTATGCAATATTTTATCTCTCTGCTGGCAAAGCGGAAGTTAAGCGGTACCACCCACGCACCAGTACGTAATATTCCAAAATAGGCTATGAACCAATCTATGGAGTTCATCATAAGATGGATAACCTTATCTCCTTTCGTTATCCCCATGTTCATTAACACATTGGCAAAACGGTTTGCTGACTCATCGAATTGTTTCCAGGTGATCTGCTTTCTCTTATTTTCTGCAGGATCCCGTTCAATGAGTGCGATGTCATCCGGATACCTACGGGCATTTCGTGCCAGTATCTCCCCAATATGAATGCGCGATCCCATTTCCTTACTTCGTGTTATATGACATTCTTAAGCGTGTCTTTAGGAATAAATCAAGCGCTCGCTCTAAATTTGTAGCCTATTAAAGCACTAAGAAAAAAAATGTCAAGCTTTTTTTGATTATTCAAAGATCAAATAGTCAAATTTGGTCAAATGGAAAGGGCCTCCAATGATTAAAAATAAGTGTTATTGGAGGCCCTGTTTTTCCCCAACTGGATGGAACCAAAAAATATCAGTAGATCCAAAATCACTTCATTTCCCCAAACCCTCAGCACAAGCTAAAAATCGTCCTCCAAGGGTACTTGAGCAGCGAAACCTTTTAGTTCTTCCTGTCCAGAAATTAAACGAGACAACTGTACAAAATGTTCGGCATTTAGGAAGATTTCGTGGAGCTCCGCCATCTGATCTAAGGTCCAGCCTATCTTTAGAAAATAAGAGAGATATTGGAAGCCAGTCTTGGCTCCATCACCAACGGAATGGAATCCCACAAATTTCCTTGATTTCGGATCTACAATGGCCTTAACCAGACCATTTTTACTTTGACCGTAAAAAAGCAAATTTAGTGTATGCATCCTTCCGGAAACAGGAAGACTCAAATTTTCAAATCCTGGATAGTATTTTTCGGATTCAGGATTTTTAGGCCTTGGTCCCCAAGGGACCTGAATGAGGACTACATCCCTGTATTTTTTTCTGGCTTCTGTTTCTGTAAGGCCAACCATTGTTGCTTCCATAGGAGGAATATAGATGTGATCGGGTATGGGTAAACTATCATCCCACTGTGCCTCCTTGCCCATAATATTTTTTGCAGCAATCATTCCTCTCTTTCTGGCTACCGCCATGAAGTAGGGAGGGCCTAATACGTCTCCTACAGCATAAATTCCAGGTACATTAGTCCGACATCCTTTATCAACAATGATCTCATTGTTTTGGCCAATCTTGACTCCCAAAGGTTTTACTAATTCAGAATTTGGAGTGAGGCCAATTGCAACCAAAACAGTATCACATGGGAAGTTCATGATCTTTCCACCTATCTCCACTATGACATTCTCAACTTTTTCTTTACCCTTAATTTCCTTAATATCAACACCTTCGTAGATTTTGATTCCCCGACTTTTGAAATCACGAAAAATATAATTTCTGACATCTCGATCCCAGTTAGGAAGGCAAGTAAATTTTTCCATTACAGTGACATCTATATTAAATGGGGCGAACATAGCAGCCTTTCCAATCCCAATCTTTCCACCACCAATGATAATCATTTTCTTGGGATCTTTTCTGATTTCTGGATGATCTTTATAAGTTAAAACCCCTGGCAAGTCGATGCCCGGAATATCAGGCATTGTTGGTCTTGAGCCAGTTCCTATTACAAGGTTCTTCCCTTTATAAATCCTTCCATTAACCTCAACAGTATTTTTATCAATAATTTTTCCTTCTCCCCAGACTACTTCAATATTTAATTGTTTCTCTGTTTGATGTTTCATTGTATCCGCAAATGCCGGTTGGCCCACTTTTCTATAAGTCTCAACAGCCTTGGTCATGCTGATCGTGCTTAGGTCAAATTTTGGAAACCAGGACTTTCCTGAATATAACCGGAGCAGTTCTGCCATGGATGCCTGATCAGCAACAAAATTCTCGAAGGCACATCGGCACACATGACACTCACCCCCTAAAGAGTGTTTTTCAACAATCAAGGGTTTTCCTCCAAGTGCCTTGTGAAATGCAGCTCCAAACCTCCCTGAAGCACCCCCGCCAAACCAAATCGCATCATAATTCATTTCCCTGTCCATTATTACTGCTCCTTTCTCGACTTCCAAAATATTTTATTAACAATTAGTTTCTAATGCTTAACACTACAACGCCGGTTACATGATTCATGACGGATGATCCTTCAGCCATTTTCGCTTGTGGGACAATTTGGATTTCTTCTTATTCTTTTGCTGTTTCATGAACCAGGCGATAACATT
>Ga0315288_10010437_pt1 | contig 11698 bp, 11 predicted proteins | sample YL17G11_20_MG_FD_203454 | JGI IMG/M metagenome (GOLD analysis project Ga0315288, IMG submission 203454) | Sediment microbial communities from Yellowstone Lake, YNP, Wyoming, USA - YL17G11_20 | ecosystem: Environmental > Aquatic > Freshwater > Lake > Sediment | place: USA: Wyoming | collected... | reverse complement strand
ATGCTGCGCCGCATCCGCCACCCCGCCGCACGCTCCCCACGCGGCCCGGTCCCCACTGCCCGCCTCCGGTCGCCCTTGCATCCGTTGTCATGGTGTGGTGCAATTGACGGGCCGAACAGGATTGGGATACGGGGCTGATTGACAAGACCCCAGGGGGCATTTATAATGGATGCCTGACCCGCCGACGCCGGCAGTCACCGGCCGAGGGTCTCCGGGCAGCATGAAGGCAGGCCGACAGATGAGCCATTCGGATGACCGTTCCGGCGCCGAAACGCCTTGGCTCAGCGACCAGGCGCCGTGCGTGTATTGCGGCCAGGTGATTGCGCGCGGGAGCGAGCGCTGCCCCCACTGCCGGACCTCCTTTTCCCTGGCGGTGCGCCGGGCGTCGCGCGAAATCTTCGGCCCGTGGTTCTACCTGGACTCGCGCAATCCGAGCGGGCGGGGCGTGACGTTCGAGATGCTCATCAAGATGGTCGAGAAGGGCCGGCTCCAGGCGGACTCGATCGTGCGAGGTCCGACGACGCATCAGGACTGGCTGTACGCGGCCGAGACGCCGCGGCTCGCCAAGTACCTCGGCCTGTGCCCGCACTGCTTCGCCTCCGCCAAACCCGAGGACACGTACTGCACGAGTTGCCAGTTGAACATGAACGAGCGTCCGGCCGACAGCCGGCCGGGCGTGCCGGCGGACCTCGCCAAGCCGCCGTACCATCCGTCGGCCTACGAGATCGAGAAGGAGTTGGCGCGCTCCGTGCCGAGCGCCGCGGAAGAAGCGTCCGGCGGCCCGTCGGAGGCGGCGCCGGTGTCGGAGGCCGTGGCCGCCTTCGCCGAAAGGCCCACCCCCACGCCCGAGCGGACTTGGCCCGTCCTGGCCCGGCCGGTCGACCGCAAGCCCAAGATGTGGGTCGTGTTCGCGCTGACGTGGGCCACTCTTATTCCCCTGATCCTCCTCTGGGTTTTCGCGGTGCCCGCCGGCTGGAAGGAGCGCCTGTTCAACCGGGCGCCGTCATCGGGCACTCCGACAGGCTCGGGCGGCAACGCCGTGGGACCGAACGGGCAGCCCGCGCCGGCCGACCCCTGGGTGAACGAGCAACTGAAGGAAGCGGACCGGGCAACGGCGGCGGGCGACCTCGGCCGCGCCATCGCCATCTACGAGGATCTGGTCCGGAAGACCGGCGACCGGACCTGGAACGCGCGAATCCAGGACCTGCGCGTGAAACAGGAGCAGGAAGATCAGCGCCGGCGTCTTACGGAATTGCGGAACCGGCTCAAACTAGCCGAACAGTTGGCCGCCGACCATCGCCATGCCGACGCCCTGGCCATCCTCCGAAACCTCGCGAAGGAGGATCGCGAACTACTGGCGACCATCAACGTCAGCGTCCTCAGGATGCAGGCGGTCATCGAGGAAGACGCCGCCAAGTGGCGGGCGGCGGGCGAAAAGAGGCAGAAACTCGCGGACCGGCTCGAGCGGGCCAAACTGCTGGCCGACGAGGGCCAACTCTCCGAAGCGCTGGCGGCCTACGACCAGATCGCCGCCGATTTCCCGGCCGAACTCGTCCAGGAAAAAATCAACATCCACCAGGTGTGCGACACCCTCCGGGCGCGGATCTCGGCCGCCCCCAGACCGCCGACGCCCCCGACCCCGCCGACACCGCCGCCCACCTCTATGACGCCCGCAGAGATCGCCGCCGCCGTCGCCAAACTGGTCGAGGAAGCCAACTCGCTGGAGAAAAGGGAGAAGTTCGGCGAGGTCCTCACCAAACTCGAAGCCGTCAAAAACTACGACCGGACGTTCTGGCCCGAAGGGCTTGAAAATCGGATCGAATCCATCAAGGCTAAGAAGGAAGCGCTCGAGTTCTTCGGAATGGGGGCCGGCAAGCGGCCCTGACGCCCGCCGGCCGATTGTCGTGTTAGCCGCCCACCTTGGTGGGCGCTCGTCGTTGTCGGAGACCCGCCGCGCAAATGCTCAAGTGGCGTCGTAGGACTAATGGCCCGACTCGACGGTCGGTTTCGCGGCATCCTCAGCGGCTTCCTTGGCCGTGACGTCGGCCGAGACCCCCGGCCTCTGCACGCGAATCACCAGGAGGTCCTGGTTCGCCGGCAGCCGGACCACGTAAGAGAACCTGCCGTTGGTCTCTCGCCCCTCGCGCTCCGCAAGGGCCCTGGAAGCGGGGGCGGCAGGCGCTTGCGTCACGGCCTTGGCTCGCGAGGCGGTTTGTTCCTCCTGGGCTTTTTGCTCGCCGCCCGCCGGCGCCGGTGCCGGGCCTGCGGGCTCCTTTGCCGGCGCGGGGCGCTCGAGTGTCGGGATCGCCTGCGTAGCGGCAGGGGTCTCAGCCTTGCCCCCATGCACGGCAGTTGGTTCTGGCGCCGCCGGGGCGGGTTCCGCCGCCTGCGACGGCTGGACGGCCACTTGGCCTGTCGTAGGCCCATACGCCTTGCCGACCGTGACCTGCGCGGTGCCCAACTTGGAAATCACTTCGGGACGTGCAGCCTCAGCCGGCACGGGAGGCGCGGCAGTTCGCCCAGTCGAGTCGCCTGCGGTCGAGCCACGGCAGCCGACAGGCCCCGGCGTGCCCGCGTCGCCGCGAGGCGTGCCTGCCGAGCCAGGGGCTCGCCCTGCCAGGGTGGCGACCGGCGCCGCGGCCTTGCCGGCGTAGCGGACCTCGCGCCCCGCGGTCCCACCGCCGCCTTGCACGACCTGCGACTGGCTGAGGTTATACTGGCGCACCTCGTCCTGAAGTGTGCGGATGGCCTGGAACTGCCGGCCGGACTCGTTACCGACCCTGAGGCGCTCGTCGGCAGCCAACTGGCTGCTGAAGCGCGTGATGTAGTCCCGGTCGGCGACGACGACCCACACGTACTCGCCGTCGCTGTGCGCGAGGAAGTAGTAACCGTTGGGCGCCGCCGCGCCGCCCTTGTCCTTGGCCTCGAAGCGTCTCTCGACGCGCGCGCCGGCGTACACGTCGCCCTTGGCCGGCGGAGGCGCGACCGGCTGCCAATCGTTCGCGAGGAACAGCCGCGTCAGGTCCCCGTTGGCCTCGGCCGGGGCATCGGTCTCGATCACGAGGGTGTTGTTGTAGCCGGTCCGTCTGAGGTTGTCCACCGTGGCGACTTGCTTGAGTTCGTCAATGGGGACCTCGCCGTTGGCCGCCTGGTTCATCACCCTCTGGACTTCGAGGACGGCCGCCAGTTCATCGCCGCTCGGTTTCTCGGCGGCGCGAAGCCGCGTTTCCCGGTCCGCATCTTCGGCAAGCGACTCGGGCCCCGGGGCCTTGGCGACGTGCTCCAAATCGGACGGGCCGGCCCGAGCCCTTTCGGGAACCTTGGCCAGGTCTGCCTGCTCTCCTCTCCAACCGCCCTCCTTGCTCTGGACGGCGCGTTTGTCGCGGCGGTCGTCGGCCTTGTAATCGCCTACGGCTTCTTTTTTCGCAAGGGCCGTGGCCGAACCGACTCCGCCGCCGGCGCCGCCTTTGGCGACCTCGACGCCCTCCTCCGAAAAACGCAGGGCCGGAACCGTTTCCGGTCCGCTCGCCACGTCGAGTCGCCCGCGGCGACCGGCGGGCCCGAGCAGCGCCAGGACGCCGATGCCGACGACCAGGAGGACGCTCGCGGCCACCGCCAACGCCCTCGGCCAGAGACGGACACGCCGCAGCGCGAGGGTCCGTTCCTGCGGCTCCGTATCGTGGGCCGTCTCGGCGGCGGGGAGGATGGTGCAGCGTTCGATCTCGCGCTGGACGTCGTCGGCCAGGTCGGCCGGCGCCCGGTGAACCGGCAGGGCGCCCAGCAGGCCCGCGGTCGCCCGAAGGTCGGCCAGGAGGGCGCGGCAGTCGGCACAGGATTCCAGGTGCGCGCGGACCGCCACGGACAGTTCGGACGCCAGTTCCCTGTCCAGGTACGCCGACAGATGGTCACGCGCTTGCTCGCACAACATGGCCGGTCGCTCCGACCCCCAAACCGTTTTCCCAATCACGCTTTCAGCAGCGGCTGCAACTTGTCCCGCAGCAAGAGCCGCGCCCGATGCAGCCGGGATTTGACCGTTCCCGTCGGCACGCCCAGGATGTCGGCAATCTCCCGATAATCGCAGTGCTGAATGTCCCGCAGCACCACGACGGTCCGGTGCTCGTCGTCCAGTTGCGAGAGGGCCTGCTGGACGGCGGTCGAGGTTTCGGCGGCGAGCATCTCGCGCGCCGGGTCCCCATCCGCGGGGTCCGCCCACCCGCTCGACGGTTCCCCGTCGCCGGGATCGGCGGCCGGCCCCGCCATCCGAACCCACTTCCTTTTTCGGCGATGGCTGAGGCTCGCGTTCACCGCAATGCGAAAGAGCCACGTGTACAGGCTGCTCGTGCCCTTGAAACTCGCCAGGTTCTCATACGCCTTGACGAACACTTCCTGCACCAGGTCCCGGGCGTCCTCGGCCGACCCCACCATCCGGTAGACGGTGTTGTAGAGCCGGTCCTGGTAGCGTTCGACGATCGGGCCGAACGCGGCTCCATCGCCTCCGACGACCTGGCTGACCAGTTCCGAGTCTGCCGGGCCGCCGCTGGTTCCGAATCGCAATGTCACCGCTGACTATCCAATCCCTTAGACGCCCATTCTCTTCCGGGGTTCCCAAAACCCGGCCTGTTCCGCTCGGCGCCGGCAAATCGGCCACGCGCCGCCGGCGGGCGCTTCCATACTATAAACCACGGTTGCACGAGCCACAAGACCCGGTGCCGCGCCCGACGCGCACCTTCCCCCCTGCTAGTAGGAACGTCCGCCATGGAGATTCATTTCCGGGGAATTCGGCGGAAGGCTCTTAAAGGCCTATGGCGCGGTTGCCGCCCGATCCGGCCACGAGGCCGGGCGCGGCGAGCGACTGGCCCGACGTTTGAAGGCGCTCGATGCGGCTCAGGGGTCACGAACCCCTTCGCCTGGCCAGCACGTCCTTCTCATACGCCTCGACCTTCGGCATCCATCCGCCGGCCGGCGGCACCCCCGCGCGCAGGCACAGCATGTCCCAGACGGCGCCGAACGGCAAGGTCTTGGCCTCTTCCAGGAGCGCGAGTTTCTGGGCGCCCTTGCCTTCGGCCTCGAGCGCCCCCAGCCGATCGCCCGGCTCCAGCAGCGCATACAGGACGGCCTTGCGGACGGCCCGCGCGCCGATGACGTAGGCGGCGACGCGGTTGATGCTCGCATCGAAATAGTCCAGTGCGACCTTCACGCGGCCGAGCGCCTCCCCGCGCACCAGTTCCTGGAACACCGCCCGCACGTCGTCGTCGAAGAGGACGACGTGGTCGCTGTCCCAGCGGATCGCCCGGCTGGCGTGCAGCAGCAGCCAATCGGCGAACACCAGGATGGCCGACAGTTTGTCGTGGACCGCCTCGGTCGGATGGAAGTGGCCCATGTCGAGACACACCGCCAGGCCGCGCGCGAGCGCGTACGCCAGATAGAACTCGTGCGAGCCGACGACGTACGCCTCGCTCCCCAGCCCGAAGAGTTTCGACTCGACCGAGTCGAGGCAGAGACGCCGGTCGATCCCGAGATCGTCGGCGTAGATGGCGTCGAGCGACTCCAGGAGCCTCCTCCGCGGCGACCAGCGGTCGGCCGGCAAGTCCTTCGAGCCGTCCGGAATCCAGAGGTTGACGACGGCCGGTGAGCCGAGAGCCCGCGCCATCGCCTCGCCGATCCGCCGGCACGCGATGCCGTGCGCAATCCAGAACGCGCGGATGCCCGGGTCCGGGTGCGAGAGCGTCCGTCCGTCCGCCGCCTTCGGGTGCGCGAAGAACGTCGGGTTGAAATCCAGGCCGATGCCCCGCTTCCTGGCCCAGGCGATCCACCCGGCGAAATGTTTCGGCTCGAGCGCATCGCGGTCCACTTTCCGGCCGCCCGTCTCGGCATAGATGGCGTGCAGGTTCACCCGGTGCAGGCCAGGCACGAGGGCGAGCACCTGGTCGAGGTCCCCGCGGAGTTCGTCGGCGTTGCGAGCGCGGCCGGGGTAATTGCCCGTCGCGAGGAGGCCGCCGCTATCCGCCGGGCCTTGGCCGACCTCGAATCCCCTGACGTCGTCGCCCTGCCACGAGTGGACCGAGATCGGCACGCGCGCGGCACGTTCGATCGCCGCCTCGGTGTCGACGCCGAGGGCGGCATAGGCGCCGCGGGCGATCTCGTAGGCCTCTCTGACTCGCCGGTCGGATGCTAAAGGGCACACGACGCATTCCTCCCTCTGGATCAGGCTTCCGTGCCGGAGCCTCCCGCCTGCTGGATCGGTGTCACGTCAACCGAGAGTTCATACGCATACACACTGACGTTTGGCAAGGCTTGGGCCGCAGCCTTGAGGTTGTCAGAAGGATTGCGCGCAATCAGGATACCGCGTACTTCCTTCCCCTCCGCCAAGTTCTCACGGACCCAGGTCAAGTACCTGGCGATCTGGCCAACTGCCTTGTCATCGCCTCTGGATACCTTCAGTTCCACGACAACGTAAGCCCCACACCGATCGAGGCACAGAAGGTCGATGCTGCCACTTCCTGCTGGATACTCAACGCCGGTTATTCCTTCCTCCGCAAATAGCCGCAGGCCCTTTTCAATGAGGCCGAGGTTTCGAGCCAAAAAATCGCGAAGGTCGGACTCGTACGCGAACTCGGTCGCTTCACACGCATCGGGGGCCTGATCAGGCACCGGCTCTGACTTTTCGTAGATCGGTTTCGGGTCACTCGCGACATCGTAGAGCCGGTACCGTCCCTTTCCCACTCGGAAAAGAAGGTCGCTACGACCGTCCGCTCCATAGTAAACGCGAACAGGGTCGTTGGTAGTAAGTTTTCGTATGTGGCAGTCGACGGTTGAAGCCTTTAACTTGGGCCAGTTCTGCTGCATGTAGGCCCGTATCTCATCGGCCGTTATCGTGCGGCCTTCCTGGAGTTCCTGTTGAAGCCACGCGGCCAGGATTTCGTGGCACGACTTGCTGTAGTAGGGGCGTGGCACTTTCTCTCTCCTCTTCGCGTCATCCGTGCGGCAGGATGACGACCTTCAGGTTCTCGCCGCCCACTTTTGCCATCAAAGCATTTTCCGAAGATCGTCTCGGGTGATCTCGCAGTCCTTGAGGATTCGAGCAAGCAGGCCGCGCCCGATGGTCTCTCCACGATGAACGGGAACGACGGTGCACCGGCCGTCCGGATGCCGCAGGAAGTGGTGGCTTCCCCTTCGGCGTATGACTTCGAACCCGAACTTCTGAAGGGCTTTGATCAGGCCAAGTCCCGTGAGCGCCGGAAGCCCGCTCATTCGGCCACCGCCACACGCTGCACGCCCACGAATTCAGTGGCCACGGGCTCTTCGACCTCCAGGCAGAGCCGGATGGCTTCTTTGATCCGTTTCATGAGGACATCGAGCGACTTGGCTTGCGTGTGGCAGCCTCGAAGGGCGGGAACCGAGGCCACAAAGTATCCGTCCGCATCCTTTTCGATCACAACGTTGAATTCGCGCACCATGAGAGACTCTCCTTGTCTACGTCCGCTTCAACATTATACCCTCTTGCCGAAGCGATTCACCTCAATTAACCGTGCGGCAAGATGACGACCTTAAGGTTCCGGCCGCCCTTCGACCCGCTCAGGGCGGTCCCGAGCGTGGTCGAGGGACCGCCAGGCGTCGCCATGAGGCGAAAACCCTCCTGCGTCTCCTGGAGCGGCAGGCGGTGGGTGATCATGTCCGCAACGGGCACGCGCCGCGCGGCAATCAACTCAAGGGCCGTCGTCGCGTCGGACGGCGAGTTGCCGTAGGAAGGTTTCAGGGTGACATCGTTCCGCCAGAAATCGTTCAAGGGCACGCGAAGTTCGACGCCGGGGTCCGTGGTGGCGAAGCAAAGGACCGTTCCGCCGCGGTCCACCGCCGCGAGGGCCTGCTCGAAGGCCGAGAGCGCCCCGCAGCAAACGACCACGAGGTCGAGTCCCCGGCCGCCGTTCGCCTTCCGAAGGAGTCGCGGGACATCCTTGCGCGCATCGAACACCTCGTCCGCCCCGAACCGGCGTGCGAGGCCCAGGTGAAAGTCATCGATGTCCGTGGCGAGAATGCGTCCCGCGCCGACCGCCTTGGCGAGCGCGATGTGAAGGACGCCCGAGACGCCCGCCCCGAGGACGGCCACATTCTGGCCCGGCGCTAGGCCCACCGACCGCTGGCCGCGCACCACGCAACCGAGCGGTTCGGCGAACGAGCCTTCCTCGAACGAGACGCCCGCGGGCAAGGGGTACACGCCGCGGTCCGTCTGGAGCGCGGGGACGCGGACATACTCGGCAAATCCGCCCGGATCGAAGGCGGTCGTGTGGAGCGTCTCGCAGGCGGTATGGTGGCCGGCGAGGCAGTAGTGGCACGTGTTGCAGGGGACGTGGTGGTTGACGGCAACGCGGTCGCCGACTTTGTATTTCGCGACGCCTTCGCCGACGCGGACGATTTCGCCAGCGATCTCGTGCCCGAGGACGATCGGGGCCTTCTTGATGCGGTACCACTCCAGGACATCCGAGCCGCAGATGCCGGAGGCGAGAATCTTGACGAGGATTTCGCCCGGCCCGATGCGCGGGACCGGCCGCTCCTCGATGCGGACGTCGCGGTTGTTATAGTAAACCGCAACGCGCTGGGTTTTGGGGATGTCGGTCATATCGTTCTCGACTTTATTCTTGAAACCGGGCGTATAACTCCCTTGCGCCCAAAGGTCGCCTTTACTCGCTTCGACACCAAGAAGTAGGGGACCCACACGGCTGCAACAGCGAGAGCCCTTGCGGTCTCCCCCCTACCAGATCCATCTACGGCGGCTAGCAAGAGGACAAGGGCTAGGTTTGTGAGCAGCAACGCGATCACCAGTTTAGGCGCATAGGGCTTCTTCATGTAGAACACGACAGCAACATACACCTGGAACGCGATGAAGCCAAAGCCCATGGCCAAGGACACGAATGAAGCGGTCAGGCCATCGAGATTGTGGTAGATCGCCATAACCAGCAGATCGCGTGCGTTCAACACCAGATCGCGTGCGTTCCACAAAGGACTCAGGACAAGCCCTATCGCCGGCAAGAGAAGCCATCCGGCAAAGCCAGGAATCCCAATAAGGGAAGTCTTTCCGCAAGACGGACAAGTTGCCTTTTGCCCCACGGCGGGACGAAGATCCGCAATGTTGTCGGGCGTGACAGTTATGATCCCTTGGCAGGCGGGACACTCCAGGCTGATGCCGGGCTCAGAACCCACCGTCCCCCGATCGGAAGCACTCGCCTCGCGTCCGTCGGCGTCGGTTGTCATGTGTGCCCCCTTTGCTAACACCCTTGCCGTCGTCCTTCGCTAATTCTTCCCGCCCGCCAGAGGGGGGCGAAGAGGCTGTTTGCTGTCCCCTCTCCCTTGACGGGAGAGGGACGGGGTGAGGGTGAAATGCCTTTCTCCCCCCTCACCCTCCCCTCTCCCACGAGGGGAGAGGGAATGACAAAGACTTACGGCTCAGCGCGGCGGGTACGGAGACCCGCCGCGCAAATCTGTGACGCCCGGCGGTACGCACTGGCGGACAAGCCGCCAGTGCCACCCGGCCAGTCGTGCCGGGCTACGGCTTCTTCTTGCCTTTGGCCAAGTCCTGGTACAACTGGTACGCCTTGTCGGGCTTCGCCCCATCGTGGACGACGGCGCGGATGGCCTGGATCATGGCGACGGGATGGCCGGCCTGGAAGACGTTGCGTCCCATGTCCACGCCGGCGGCCCCCTGGTCGATGGCCTGGTAGGCCATCTGGAGGGTCTCGGCCTCGGGCAGTTTCTTGCCGCCGGCGATGACGATCGGAACGGGGCAGGCGGCGACGACCTTCTCGAACCCCTCGTCGCAGAAATAGGTCTTGACGACGTGGGCGCCGTTCTCGGCGCACACGCGCGAGGCCAGCCCCAAGTACCGCGCATCGCGCACGAGTTCCTTGCCGACGGCCGTCACGCCGAGCGTCGGGATGCCGCAGCGGTTGCCCATGTCCACCAGGTGCGTCAGGTTGCGGATCGTGAGGGCCTCGAACTTCGACCCCACGGCGACCATGACAGCCATGAGCGAGGCGTTGAGGCGCACCGCCTCCTCGATGTCCATGATGCACTCGTCGTTGAGTTCCGTAAGAACCGTGGAGCCGGCCGAGACGCGGAGCGAGATGGGCTTGCCGGCCGTCGCGGGGACGATCTGCCTGAGGGCCCCGCGCGTGCACATGAGGCAGTCGGCATAGGGGATGAGGGGGCGGATCGAGAGGTCCATCCGCTCCAGGCCCGACGTCGGCCCGAGGATGTAGCCATGGTCGAACGCCAGCATGACGGTCCGGCCGGACTTGGGGCTGAAGATGCGAGCGAGGCGGTCTTTCATCCCCCAATCGAGGTTGTTCGACCCCTTCAGGAAGAAGAGGTCCTGCTTCTGGGGGATTCCGATGCCGAAATCCCTCGCCTGGGCCGCACTGTCCGCTTCAGCCATTGCGTTCCTCCTCGTCCTGCGGCGTTTCCTGTTCCGGCCGGACGATCTCATATCCATGGTCGACCAGCCAGTGGTGAAACTCGTAGGTGGTGTGGATGCAGTCGGTCTTGCAGGTGCGGCGGACTTCCTCGTACTCGTCCGTGCCCGCCCGGTGCTTCTCCAACCGGCGCTGAATCGGGCAGCCGACGTCCTTGCAGAACTCGCGCCGCTGGTACTCGACGTAACCGGAAATGGCCACGGCTCCCCTTTCGCATTTTCCCACCGACCGGACCGGCCATGGTAAGACGGGCCGACCCGGGGGTCCAGCGAAAATATCGCGAGAGGCGATTCGCTCCGAACGATGTCCCGGCCTTTCGTCCCGGCTGCGCCGGGACTCAAGGCCGGGCGTTGAACAGACTCGAGCGCCCCACCGCGTGGCCGGGCGCCCAACGGCCTAAGCCGCGCGGTCGATGAGGCGGCTGATATGGTCGGGCGTCAATTCCCTCAGCGACGCGACAACGAGGTCGGCCCCGGCGGCCTGAAGGGCCTTGCGGGGCGCGGTGCCCACGAGCGCGATGGCCGCCATCCCCGCCCGCACGGCCGCCTCGATGCCGGCGGTCGAATCCTCGACGACGGCAGAGGAGCGCGGCTCCAGCCCAAGTTTCGCCGACGCCTTCAGGAACACTTCCGGGTCCGGTTTCCCGGCCCGGACGTCAGTGCCGGCGACGATGGCGTCGAAGCGGCCCGCGCGGCCCAGGCCTTCGAGGGCGATCCGGACGTTCTCCGGCGGGCCGGAGGACCCGACCGCCAGCAGAAACCCCGCCGCCTTCAGGGCATCCACGAGTTCCGTCGCACCGTCCATCGGCCGAAAATCGGCCCGAAGCACCTCGCGATACTGAACCTCTTTCCACTGGGCGAGTTCCTCCGCCTGGGCCTCGGTCAGGACGTCGCCCCAGAGGAGGCGAAGGATCTCGCGGTTCCGCCGACCGAAGAGCGAGGCAAACGTATCTTCGCCGATGGGTCGGCCGGCGCGCCGCCCCACGCGCTTCCACGCCTCGTAGTGCGCCCGGTAACTATCCACCAGGACGCCGTCCACATCGAAGATGACCGCCCGCTTGTGCATCGCGCCTCCCTGAAAAAGGCCTGAGAGCATACCACCTCGGCCGGGAGCGCTCAAGGCTTCGCCGCTCCGGTGTCGCCGCAAAGTGATAATGTCCGGTTTCCGCAAAGTAGAATTGTCCTCTTTCCGGCCGGGTGGTCGGGAGGAGGACGAGGATGGAACTGCGGATG
>Ga0315288_10010435_pt1 | contig 11700 bp, 4 predicted proteins | sample YL17G11_20_MG_FD_203454 | JGI IMG/M metagenome (GOLD analysis project Ga0315288, IMG submission 203454) | Sediment microbial communities from Yellowstone Lake, YNP, Wyoming, USA - YL17G11_20 | ecosystem: Environmental > Aquatic > Freshwater > Lake > Sediment | place: USA: Wyoming | collected... | reverse complement strand
TGGGGGGCCCCTGGGGGGAGAGTGGCGAGACATCGCACAGGTCGGGGGAACCTTTGTGGTGGCGAGCGTGGTGAGTTCTCGTTGGCCGGCGAGCTTCAGCCTGATGAGTTCGGAGGATCTGCAGAAGTGGACGCCACGGGTGTCCTGGGGGGGGGGTGGGACACCCCGCCTGGTTGCCAGCGAGGAACGGTATGTGGCGGCCAGTAACGGGACGATCTACGAGTCTGACGACGGGACGAACTGGACGGTGCAGATGTTGGGGGTGTTGGGGGAACCGACATGGATCAACGATCTGGCGTATGGGGAGGGGGTGTTTGTGGCCGCAGGACGCCGCTACCAGGACCCGGTGGGGTATTCGGGCGTCGTGCTGGTGTCGACGAACGGCGTGGCTTGGCAGTCGCAGGTGCTCGTGCCTCAGGGTAGCCTGAACCGTCTGGACTATGACGGGGAGCAGTTCACGGCGCGTGGAGAGGGGAGCCAGGGTCGGAGCGTGCGGTGGGTATCGGGGGACGGGTGGGGATGGGAGGAAGAACCGTGGCGGGAGGAGCTGTGGTTGGACAGGCAAGTGACGATGCCGGGGTTGGCCGCGGCGGTGGGGGAGGAGGGACGGGTTTACCTGTCACGGAACGGGGAGGAGTGGCTGGGGTATACGATGCCGGAGACGGGGTCGCTGGGCGGGGTGGTTTATCACAAAGGTCGCTTGGTTGCCACGGGAGGTCGCAGTGGTTTGTGGTATTCGAGTCCGGTGGTGGGGTTGGAAATGATGAGGTGGACAGCCGATGGTCATTTGCAGTTGCGGCTGACGGGACCGCCAGCGGCGACGTATCGGATCGAACGGTCGGCTGACTTGGTGCAGTGGGAATCCGTGGCGACGGTGCCCATGCCGGACACGGGTCAGATGTTCATTGACCCCGCCGCGACCACCGAACCGTTTCTGTTCTACCGGGCGGTGTCGGTGCCGTGAAGGTGACCGGCTCCCGTCTCTTGGATGTGACATTGAATCGGAAAGGCGACCGCCTGCTCATCAACTTGGTCAACGTGGCGGGCCACCACCCGGTTGACTCGGTGGACGTCTTTGACGACCTCCCGTCGATCGGACCGCTGCAAGTGAGCGTGAAGTGCCCCGCCAAACCGAAGTCCGTGCGCCTGCAACTGGCCGAGATCAAGTTCCTTTGTCACTCGGCGTCCATCATTCGTCACTGCCTTCAGGGCTCGCGCAGGCAATAGAACTTCGTTCCCAATGGCGATGGCACGCGGTACGAGCCGGGTGTCTCGTTGGGCGATACGTCCCGCCATGGGCCGGTGACATGGTCGGCTTCCTGCAGGACGGCCAAGGGCGCATCCCACTCGAGGACGAGGCCGCCGGCGGTGGGCGTAATCTCCAGCCATGGCGTGGCGCCGGGCAAAATGTAGAGCGCGTCCAGGCCGAAGTCGGACGCGTCCTCGACCGGCGCAAAGGCCGACACCAAGTCCAAGTTCCCGTAAACAACGTAGCCCTGGTCGCTGAGCAGGTCGCCGCGTTGGATGGGCCCGAGCGTGCCGTCCTGAAAGCCTTCTTCCAGCGAGAACCAGACTTCACCACTGGGCCAGACATAGAGGGCGTCGAGGCCGTAGTCATAGTTGCTCTGGGGCGGATGGAAGCGCGCCAGAAGTTGGGCGTTGCTCTTCACGATGAGGCCACGATTGGAGAGCAAATCGCCGCGGCCCAGCCTCCCGCCGGTGCCAGAGAAGATGGGTGTCTCGATCGAGAAGTGAATCTCGCCGTCGTCCCGTACGTGCACCGCGTCCAGTCCCACGTCGGGCACTGGCGGCAAAATGACAAAGGCGCGGGTCAAATCCTGGTTGCGGCTTACGATGCGCCCGTTCACGGAGAGCAGGTCGCCGTGCTGAAGCTGACCGAGGGTTTCGCTGAAGAGGTCCTGCTCCAGCGAAAACACGATTTCGCCGTTGGTCAGGACGTCCACGGCGTCCAGGCCGAGGTCAGGCGGGTCGGGCGAGGGTTGGAGGCCGAGGTTGCGCGTCAGCTCGCCGTTCCGCTTCACGATGCGGCCCGCCGAGGAGATGAGGTCGCCGGGACTGACGTGGTTGGTGGGTGGCAGCCACTCCGAGGGCGTCATGCCGCTTGCGGTCGAGAACCAGATTTGGCGCAGCGGCGCCGCGTTGAGCTGCAACTCGAACGTCTGGAGTTCCGTGCCGTTCGTCTGGTCCAACGTGAGGTGAATCATCGGCCAGAGTCGGTCCATCGTCGACACGGCATTGGTAAAGTAACAAAGTTGATTCGTCCGACCGTCATCGATCTGGACTTCGAGAAACATGTCCTGGAGCAGGCCCACTTCGCCACCAACGTGGTAGATGCCTTTGCCGCGGACTTTATAGGTGGCGCCCGGCGGCGAGCCGGCGTCGAAGCTGAGGTCCTCCACGGCGTAGGTCGAGAAGAGCGGATTCGCTTGCAGCAGCCGCAGGTGGAACGTGCCCCGCAGCGACACGAGGATGGGGGGCCGGCCGCAGATCAGGCATTCGTCCTGCAACTGGCTTCCCGGAAGGAGACTGTATTTGCACACTTGATCGGGCAGCGGTGACAACGCCGGGTCTGGCACCGGAAAGAGGTCAATGCCGTTGGTGCCGTAGTGGGCGAACGCGCCCTGCGACACCTTGCCCTGGCCGGGATAGGTCGTGAGCAGCGGCGTGATGTCCGGACGGCCGGGCGGCAAGGCGTGTATTTGTCGGCATTTTACCATGTGTATTGTCGCCGTCCCCGGATCGAGTTGCGCGGCAATCGCCGTCCCACCGCCGTCGGTCAGGAACGGGTAAAAGTACGGCACGCTGCTGGTGGCAATGGCCACGTGGCAGGTGTCACTACCAGCGGCGCATCCACTCTGCCAATAGTCCCACCCATACACTTCGCCCTTGCGCCAGGAGTAAGTCACCTGGTCCGCGAGGACCCCATCTTCGCGGTGCTGGGTCGCGTGCATTCCGCCGAAGCTGTCCGCCTGATCGACGAGCACGCGGTTCGTGCCAACGATGGACCACAACTGCTCGTTCGTTTCACCGGGACCGGGCACCGCGAAAAAGCCCGACGTCGGCCCGGTGATGAAATAACTGCGCAGTTGGCCCAGTTCGTTCTTCAGGGCCTCGAGCGATAATCCGCCCCAGAAGCCCCACGGCGTGACGGCCCACACGCGTTCGTCCACCACCGCGTCCTGGTTGTCCAACTGCCAGCCGCTGAACCAGAAAATTCCCGTTCCGGCGAACCGAACCGAGGCATTGCCCGCCGGGCCCGAAGCCCGCAGACCAACGGACCGGAGATCCAGGCCGTTGACAGGCGCCACAGTTCCACCATCGAAATCCACCACACTCAGTTGCGAGCCTTGGTTGCCTAACACCAGCACGCGGTCGCCGGATGGGGAAGTGGCAAGTTGGTACACTTCTTCGAATGGGAGCTCCACGGCCCGCTGCGTGGCATTGCCTGCCGCGTCAATCCGAATACAGATCAGCCGTGCGCGGTCAGGCCGACCCTGCGAGGAGCCGGTGGCTTCAATACCAATGATGGCCCGACCCCCATCCGCCAACGACGCAACACGGAAGCTGCCCAAGTCAACTCCGGCCGCGGTCAGTTGCGCGGGCGGAATGTGGATGGGGCCGGCCAGGGACGCTGTGCGCGGCGGTGAGTTATCATCCACGACTCTGCCGAAGACGAGCTGCCGAATGGCCGTCATGGCGTCTTGCCCCAGCAAGGGATGGCCGCTGTCGATCGGGCGAGCCGCCCGACGGTTCGCCAAGGCATAGTTCGGCCACCAGTCCCAGAGCCGGCCCGTGGAGCCATCCGCATAACGGAAACTCGCCGTGTAGTCACCGCTGTCCGTGACGGCAATTCCGTCAATGCGCGCGCTTTGCGCGGCCAGCACTTCGGCGGGCTCGGCGAGGCCGTTGGTATTCGCATCCTGCCAGACGTAGAGGCCGTTCAGCTCTGCGCCTTCGAGCCAGCCGTTGTGATCCAGATCATAGCGCGCCGCCAGATGCTGGAAGCCATCCTTCCACCCTCCCGCCGTCCCGACCAGGTCCCGTCCGCTGGTCGGATTGGTTGAGGTCACCAGCAGCCCGTCGCCCGCGCCGATCCACTCGGTCACTTCCTTGAAGCCGTCGCCGTCCATGTCGAACGCGGCATACGGGCCGGTGAGTTTCGCCGGATGCGTCAGCCACAATCCGCGCGAGGCGCTGAGAAGGCCGTCCCCGTTGAGATCGAGCACGAGCGGGCTAACCACGCTCAGCGGGGCGGGCAATTCATAAAGCTGGCCGCTCAGGCTGACCCGTGTTCCGTCGGCCACCATCAAAACGTTTCCTCGTCCGGGAACTACTGTCCCAGGCTTATAAAGGACGGGGGAGGCCTTTAGGATTGTTCCGGGCGGACGGAACGCTGAGGCCAGGCTCAGTGGACTGGTCGCCGCCAGGGCGGCGGGGGACGCCGCCGGATCGGTGAGCAGAGCGTAGCGCGGATTACCCCAGTAGGCGATGAACACCTCGCGGGAGGGCGGAAAGACGTTCTCAGCCTCCGCCGCAAAAGCCGACACCGCCGCCACCTGATTGAATCCCACCGTGCCGTTGGTCAGACCCAGCATCTCCGGCGCGAAGAGCGGATCGGTGGGGGGGTCATTTCCGAAATCGAAACTGGGATTGGCATCGAGATTCAGAGTTGTCTGCGCGTGCACGGTGCTCGTGGAAATGACCAGCGCCAGCACGAGCGCGCCGGTCTTCAACGTCGGCACTTCCATTGTGTTCATGGCTGTCTTTCGTTTCTTGGCGGCCCTAGTTCAGGTGAGCCGCACTGGTTGAGTCGACCTGGGTTTGGCTGTTTCCCGGGACTAGCGGACCGTAGCTGGATCCAAGCGATCGCGCAAGGCAAGAAAGGAGGGACTGTTTGGCCAAGCGCCTCACACGTCGCCGAACCCGACCTTTTCAAACCCTCCGTGCTTCGGTAGCGTTTCTCCAACATGAAGCTCCTCCTCGGTCTGGTTCTGGCAGCCGCGGCATCTTGGCCCTCGTGGGGCAGCGAACCGCCGTCGGGCCCCTGGCGGATTGTCATCGCCAACGACAATTGCCCCGACGTGACGTGGGGGTTCACCGAGGAGCAGACGCGCCAGGCGTTCGCCGACCTGGCACGTTCGCATCTCGACGAGATGCAACGCACGGATGGGGGCCCAGCGGAAAGCCGAGACCATTTCAATCTGGCTACGACGCAGGAGGCGTTGGACTTTGTGCAGCGATACCCATCGCGGAAGGAGGAACTCATCCGCCGCCTGCGTGAAGGGCGCATCTGCATGAGCCCGTTCCTCTGCAACTCACTCTGGGGCTTCCAGAGCGTCGAGGGAGCGCTCCGCACGTTGTACCCCGCCCGACGCCTGGAGCGGGACTGGGGCGTGCCCATCGACGTCGCGGGGCACATCGAACTGCCGTCGCTGCCCTGGGGACAGGCCACCTTGTTGGCGGGATGCGGGGTGCGCTGGGTGTCGGTACCGTTCCTCGATTATGACTGCACCTTCAAGGGATTGAAAAATCCGCCGCTCTTTCGCTGGGCCGGGCCGGATGGAAGCGAGGTCAAAGTGGTCCTGGATACCTGGGCCTCTCTCCGGGCCAACTACTCCCAGGGGGCGCACTTGCTCAAGGAACCCAGGCGCGTCAGGGATGAGTGGGTGCCGCGCTACGAGAAGCTGGGCGCCGGCTATCCGCTCCGCGTCATCTTCGCCAGCGGCACGCACAGCGACATCTCGCCCGAGAGCTGGAAACAAACCCGCGGCTTCGCCGAAGGGATCGAACGCTACAACGCCGCCGCCGCGCCGGGCCAACCGCGTCTCGTCAACGGCACGCTCGCGCAGTTCTGCGCTGAAGTGGATGCGGCCGAGAAGGCGCCGCCTTTCCTGCCCACGCTGGCCGGCTGTTTCGGTCACTCGTGGGAGCTTTGGACCGTCAGCCTGGCCAGAACTGCCGCGGCGCTCCGCCAACACGAGCGGGAGTTCCTGGCGGCGGAATCGCTGGTCACGCTGGCCGGCCAGGCCAAGCCGGAGTTTGCCGAGAGAACCCGCGCCGACCGCGAGAAAGGCGAATGGTATTGGGCGATGCTTTCCGATCACGCCTGGAATGGCACGGACCTGAAGAACAAGCGGCACAACGCCGCCCTGCGCTGTCGCTGGGCTGAAGGACTCGCCCGGATCAGCCACGAGCTGACGGAGCAGTCCTGGCAGCAACTCGGCCTGAAAGCAGATCCGCGAACCGTCACGGTGTTCAATCCGCTAAGTTTTGCCGACGATATCCTTGTCCTCAGTGATGCGCCGGAGGAGGCACACGGCGTGACGGCGGAGGGCAAACACATCGCAGCACAGTTGGTCATGGAAGACGGGAAACGTCGGCTGGCTTTCCTGGCCGAGAGAGTGCCCGCCTTCGGCTTCCGCGGGTTTCGCCTGGCCAGGCAAGCGGGCCAGACCGGGATCGCTCCGTTCCGCGTCGGGGAGTCGGAATTAGAGGGTCCATTCTACCGCTTGGTCGTGAACCCCAAGTCAGGAGGACTCCACAGTTTGGTGCCCAAAGCGAGTGGACAGGAACTCGTCGCCGGCACGTCCGGTCGCACGTTGTGTCAGACGGTTTTCATCGACGGCAGGGAGCACGTGATGACCGAAGCCAGGTCCGAGTTGATCCATTGCGGACCGGTCTTCGCCCAACTCCGCGTCACCGGCAACATTGAGGACGTCCGCGTCACCAACCTAATCACCCTCTACGCCGCGCTGGACCGCGTGGACTTCGAATTCCAGGTCGAAAAGCCGCCCACAACGAACGAGCAACGCCTGCTTCATTTTTTCCCAGTCGGCGATGGTGTGAATGACCTTCGCCTCGAAACCACGGCAGCCGTGTTGCGACCGCGCTTGCAGCCCGACGGCGATCTGTTGCCCGGCGCGGACACCCGGCGCTTTGCGGTGCAGGGTTTCGTGGACTACTCGCCGGCCGACCGTGTCGGCGTCACCATCGCGCCACTCGATGCTTTCATGGTCCGGTTGGACCAAGGCGCGCTGGCCTTTGAAGCGCTGGGCAACGACCAGAACTGGAAGGAGGTGACGCAGGATCAAGATGGCGTGCCACACTTCCGCTTCCGCTACCGACTGCGCGCCCATCCCCCGGGCTACGACAACGCGGCGGCGTTGGCTTGGAGTCGCAGCGTCTCGGCCCCGCTGGTTCTCGCGTCGGGCCGGATCGCCGGAAAATGGCTGGACCGCGCCGGGTTGGAACTGGACCCGACGCGCGCGCTGGTCACCTGCTTCAAACCGGCCGATGACGCCCCGACGAAGGCGGCGGTGGTGCGCGTCTGGGAGACCGCCGGAACCGCCGGGTCGGTGGCGCTCAAGGTGGCGGGCTATCGTGATGCGAACGTGGCGGATCTGCTCGAACGCTGCGGCCCCGCGCTGGTGGTGAAGCGCGGCCAAACCACGGTGAACGTCCGCGGCCACGGTTTCGCCGCGGTGCGACTGGAACGATGAACCAGGAGCCAGTGACATTTCGAATCCCATTACACAGAGCTGACAGAAGCGGTACGCCAGCCGTCGAAATCAAGGGGTAGGCTCTACGATTTCATGACCACGCATCGGGACCATGAACCGCTCGAGGCTGTTCGGAGTCCCGGCTTCAGCCGGTGTTCCCCAGGGCACCCTAAAGGGGGGACACCAAACCCACGGTTTATGAAGAGAGCGAAATCATGAAGCGGATCGGGACTAAGTTGGCCCTGGGGTTGATCCTCGCCGGAGCCACTAACCTCTCGGGGTACGCGGACGACTGGCCGCAGTGGCTGGGGCCTGACCGCAGCGGGATCTCCCGTGAGACACTCGCGGGACCGATCGCCCCATCGCCTCGGCGGAGTTGGACCAATGCCGTCGGGCTGGGCTCCTCATCGATCGCCGTCAGTCAGGGGCGCGCCTTCACGCTCGGGCATGTGAAGGCTGAGAAGGGCAGGGGACTGGACAGCGTGTTCGCCCTTGACGCTCTGACGGGGAACGAGCTGTGGCGCCACGCTTACGAGTGCGCCTCCTGCTGGTCGCAGGATGTCAAGTTCGACGGCCCGCGCTCGACCCCCACGGTGGACGGCGATCACCTGTACGCCTTGAGCCTCGAAGGACACCTCTTTTGCCTGGAGACCGCGACGGGCCGGGTGGTGTGGTCGAAACGACTGACTCAGGATTTGGGCGGGCGGATTCCGGTTTACGGCTATTGCTGCTCGCCGCTGGTTTACCGGGAACTCTTGATTCTGGAGTTGAACGCGCCGGGGGCGCCGATCGTGGCCTTGAACAAGCAAACCGGCGAGATCGCCTGGCGCTGCGCTACGGGCGAGATCACCTGCGGGTCACCCGTCCTGACCCGCCTGGGCGAGATCGATTGTGCCGTCGTTTCCGGCGGGGGAAAGGTAATGGGCGTGAATGCCGCGACGGGCGAACTGCTCTGGCAGCATCGCACCTGGGGACATGCCTGGATGGGACCGGTGGTTTCGGGCAAGTACGTCTTCATGGCCAACGCGTCGATGCCGCGGGGCTGCGGTGTGATCGAGATCGACGCGCTCCAGCCGCGCGTGCTCTGGGAGGCCAAGACCACCTTCCAGACGCTGCACTGCAATTCGCTCATCTGGCAGGGACACGTCTTCGGCGTGGACAACACGGGGACGGATTACCAGGGGGCGGATTCCAGGAAGTCCGCGCTCAAGTGCCTCGATCTGCTCACGGGCACCGTGAAGTGGACGCAGGAGAAAGTTGGTTGGGGCAACGTCGTCCTCGTCGGAGGCACGCTGCTGTTGTTGCGCGAAACCGGCGAGGTGCGTGTCTTCGAAGCCGCGCCGGATGAATACCGTGAGCGGACCCGTTTCCAGGCCACCACCGGCCCCACGTGGTCCGCGCCGGCTTTGGCGAACGGACGACTCTACTGCCGCAATCGCGCGGGAGAGGTCGCCTGTTTCGAGTTGACGCTTCCCTCAAGCGAGATCGCCCGAGGTGCGTCACCTCCAGCGATTGCCACAGCCGTCGCGGCCGCACCCGCAGTCAGTCCAGCTTCTCGGTCTGTCGCCGCCGGTCGATCTCCGGCTGATCTCGCGCGATCGGGAAGAGCTCCGATTCTTCCACCCACGGTCTGGCCCCGGTTTCGCGGACCGGCCGGGGCGGGTGTCTGTTCGTTTCGGGACCTGCCGACCAATTGGAATGGCCAAACCGGCCAGGGCGTGGTCTGGAAGATGCCGGTTCCGTTGCGCGGACCCAGTTCGCCCGTGTTGTGGGAGCACCGGCTCTTCCTGACCGGCGGCCACGCCCGAGAACAAGGCGTGTTCTGCTACGACACCGTTTCGGGAAAACTGCTGTGGGAATCGAGGAAGAAGACGGCCGCCACCGCCGGAGACAACGACGACGAGGAAACCAAGAAGCTTTTCGCTGCCGCCACGCCTGTGATCGACGGGCGATGGGTCCACGCGCTGTTCGGTGACGGCGAAGTCGTGTGCCTGACGCTCGACGGCCTGATCCAATGGACCCGAGACCTGGGACCGATCGAGAACATGTACGGGCACGCCTCGTCGTTGGAACGTTGGCGGGACCTGCTGTTGATCCAGCTCGATCAGGCCGGTGAGACGGATGACCGGTCGCGGCTGGTTGCCTTGGACGCGAGCACGGGCCGGACGGTCTGGGAGGTACGCCGCCCTGTGTCGTGTTCGTGGAGTTCACCGGTGGCCCTCGAGTTGGCCGGCCGCGCCCAGTTGATCACGGCCAGCAAGCCGTGGGTCATCGCATACAACCCCGACAACGGCCAGGAACTCTGGCGGGCGGCCGGTCTCGACGGCGAGGTGGTGCCTTCGCCCATCGCGGCAGCGGGATTGGTCTTCGCGGGGAGCGAGAACGGCAGGTTCCTCGCCATCCGCCCGGACGGCGTCGGCGAGGTCACGCAGACGCACGTGGTGTGGTCGATCGAAGACGATGTGCCGGCCATCTGCAGCCCGGTGAGCGATGGCGAGCTGGTCTTCCTGGTGAACTCAGGCGGTCGCTTGGTGTGTCTGGAGGCGGCCGGAGGTCGGCGGCTTTGGGACAAGGACCTCGACCAGCACTTCCAGGCCTCGCCGAGCATCGCGGGCGATCGGCTTTACCTGCTGAGCGATTCAGGGGAGATGCTGATGTTCAAGGTGTCGCGCCAGTGTGAACCCGTGGGCCGCACGTCCTTGGGAGAGCCGTGCGACGCCTCGCCCGCGTTTCAACCCAGCCGCATCTACCTGCGCGGCCAGCAACACCTCTTCAGCATCGGAGTTCGCGATTGAAGGACGCTCCCGGTGCGAATACGTGTTCGCCTGAGTCGGCGGGGCCCGCACGTTTGGAGCGTCAGCGACCCGGGACGGTGAGGGAGCCGATCTGCGGCAAGGCGACGCTGAATTGCACCCGTTCTCCTTCGATGCCCAGGTATCCGCCCCAGCCCACCCGGATGTCGCTCACGCGCTTCGCGTCCAACACGCCATCGTCGTCCTTCGACCATCCGGCGTGCTGGAACCGGCTCAGGGGAACATACGAGCGTTCGTGGCCCGGTCCCGAGAGTGACCGACCGGTGTCGGCGATGAAGTCACCACCGCCGTCTTCATGCAAGATGACGAGGAGCCGGCTGGGAGTCTTCTGGTCCGGGGGCACCCAGGATTCGACGACCAGGCAGTCCGCCGTGCTCAGGTTGAGCGGTTGCGCATAATGGAACTGGGTGAACAGAAAGGTGTCCACCTGACTCCTGGTGATCGTGCTCGTAACCTGCCAGGACGGTGCGCCCGGCGTGGAGCGGGATTCGTCGCGCGCCAACTCGCCCTGCACGAATTCGCCATGCGGTGTGGTCGGCTCGATGTGGGGAACTGGCTTGAGCGACAGATTGGGCAAGGGACCGGCAGCGATCGCACGTCGGCCCGGACGGGAGACTTCAGAGAAGCGAAACAGCGCGGCGCCGTAGGGCTCCAGGGCCAGTTGCACCGAGCCGTTCCTGACGGCTTCAACCATGCGACCCGTGCCAGGGTCCCAGCGTTCGCCCTGGCCGGCGGAAAAACCCACGGCTCCCGACCACGCCCGGCTGCTATCGTTGACCACAAAGTAAACCTCGTGGTTTGCGATGCGGCGGTGGGTGACCCGCACCGGCGCACGCGGGTCGGCGACTTTCACGTCAGGGTCGAGCACCCCATCCAGAACGAGCGGCAGCAGCCCCTCGGACCCGGCGGGCAGGAAGATGCCAGCTCCACCTGCGCGATTCGTCCGCACTTGAGGCTCGTTTTGAACGGGACCGAAGATTTCGTGCGCGAGCTTCTGAACGCGCGGCGCGGGAAACCCGCGCTCGCTGTTTGCCGGCAGCATCCCCAGAGCGATGACCACTCCACCGCTGCCGACAAAGCGCTCGAGGTTCTCCCACGCCGCCAGCGGCAGGGTGTCCACGCCGGGCAACACCACCACCCGCCAACGCAACGGGCCGTGGACAAGCGACCCCGACTGCGCCTTCACTTCTGCCAGGCTGCGGCTATCCACGAAGGTGAAATCGCGTTGGGCGTTGAACAGCGCGTCGGCCGCGGATCTGAAGAGGTTCTCAATGCGTGCTGCGGCCATGGCATCGGTCGCCCACACGCGGGACGGCGTGAACCGGGTCCAGATGCTTTCCACGGGATACTCGACGGCGATGTCAGCA
>Ga0315288_10010434_pt1 | contig 11701 bp, 7 predicted proteins | sample YL17G11_20_MG_FD_203454 | JGI IMG/M metagenome (GOLD analysis project Ga0315288, IMG submission 203454) | Sediment microbial communities from Yellowstone Lake, YNP, Wyoming, USA - YL17G11_20 | ecosystem: Environmental > Aquatic > Freshwater > Lake > Sediment | place: USA: Wyoming | collected... | reverse complement strand
GGTGAACAACCCTGAATCCACATTCCTCAGGGCAACCGCCTTCATCCGGCTTCGCCGAACAATCACCTGCAATGGCCCAATCTTGCAACAGAATTAGTCAACTCACCCTCTGAGCAGTATACTTCGGTTAGGGCAGAATGTGCATTTCTCGCCCCGGATGAGCTTGCCGAAACCCCAATGACCAAGCCCTAATGACCAATCAAGCTCCAAGTCTCCAGCCGACGGCCATTGATGCTTCGAGGTTTCACCTCTCCGAAACGAAGAGGAGAAACCTCAAGGCCCAAGTCCCAAACAATCTCTCTGCGCTCTCTGAGTCCTCTGCGGTTAGAGTCCGAGTCCGCGGTAGGCGCTAGCCCGGCCGCCGGCGGCGGAGGGTGAAGCGGATGTCTTTGACTATTCCTGAGCCGAGGGTTTCGTTGAGCCGGCGGAGGATGTCGGGTTTGAGGAAGGTGAGTTCCTGGGTCCAGGCGTGGGCGTCAACCAGGACGAGCAGTTCGCCGTTGCTGATGGAGTAAGCCTGGGTGTGGGCCGCGACCTTCTCGCCGACCACACCGGCCCAGACTTCAAGCGCCCGCTGCTCGGCAACCGCCTCACTCAGCCCGAGTTTCTTGAACATGCCGGCAAAGAGACTGCCGACCGGCTCAAGCTTCTTGGATTTTCCCCGCGGTAACATGGAATGTCCTTCCTTGCGTCGGAATCGGCTTGGCCGCCGCGTAAAAGACCTGGCCCCGGCTGGCCAGCAGCGTGAAGAGCTCCCGGCTGCGCTCGGCGTCGAGTTCCGAGGCAATTTCGTCAAGCAGGAAGACCGGCGCTTCCTTGCGCTGTTCCTGAATCAGGTGCGCTTCAGCGAGTTTGAGGGCGATGCTGGCGCTGCGCTGCTCGCCCTCGGAGCCGAATTTGCGCAGTTCGATGCCGTTTTTGAGGACGATGATGTCGTCCCGGTGCGGGCCGGCAAGGGTCGCGCCCAGTTCGCGCTCCCGAACGCGGTGCCGTTCCAGCGCCTGATGGAAGTTGGCCGCGACGTCGCCCTCCTGCAGAACGCTGGCCCGGTAGGTAATCTCGGTCTGCCACCCGGCAAAGAGCGACTGGCTCGATTCGACCGCAATCCGGAACAGCGCGGGCAGATACCGGTTGCGCTGCTGGTAGACGGCCGTGCCGGCGGTGACGAGTTGCTCATCCCAGGTGCGCAGGCTCGCAGTGTCCGGGTTCTGCATCAGCAGGCGGTTGCGCTGGGCGAGTATCCGGCGGTACTCGACCAGGCTGAGCAGGTACTGGCGCGAGACCTGGGAGAGCGCGAGGTCAAGAAAGCTCCGGCGCTCGCCGGGCGAGCCGCGAATCAGGCGGATGTCGTCGAGGAGCATCGTGACGACCGGCAGCCAGCCGAGATACGAGGAGAGGCGCTCGACCTCGACTCCGTCCAAGACCAGGCGCTTCTGAAGGCCGTCGCTGCGGATTTCGGCCCGGCGGGGAGAATTCTCATCCACCGATTTCACCGATTCCACCGATTCGGGAGACCTGTTCCCGGTCAAGGCCTCGCCCTGGACGCCAAAGACCGGCGCGCCGAACTTCAGGACTTCCCGGTCTTGCGCCCTGCGGAACGAGCGGCCGATGGCAAGATAGTAGACGGCCTCAAGCAGGCTCGTCTTACCGGTCGCATTATCGCCGAAAAGATAGTTGGCAGTCGGGTCAAACTCAAGGGACTGGTCCTCGAGGTTGCGGAAGCCCGTAACCTGGATTGTCTTCAGCCACACAGGAGCATTCTATTTGTGCTTGTGCGGCGTGTCAAGCGAGGAAGAACGGGCACGCCCGAGCAAATCCGAAATCCGAAGCTTGAAACCCGAACAAGCCCCAGATCCCAAGGTCGAAGCCCGAAACCCGGAGTTCTGCTAGACGCGGCATGCGAGACATGAGAAGAGTGCTCAATCTCGGGTCATGCCATCAGGACTGTCTTTGAGGCCCGGAAACAGGTGCAATATGCTCCCGTTCGCGTATCATAAGGCGCGGCGGCACGCGGAACCAGGAAACCATGCAAAACCCAAAACTACCCCTATCAGAGGGTCGCCGGGAGCACTGTGGAAAACCGGTGGAAACAGTGTGGTTAAAGGCTCATAAGTATGTGCACAGACAACTAGTTAGCGAATGTGATTCGAAGGCGAGGTTTCGCTTGACAAGTTGTTGCGGTTTGCTATAACAATGAGCGTGAATTGGGAGTTGTGGACTCAGCTCGGTTCACCTTTCTGATGAGCGCATAAGTCGTGACCAGTCAGCGGTACGATTTTCGCTGACGAACCTTCACTCGATTGTGACAACTGGGAACCGGCTGAACTACTGCTTGTGCCAGTAGCAGGATATCCGGTTTGCGGATTTTCGGACAAGCTTAATTGATGCGTAGAGGAGTTTTGCGATGACTAAGGGGAGTAAAGAGAAGTATTCTCAGTCTCTCGACCTGGGTGAATTCACCCGTCGGCTCTTCCTGTACGTTGAGAAGCGTGACAAGAAGATAGAGGAGTTCCGCAAGGAGAAAGTCGAAGCCGCGATTTTCCGCGCGGCAGCGGCGGTCGGCGGCAAGGACCGGGACCTGGCAAAGCACCTGGCGGACAAGGTCTGCCGGTATCTGTATGAGCAGAAGGGCGAGCGGGTTTTGCGCGCCGATGAAATCCAGGACGCGGTCGAGAAGGTCCTGATTGAGGAAGGCCATGGCCGGACCGCCAAGGCCTACATTCTGTACCGGGAGCGGATGAACCTGGCGCGCCGGCGCAAGGCTTTGCAGCGCAAGACCCGGGCCAGCGACGCCAGGCCTGAGAAGTCCGGCGAGGCGACCGATTTCGCGCTGTTTGTGCGGACCTCGGACGACGGCATCGTGGCCTGGGACCGCCAGCGCATCATCTCGGCCCTGGGCAAGGAAACGAACATCGCGCCGGAAGTGGCCCAAGCAGTCGGGCGCGAGGTGGAAGAGGTGATTCTCACCTCGAACGTCAAGCACGTCACCTCGAACCTGATTCGGGAGCTGGTGAACGCCAAGCTGGTCGAGCACGGGTTCGAGAGCGATCGTCAGGCGAATGCCCGGCTGGGCCTGCCGCTGTTCGACGTCGAGCAGATTCTAACGGTCAAGAACAAGGAAAACTCCAACACCCCGCACAACCCGGAAGGCACGAACCTGACCCTGGCCGAGTCCATGAACAAGCAGTACGCGCTGGCTCGGGTTTTCGACTCGGAGATTGCCGATGCCCACAGCCGCGGCGACATCCACCTCCATGATCTGGGTTTCATCACCCGGCCTTATTGCTCGGGTCAGTCGGTGGAGTACATCAAGAAATTCGGGCTCACGCTGCCCAATTCCTTGAGCAACGCCAAGCCGGCGAAGCACCCGGAAACCCTGCTCGCGCACATGGTGAAGTTCTCGGCCGCGTTACAGGGGCATTTCGCGGGCGCTATCGGCTGGGACGCGGTGAATATCTTCTTTGCGCCGTTCCTGGTCGGGATGTCGGACAAGGACCTGCACCAGATTGCCCAGATGCTGATCTTCGAGTACTCCCAGCAGAATGTAGCCCGGGGCGGGCAGTCGATTTTCTCGGACATCAATCTGTACTGGGAGACCCCGAAGCACTTCGAGGATACTCCGGCGCTGGGGCCCGGCGGTCTGCCGACCGGCAAGAAATACGGGGAGTACATCAAGGACGCGCAGCGGTTCGTCTGGGCGATTTTCGACGTGTATCGCGAAGGCGACGGCAGCGGCCGGCCGTTCTTCTTCCCGAAGCCGCTGGTGCACATCACCGAGCGCTTCTTCAAGACCGAGGGCTGGCAGGATTTCCTGTATCACGTCTCGGACGTGGCCGCCGAGAAGGGGAACACCTACTTCGTGTTCGACCGGGGCGACACCGCGAAGATATCCGAATGCTGCCGGCTGTCGTTCAAGCTCGAGAAGTCGGATCTTGACGATGCCAGGCATCCTTGGAAGATGCGCTATTGCGCCCTGCAGAACGTGACCATCAACCTGCCCCGGATTGCCTATCTGTCGAACCACAATCTGGACACCCTGGTCCAGAACACCCGGAAGCAGGTGCAACTGGCGGTTCGGGCGCACCTGCAGAAGAAGGAATTCCTGGAGAAGCTGCTGGCGATGAAGCAGGACGGCCCGCTGGCGCTGCTGACGATGGACCGGGACGGCGAACCGTATCTGCGGATGCACCGGGCGACGTTTCTCGTCGGCATGCTGGGCCTTAACGAGATGGTCCAGTTCCACTGCGGGCGGGAATTACACGAGGACCCGGAGGCGTTCAAGCTGGGCTTGAGGGTTGTAGCTGAACTCAGTGCCGAATGCCGGCGCCTCTCAGCCGAATACGGACTGCGCTTCCTGCTCGAACAGACCCCGGCGGAGTCTACCGCCTACCGGATGGCGAAGCTGGACCTGCAGTTCTTCCCGGAATACGCGGTGGACACGGTGAAGGGCGGCCTGGAGAACGGCTCAATCTACTACACCAATTCGACCTACATGAACGTGGGCCTGCCGATTGACCCGATTGAGCGGGTGTACCGGGAAGGCAAGTTCCACGACATGATTGAGGCCGGCGCACTGACCCATCTCTGGCTGGCCGACGCCCGGCCGCCGAAAGAGGTGATTGCCAATTTCGTGCTCAAGACGTTCCACAATACCCGGAACGCCCAGATTGCCTTCTCACCCGAATTCACGGCCTGCAACAGTTGCCTGAAGACGACCCGGGGCCTGCACGACAAGTGCCTGTATTGCGGGTCGGATGCCGTTGATTTCATTACCCGGGTGACCGGCTATTTCTCGAAGGTCTCGGGCTGGAACACGGGCAAACGGGCGGAGTTGCGCGACCGGTACAAGCGGGCATTTGACATCAACCTGTTTACTTCGATGCAGAGCGCTTAGTCACTAACCCGGAAAAGGGAGAGGCCTGAGACACTTGTCCTCAGGCCTCACTCTCTTTCCCGGACGCTGTGACCGTCGGTTCGTCGCGTCCAAGACCCGGATTCGGGACCATCGCCGGCGTTGACACCAAGCCGGATTGGATTATGATTACACATGGTCAACCGTGCACTGAGATACCGCCGGGGGGCGGTCAATGTGGGCTGCATGGTGGCGCTGGTCCTGATTCTTGCGGTGGCCGGAGGCCTCTATCTGACCCGGGAGCGTTGGCTGCCCTGGTTTCAGGGCACTATCGGCCCAAAGGACGCGCCTCCGCCGAAGTCGAACAAGCCAGCCGACCCGAGTACTTCGGTCTATGTCGAGGCCGAGGGTTACGTGTATCACCGGTCAGGCTGCAATCTGCTGAGGAAGGACATCCGCGAGGTGACACTGGCGGTAGCGCGAAGGACCGGCTACAAGCCCTGCACCAAGTGTAGTCCGCCGCAGTAGTTCCGGTCCGCGGCTCAGCTACACCCGCGTGCTGAGCACCTGCTGCTCGTAGCGGCGTACGTCGTTGAGCCAGTCCAGGCCGGCCGGCACGCCAATCTGCAGGCAGTAGTAGTCCCAGATCGTGCCCCACGGCAAGGTCTTCACGTATTCCAGCAAGGCCAGCCGGGCCGTGTAGTTGCCGGTTCCCTCGTACTCAAGCAGCTTCGCTCGCGGTTCGAGCAGGGCGAGGAGCAGGGCCTGAAGCACGGCCCGGGCGCCGATGACCCAGGCGGCCACCCGATTGATGGAGGCATCAAAGAAGTCCAGTGCGATGTGCACCCGGTTCAGGGCTTCGCAGCGCACGATTTCCAGGCAAAGCTCGCGAAGTGAGTCGTCCAACACCGGAACGTGGTCCGAATCCCAGCGGACACCGCGACTGACATGCAGCGAGATTTCATTTGTGAAGAGCAGAAGCGAGGACAGCTTGTCCGCCACCGACTCGGTGGGATGAAAATGGCCGGTATCCAGGCAGAGCATCAGCCGATGAGCCTGGGCGTAGCCCAGGTAGAACTCGAAGGAACCGACCACAAAGGACTCGCTGCCGATGCCGAACAGTTTGGGCTCGAGCGAATCGCGGACATAGCGGGAGTGGCGAGTGGCGTGGTAGATATCATCCAGCGATTGCCTGAGCCGGGCGCGGTAGCCATGGCGGTCGGCGCACGAATCCTTGGTGCCGTCCGGTAGCCAGAGATTGTGAAGGCACGGGTCTTTCTGAGCCTGCCCGATCACCACGGCGATCGGGCGGCAGAGCTTGACGTGCTCGGTCCAGAACCGCCGTGTCGACTCGTCCGGGCTGCTCAGGGTGAAACCGGTCGCGGCTCTCGAATGAGCGAACAGGGTCGCATTGAAGTCGAGCTTCAGGTTCTTCGCCTTCGCCCAATCCAGCCAGCCGGCGAAATGAGCCGGGCCGATTTCGTTCCGGTCGACCGGCTTGTCGCCGAATTCGCCGTACATGGCGTGCAGGTTGACGCGGTGCCGGCCCGGTATCAGCAACAGGGCCTGTTCCAGGTCCTGCCGCAGTTCCGTCGCGTTGCGGGCTTTGAACGGATAGTTGCCGGTCGCGGCCAGACCGCCGCCGGGCGCACCGCCCGGGTGTTCGAATCCGCCAATGTCGTCGCCCTGCCAGCAGGGCAGGGAGATACTGATTTCCGCCAGTGCCTTCAAGGCCACGTCGGTGTCGACTCCCTGGTCGGCGTAGTGCTCTCGCGCCGACCGGTAGGCTGCTTCAATCCGTTCCTTCATACTTGCCTCGCTTTCAATTCTCGGAAGCGGTCATAAGCTTCTTCCCACCGCGGGTCGGCCCGCGGTTCAAACACTATCGGCGGAAATGACCTGCGGACAACCCGGCGCAGCTCAGGCAGGCCGTCAATCTCGCCTTCGACCATTGCCTGTACCAGGACATTGCCAATGGCGGTTGCCTCTTTGGGCCCGGCAAGGACCGGCAGGCCGGTCGCATCCGCGGTCATCTGGCAGAGCAGCGTGTTCTGCGAGCCACCGCCAATCACGTGAATCCGCTCGATTGGCGCAGCGCGAATCTCACGGATTTGCTCAAGGGTGTGGCGATACGCCAGCGCCAGACTCTCGAGAATGCAGCGGGCGAACAGCCCGGTATTGTCCGGTGCGGTCTGACCCGTGGTCCGGCAGTACTCAGCAATCGCCCCGGGCATGTCCGCCGGATTCGCGAACTGAGCGTCGTCCGGGTCGATGATGGACCGAAATGATTCGGCGTGCCCGGCCTGCCGGACAAGTTCATCGTAGGACAGCGTCCGGCCATCGTGCGTCCAGCAGCGGCGGCATTCCTGCAGGAGCCAGAGACCGGTGATGTTCTTGAGCACGCGGAATCCGCCATCAACCGCGCCTTCGTTCGAGAAGTTGTGCTCCCGGGCAAGCGGAGTGATGACTGGTTCCCGCGACTCGAAGCCCATCAGCGACCAGGTGCCGGAACTGATGTAGGCGAAGTTGCCGTCGGTCGCAGGAATCGCGGCGACGGCTGACGCGGTGTCATGGCTGCCGACCGCGCGGACGATAGTGTTCGCCAGGCCGGCCTCAGTGCGGACTGAGTCCAGGAGCGGGCCGATATCCGTGCCCGGCATTCCGATGTCCGGCATGATTGCTGGGGAGATGCCGAGGGCAGTCAGAATCTCGCCTTCCCAGTTCCGCTTGCGCGGGTTGTAGAGCTGCGAGGTCGTGGCGAAGGTGAATTCAGACTGCTTCCTGCCGGTCAGCAGGAAGTTGAACAGGTCAGGCATGAAGAGCAGATGCGCGGCCTTCGCCAGTTGGGGGGACTGGTCGCGCCTGAGCGCGTGGAGCTGGAACAGGCTGTTGATCGGGATGATCTGCACGCCGGTGAGGTCATAGAGCCTTTCGCGGGGAATGAGCCTGGTGAACTCCTCAATTGCGCCGCGGGTGCGCGGGTCGCGATACGTGAAGGGCAGGTCAATCAGCTCACCATGCTCGTCAAGCAGACCGAAATCAACGCCCCAGGTGGCGATGCCGATGCTGGCCGGGGTCCGGGTGTATTTCTCTGAGCAGAGATGCAGGCCGAGCTTCATCTCGCGGAACAGCTCATGGACATCCCAGTGCAGACTGCCGCCGATATTGACCATTCGATTCGGAAATCGGTGGACCTCGACCAGTTCCAGCCGGCCCGAGTCGAGCCGGCCGAGCATCAGTCGGCCGCTCTCAGCGCCGAGGTCGAAGGCAAGATAGCTCAAGCTCAAGACTGTTTGGCAGTCAGTGGTGGGCGGTTAGCGGCGAGCGGTCCCCTACCTCGCGATGACCAGTTTCCAAGTTCTGGTAGCGGTCTCGGGTTGGGTGGCGCTAACGGACTTGGCGGTCAGGCGGCAGAAGTAGATGCCCGAAGGAATCACCTGTCCGTGGTTGTTCCTCAGGTCCCAACGCCATTCGCCTTGCTGGTCAACGCGGCGCGGCGTGAAAGACCGGACGGCTCTGCCGGTGATGTCACAAAGAGTCAGCGCGGCCATCACCGGCTCAGCCGAGGAGACGCGAATCAAGACCGCAGTTCCTCCGCGTTCAAGCGAGCATGTCAGCCAGAGCCCCTGGCGATTTCGTGACGCTCGGTTCTCGCTGACTGCCGGCAGTTCATCACGCACACAGTAGATGTGAGTCCGACCTGCCGCGAAGACTCGACTGTTGAGAGGGTCCAGGGTTAAGCCGCTGCTGAAGTCCGCGGTATCGTCTCCTGAGGGCCAGGCACGTCCAACCCAGGCAAAGTACACCCGGGGAGCGCCGGATCTCGAAGCCGGGGCGATGTCGTTGCGAGGCTGGAACGTGGTTGTCCCGGCAACAAACCCAAGGAACGTGTCGCCGCTACAACCCAGGACAGCCATGCCGGCATTGACCGGCGGGTAGTCCACCGCAAAGAAATAGGCTTTGTCCGAGCTTGCATTCCAGGTCAGGCCACCGCCGAAGACTAGCTGGGGCGTCGAATCAGTGATTGAGTCGAGCCGGACATCTATGGAATAGAGCGCCGGAGGAATAGGAGCACCTACCGTGGTGACATAGAGCCGGTCGTCCTGCAGGTTGCAAACCGGGGGGCACAAGTAACCGGGTTGCATATGGGGGAGCGTCTTTATTACCTGGTTGGTCTTGCCGTCAACGACGTGAATCACGCCTGCCTCATCCAGCACATAGAGTTTGGCCACGCCTTCGTGCCAGATAGCGTAGAGCGGGAATGACCCTGGAAATGGAATCCGGGTGATTACCGTGTCCGCGTTGCAGTCAATTACGGTCAGGCCTGCGCCATTCGCATCGTGGGTGCAGTAGAGCTTGTGGTCCCGGGGGTTGACCGCAAGCCAGCTTGGCCTGGGCGGCGTCGGTATCACGCGGATGACCTCGTCGCTTTGGCAGTCAATTACCGATATGTTGTCGTTGGACACGTTGGGGGAGTAGAGTTTCGTGCCGGTCGGGTCGAGACACATGTTCTCGTAATCAAGGTCCTCGTCGCCGCCGGTCCGGAGTTGCTTGAGAATTCTGCCGGTGGCCGGGTCAATCACGTTGACTGTGCTGGGGGCGGGATAGGAGGACTCGCTATACTCAAAAGCGCGCACGTAGAGTTTGCCGACCAGCGGATTGAACACAATGCCGGAAATCCGAGTGGACGTGTTGACCGATTCACTCAGGCAGTTGTTTCGGGTATCAATGGTTCGGACCATGTCCGGCCACTCGGTTGCGATGAACATGCGCCCGGCTGCCGGGTCAACCGCCATGTCGTTTTTCCAGTACGCATTGAAACGCAGAAGACTCACGACCGTGTCGGCAGTACCGTCAATCAGCGTCACGCCGGTTGAATCCTCGATTGCCAGCTTGCCGCTGCGGGAATCCAGCACCCCATGCACGCCGACCCGGTGGAAGGTGTTTCTGCCCATATTATACAGTCGGCTGAAGACGCTGTCGGTCGCACAGTCAATCACAAGCGTGGTTTCGCTCAGGCAGTAGAGTCGGTTGGTGAACGAATTCCAGAGCAACCCCTGGGTGCGAATCGGCAGGTTCTTCAGGACGCGGTTGGCGCCCGCATCAATGACTACCAGCAGGCTCTCGTAACCGGCATAGAGTTTATTGCTTTGCGGCGTATAGGTCAGCACGGAAGTACGGCCAGCCAGCAGCCGCAGGCTGTCAATCGGGATACCGGTCCCGGCTTCGATAACCTCCAACCAGTAGTCGCCTCTGATGCGCCCTTCGTACTCAACGTAGTATCGGCGATTCTCCGGACTCCAGACCACGTTAAGGGGATAGCCGTTGACGCTCAGGCGGGAACGCACCGCGTTGGTTGTGCCGTCAATCAGCAGCAGCACGCCGAGCGACTCCTGGCTCGCAACCACCAGACAGTTATTGGTGTCGTCAAAAGCAATAGCGGTTGCGGACAGAGGCAGCGTGGCCTCGACTGTGTCGCTGGCGCCATTCACGATGACTAAGCCCCTGCTGGATTGGAAGTACGCCTTGTTGTTCTGCGCGACCCACAACGGGAACGAATAGTAAGACGGCTGGGAGATGGGAATCTCCCGGACAATCCGGTTCGAGGCGCAATCCAGCACGGCAACCCAGCCCAGTCTTCCGTAAACATAGAGCTTGTTGTCCGTGGCATTGAATGCCAAACCGGCGGGCCAAACCGTCGCGCCCCCGGCAATCGTCTCGGTGAGCGGAATTGACCGCTCCAGGTACTGACCATTGAGCGGGCGGAGCATCATCGCGAGTATCCCTGCGATGAGCAAGCATCGCGTTCGCTCAGAACCTAGCGGGTGACGGGTCATTTCCTCACTACCTTTTCTCTAGTAGTAGGCTGACCGTTTGAACGCGGTGCTGTTGTTGCCGAAGAACGCGTACGACCAACCGACGGGGTCCCACGTGATAGAAGCTCCCATTCGCTGATGGTTCGTCCCAGTCGAGGTGTAGTTGCGCCAGTAGTCCCCCACACCGAACCATCTCTCGCGAACATGGTTGTCGGGCCCGCCATGTACAGACTCGTCGCCCACAAGGCATCTGAGCCGTCGGGCTCCATTCGCCACCCAGTACCACCCCGCCATGGCGCAACCTGGTGAAGGCGTGACGCCGGAGAAGTATGCCGAGGGATACCAGTCATTTGCCACCGGGCTGTATGCGATGGTTGCGTTGTAGACGTCCGGGTCACACGGTATGCAGAAGATTGAATCGTTCGTTGCAGCCAGGCAAGCCCCGGGCCCCGCTTGAAGTGCAACGCCGCCCGACGTGTGCAGGGAAGCAACTTGATACCATTGGATTATGCCTTGGGGCTGTGGCCCGTAGTGAATGCCATATCGGTAGACCGAGGAGCTCTGACCGCCCACAATCGCATATACGAATAGTGCGTTGTCGCGTCGCTCAGACGCCAGAGCGCCCCCAGCGGTCACTGGCGCGGGAATGTCTGCCAAACGCAACCAACTGTTGAGCGGGATGTTGTATTTCCAGAATTCACTCGTGCCTCCGCCGCGCAGTGCGTATATGCACGACGCAAAGGTGTCCGCCACCAGAGCGCCCCCAGCCCCTGACTGGAAGGGCAACTGTGCAGGAGTGAAGGTAGACCAAGAGTTGGTGGTGGGGGGCCGGTAGCACCGGAATGCGGTGCTATTACCACCGAACATTGCGTATAGTGAATCCGGGCGGCCCAAGACTATGGCAGCACCAGAATTCGTCGCAACCGGCGTGTTCTGCAACGGGTGCCACGTATCTGCTGTTAATCCACCTGCCGACAGAAGAAACACCAAAGCCGCTGCAAGAAGCAACCGCCAAAGGTCGTCTCCTTTTCTG
>Ga0315288_10010432_pt1 | contig 11704 bp, 12 predicted proteins | sample YL17G11_20_MG_FD_203454 | JGI IMG/M metagenome (GOLD analysis project Ga0315288, IMG submission 203454) | Sediment microbial communities from Yellowstone Lake, YNP, Wyoming, USA - YL17G11_20 | ecosystem: Environmental > Aquatic > Freshwater > Lake > Sediment | place: USA: Wyoming | collected... | reverse complement strand
GCCGGAGTCTTTTAGTAAAGTAATGACATCCGCTGGTTTCATCTCGGTTAAGACTTTACCCAAGGCTTGATAGCCGTCGTGGATGATGTAATCTTCGATGGAATCCGGGTTGATAATGCCAGCTCGTTCAAGAACGATGCGCTGCTCTGCAGGTACAGTGCCAGCCCGGTTGGCAAGCCATGCAACCTTACCGGTTACATCCTTGGTAGGCGCCTGGAGTTTGGTTGCTACACGGCCTTTGTATAGATGTTCTTCCACCAGGAAATGGACATCGTCAGGGCTTACCGGACCATAAATGGTCGCTTCAGGATAGACGATCACCAGTGGTGAAGCGTCATTACGGCCGATATCAGAAACCATGGAAAGCGAAATCTCATCCTCAAGCTTGAACGATTTAATTTCCTCAGACAGGCGTGCGTAAACTTTTTCCGCACCTTTTTCAATACTAAATGGATCATTGGAGACAAGAACCATTGAACGTTTGATCTTCATCTTTATCTCCTTTACTCATACTTCCCAAGGATTTTTGATAATTGATCAGGAGTAATATTACCATATATGTCCTCATCAACCATCATCACAGGACCTACCGCGCAAACACCCAGGCAGCTGGTTGTAGTTAATGTCCATTTACCATCATTGCTGGTTTCACCCGGTTTCAACTTCAAATCTTTTTGTATCGCGGTCCAGACCTCTCTTCCACCAACAACGTGGCAAGGGGCGCTTTCGCAGAATTTAATCACATGCCTGCCTGTTGGTTTAGTGTAGATCAGCCTGTAAAAACTGGCCACCGTATATACCTGGCTTTGGGGGAGATGCATGCGATCGCTGATTTGTTCAAGCGCTTCAGAAGAGAGATACCCCAACTCCTGGTTAATTTTCATCAGGATCGGGATCAGCTCTTCCTTTTTTGCATGAAACTCGTCAATAGCCAAATCGACTGTTTTCAAAACATCCTTACTGTCTTTCGCATTCACTGTCATGCAAGTTCCTCCTTGATCAAAGTAGTTTTGATGGAGAAGTTTTTCAAATTAAGAGATTTACTTAACCAGTACAGCTTCGTAGTTGCAAACCTGTTTACAGATTCCGCATCTGATACAGATATCCGGATCAATCACATGTGTTTTCTTCACTTGGCCTGTAATGCAATTCACCGGACAATTGCGGGCGCACAGGGTGCAGCCTACGCATTTATCAGGATTAATCTCATAAGAAATTAACGCACGGCATACTTTAGCGGAACACACCTTGCCATTAATATGGGCTTCATATTCCTTGCGAAAGTATTTAAGTGTGCTGACAACCGGGTTTGGAGCACCCTGACCCAGACCGCAAAGGCTGTCTTGACGAATTTCAACACTCAACTGCCCCAACAGGTCAATATCTTCTGGACGGCCATTACCTTCGCAAATGCGTGTAAGGATTTCAAGCATGCGGCGGGTGCCAACACGGCAGGGCACACATTTTCCGCAGCTTTCATCCTGAATGAATTCAACGAAGAATCTGGCGATATCCACCATGCAAGTTTCTTCATCCATGACCACCATACCGCCGGATCCCATAATAGAACCCGCTTGGGATAATCGTTCATAGTCAACGGGAAGGTCAAGGAATTCCGCTGGCAGGCAACCACCCATAGGACCGCCAGTCTGAACTGCCTTAAATCCAAGATCGTTCTTAATACCACCGCCGACATCGTAAATAATTTCCCGTAAAGTAATACCAAATGGAACTTCAATCAAACCAGTTTTCTTGACGTCGCCAGCCAGAGCAAATGTCTTGGTGCCTTTGCTTTTTTCGGTACCCATCGAAGCGAACCATTGTGGCCCATTCAGGATGATTTGAGGAACATTCGCATAGGTTTCAACATTATTGATGTTGGTAGGTTTGCCAAACAGCCCTCTAACGGACGGGAAGGGTGGTCGAGGGCGAGGTTCGCCACGTTTGCCTTCAATAGAAGCAATCAAAGCGGTTTCCTCACCACAGACGAAAGCACCAGCACCTTGCCTGATCTCAAGATCGAATGAAAAGTTAGTGCCAAAAATATGTTCGCCAAGCAATCCAAATTCACGTGCCTGCTTGATGGCAATCTCAAGAGTCTTGACAGCGATGGGATATTCGGCTCGGCAATATACATACCCCTGCTGCGCGCCAATCGCGTAAGCAGCAATGATCATGCCTTCCAACACCGAATGCGGGTCTCCTTCGAGCACCGCGCGGTTCATAAACGCGCCCGGGTCACCTTCATCAGCGTTACAGATAATATATCGAACGTCACCAACGGTGTCGCGCGTCAACGCCCATTTCATACTTGTTGAAAAGCCAGCACCACCCCGGCCGCGCAATCCAGAATCTTTAACCATCTGAATGACTTCATCTGGCGATTTCTCTGTCAGCACCTTGGCAAGGGCCGCGTATCCATTTTCGGCTATGTAATCTTCAATGTTTTCCGGGTTGATCTTGCCACAATTGCGTAAAACAACGCGGACCTCTTTGGATGTGGGTTCGCTTAATTCCTGCGCTTCTTCTTTTTTAGGTGGAGTGAGGAGTTTATTTACCGGTCTGCCTTTAAGAAACTGCTCTTCGACCAGAAATGGAATATCTTCAACGGTCAGACCGACATAGTGATACCCTTCCGGGTAAACCAGAATTTCAGGACCTTTATCACAATCCCCGATGCGGGGAGTGTCCATCACTTTAACTTCGTCAGCTAAACCTTTCGAATTGAGTTCTGCCTGAAGAGATTTAAGAATGTTTGCTGATCCTTTCCCTATGCACTCGGGATCACTGCAAACCAATACATTTGATCTAAAATATGCCATCTCTACCTGGATTAAAATATATATACTTTATCCCTGGAGCGGGATAACATGAGTTTCAACTACCTCACCTTTTTCTACGTGATTTTCCATAATTATCTTTACCACTTCAGGTGAAACTTTACCGTAAGTGACTTTTTCCTTCTTACTGATTACAACTTGAAGGATAGGTTCCTGTTCGCATAAACCGATACAACCGGTTTGAGTAACCACTATGTTAGGGAGATTCTTAGCTTCGATATATTCCAAAACAGCTTTCATTGTTTCCCGGGCGCCGGCAGCAATTCCGCAAGTACCCATACCAACAATAACCTGGGTTGCACCAGATGTTTCGGTGAATTTCCGTTTTGCCAATGCCTCTTCGCGAATTCTTTTGAGGTCGTCTAAACTTTTAATTGTGTTCATTTTTTCTCCTGAAAACTGATTTGATATTATATTTGTTTATTTTTACCGATTCAAATCCATTTGTAATTTCATTTTTTAGGTATCTGATAACCTGCGGATCAGATAAAGGTATCTCATTTAAAACTTCCTTAATGGGTTGGTCATCGAGTGTATAAGTATTATCGTTTATGGAATAATCTAACACCCAATGGACTTTCGGGTAACCGATAAGCAGGTTCAACCAGGTACTTTTCAGGTCTCCAAGCGGCATGCGGTCAATATGGCTGTGCTTGAATTTCACATTTATTTCTGTGCCGACCCCTCGTTCAGAGGTGGTCTCAAACCCGCCTTCACAGGCTTCTGCAGCCGCTTTAAGAAATGGGATGCCCAGACCGACTTTTCGGGTAGTACGCGAAGTGATGAAGGGATCGGCAATATTTTTCAATTTCTCGGGGTCCATTCCCTTGCCATTATCTTTGATAGTGATGGTCAACTCATCTTTATTAAGGTTCTCAACCACAGTAATCTCGATTTTTTTTGCGCCAGCATTCACGCTGTTTTCTGCAATATCGAGAATATGCAGAGAAAGCTCTTTCAAATTTACCCTTCTTTATCCTGCCGTTCAATCGTACGGACAATGGTGGCCATCTTGCTTGGCTGTACGCGACCGTGGATGGCCTCGTCAACAACCACAACCGGAGCCTGGCTGCATGCACCAACGCAGCGGCATTCTTCCATGGTTATGTTGCCATCGTCGGTGGTTTTACCCATTTCAATACCAATCAGTTGTTTGGCTTTATCAATTAATTGTGCTGCGCCACCTACGTAGCAGGCTGTGCCCATGCAAAACTTAATGGTATGCTTTCCACGAGGTCGGGTGGTGTAGAAAGAATAGAAAGAAATAACCCCATGGACCTTGCTTACCGGAACCTTAAGGTAATTCGCGATGAACTGCTGGATCTGTTCCGAGACAAAACCGATCTTTGCCTGGACATCATTGAGGATAACCATGAGGCTGCCAGGCTTGTTTTTATGTTCTTCAAGAATTTTTACGAGTCTTTCCACTAGTTCAGGGTTTTGGGTTGGGTCAATCAGAGTATTTACTTGTTTGTTTAATGTCATTTGGATCGCCAAAGGTGAATTTTCTAAAAACCAAATGATTTTATCACAAGTTAGATTTAATCCGACAAGATTGCAGATAAATATGACGAAAGATGCCCGAATTGGTAAAAATATCAGCCGGATTTATCTAAATTCTTGTAGAATCGCCCTGATTGTCCGTTCATGGCGAGTATGATCTCATTGATTGTTGGCTCAGAAACTGTGAATTGATTCCATCCCTGGATATCTTCCAGTGTGTGTGCATCGCCGCCCTGGATCAGTTTATAGTTGCTTAATTGAGGATATTGGTCAATCGCCTGTAGAAATGTTAAATGGCGTGATATTTCGATGATTTGAAGGTCAATATCTGTAGGTATCATTCCCAGTACAGGAAGCAAACCAAACGCTTTCCGGTTGACATGAGCAGGGATCAATAAGCCTTCAAATGCGTTCACTATCTTCCAGGCTTCTTTTAGAGTCAGAGAAGAAGAGGTGATTAATAGCCGCTCTTCACGCCTGATGAAATCCCCGGTTGCATCAACGACAAATTGCTCTCCAAAATAGTCTGCGTTATTTTTAATATCGGGGAATGTATTTTTTATTTGAGCGAAGAACCGGGTTGCCTGCTCGAGAGAATCAAAAATGCACAGGCTATGGATCTCTTCCCGAGTCTGTAGTTCAATTCCCGGCAGCACAGTGATACCTGTGCCAGCAGCAGCTTCAATCACCGCGTCCACATTGTCAATAGCATTATGATCCGTAACTGCAATCAGATTGATATTTTTCGCGAGGGCTTCTTCAATGATAAGCGGTGGGATCATTTCCACAGCAGCGCAGGGAGACAGGACCGTGTGAAGATGAAATTCCGCTCTAAATGATCTAAGGTTATCTTGTGGGCTAGCCACTGATGGATGAGTTATTGATCTCTAAGACCCAATTGCCAGAGCCTGCCAACCACAGAAAACGAATTTTTATCAGTGGAGAGCAAGGTAATGCCCTCTTCGCTGGCTTTCTTGATAGTATCTTCATCAGGTTTGGCACCTTCAGTAATGATCACTGCTGCAATATCCAGAAGGCAAGCCACAGCCACGATATTATTGTGAGCCTGAAGCGTTACCCAGATGCTTTTATTCTTTGCACCGGTCATGACACAGCTGAGCATATCGGATACATACCCATGAGTTGGCGTGATTGCTGCGAAATCTTTTTTCCCCGTGATTACCTTAAGCTCCAGTTCCTTGATGATTTGATCAAGCGTCATCTCCATCCTCCTTTTTATTTAAGTGCCCTTCACCCATGATATCCTCACCCTTCAATAAAAACTTTAAAGTGAGATGTGTACCCTTACCAAAATCTGACTTCAGTTCCATTTGGTCAACACATCGGGAAATATTGGATAACCCCATTCCAGCGCCAAACCCCAATTCGCGGATTTCTTCTGTGGCGGTTGAATAACCAGGCTGCATTGCAAGATTAATATCTTTGATTCCCGGCCCATCATCCCATATGAACGCTGCTATTTGATTGGGTTCAATTTCCACATGAATAGAGCCGCCGTTTGTGGTGTGGATGATCAGGTTCATCTCGGCTTCATAAATTGCTATTCCAACCCTTCGGGCAAGCTGTGGATTGGCGCCCAGACGAACCAGTGCCCGTTTGATATTGCTGGATGCCGCGCCGCCATTCGTAAAATCATACCTTTTTATTTCGTAACGAAGGATCAGACTGGTTCTTGTGGATTCAATGTCTTCAAACAGGTGGGAGGCGCGGTATTTACGGACTTCTTCTTCCTGATAATCGTGTTCGAGGGCTCTCAGGATGCCGTAAGTGACGTCTCCTTTGGTTAGAATTCCGACTAATTCACCTTTTACACCTAAAACTGGCAAACGCCCCAACTTTGTTTTTGCAAAGAGTTTTAGTCCTTCAGTGAGATGATCAAAGGAATTGACCGTGACCAGATCAGTGGTCATGTAATCCTTAACGCATTTATCAATTTCCTGGTTGGCAAGGCATTTGATGAGGTCTTCGGTACTGACCAGTCCAATTAAATTTTTAGCTTCGTCAACAATTGGAACGCCTGATATTCGATATTCGCGCAGTACATCCATGACATTGCGCATAGTATCCTGTGGACTAAGGGTTTTTACTTCACGTGTCATTACCTCAGATATTTTGAGAATATACGCAAGTTCTTCAACACGCGTGATGCTGCCGGCGAGTTCATCGGTGATGACTTTGCCTTTGAAACGGGGAGGGGTGTTGTCGAATTGGGAATCACGCATTTAAGCAGTTAGTTGATGATAGGCCGCTCCAGGCTTGGTAACCCTGCCAGGAAAAGGCGACCGGATAATTCGAACATTCCAAAAGGCGAAGTGATCAAAGGGATACCTTCGGAATCCGCAAGTTCGATGGTCTCTTCCGGTGGTTTTTTACCGCGGACGAAGACAATTGCCGCGACGTCTGACATCTGGGCTGTTCTAACCACCTGGGGGTTGCATAAACCGGTCAAGAGCACCGCGTCAGGCTGAATTGAGGCCAGTACATCACTCATTAAGTCAGCGCCGCAGCCTCCTTTAACTTCCCTGGTTAAATCGGCAGATTTTGTCAGAAGCTCTCCATCTATGTATTCAAGCAGATTTTTGATATTCATAATTTCCTGTCAAGGCAATGTCGATAATTTCATTATTAAAAACCGAAAGTAATTATATGTTAAAATTTTTTGATTCCAGGAAATAAAACATGAAAAATATCATTCAATCAGTTAAAGGAACACGAGAATTTTACCCTTACGAGATGGCTTTAAGGTCCTGGTTATATTCAAAAATTCGATCAGTCTCGGAATTATTTGGTTATCAGGAGTATGACGGCCCATTTCTGGAAAGTATCGACCTGTACGCTGCCAAATCAGGGGAGGAGCTGGTAAAAGAACAATCTTTTGTTTTTCCTGACCGCGGTGGCAATTTGATTGCCCTGCGACCTGAACTGACGCCCAGCCTGGCGCGCATGGTAGCTCAAAAACAGCATGAACTTATTTACCCATTACGCTGGTGGTCATTTGGACCATTCTGGCGCTATGAAAACCCCCAAAAAGGCCGCTCGCGAGAATTTTTTCAATGGAATATTGACCTAATTGGAGTGAATACTCCCGAAGCCGATGCGGAACTGGTAGCCATCTGCGCTGAATTTTTCCGGTTAATTGGCTTAACTTCTGAAGAAATAAAGATCTTGGTGAATGACCGTCGCCTGATGGATGAGCAACTGTCGAAATTAGGCATCAGCCAGGATGACAAAGGGGATGTTCTTGGCATGATCGACCGCAAAGATAAAATGCGGACTTCAGAATGGGTGATTTATATTCAGGAGAAAGGGTTAACTCTGCCACAGGTTGATGGGCTATTGGCACTTCTATCTAATAAAGACCTCGCAAAAACTTCGGAAAACCTCAACCGATTCTTTAATGCTTTGAATGCGTTGGGAGTACAAGATTATGTAGATTATGATCCCGGGGTAGTTCGCGGGCTGGATTACTATACCAGCATTGTTTTTGAAGCGCGGGATGTTGGCGAAAGTTCCAGGGCGATCCTTGGCGGGGGACATTATGACAACCTGGTGGAAGCGGTTGGTGGTGATTCTTTACCGGCAGTTGGCTTCGCGATGGGCGATGTGGTGCTGCCGATAATTCTAAAAGAATTAAATAAATTACCGGATTTCAAGGTTTATCCGGCCCAAGTTTTGGTTACAGTATTTGATGAAGCTACTCTTCCTGCAAGTTATTCCATTGCGGCTGAAATAAGGAAGGCGGGAATTGCGACCCAGGTTTATCCAGAACCGGGCAAGCTTGGAAAGCAATTCAAGTATGCTGATCGTATTGGATTGCGATTTGCCGTTACAATTGGCCCGGACGAAATTGCACAGGGAGTTGTGCAAATTAAGGACCTGGTAAGTGGCGAACAGCAAAGCCTGAAGAAAGCTGAGGTTGTGCCTTATCTAAAAAAGAATCTTGCCTGACAAACCAGAGCATGATAGAATGACGGGCACATGGTGGCTGTAGCTCAATGGCAGAGTGCTTGACTGTGGATCAAGATGTTGCGGGTTCGACCCCCGTCAGCCACCCTTAGATAAGGGATTTTTTGAAGAAAAAGTCCCATTTTTTCTATAAATGAGGGTTACCAATTTAAGTGACGTCATTCCGAATTCAATTCGTATGTAACGTTGGTGGTACCAGATGTCTGATACACCTCGTGCTAATTTATTCTCTGGTTTAAATTTCTATCTTCTTCGGCCACGGGTCTTGACGCGCCTGTGTCCAAAGCGTGTTCACATAATTTAGTGCAAAATAATTCTGCGCAAGATGAAGCCAAAATGCACCTGCTTCAGTGAGCTTGAACCACTCGCGATAGCGGACTGCTAATCCGACTTTTTCAAAAAATCTCAACCACTGTCGAGCTTTATGGGCATCGCTTCCAAGAGCTGCATCGAGGTCATTCAATGGAATATTTGTATCGTAAAAGCGCCAGTAAAGCCACCACCAGCCGGACATTTCACCAGCGAATGGCATGCGTAAGGCGATAGCGGTGCATTCATTATCCATAGCATCAATCCAACTATTGAAATCAAATGTATTAAGCACAAACCCGTCGGATAGATGGGATCCAGAACCAGGACCGATCCCAATATAACCGTCCCTTGTAACTGAAGAATAACGCGGACCACCACCGTGTTTGAAACCCCATACCGAAACGCGCTCGAAGCTATGTTCAGCACACCATCTATTGATTGTTCGGTAATGCTCTTGGCGCATGTGCAAATTTGGCATACGGACCGACTTCAAGCACAGATATTTACCAACTGAAGTATAAGGAAAAGTAAAGAGTGGGTAGGTCGTGAGTTGATCTGCACCAAGCTGCGCAGCTCGGGATAGATCGGTGATCACATCAGTGGATGTCTGGTTTGGCAGAGCGAACATGATGTCCACATTGACCGAGGTAAAGCCTCTCTGCGCGAGCAGCGCCAGAGCTTGCTCTGCGATGACCGGTTTGTAATCCCGTCCGATCAAAGCAAGGTTCTTGGCCTGGAACGATTCCACGCCAAGTGATATGAGCGCAATACCCATATCGTGCAATCGCTCAACAGTTACATTATTAATATCAGCAGGGTTAGTCTCGATACAAATATCGCCTGTCAAGCGGAAGCGCTCGCGGACGTGCATCAGCACACTGGCTATGCTGTCCAAAGCTAATGTCGGTGTGCCACCACCTATATATATGCTTGTAATCTCTGCCGGACCGATCGCATTTGCCCACCAGTCCACTTCAGCAATTGCCGCCCTTGTGTAGGGTTCTACTAGCGACTCACAAAATGGGACTTTTGTATAAGGACAATAAGGGCATAAATGGCGGCAGAAGGGCACATGCAGATACAGCGAGGTACGCTCGATGGGTAGAGGGGTCCAATTTTGCGGAGGTCGCTCGAAACACCAGCTTTGTTCAGGTCCCACAAGGTAACGGCGGATGGAGCGTGTGCCGAAGCTTAATAACCTTTGACTTGGGCTTTTCACCAATACCTCGTCATACCTATAACTGCGCTCAGACGCAGACGTTGAAACGCCGAAAGCTCGATACATGCTGCATAACCGCAGTCTGCACATACAGAGTCGGAAGCGCGACAACAAACCGACTCGCCATCGATATCTATCACCGAAGCTAGTGAAAAACGTCGCGGCCAATCGCCAGATTTCAGTGCCAATAATCCAGCCCGCGAATTTATGACCGGCAACCCGACTTGAATATAACCGAGCAGGTCATCAATGATTGGTGCTCGTTCCTCCGCAGCTAAGAACAATCCGTCGCGGCCATAATAGGGCGTGTGAAAGTAAAACATAACGCCGATCACAGGGAATTTTGTTTCATTCACCCACTGCAGAAATGGCTCGATGCCCTCTGCGGTATTGCGATCAATCACGTATATAATTGCAACCTTGGGATGTAAACCTGAACGGATGGCAGATTCGACCTGGTGAAAGTGATCCCCGCGCCGTCGATCATAAATGCCAGGCAGCCCATCCATACTAACCCAGATAAGATCAGCCGGTGACTCGAGTCCAAGTAAGCCGTTAGTATAAACGTGTACGTGGAAAAAACCAATCTGCTTTGCTTTATCAATTGCATCAGCGAGTGTGTGATTTGCGTCGCGCCACAACATCGGTTCTCCACCGCTAAAATACAATTCACGAAATCCACGAGCCCAAGCTTTTTGCATCGCGGTTACTATTTGATCCCAGGTCATATCGCGGCGACCAGTGTTGGACACTTGGCAGCCACGACAGGAAAGGTTACAGCTATCGGTTAATGCGATACCATAAATAAGTGGTTCCGTTTGTCGTAGAATCACAAAACGCCATAAGAATGGAGCATAGAAACGAATCTGCTCCCATAGTTTTTTACGTAACCCAATCATAAATGCTCTCGCTACTTCATCGAGGAGGCTAACATAATATTCTTCAGATCACTGCCAAGCAATAGGTAGACAGTTTATTAGAGCTGGATTTTTATAGTATACAGTGTACTTGTAGTGTTATCGCAATAACATATAGAGGACGCTCATACATACTGACTTCGAATCAGTAGATCGATACGATATTTTTGAGAGTCGCCTTTCCATTTTGATTTTATTAAATTTCGTGTGCAATTCGTGTGCAACCAGGGTAGAAACTATGGAAAATATAGACGCAGTGGACACCTGTGTAAGCCATGGACAATTCTGCGCTTGACTGTGGATCAAAAAGTTGCGAGTTCGACCCCCGTCAGCCACCCCTAAATATGGGATATTATGCAGAAAAAGTCCCATTTTGCTATATATGGGGGGTATTAATTTGCGGGATGTCATTTCGAGTGCAATTCGTGTGCAATTCTAAGGCTGTTGGAATGATCAATTCATCAATTAATTCAGCCGCTTTGTTTTGCATTTCAGGGATCAAATGTCCATAAATATCTAGAGTAATGCTTACTTTTGAATGACCTAAACGCCTGGATATAACGATGGGTGAAACTCCATAATTCAAAATCAATGATGCTGCAGTGTGGCGAAGATCATGATATCTGATTCTTGGTAAACCTGCCAATTCGAGAATACGATTTAATTCTCTCCGGATATTGCTTGAGACACCCGGTCCTCCGCGAAAATTCGAAAAAACTTCACAAATATAAAATCGCTATTGCTCCAAGGATCAGATATGGCGTAAAAGGTAGGGCGCTTGAAAACGCATGATATCGTCTTGATAATAGTAATGCGAAGAATAAGACTAATGAGAATGCTCCAAATGCAAGAAATGAAATAAAAATGGCTCCTACAATTAAAGGCCAACCAGTGAGCAATCCTAAAATCAAACCAAAACCAACATC
>Ga0315288_10010427_pt1 | contig 11706 bp, 21 predicted proteins | sample YL17G11_20_MG_FD_203454 | JGI IMG/M metagenome (GOLD analysis project Ga0315288, IMG submission 203454) | Sediment microbial communities from Yellowstone Lake, YNP, Wyoming, USA - YL17G11_20 | ecosystem: Environmental > Aquatic > Freshwater > Lake > Sediment | place: USA: Wyoming | collected... | reverse complement strand
GGATATTGTGGAAGTTAAGCAACCAACTCCGCGAGAAGACAAGATCGCGGCTAATCTTAAAAGTCGGGAATTATAAAAAGATAATAAATAAAAATACGATGCCAATAACTCCAGCTCGCAAGAAAGGTGGAAAGAAAAAGTAATCTTTCCCAGTGAAAGTTCCCTGAAAAGGGGGCTTTTTCGTTATCCACAGGATATGCACTTTCCTATAACTTGCAGAGTTTGAGGAGAGAGATATAATTATGTTTATGGAACAATATATCGTGAATAATTTAATAGAATTATTGGCAACGAGCAGAAGCGTATCATTCCCTTTCACGAGGGAGTTCCAATACGTTTCTGCTCTTTGCTTGTAACTGTTATGAAAGAAGAACATCTCTCTTATCGTTTTAAATCTTTTCAGTCGCAGAATCCAAATCTAGGCGACTACATTGTTTTGTCTATGTCAGTTCGTGGAATGAAATACAATAAGTGGAAAGTTTATGAAGCATTTAACAAGTTTGTTCCGAAAAATGATTATGCAAAAAATGAAAGGGATATGCTTATGGAGAATCTAGTGAGTGTTACGAATCAGGGAGTTCCCAAAATTATCAACTCCATAGCCAAAAATACGGCTTAAAATAAGGGGTTCAAAAAGTCGAAATCAACGCGGTGGAATTAAAAGTTAAAAAAGGTATAAAGCTATGAAAGATACAATAAAACAAGAAATGAGATTACAGGTTCAATCTGAAAAATGGTTGCCTTATAAAAGTAAATATGGCGGTGAGATGTATGAAAAAGGCGATACTGTGATTTGTTTCCATTCAAACCTACACATCAATAAAACAATAGAAGGTTCGGAATTTAATCAATGTCTTGATTGTGGCGATTCATCTTTAACTCTGGAAGAATTTGCAAAATGTTTTACGACTTACGAAAAAGGTTGGTTTCGTCCTGTTAATCTTAAATAATATTTAATATGAATGAACAAATTAACATTCAAGATGAAAGTGGGGATAAAAAATATTTTACGATTATTCCTAATTATGTTCTTAATCATTCTTCTCATTGGGATCGGGAGGTTTATATTCAAATGAAAAGAATTGCTGGTGAAAAAGGAACTTGTTGGATGTCAAAATCAAATCTTTCAAAAAAATGTGGAATTTCTAAAAGAAAACTAGATAAATCTATTCAATATCTTTTAGAACATCATTGGATTGAAAAATCAGGACTTAAAGAAATTTCTTCAAAAGGGGGCAACCAAAAGGTCACTATTTATAAAATTGTTGATTTATGGAACATTAACAACAGTTTTTACAAAGGGGGTGCATACGGTGCACTACCTTTAGTCAAAGGGGGTGCACAGAATGACATCAAAGGGGGTGCATACGGTGCACCCAAAGAAGAACCACTAAGAGAAGAAGATAAGGAAGTTGAAAAATCAACTTCTCTTTTGGAGGGAACTGGAGTCCAAGACAAGACAGCGCACCTTACCCCTGAATTTGGTGATGGTTATGAGCCAAAGGAGAAAAAACAGCGTAGTGCCAAGCCCAAAAACCAGCAAGCCCTAAAAATAAGGCGTTATTTCTCTGATAAGTGCCATAAAGAGCTTGAAATTCGTCCCGTTGAGGATTTTAAAGGGTATAAAATAGTGTTATTTGCCCTAGGGAAAGGTTTAGATGAGAAAACAATTTATGACTTATTTGATGAGTGGTTTGGTCTTTACGACAAGACTGATGAACAAAAACTGAATATTGGTGGGGCTTTATCGGCTTTTAACATTAACAATTATCGTTCTCGCAATGGAAAATGACCGAATTGTAACTTCGCACGAACTTCAAGAGGAACTGAAATTAACGGCAGAGTCCATTTTCAAGGTGAATACCAATATGCCATCTCTTGATAGAATTTTAAGTGGAGTGGAAGCTGGAGAGTTGATAGTGGTTACCGGGCCGACTGGTGGAGGTAAAACAACTTTGCTTATGAGTGTTACTCAAAATATGGCGGAAAATAAAATTGATACTTTGTGGTTTACCCTTGAAGTTACGCCACGTCAGTTTATAAATAAATTAACAAAAAGAAATTCTACTTTACCTTTGTTTTATTTGCCGAATAAGGGATATGACGACGTGAACCCCGAATTTTTGAAATGGTTTGAGAAAGAACATCGCCGTCCTTTTGCGATGATTGATTGGGTTGAAGTTAAAATTAAAGAAGCTATTGCGAGGGTTAAAACTGACGGAAGGGAATTGAAGGTGGTTTTTATTGACCATATTCACGGCATATTTAGTTTAGCGAGAGTTGAACGCAATATATCACTTGAAATTGGCGATATGGTTTCCAAGATAAAAAACATAGCTATTCAGCACAATCTGATAATTTTTCTAGTGGCTCATTGTAAAGATGATCCAATGGGTTCAACCCGCGAACCGAGAAAAGAAGATATTAGAGATTCGGGGTTGATAATTAGGGTGGCGGATTCGATTGTCGGAGTCTGGCGGATTCCAAATGGAAGTGATGGAACAGAAACTCGACAAAAACCTATTAACGAAGGAGATAACAAAGCAAAGGTTGCTGTTTGGAAAAATAGGCGTGAAGGCAATTTAGGGTTTTTCACTGGTTATGTAAAAAATCATTATTTTTCAGAACAACAAGATAATGATTGGGGTGGTTTCTAAAAAAAAAATGAAACAAGAAACTGAAATGCTTTTGAATATGAAAGAAGTAAGAAAAATTGGGGGTTATGTTCCTTTGGTTGCTTTGATAACTGGAGATAGTGCGGACGAGATACACGAATATCTTGATGCTGAAATGCGGTTTGCTAGAAAAGAGAAAGAGTTTTATGACCGATTTATTTTTCCCGATGTCTTAAAGGGAGTTAGGGAGTTTGCCGACGAGTTTCCTTTGGAAGATAGAAAAGAAATGAGGGACAGGTATTTGACAGATAAGTTGAAAAATATTAAGCGACTTTGGGAAGATGAATATTTGAAGTTTATGAAAGGTGGTGCTGGAGATAAAATTGAAAAATTAGAAAAAGAGAAAAGAAAGATTGAAATGCAACTCAGGGTTTCGGCTGGTAACTCTGAAGGAATAACGGGGGAAATGATTGCGAGAGCCAGAGAATATCCAATTACAGAATTGATTGCTTGTAACCGTTATAAGTTTGCCAAGTGTCCTTTTCACAACGACCCCACTCCAAGTTTCTTTCTGAAAAATAATTTTGGCTACTGTTTTGGTTGCCAAGCCCACGCCGATTCTATAGATATTTTTATGAAACTTAATAATTGCGATTTCAAAACCGCAGTAAAAACATTATGCAAATGAAAAGTTTCCCAGTGAAAGAAAAAGAGAGCGACATTCAGACGACAATCTGTGAATATCTTGCTTTACGAGGATATTTCTTCTGGCGCTCCAATAACGTCCCTGCCTTTGACGTAAAACGGGCTGTATTTCGCGCGTTTCCCAAGTTTGCGATAAAAGGGTTACCTGACATTCAAATCGTGTCTAAAGGGGGTTTTTGCACGTTTCTAGAGGTCAAGAGAAAAGGGGGCTATCAAAGTCCTGAACAGAAAGAATTCCAAAAGAAGTGTGAAAAGGTCGGGGCTAGGTATTTCGTTGTTAGAAGTGTTGATGAAGTTATAAAATTAGGATTATGAAAAACATTATTGCTTATTCCGATGTCTTTGACTTTATGAAAACGATACCAAGTGGTGTGGTGCAACTTGTGATTAGCGATCCGCCATACGAATTTCTTAGTAAGAATCCAACAGGGGGGGGCTTTATGCACAAAGAGAATAAGCAACATCTGAAAAAGATAAATGAAACTTTCGGTATGTCTTACGAGCCAAGAAAATATCTTAATGAATGTAAAAGGGTTCTAGGGAAGTTTAATGGTTATTTTTTCACTAACAAGACTTTGTTGAAAGATTACATTTCTTTTGCAGAAGAAAATGGTTACAAATGGGATATACTTATTTGGTCAAAACCGAATCCCGTGCCGATTAACAACGGACATTATTTGATAGATAAAGAGTTTGTTATTTTTATAAAAGAATCGGGAGCTGTTTTTAATTCAAAACTTGGTTATCAAAATTATTTTACAGTTCGGTCTTTCCCAATAGGAGGTAATGAGTTTGGACATCCGACACAAAAGCCGATTGAATTTATAAAACAAATGATTGAAGTTTCTAGTAATAAGGGCGATTTAATTTTTGACGGATATTGCGGAAGTGGAACAAGTTTGGTCGCCGCCAAACAACTTGAAAGAGATTATCTCGGTTGTGATAACGATGAGAAATGGGCGAAGTTTAGCGAAGAACGGCTTAAAATAACAGGTAATTTATTGTTTTAGTTATTAACAGGTTATCCACTTTTGGTTTTGCTTTCTTTAGTGAAAGATATATAATTATATTTAAGTTATGACAACTATTCAAAAAACATTATGTCAGGAAACAGTTTCGTTGAAAAAAGAGATAGAGGGTTATTTTTTGGTTCTTGCCAAAAATCTTAAACAGATACGAGATGAGGAATTGTGGCGAGCTGAAGGTTACGATTCTTTTGCAGATTTTTTAATGGAAATTGATGTGGCGGAATCAACTGCTAGTAGGATGATTTCTGTTTATCAAACTTTTGTTCTTTCTTTCGCGGTGAAAGTAGAGAAGTTAAAACAGGTCGGCTGGTCTAAACTTTATCTTCTTAGTCGTAAAGATTTCAAAAACAAAACAGATGCGGAAGATTGGATAGATTCTGCGGTGCTGAAAACGCGCCAAGACGTTGAAGAAGATTTAAGAGAAGAAAAGGTCGGGGAGTGTTTGCATAAAGACTATTACGATTTGAGAGTGTGCAAGAGCTGTGGGAAGAAAATGAAGATTTATGATAAATAGTTATGCCATATATTCCATTAGATTTATTACAGAACGTCTTAAAAGACCCTTTTTATAAAAAGTGTGCTAGGGCAAGTGAAGGGGGCTGTTCTGGTAGAATAACATTTGAGGAAGTCATTTTGTTCTCTGGTAGGCAGATAAAAAGTGGTTGGAATGTTTTGCCTTTGTGCTGTCGTCATCATTCAGTTCTTCAATTTCAAGATGCTGGGCTATTGGATAAAGAGAAGAACCAATGGATCGCCCTCAATCGGGCAAGCGAAGCTGAACTGAAAGCGATAAGCAAAGTAAAAAATTGGCTAAAGGTCAGAGAAATTTTAAATAAAAAGTTTGGTAACCTTAACAATTAATAAAATATAAGATGAAATACAACCAAAAATTACCCGAAGAAGTGGAGAAAAAATTAGACGCTTATATTGAAAGAATAAAAAATATTAAATGGTTTCAACCTTTACCTGATATTAAAAAAACTGACGTTGAAACAAAAGTGAAAGCAAGTTTAAGCGCGTTTGGTGTAGAGGCAAAAATAGAATTTAAGCAGTTAAAAACGTCTGATTGGGACGCCGCTCGGGACGCCGCTCGGGACGCCGCTTGGGGCGCCGCTCGGGACGCCGCTCGGGACGCCGCTTGGGACGCCGCTCGGGACGCCGCTCGGGACGCCGCTCGGGACGCCGCTCGGGACGCCGCTCGGGACGCCGCTTGGGGCGCCGCTCGGGACGCCGCTCGGGACGCCGCTTGGGGCGCCGCTTGGGGTGCTGAAGAAATTTGGGGCGCCGCTTGGGACGCCGCTCGGGACGCCGCTCGGGACGCCGCTTGGGGCGCCGCTTGGGGTGCTGAAGAAATTTTAGTTGAAAATTTGAAAGAGTATAAAGGTAAAAAAGCATTTCTTATTTTAGTTGATATTTGGGAAATGGGATTATATCCGATAGGAGTTGTAGATGGAGTTTTTATTGTTTATGTTCCGGCTTTAACAATGGAGTTTCCAAAAGATTTGTTTAAGTAACCTTAACAATTAACAAAGGAGAAGATGACCAAGAATGAATTTATTGAAATGTTTGGCGAAAACCCCGAAGATATGTTTGGAGGAGATTGGAAAAATGAGTTAGAAGAAATTGAGCAAAGTAGCTAACCCCCTTTATAAGTAGAGGAAAATAAAAATCATCGTCTTTTTATTTTAAAGCAACCACCTGAAAAAGCTTTTATTAAAAGATATTTTCAAGTTTGACTTTTAATTATAATAATGTATTATAGCAGAGTTATGATAATTGGAATCACTATTGCAATAATAACATTCTTGATTCTCGCTAAATTAGGGGCTTTACGAGAAAACTAATCTTTATATTTTTTGAGGGCTTCCTCAAGAAACTTTTTTTCACTGGGATTGATTAAATTTCCAGCATCTTGAAATTGATACTTTTTTCTAGTTTACATTTAAAACAAATTTTATACATAAATACCATTCTAATAGATTAGAATGGTATTTACAAGTCAGTTTAAACACAATGACTAGGTGCTAGTTAAAAGGGATATCGTCAGGCGAAATTTCATCTTTCGGGTATTCAATCCCTCTATCAACCTCACCCGGTGCTAACTCTTTATGAGTTAATTCCTTAATCTTCTTGTCTTTCTGTCTTTGGATTATCTCTTCTGGTGGCGTTAGCTTGGCAAGCTCGGCTTTCTTCTCATCAGATACTTCTCCCCAACCTTTGGGCGATCCAACCACTTTGTAATAATCTCTTGGACTAGGCGCATTTTCGTCTTTTTTGATATTTACGCTGTAAATCATAGGAAAGGTAGAAAAACCCCATTCCTTGTCATTTTGGAGCATTGCGAGGGCTTGTAGCACCCCGTGTGAGATTTCTAAGAGCTTAACTTCGTCTGTCCTGTGGTCTATGGCATAGCATAGATATTTCGGCTTTGACTTGATTTTGTTGTAAAACTCATAGAATTTCTTAGCTTTCTCCTTGTCTTTCTCTCCTTTAGCTTTTTCTTCTGCATCTTGCAGGGCTTTATCAGCTTCCAAGCAACCCGGACAACCATTATCTTTTCCTACGCACACCCCTTTATACCCCATTTCGTTGAAATGTTTGCCTAGCAAGTAAGCAGGAGTGAGTATTCGGAATAAGTTATCGCCATTTTGTATTTGGGCGTATCCCCCTCCGCTTGACATATTGAATTTTTGCTCTGCTTCTTTTAGACTGTCGTTGAATGTTTGCATTTTTTTTAAATAAATTGATAAATAAGTTAATTATCTCCTCCATCGTCTTGTGAATTAAATTTCTTAAATTCAGCAAGTTGTTCTTCTGTTAGTTCGTCAAGCAGTTTGTTCTGGTAATCTGCCCCGAAACCTGCTTCCTCAAGTTCGTTGAATAGCGAATTGATTTTATTCCAGTTCCAGTCGGCTTGATATTCGTGAAACCTGTCGTGGCATCTTTCTAAAAAGAGCGTTGTGTTGTCGTCTGACATTTTAGTTTATTTAGTTTTTAATGTTTTTTTAGAGCTAAACCCAGCAGTTTTTGACTTGATAAGCTCAATTTCTGATGGATTGTAGCCAAGTTCAGCTTTTTGCAGTTCTACAATGCGATTTTTCCAAGAACTATAATCCAGCTTCCACTTGTTTTCAGTTCCAATTACTTTGCGACCATTGCGACAGTCGCCAATCGCAGAAGTGGATAGTTTCGTCCAGTCAATTTCTTCAAGTGGTATTTTGTATTTTTCTTCCCAGATAAGTTCGTCTGTTATTTCTTTCAAGTCATAGATTGCCTTAAATCGGGCGTATTCTTTGTTCAAGTCTACTTTTGTGTTTCCGCATTGATACAACCCCTCGCCTATTTTGGTAACAACAAACCAAAAATAGTTCAATCCGTCTATGCTGGAAACAAACAAATGCCCTCTTTCTTTATTCAGTGCGTCCATATAGATTGCAAGTTGACCGACATAGCTCTCTCTCGGTTCGTTGTTTTCGTATTTGGCTATGTCAAAAGAGTTCTTGTTATTTATAGATTTGATTTCTACGGGTTCTCCTTCGTTTATGTCAATACAAGCTGTTTCTGGCGTTGTGATGTCGTCTGTATCTAGCTTGCTTTGCTTGCCTAGTGCGTCAAACTTCATAGAGATCGGCACGCCTAATCGTTCAATCTTGATACTATCTCCGTCTTGTGAGTAATCTTGTGGCACATTCCCGTTTGCTTTCAAGATTTGTAGCATTTGCATTTCAACTCCTTTTCCTGCCGCCATTCTTAAAAGACTTGACCAGTGCATCGGGTTCGTAACAGGTTCGTTGTGGAGTGAAAAGAAAATGTCTATGCCTAATTTGCCGTAATCACTAGCATAAATATTCTTTTTCTCTCGTCTTTCCTCGCTATAATTTATTTTTGGTTTCATGCTAATTGTGTTAAGTCTAATGGTCTGCGACCTGCGTTGTGTTTTGGAAACTGATGCCCTTGTTTGCGTAGCTTTGCAGTCCAATACTGCACCGTTCTCATTTTCAGCGAGAGCGTTTCCGCTATCTTCCTTTCGGTCAAACCATCGCACTTTAATTTTTTAATTTGTTCAACTGTTTTGATGTTCATATAATTTCAATGTTTTCTAAACTTACTGATACAATTTCACAACCAAAAAATCTTTCTCGTGAATATTGAATAGCAAGCTCAATCGTTTCAGCTCTGACTAATACAGGTGAGCTTAACCCTGCGACCTTTACAAATACTTTATAAATGTTTTTTTCCATAGATGTTTTTTAAGTTAGTAATCTCCGACCTTTTTTGCTCAATACATTATATCAGCACATAGATATAACGCAATCCACTTTCCCAGTGAAACTATACTTGACTTTCGCCCTCGTTTAATACTCTTTCCATTTCATCGCATTGTCCTTTTAACGCTTTAACCGCCTCGCTAAAATCGCTAATCGTGGCTCGTAAATACTCAATACTTGCCATTATCTCTTTGTCTCGTGGTGTCATAATTTTCCTTTGTTTAATTCTTTAATAAGTGCTTCAAGTTCCGCCTCGTCAAATTGGTGGCGGAAACATTTTCCAATATCTTCAATAGACACGCCCAAGTCCTGCCGTTTCGTCATATCCACAGCGTTGGCGAAGTGATCTAGTGGATTTCTAAAGTCCGTAAGTTCCTCTATCTTGTTGAAAGTGTCGGCTACTTTAATATCGTCCATTTTAATTTTTTCCCATCTTTTAATGCTTCCGCTTTTGTTTTACGCACATACGGACTAGGTATGTCATAGTAGCGATTGCCCTTGTAAACTCGTCTATAAGCCCGATACCAAGCTGTTTGCTTGTTCGGATCGTTATACTTCCAAATGCCTATCATCCGGTAGCAAACTGCACATCGCTTATAAGTATTCTCGCCTGTTTTAGTTTTTCTCTTTCGTTCGGGTTCATCGTGGTATTACTGCTAACCAAACTAACCACATAAAGAAACCAAAAATTCCGCCAACGAAACCGCCTAGCATAAGCCCGCCAATTACAAACACAAAGAAACTAATCATAAGCATATTTCAGTTAATCTGTTAATTACCCATACCGACCACACTATATAGGCAAGAAAACTGCCAGCGATCCAATAATTTATGCGTTCCATAGTTTTATCTTATTGTTAATTCAGCATCTTTTGTAATATCGCCATCAATGCGGACAATATATTTCGTTTCATCATTGATAGTTCCCTCTTTGTGTCCGTTATCGCACAGAATAAAGGTGTCAAAAAGGTATTTTGCACCACCGTCAGTCTGATGAAAATAAAGTTTAATACTCATATTTTTTATTTTATTATTTTAATAATCATTCTTTTTCTACGATTTTGGCAATTTTCTGCGTGAGTAACAAAATGGCAATTTTTAGGTTCGTAGTTACCGCTATTGTTAATCCGATCTATCTCCAACCCCTCTTGGTATCCGTTTTTCAATGCCCATTTATAAAATATGATAAACTCTGTTTTCCATTCTTTACATACTGTGATACCTCTACCCCCGTAATGTTTGTAGCACTTCTCATTTTTATTTTGGCATCTTTTTTTCATACCTATCCACACTCCATATAATTTGTGCTTTCTTAATCCGTGTTTTGTTTGTTTTTCAAGTCCATAACAACCGCATGAAGTGGTATCCCCTGTTCTAAGATGGCTCAATGTAACTTTTCTAATGTTTCCACAATCACACAAACACAACATCAATCTAAATGTATTTTTACCATATTGTAACGGCATAATTTCTTTAATAATAGTTAGCCGTCCGTAACGATTATTTTTTTTAATATCTATTTTATTCATGGAGTTATTATATCATACATCAAGCACCGCCATCTGTCTTGTGATAATATAGTTTCATAATGTTTTTTAATGAGTAATCTATCGCAGTCAATTTTTTACACGCCTCTAATGCGATTATAGGGGCTTGTTTTTACTCGTGGATAGGCATAAGCAGGTATTTCGTGTCCTTTTGGGTTATCACAATCGGGGTTGTGTTTTCAATCGGCACGCTAATTTTGATATTCAGCTCGCTGTTTTCTTTCGCTATCGCTAACACTCGGCTTAATTGCTCAACGGACAAAATAACTTCCGCTTTGCTTTTATGCTCTGAAAACATTTTGTCAATTTGTGTAGTAAGTCCTTTTTGATTTTCGTTAAGCTCTTGCTCTTTTCCGTCCGCAAATGAAACAAAAGTGTCATTGTGTTGAAACGGCTTTGAATATGCGTATCTGGCGTTAGTAACATACAGCTTGTTGTCTTTGATAATTATTCCTTGTAGATCGGGCTTTGTTACTTCTTTCAATACCTTTTTCGCTTCATTGTTCGGCAAGTTAAAGACTAATTTGAAATCTAATTGTGTTTTTTGTAGGTTTTCCATTTTATAAATTATCTACGTTCCAATAATAGCGACCTTTATTTTACAACCTCCCGATGGCCTCCAGTTGTCGCTAGAGGCACACGGCAAGTTATATTTTTGCTACTGAAAAGAAACGGCACGCTTTTGCTATTGCTTCGGTAAATGTTCGGCCATAAAAGTAAGGTCCCGATGCTTTGTGCTTGCAGAGATATAACGAGGCGGTGTATTTTTGGATTATCATTTTAGATTTAATGTTTTGATAAAATTCGGCCTTTTTATAATAAAACTATCTCGCAATAATCCGTTATAAGATTGATAGGGATTTGACGGACATAACCGTTATAGCAAGTTTGACTATAATAACCTTGCGTATTAAAGTTTTGTGTCCAAGCGGACAAAGCTACTTTTGCCTTCTTAATTGAGGAGTAAAAATTTGGGCTAATAGGTAAATTATCGGGAGATAACACTTGATATTTTTTTGTCATAATGTTTTTAACTAGCTAATAATCTAACCTACTATATTATACACAACACATAATATAACGCAAGTAAGTTATCCACATATTTATAACATAATACATAACATACAATATGTCAATATCTTTCCCAGTGAAAGCACTAGCAACTCGCTACGCTCGCGCGGGCTAGATAGTCATAACATATACATATCAAAACAAGCGGATAATGCGGGGCTAGACGGCTTCGGCGGGCTAGATAGCTTATATATTAAATCTCTAATGTATTACGTTAATGTTGCGGTTGTATGGGTGTATTATTGTGTTTAGGTTGTATGGGTGTATTATTGTGTTTAGGTTGTATGGGTGTATTATTGTGTTTAGAAGGTGTGGTATCCCCCGTCCCCCACTCCCCCCCTTTTTGCTTTTGGTTTTTCTATGAATATACCCATATAATAAGCCATATATTAGAAATAATAATACAATAAAAAAAAGTAATTTCAAGGGGGAAGGGGGGTATCGGAGGGGTATGGGTTGTTTTGTTGTGGCT
>Ga0315288_10010424_pt1 | contig 11708 bp, 15 predicted proteins | sample YL17G11_20_MG_FD_203454 | JGI IMG/M metagenome (GOLD analysis project Ga0315288, IMG submission 203454) | Sediment microbial communities from Yellowstone Lake, YNP, Wyoming, USA - YL17G11_20 | ecosystem: Environmental > Aquatic > Freshwater > Lake > Sediment | place: USA: Wyoming | collected... | reverse complement strand
ATTTATTTTTTAAAGCAGCGTAAATCGCCTCCTTGGTTGAGGTTTTGCCGACGCTGCCGGTCACACCAATAATGACGGGCTTGTATCGCCAAAGCGTGGCTTGAGACAAAATTTTTAAAATGAAGATTAAAATGTTCTTCAACATAGAATTTAAAACATTCAACTGCTTCTAATTGTTTAATTCAAAATGCAAAGTGCAAAATTCAAAATTTAGGTATCAGAAATTTGCTTTGCAAATTTCTGATGGATTTTTAATTTTGCATTGTCCCGCTACGCGGGATCTCGCGTAGCGACGATCATTTTGCATTTTGATATTTGATTTTTGAATTTTTGTTCATTCTTCCGGCGGAATCTCGTAATAATTAAAAAGATATTGGGCTAAATCGGCAAAAACCGGCGCCAGCGACTCGGAAGCAAACTGAATGCCGTGCGGCTTTTCCATTTTCAGAAAAATAAGAAATTGGGGGTTGTAGGCGGGAGCGTAGCCGACAAAAGAATGAATTGTTTCATCGCTATAACCCCGCCTATCTTCACTGGGAATTTGGGCCGTGCCGGTCTTGCCGGCGATAAAATAACCCTTTATTTTTATCTTATCATAGCCATTGCGCACGGTGCTGACAAGCATGGCAGTTAATTTGCCAGCGGTCTGGGGAGAAATTACCTGTCTGACAAAGCGCGGCTCAATTTCTTTTTGTTCACCGTTGGCAGAAATAATTTTTTCCACAATGTGCGGCTGCATCAGCTTTCCTTCATTGGCAATCGCACCAAGGGCCGAAGCCATCTCTAAGGCCGTCACCGAAATTCCTTGGCCGAAACTGGCGGTCGCATAATTAATTTCTCTGTTCTCTTTGATATTATTTAAATTTCCACTGACTTCCCCCACTAGGTCAACTCCGCAAACCTCGCCAAAACCGAAAGCTTCAATATAATCTTTAAAAACCCCTCCGCCAATTAATCTTTGTGCAAAAACCGCACCAGTATTAATTGATTTTTCCAACACTCGAGTCATGGTGCTTAAACCATAAACTTTTTCCTGAGAGTTTTGAATGGTGTAGCTGCCAATCTGAATCGAACCGGTATCGGTATAGGTGGTTTCCGGAGAAATTTTACCCGTATCCAATCCGGCCGCCATGACCACGGGCTTGAAAACAGAGCCGGGCTCATAAAGTTTCTGGGTGCAGGAATTCATAAAATTATTCGCGTCTTTGACTTTCCGATATTCGTTGGGGTCAAAATCAGGAAAACTGGCCATCGCCCTCACCGCTCCGGTTTTTGGTTCAAGCACAATGGCGCAGCCGCCAGAGGCCCCCCATTTTTCCAGAACCGCTTTAAATTTTTGTTCCACCACATACTGAATATTTTGGTCCAGGGTCAAATAAAGCGCGGCGCCATTTTCTGCCGGCTCAAGATTATAATCACCCATCAGAAGCCAGCGGCCAGCCGCGTCTTTATCCGATTGCAAAAAGCCGCCCTTCCCTTCCAACTCTTTTTGATAATACTGTTCCAATCCGTATTGTCCGATTTTTTGGCTGTCGCTGATACCCACAAAACCCAAAACAGGCGAAGCCAAAGCCCCCTGCGGATACCATCGCCAACTTTCTGAAATTAAATGGACGCCGGCCAAGTTTAAACTTTTTATTTTTTCCGCCACCTCATCGTCAAGTTTTGACTTTAAGGGTTCGTAGGGATCGACGGGGTCCTGCAATTTTTCTAAAATTTTCTCCGTTGAAATTTCCACCAGCGGCGACAATTTCTCCGCCACCTCCTCTTTGTTTAAAACTTCGTTAGGCGCCAAAAAAACCGTCTGGTAATCGCGGTTAATCGCCAAAGGATACCAAACATTTCCTTTTTCCTGAATAAAAATTTCCCCTCTGAGGGGAATTAATTTTTGTAAAACTTCGTGCTGGCCGCGAGCCAAGGCGGCATAAAAATTGTGCCTGATAATTTGAAGCGAAAAAAGGCGGGCCGCCACGCAAACAAAAACGATTAATATTATGGCAAATAAAAAATGGAAGCGAGAACTCCTATGGTCTTTGGACATTTTTTAAGATAACTTTTAGGGTTGTTGGGAAAGCGCAAAAAAGCCGGACACCGCTTTCAGATAATTTATTTTTTCCACCACCACCAGATTTAAATTTTTAGCCGCGTTCTCCAAGCTATTTAACGAACGGATCTGCGTTAAAGAAATCAGCAATTTTTGATTTTGTGCCTGTCTTTCACTTAGAGCGTTGTGAAAAGTACGCAACTCAAAATTTTTCGCCACTAACTGGTTGGTTTGGACCAAATAAAAAACGCTTAACAGCACCAAACCAAAAATAATGGCTATGCCTAGAGCAATTTTGCCTTTTTCACTAGACGACGAAAAATTTCTATGTCTATAATAGGTCATCTTGTCCGTATTTCTATAACTCCTACCAATTACGAATTACCACTAATTACAAATTCGTAATTGGCTTCAATTCGTAATTGGCGAGGTACTAAAGTTTTTGCGCCGCCCTTAATTTAGCGCTGCGGCTGCGGGGATTTTTTAAAATTTCTTCTGGCGCGGGCACTGCCGGTTTTTTTGTCAAAATTTCAACTTTTCCTTGTCGTGCCTGTTCTCGGAAAAAATTTTTTACTATCCTATCCTCCAACGAATGAAAGGAAATAATCACCAGTCTCCCGCCTGCTTTCAAAACTTTAACTGCCTGAGGCAGAAATTTCTGAAGATTTTCCAACTCATCATTGACGACAATTCGTAGAGCCTGAAAAGTTCGCGTAGCAAAGTGTATCCGGCCATGTTGATATTTTTTCGGCACTGCCAGCGCGATTGTCCGCACCAGCTCGCCCGTCCTTAAAATTAGTTTTATTTTTCTAATTCTTATTATTTCTTTAGCAATCCGACCGGCAAATCTTTCTTCGCCATACTCTTTTAAAATCTTCTCCAATTCCCGGGGCAACCATTGATTAACAATTTCTACCGCGCTCAATCCTTGCCCTTCAGAAAATCTCATATCCAACGGTTCGTCTTTCAGGAATGAGAAACCCCTGCCGCTCTCTTCCAGTTGTTCTGATGACATTCCTAAATCAAGCAGGATTCCGTTTATTGGTCCGAAGTTTTTTTGGCGAACAGTCTTTTCTAAATTTGCGAAATTATCTTCAACCAAAATTAAATTCGACAGTAAAGATGCGCTCTCCGTTTTTATTTTTTGTTTTGTTTGCTCCAGCGCTTTGTTATCTAAATCAATGCCTAAAATTCTACCATCCTCGCCGATGTTTTTTAAAATTGCGAGTGTGTGCCCGCCGCGGCCGCAAGTGCCGTCAATAAAATTTTCGCCAGGTCGGGGGTTCAGATATCTTATAACTTCCTCTGTCAGTACCGGTATGTGCGCCATCAAAATATTTTCCTCTTTCACCCTCCAATAAAAATTCAAAGATTCCTCACAAATTACGAATTAAAACTAATTACGAATTTACCAACCATTATTTTTATATTTTATTATCGCTCAGGAGTTATTATTCGTAATTCGTTCCAATTCGTAATTGGTAGGAAGATTTAAAATCCCAATTCCGACAATTTCGCCGCCATATCACCCACTTCCTTTTCCGTCTTTTGTTTGTAATTTTCCCATTGACTTTCATCCCAGATTTCCAAATGATTGGACACGCCAGCTATTACCACGTTTTTTTCTATGCGAGCGTACTGCTTTAAATAATCAGGCAATAAAATTCTGCCCAGCGAATCAAATTCAACCTCCGCCGCGCCCGATAAAATAATTCTGGCCACCCCCCTGGCTTCAACTTGACCAGTCGGCAACTTGCTCAATTTATCAGCCAACTTTTGCCACTCAACCAAAGGATATAAAGCCAAACAATTATCAAGGCCGCGCGTAACCACCGCTCCCCGGCCTAACTCCTTTCTTAATTTAGCCGGTATGGCTAAACGTTTTTTTTCGTCAATAGTGTGTTTATATTCGCCGATTAACATGCCAATTTTGTCGAAATTTTCAAGCGGAGCTCAATGCGTAGCGAAGAAAATTTCGTTACAAAATTGAGCACCCTCTCACTCGAAAAATCATTTTAAGAGACAATTTGTGATTCGACGCTTCAAGCTAATATATGCTTTGGCGCGTTTTTTGATCTGTCTTTCTCTTTCGCGTGCATCTTTTTCTGACCCGTAAGCTTCGTAATAAACAAGTTCTAGGGGACGACGGTTTTTTGTTGAGGGTACGCGACCACCCTTATGTTCTTTAAATCTTATTCTTAAATCATCGCTGTAGCCAAAATACAAATTTTTATCTTTCAACGATTGCAGAACATAAAAGTAATACATGTGATGATTTTTCGAGTGAGAGGGTAAAGGTTTTCTATCTAAATTTTTTGCTCCGCCAGTTGGCGGATTGAAAATTTAGAGAAAGCCCTTTATCCACAGAAATGCCTAGTTATTAACACCTTTATCCACAATTACCCACTTCGCTTACATTATATTCCACTTTACCGGATTGCGTCAACCGCTTTATTACGTTCTTTTTCGCTATCTCACCAAATTTGCTGATTTCTTTTGATTTAAGCCAAAAATAAAACAAACCGGTTCTATAATCGGTTCGTTTTATTCACAGGTTATCCACCGTGGAACGTCGCGGACAGTGTTAAACTATATTCCAACAACAAAGCGAGTATATTTACATACCGGATTTATCGCCCCGCACTTAATCAATTTCACCAAAATTGACCCTGCTATGCTAATCGCTATTTGATTTTTTAAGACGGCTTGTTATAGAATGATTTATATGCAAGACATCTCCAATTATGAAAAAATCAGACAAGACGCCGAAAACTTTTATAAAAAAATCGGGTGTCTTCGTTGCCCCGCTTTAAATAATGAATATGTGTTTTTTACCTCTGAAGGATTTAATCATCTCATGTATAAAGGAAGCAGAAAAGAAAGAAGCAGAAATGACCAGATAACAAAATTTAAACTTTTACCAAAAGCAAGATATATTATTGAAACTTCTACCACTTTTCAAGAATATGACGAAACCCTCACTTCAATAAGAAGGAAAATGCATAAAAGAGTAGTGGATGACAGTGCTGTAGCAAAATATTGGGGTTTTGTTGCGATAATAAAAGACATTAGAACTAAAGTAATAGTACGACAAATAGAAAATGGACAGAAACATTTTTGGAGCGTCATTCCTTCTTGGGCTATCTATCAATATAGAGATATTAAGATGATAAATAAATCAGAAGGGAATTTAAAAGAAGATTAAAATAGAAAGGCGCATAGAAACAAAAACACCACCTTCAAAAGTGGTATTTTTGTTGTGCTTGCCGTCGGCTTAGGAATTAGCCGAATAGGGCTACCGCCCCACAAGCACATTATCAGTGTAACTCTAATAACTAAATACTGTCAATAGGGGTGTTGTAGATAACTCAAAGTTTGTCTAATTTAACTACCCCACCCCGCTACTCACTATTGTTTATGTTGGCTCGCTCAATGGGACGATTTTTGAATTTTCATTCAGCGACAAAATGAGTTTATGTTTATTTACATACCCGATTTGGCACCCCCGCGGGTTTAGGTTTATTTCAGTAAATTCAACAGTTTTCCCTTTCCAAAATCTTTGTCTAATAAAAATAAGGCTATGCTTTCAACAATTTCTCTTTTAATCTCATTGTGTCTCGGAATAGTGGTTTTCTGCCCGTTAAAGATACATTGGGCCAAATCATGTTTTGACCCGCGCTTAATAAAAAGCCCCAACTTTTTGAGGGCCTTTAACAACTTCTTTCTCTTACAAGGAAAATAAATCCCGCACCTTTTGCTCGCAGCGGAGTTTTAGACTCAGCCGCTGCTCGCCTAAGGTGCAACCCAACCACAGCAAGCTGTGGGGTCTTCAAAAAAGGTGCGGGATAAAATTCGCTCATTATGTTCTTTGAAGCACGAGGCTATTTCTAAGATATTTTTCAGGTATTTTTATATTTAGTTGCTCCCTTATCTCTTCCGGAGGGAAAAAGGTAGGCATATATGGCTGATACTCCTGCGAAATTTGAAAATAAGTATAAACTGCATCATTGACCATCTCAAAAAGTTCTTTTCCTTTTTCTGCTTGAGTGACGCAGCCCGGTACATTATTCACATAAGCAACATAGCCCCCATCTTTAGATGGTTTTATAACCACCTCAAGTTTTTCAGGAAATCGCCATTTATAGGCCATTAAAACTTGAGGGATAATCTTTTTTTTCTTAAGAAAGTTAAACATATTACAATGATATACGATAATGATTAAAATATCAACAGCAGCCTCTCTTTTTATTTTAATACAATTTACCCTATCAAATTTTGGCAGTAAGATTGTACAATTCCGCTCGAACCTATTTTACCCCGTTAGAAATAGAACGCGAACATTATATGTCGTTGCCGCAAAAAACAACACATCATAATTATTATATATAAATGGGGTAATTAAGAAATAAAATCATCCGCAGATTTGAATAGTTTAATTTGAAGTTGTTTCCGGGCTTGGCGTTGCTTCGGGAGTCGAAGTTAATTCGGGGGTCGGTGTGACTTCGGGAGTCGGAGTTACCTCAATGGTCGGGATTGTTTCGGGAGTCGGAGTTGTTTCTATGGACGGGGCCTCGGCAATGCACTCTCCTTTGACTTTTTGCCATTCGCCGTCTTCAAGCCAGGTGCAGTAAATTTCTCCGGTCGCCTTGTCAACCATTTCCAGTTTTTCGATTCTGGCGGTCTTAACTGTCAATTTCTCAACTATCAGTTCCTTCAGCTGGGCAACGCCGTTTTCAATAGCCAATCCCAGCGAAGACAAAGTAGATTTTACTTTCTGGATAAATCCATCAAATAGAGAAGTATCTGTTTGGTTATTTGAATTTTGGCCATTGGATTTTAACTCTCCACTGAGAGTTAAGTTGCCGTTTTCATCTACGGAAAGGATGTCTTCACCTCGCTGATTTTTAAGAACCAAGGATTGGGGGGGGGAAGCGGCTGGTTCAGATTCGGTGAGCAGGAAGTTATTACCAAATACCAGGGTAATGTTTTCCACAACTCCTGCCTGCTCGCCTCGCTAAAGCTACGGCGAAGCGGGCCGGCAGGCCACGCTGAGCGGGGCAGGCAGGTTTCAATAATTTTTGGCTCAAACCTCCGCTTGGCGAGCCACGCTCTGGCCGGCGAGCCACAAAATCAATAGGCGGCGCTACTTGCCCTTCGAAGCTTTAGCGCCTGCCCCGTTAGATTTTTGTGGACACTACAGGGCTCAAACCTGTGACCTCTTCGACTTACCCCGTTAAATGATTGCGGGTGATGCTGGTCTCGAACCTGCGGCCTCGTCGATGTGAAAGACGCGCTCTACTTCACCCTCCCAACTTTTGGGTGTGGGTGCTACTGGATTTGAACCAGCGACCGGCGTGTAACCCCGCACCTTTTATGTGGGTGTAGAAGGTCTCGAACCTTCGGCCTCTTCGATGTGAACGAAGCGCTCTACCACTGAGCTATACACCCCTCCAAAAGGTGCGGGGCAAGTGTGAATGCAACGTCCCGATTTTTCATCTCGCGAAACGGGATAGAAAAATCGAGGATCCTCGAAAAATTTAAATGAATTTTTCGGGACTCTAGCCAGCTGAGCTAAGCACCCAAAAGTCGGGAGAGCAAGCCACAAATCCTACTGTTCCTATTCTACAAACCTTATTTTATTAATCAATTTCTCGTGCGGCTTTTCCAGAATATCCCTGACAAACCCATCAAACATATGAAAACGATAATCAAATTCCTTGGTATCCATGGCCGCGTACTCTATTTCCCGACCCACCTCTGATTCCATCTCCGCTAAAAAATTTCTCAATTTTTTGGCCGAAACATCGTCGCCCACTAAAAACAAATCTACTCGGCTGTTGTCGGTGTTTAAAAATATGCCGCCGATTAAAGCCATTTTGATCCTGCCTAACCTCAAAATCTTTTTCAACATTTTGTCTTTTGAGGTCGGACTGGATTTTAAAACTAAACTTTCCAGCTCGCCGTAGAAATCAAAATTTTGGTCGGCGGCGAAATAACGGCCGCCAGCTATCTGTTTTTTCCGGCTGCTCTTAACTTTTTTTGAACGCAGAAAACCGATGCTGGCCAATCCCCTGACTTGTTTTTCCACCATCGCTTTTCTGCCTTGCGTTTTTTTGGCGATTTCCGGCAAAGAAAAATAGCGGTCCGGGTTGCGCAAAAAAAGCTTAAGCAACTTCACCTTGATTGGCGAATCAAATAATTGCTCTAGTATTTGTTCTGACATGAATTTTGGAGGCCCCCCTTAGCCGCCCATTTTTATTTATCGGTTTCTATAAATTATATAATAATTGCCCTAAAAAATCAAATATGATAAAATATTTCCATAACGAGTGTTTTCTTATTCGCAACTATTCGCGAGGCGGCCCATATATTCATATTCGTACTGATTCGCGAGTCCCGCTAAGCGGGACTAAATTCGTACCAATTCGCCCGCCTGCCAAAGCCAATAGTGATTAGTTTGGATTATCAATAACGCGAACTTAATAACAGATAAACCTGATAAATATTATTTAGTTCGCTTTGGCTATTGGCGGGCAGGTAACCCAAAGAGGAATACCACCTATTTTATGATTAAAACAGAAGAAATATTAATTAAGGGCCGTAAAAATAAAAATTTTTGCGATATTTTTTGCTACGAGCCGGAAAATATTGAGGAAGCGGCGCTGGGCAATTTATATATGGTGGCGGAGCTGGCGACCGGCAAAGAACCGTCGCAGGTGGTTAATCTATTGAGCTCCATGATAAAAAGAGAATATTATTCCCTGCCCCACCGAGGCGCTCCGGCATCACTGGAAGCCGGTCTTAAAAAAGCCAATTTAACTTTAAGTGAACTGGCCAATCAAGGAAATTTGGAATGGCTGGGCAAGCTTCATTTTATCTGCGCCGTTTTAAACAAAGAACAGGACCTTTTTTTAACCCAAACCGGCGCGGCGCAGGCCTATCTCTGGCGAGAGGGCCGACTGGCCAGCATCACCAAAAAAATTGTTCCCGCGCCGGAAAAGCCGCATCCGGCCAAGACATTTCAGAGTGTAATTTCCGGAAAAATCGAGCCGACCGACAGATTAATCTTCAGTACCCCGGCTTTATTTGATTTCCTTTCCCCGCCCGGCTTTAAACAACTCTTCAACTTGCCCAAGATTGAAGCCATTTCCGACCAGATAAACAAATTATTGAGAGAACAAAAAAGACCGCCATCGCTTGGAACTTTATTAATAGAGTTTGAACCCGAAGCCGCTCCGGAAACTTTATCCGCCGCCCCCGTCAGCCGCACCACCCCGCCCATCAAGCTTGATGAAATAATTTATTGAAAAATTACAAAGCAAAAAGCCCCGCCTTGGCGGGGCTTTTTGCTTAAAATATAGGGTAATCGCCTCGGGCACGGAGGCCCGGCGCGGAATGACCTGACGCTTCTCCGAGCGCGGAGGCCCGGGGTGTATTTAAACCCTATATTTGCGTCCTTCGCTCGGAAATACAAACTGCGGTTTATATTTCGCTCGCTCAATAGCAAATAGAGACCTATTTTATTTCTACTGTCGCGCCGGCTGCTTCCAATTTCTTTTTTAGTTCCTCGGCCTCTTCCTTTTTCACGCCTTCCTTAACGATTTTTGGCGCGGCTTCAACCAAGTCCTTGGCCTCTTTCAAACCCAAACTGGTTATCTCGCGGATAACTTTGATAACATTAATTCTCTGCCCACCCGCTGATTTTAATTCAACGTTGAAACTGGTTTTTTCCTCTGCCGCAGCAGCGCCTTCGCCGGCAGCAGCCGGCCCAGGCGCTGGCGCCACCGGGGCGGCGAATGCCGAAACGCCGAATTTCTTTTCCAGAATTTTGACTAATTCGGCCAAGTCCAAAACAGATAATTCCTCAATCTGCTGAACTAACTTTTTAAATTTTTCCGGGACCTCAAAGGTCTCGTTTTCTTTTTTCTCTTCTGACATAATTTTTCTACGGATTACGAACTATTTACAGATACACGATTTCTCTACAGATTACAGATTACTTACAGATATACAGATTTTTTTACCCTGAGCACAGTCGAAGGGTTATCTGTATATCTGTACTTATCTGTATTCTGTAGCCAATTTTTGTATATCTGTATTTATCTGTACTCTGTAGTTTACTTTTTAATTTGCGCTAATACGTAAACCAAATCTCTTAAATTCCCCTGTAAAACATTAACTAAACCTGATAATGGCGCACTAATTGAGCCGACTGCTCTAGCCAGCAATTCTTGACGTCCGGGCAGCTTGGCTAAACTGACTATCGTTTCGCTATCAATAAAAACATTATTTAAAATGCCGCCCAAAATTTTCAAATGTTCACTGGTCTTGGAAAAATTGTAAACAACTTTTGAGGGCGCCACTTCATCCTCATAACCAATCACCAGCGCCAATTGTCCCGACATTTTTTTGGGCTCAATTTTTTCCCAACCCTGCTTTTTAAAAACTAAATCCAATAAAGTTTTTTTGACTACTTTTATTTCTGCGTTCTGCTCCTTTAATTTTCGGCGCAATTCGGTCATTTTAGCCACGGTCAAACCGGTGTAGTCGGCAAAAACCGCCGCTTTCATTTTGGCTAATTTCTCTTTTAAATTTTCTATTAAATCTTGTTTTTGGGATCGGGTTAGCATGCCAATTTTGCCCAAGAGAGCGAGCCGAGCGAGCATCGCGCAGGCGAAGCTTGATTGGCTGCAAAATTGAGCACCCCCTCACTCAAAGATTTTCTTCCAGAAAATTTTTGAGTGAGGGGGGTAAAGGTTTTGTTGCCAAAATCCGTTCGCCTACGGCTTCAGATTTTGGACAAAACGCTTTAAATAAAAATACGCCATCCAGGCGCCAAAAACGATTAGCTATGAGCGATTTGCTATAAGCTATTCTCCGCCTGGGCAGGACTTATCTTTTAGCAAATAGCTAATAACATATGGCCTATGGCACAAATTATTACTTTATGCTATAAGCTATACGCTATTTGCTATAAGCCGCAAATGGCCTGCTTTCTTGGGCTATTTGATTATATTCTCATTTTACTCAGTATTATTATTGTGTCAATACCCGAACTAAATATTGACCAAACTCGCTGGCCGCCGCCGGACCATCAGCCGTGACAATTTTTCCGTCAACCACTACTTTTTCATCTTGATAAACGGCGCCGTTATTTCGCAAAATCTCCACCGCACTTTTATCCAAGGCACTGGACCAGACCGTGGCTTGCTTGCCCTGTAAGACTCCCGCTTTGGCTAAAATTGCGGGGGCAATGCAGATGGCGCCTAAAATTTTTTCAGCCGCCACCGCCTCTTTGGCAATCCGATGACCTTCCGTATTGTCAATCAAAACTGAAGCACCCGGCCCGCCGATAAAAATCACGCCGTCAAAATCCCCGGCTTTCACCTCATTTAAACTCAAAGTCACCTCTGTCTCTCCCCCGCTTACCCCCAAAGCCGTGCCCTTTTGCGTGCTGGCTGTTAGTACCAAAGCCCCGGCTTTTTCCAAAATTTCTTTGGGCACAAAATATTCTTCATCTTTGAAATTCTGAAAAGCAATTATCATTAAAACTTTTTTATTTAAATTTTTGCTCTCCATAGTTTTTGGCTCCTCTTTCTGGCGGAAAAATTTATAATACGCAAAAGCCCCGCCGGAAATGATGAGAATTAGAATTATTAGTAAA
>Ga0315288_10010422_pt1 | contig 11709 bp, 11 predicted proteins | sample YL17G11_20_MG_FD_203454 | JGI IMG/M metagenome (GOLD analysis project Ga0315288, IMG submission 203454) | Sediment microbial communities from Yellowstone Lake, YNP, Wyoming, USA - YL17G11_20 | ecosystem: Environmental > Aquatic > Freshwater > Lake > Sediment | place: USA: Wyoming | collected... | reverse complement strand
CCCATCTTGGTTGTTAACCTGTGGGATCCATCTGCACTTGAACGCGCCTTGCGCGGTGAAAAAGTGGGCACACTGGTCACCGCATAGAGCATCGGTTTTGAGAGTCTACTGATACATTTTGACGGGGTTGTCCGGCGATACTTTTCGGCGACCCTGTTTCATAACCCCCTATCCCCGGGATTCCTAAAGCCTCTGTTTCTATTGGCGTTTTTTACTGTTTTAAGGTATCCTTATGGAAGACAAATTTGTTGATCCTAGGAGGCCGACGTGATTAAAGATATCCTTAAAGAAGCAGATATGCGTATGCACGCCGCAATCCAGAATCTGGAAGATGACTTGGCTGGCATTCGTACTGGCCGTGCCACCCCAGCATTGGTGGAAAAACTGCCCATAGAATACTATGGCACATCCACACTGCTGATGCAACTGGCGTCCATATCGGTACCTGAGCCGCGCGGCCTCCTTATCAAGCCCTTTGACCCGTCTTCGTTGAAGGGTATCGAACGGGCAATCCTTGCTTCGGATCTGGGCCTTACTCCCAACAATGATGGAAAACAAATACGTCTAAACCTGCCTGCTCTCACTGAAGAGCGCCGTTGTGAATTAGTCAAGGTTGTCCATGGCCGGCTGGAAGATTGTCGAATCGCGGTCCGTAACGTGCGGCGAGATCTTCACAACGATATGCGCGATTTCGAAAAGGAGAAACTTATCTCCGAAGATGATCTAAAACGCGGCGAAGAAGAACTCCAGAAGATCACTGATCATTATATTGAAGAGATCAATAAACACGGCGAGTATAAAGAACAGGAGATCATGGAGGTGTAGTGACGGTCAAAATCGTCGCTACCACGTCTATGGCAAAGAAAACCACAGCCTCGAGATCCCGAATCCCCACTCACGTTGCAATTATCATGGACGGGAATGGGCGCTGGGCAATTTCGCGTGGGCTACCCCGTCTGGCAGGACACCGCGCGGGCACTGAAAATTTGCGTCGTATCATTACCGCCTGCACCGAGTTCGGTGTAAAATTTCTTACCATCTACGCCTTTTCCACTGAGAACTGGGATCGCCCGCGCGAGGAAGTTGACGGCCTCATGCACATCCTTGAAGATATGATTGATAAGGAACTGGCTGAACTGAACAAGGAGGGAGTGCAGTTACGTCACATAGGACGCCTTGAACGGCTGGATCCGAAACTTCAGGAAAAGGTTCTGGAAGCCATCGAGCTGACCAAGAACAACAATCGCCTGGTCTTGAATGTCGCCTTTAACTATGGCGGGCGCGATGAAATTGTCTGCGCCATCCAGCGCATTATCAAAGATGGCATTAAAACAAAAGATGTGACCTCCGACTTGGTCAGCCAGTACATGTTCACTGCGGGTATCCCGGACCCGGACCTGATCATCCGTACATCGGGCGAATTGCGCGTCTCGAATTTTCTGATCTGGCAGGGAGCATATTCCGAGTGGTATGTCACTTCGGTTTTTTGGCCCGATTTTGATAGAGAAGAACTCCGAAAAGCATTGGATACATTTGCCAAACGCGATCGCCGCTACGGTGGTTTAACTCAGACCATAGAGGAAGAATCGCTTCATGTTGATTAAGCGCACACTTGCTGCCCTTGTCCTTGCGGCCATCGGTATACCGGCCATGATTCTTGGGGGGCTTTTTTATTTTATTTTGATTGTCCTCCTGCTGGGGATTGCCACCTGGGAATATGGGCACATCTTCCATACCGCTGGCTACAACACCTCTACGCCGCTTCTGGTGGGAGGCGTTGTGTTGCTTGCCTTCCTGAGGGGATACTTCCCGGGCTTGGCACCTGCTGCCCTGACCTTGCTCATCCTCACAGCCATGACCTGGCATCTGCTTGACTACGAAAAGGGCCGCGACCTGGCCGCCACCGACTTCTCCGTAACTGTTGCTGGGATCGTCTACCTGGGCTGGATTGGGGCATACCTTCTAGACATCCGCAATTTGCCTGATGGACTCTGGTGGCTGGCGTTGGTTTTACCGGCTGTCTGGTTTGCGGATACAGCGGCGTATTTTATTGGGAGTCGTTTTGGCAAACACCAACTCAGTCCGCGGCTTAGCCCGAAAAAAACCTGGGAAGGCTATTGGAGTGGGGTTATCTTTGGAACGATCGGCACGGCAGGACTGGCCATTTTTTGGCACAGGATTGGAGGTCCTAATGTTACCTGGTGGCAGGGGGCTGGGCTGGGGGCGGCGCTTTCCATCCTGACTACACTAGGCGACCTGGGCGAGTCAATGTTCAAACGACAGGCAGGAGTCAAAGATTCGAGTAACATCATCCCCGGGCACGGTGGTGTACTGGACCGTATCGATTCCTGGCTGTGGGCGGGTTCATTGGGGTATCTGCTCATCGTTTGGTTCTTACTATAAAAACAATCCAGGAGTTCTGAAATGATCACTGAACCGACACGCAATATGGCTCTCGAGTTGGTGCGCGTTACCGAGGCGGCAGCACTTTCTGCAGGTCGCTACATGGGGCGCGGAGATAAGAATGCAGCTGATCATGCTGCCGTGGAAGCCATGCGACTCATCTTAAATACCATCTATATGAACGCGGTCATCGTTATAGGCGAAGGGGAGAAAGACCATGCCCCGATGTTGTTCAATGGTGAACATGTTGGCAACGGCATAGGAGCGGAGATGGACATCGCGGTGGATCCAATCGACGGTACCCGCCCGCTGGCGAATGGAACCTGGAGCGCTCTCGCTACCGTCGCTCTATCACCGCGCAGGACGATGTTCGATCCCGGACCTTTCCTTTATATGGATAAAATTGCCGTCGGGCCGCAAGCCAAAGGTAAAGTGGATATTAATGCCCCGGTGAAGCACAACCTTGTTGCAATAGCAAAAGCAAGCAGCAAATCTGTTGAGGACCTGACGGTGATCATCCTAGACCGCCCGCGCCATGAGCAATTGGTTGCGGAAGTGCGCCGCGCCGGAGCGCGTATCCGCCTGATCCCAGATGGGGATGTGGCTGGTGCGTTAATGACCTCCTGGCCTGATTCTGGTATCGATGCCCTGTTAGGAGTTGGTGGCACGCCGGAGGGAGTGCTTTCCGCCTGTGCTTTGCGCGCAATGGGAGGTGAGATCCAGGGTAAACTCTATGCCCGCAACGATGACGAACTTCGCCGCGGACGCGAGATGGGTTATGATTTCGAAAAAGTGTTAACAATGAATGATTTAGTCTCGACGGAAGACGTTTTCTTCGCTGCCACCGGGATTACCGATGGCGAATTTCTGGATGGCGTGAAATACTTTGGTTCAGGAGCACGTACCGACAGTTTGGTTGTGCGAGGTCAGACTGGTACAGTCCGTCAGATTATTGCCACCCATCGCTGGGACAAACTCAACCAGTTCAGCGCAATCAAGTATTAGGTGGAATCCCGCGCAGCAGATATAGCGGGAAATACCATTCTGCATCCTTGTCAGACATTCCACTCTCGAATATACTCTTGCCGGAGGTAGATTACCCATGGCTAAACAACGTATCTTATTGGTAGATGATCACGAAGTTGTCCGATTGGGATTGAAATCGCTCCTGGAGCGCCATCCGCAGTTTGACGTAGTTGGCGAGGCGTCTTCAGCGCGCGAGGCGATGGAAATTGTGAATAATACACACCCGGATGTGGTGGTGATGGATATCCGATTGCCGGGCACTTCCGGAATCGAGGCTTGCGAAGAAATTACCGGGCGTTTTCCGGAGATTAAAGTTATTATGTTAACCTCCTATGCCGAAGACGAGATGCTTTTCTCGGCCATTCGAGCTGGGGCTTCGGGATATATCCTGAAGCAAATTGGCGGCGAAGACTTGGTCCGGGCGCTTGAAGCAGTCGGGCGTGGCGAGGCGATGCTCGATCCGACAGTCACACAGCGGGTATTCCAGGAAGTGCGCAGGGCTGTGAAAGAAGAAGAAGCCTCTGCTTTCGCCCATCTCAGTCAGCAGGAGAAACATGTTCTGCAGCTCGTCTCGGAAGGTAAGACTAACCGTGAGATTGCCAAAGCGCTCTTTCTCGGCGAAGGGACGGTACGCAACTATGTCAGCAGCATCCTCTCCAAACTGAGTGTCAATAACCGCGCCGAGGCCGCTGCATATGCGGTGGGCCACAACCTGCGCGAGTACATTTCAATGTAGTTCAAGCCGAATAGCGGGTTGACAAAATCTTAGGATCGGATAAAATACAACCCGCACGCCGAAGTGGCGGAACTGGCAGACGCGCTAGGTTCAGGGCTTAGTGGCCTTACGGTCGTGAGGGTTCAAGTCCCTCCTTCGGCATAGCAAACCCGTGGAAACGCGGGTTTTTTGTATTAATTACCCATGCGACCAAACTACTTTTCCTCTCCTCAGGCGCCTTTGCTTATGGGGTAATTGTACTGATTCGGTGTTAATAAGACTGGATGAATCGCTTAAACCTATGTCCTGCTAATACTTCGATAGAATACAGTTCTCTTACCATTAGCGGCTGTGACCTGACAAGATTGGTTGACCAATTTTCCACGCCACTCGACATCTATAATCACGCAACACTGGATTACGCGCACAAAGTTCACCAGATCGCCTGGCTGTCGTCTGGTTGGATCACGGACAGGTGCAGGTTATCCAAACGTGCGAATCGGCAGAGGATCCTTTCCTGCGCAATCACTGGCTTGTCAAACCGGCTAGGACAGGGTAAGATATTATTATGATGGTCAAGTGGCGTAATTTTTTAATCATCATCGGTCTCTTCCTGGCAGTGGTCTTGCTGATGGATTTCAATCGCCGCATGGAGGAATTGGATCGCCTGACTGCACAATTAAATGCAGTGCGCGCCGAGGCGACTGTGGTAATCCAGACTCAGACAGCACTGGCTGATCAGGTGGCTTATGCCACGTCGGATGTGGCAGTGGAAGCGTGGGCCTATGAGAACAAAATGGTGCGCCCAGGCGAACATCCAGTAGAGTTGGTGCCAGGTGCTAATGTCACTCCCACGCCTGAACCAACGCTTGTCTCCCAAGTAGAGCCGTTACCCAACTGGCGTATCTGGTGGGAATTATTTTTCGGGAGCCGACCATAAATTCTTTGGGGTTGTCCAGTTCTTTTTGGACAGCCCCTGTCTTTTTCTCTTCTACTTCTTTTCAGGAACAACGAAGGGGGTTTCCTTGTTCACAAATTGTCGGTAGATGATCCTGATCACATCCAGACTTCCCAGAATGATGGAGAGCCATAGAACCAGGTGTACGAATTGGAACAGCAGTTTTATCAGGATTTGTGCTGCACCTGCGTCACCAAGGCTGGCGGTCAAAGTTTCTGTAGTGACGGCAACCAGGGACGGGCCAGACAGCATGATCGCTGCGATGAGAATGCCGACCACCTTCAAACCTATCGAATTGATGCGCGCCACCGTGTTCCAATGGCCCATGCGCAGCAGGACAATATCAAGGATGATGGTCAATACCCAGACTATGGTAAGGAAGGGGACATAAATAAAGAAAGCCTCTGAGAGGAGTGGAAAGAAGGTAATGGAGGCCCAACTGCCCGATTCGACAACACTGTTAAGGTTCGGGGTGAACCCAATGATCTGGGGATAGAAGTTGAAGACGACAATCGCTGCGAAACAACCGACAATTTCTAAGATGGTTTCACCCATCTTAACCTGATTTGGAGAAGATACTTTGGAGAGTGAACGCGGATCCCACTCCTTTTCTTTCGGCAGTCCTTTGACCTCCACCTTCCCGCCGGCGCGGAAGAGCGCCCATTCCAGGATGGCAAAGATGAGCACGATATTGCCCAGCACAGTCATGATGGAAGCGCCAAAGTTGGCAATTGCTTTGATGATGGTTTCGAAAGCATTCAAGGGAGTAAGGGTAGTCTGATATGCCGCGACGCCCAATCCAATTGCGGCCAAGATGCCGGTCACCAACAGCACGATACGCAGCACCATCATAAAGATGGGGTACAGGCGTGGGCCGATCAAATACCGTTCCCCTTGATAGGTGGCGGCGACTTTTTCTGGGTCACCGTAGGATTTCAGGACCTCGAGGGTCATCTCTTCGTCCACCGGTTTGCCGGTTTTCTGGCTGCGTTCATCGAGCATATCCTGCAGGATCGAGCGGATCTCAGCCTCGATGTCGGTGCGTGTCTTCCTGGGAAGGCGGCGTCCAACTTCAGAAACATAAGTATCGATCAGGTTTGTACTCATTGTCATTCTCCTTCTGATTTACAGCATTTTCTTCATCATGGACACGATGCCGGTCCATTCTTCTTTCAGCCTGGGCAGGAGAGCCCTGCCTTCATCGCTGAGAATATAGTAGCGGCGCGGACGGTCGGCTTCGATGCGCCAGTTGGACTGGAGCAACCCCTGGCTCTCCAGCCGGCGGAGCAGAGGGTAGAGCGTTCCCTGGTCAATTTCGAGGCCATGTTCTTTGAGATCGTTGATGAGCGAATATCCATATTGCTCTTCGCCCAGGCAGCTTAAGACAGCCAGAACGATCACTCCGCGCCGTAGTTCAAGGATTACATTTTCAAGGGATTCGTTTGTCATAGCTTCACCATTGACGGTATTATACTGTATCATATACAGTATGTCAAGAGTAATAGTATTATGATTTTAAACGGCAGAGATAATTCTCTGCCGTTTCGTCCTGTTTTGGTGCTCGTTGATTTATATTCCGGGATTCCGGCGGGTGTAGAAAAGCCAGCGTCCGATGGCTTCTTCAGCCAGAGCAATGATAAAAACCGGAACCAAGCCCCCCATCCACGCGCTGGATGGCCAAATGGAAAGGGCTCCCGCGCCAAGCATGCCTGCCAGGAGTAGACCAGCTCTCCATTTCGTTAGCATATAATTAGCTGCATTTATGGTGGATATCGTGACATAAAGAGATACTGAGAAAACAATAGTGCAAGTTATGGCAATCGATACAATGACGCCAGCAGAGGTTTCCCGGGGTAGGAGGGTGCCCGTCAACAAACCTCCCAATCCCGCTGTTGAGATGGTGAATTCGAGTAGTGTGCGGCCTGTATTCCATGCGGGTATACTGTGCAGTTGGTAGACGCGCTGCATGCTGTACAGCGCAGCCAATCCGCATAATGCAGTAAGTGTAGTGATGCTTGTCCATAAGGAGAAGGTACCGATTCGGAAAAGTCTCAATCCTGTGAGGATTATCCATAATCCTGCAAATCCAGATATGAATAGGATCTCACGGCTCAGCCACGACTTGCGCAGGTGGTTCAACACCCGCCAAGCATTATTGGGCATTCCAAGGTGGAATAAGGATGCAAACAAGGCAATCATCACCACTGCACCGACGGCCAGCAATGGAATAAAAGTGATCTGCCTGGCAACCTGTTTATCACTAAGCACCCAAGAAATCATTAAGATTGTCCAGAATGCACCAATCGCCGTTTGCGCGAGCAGTGTGAAAAGAATAAGGGGAATTTCGCCTCTGGCAGTAGCATGAGGCTGCGCCGGAGAAGTTTCTTCTCGGTTGCTTACTTGTGTGCCCTTTCCGACCTGTTTTACTCCGGGGTGCGGCTTGATGACAAGGTGAGGTTCTGTCCGAGAAAGCTTCGGGAGTGGGAAAGGGTGCTCGGCCCCCGGAATTTTCCATAACTCCAGCCCCTTGTCTTCTATTCCGTGGTCAATAATCTCCACCAGTTCCAAACACCTTAGCGGACAGGCCGCCACGCAGGCTGGCGGCAAGCCTTCGTCGAGGTTGTCATAGCATAAGTTGCACTTGGTCATGTGTCCGGTGGATTTGTCGACCTGCGGAGCGTCGTAGGGACAAGCCCAGCCACAGTATCCACAGCCGATGCATTTCTGTGTGTTGATAAGAACAATACCATCCGGCCGCACCTCATAGGCATCCACAGGGCAGACGCCTGCGCACTTTGGATGAACGCAATGGTTGCAAGCAATGGATAAATTGTATGCAAATACAGTGCTTGTCCAGGCGTCATCGGTTTGCATCCACTCGCCACCACTGACCTCGTAGACGCGCCGCCAGAGCACGCCAAGCGGCAGGTTATTCTTGTCTTTGCACGCAGCCTGGCAGGCTTTGCATCCAGAGCACGAACTTGAGTCAAACGAGAAGGCGTAACTACTCATGTTTGGGTTTTGGGTAACAATCGCCCTTTAATAAATGCTGGAAGGGCAGAAATAAAGGTTGAGGAAGCCTGTTCCAGTCAAACCAGCAAATTTCGGACGATTCATAGGCTGCCATAACAACCGCCTCGCCAGATTGATATTCACACTGGAACCAGATTGTGATGTAGTGTTTGTTTTCAGCCATAAATACATCATTTGTAATGGCTTTGAAGGATATGTTACCAATATCCAAATTCGTCTCTTCTTTTACTTCACGGGGGGCACATTCTTCAGGAGTTTCACCAAATTCAAGATGTCCTCCCGGCGTTGACCAACTCCCTGCCCCATGGACATTCAGGCGTTTGAGCAAAAGAACCTGGTTAAGCTTAGTGATAATGATTCCTACACCGACACGGGGATTCATGCTTTTTATCATCTCGTTTTCTCGACTTCAACCATGATCGTGTGCTGGGCTGTCCCAAATGCAAGTGGAGTCCACCTGTGGGATGTCAGCACATTGACATTCCCACCATAGTCCACGCCATCCTTATCTGACTCATACCACGCCCCCTGCGGGATATCCACCACACCAGGCATGATGCGAGGGGTGACGCGGCAGGGCAGCACCAGCGCACCGCGTTTGTTGAACACTTTGACTTCTTCGCCATCGTGAATGCCGCGTGTAGATGCGTCTATGGGATTGATAAAGACTCGCTGTGGGAAGGCCTCCTCGAGCCAGTCATTGTTGTCGTGCGTGGAATGGACTCGGTGCAGAGTATGGTGTCCGATGGCTTGAAGGGGGTATGTGTCATTGCGGGCGAGCCGTTCTTTGGCGAGCGTGGCAATCTCATCAGGCGCCGGTGTGACCCGTTTATCGGAAGATTGCTCACCTGCACTGCACCGAACGTACATCGTCCCGATGTCCTGCCGGGAGTGCGGTGCAAGTGTCGGGCTGTTGCCCTCGCAAGGACCCTCGCTAAACGGACTTTCCCACTCCTGGATATATTTTGGCACTGCCGGTATCTGCTCCGGCCTCCCTAAATCGTACAACTGCTTTGAAAAGATCTCAATCTTACCGCTGGGGGTTGTTAATGGGAAACGCTCCGGATCACGCCGGAAGTTCTCGAACGAGATGGCGGGTCGGAGGACGGGTCGAGTCCACGCGCCGAGATTCTGGTCGATAAACTCTTCCAGTGTGGGCAGTTCGGGGAAACGGATTCGGCGGAATTCATCCAGACAATATCTGACCCACGCCCGTTCGTCGCGTCCCTCAGTGAAGTCATCTCCAATGCCCAAAAGTTCAGCCAGCTCGGCGCAAATGCGATAATCGGACTTACATTCGCCGGGAGGTTCGACCAGTTTTGGCTGAAGAATGACTTCGTCGCCGTACTTCCAGCCATCCTCCACGCCCCAGGTCTCGAACTGCGTGCAAGCGGGCAGGACGATATCCGCAAAGCGCGCGCTGGAGGTAAGGAAGTTTTCCTGCACGACAATGAATTCCACCTTTGTTTCATCTCGTAGAATATCTATTGTGCGGTTGATGTCGGCGTGCTGGTTGATGAGGCAGTTTGTCGCCACCGCATGAATTAGCTTGATGTCGTTGTCGAGCCGTTCTGCGCCGCGAACGCCCTCCGCTGCAGTCATGCTTGTGCCACGGATACAGGCTTCAGTCCAGAGAAAGACCGGGATTTCCGCTTTCACCGGATTCTCCCCTGTGGGGAAGACTGTCCACAGCCCGCCGCCATCCGGGGCCTGTAGTCCCAAACCACTGGCCCAGCCACCCGGCACACCCACATTGCCAGTGATCGCCGCCAGTACACAGCCTGCCCGTACCACCTGTTCGCCGAAGGCGCGGCGCTGCATCCCGTAGCCCTGATAGAGTACCGCAGGCTTGGTGGAGGCATACTCCCTTGCAATCCTGGCGATGGTATCGGCGGGGACTGCGGTTATTGACTGGGCCCACTGCGGAGTCTTGGGCAGATTGTCGCGTACACCCAGAATGTAATCGCTGTAACTCTCCGCCTCCTCCACAGGCATCTGTCCCGCCTCGAAACCTACGCAATGCGTGCGTACGAACTCAGCATCGTACAAGCCTTCGGTGATCATCACGTAGGCCATGGCGCTCATCATGGCTGCATCAGTACCCGGGCGGATGGGGATCCACTCGTCAGCCAGAGCCGACGCACTTAAGGAATGACGTGGGTCAATGCATACCACGCGCGCCCCGGCCTGGCGGGCAAGTTTGACAAAGAAGTCGCTGTTGGTGCCGTCACGCATCTCAGCCGGATTCCAGCCCCACATGAGGATATATTTGGAGTTCAGCCAGTCCTGGCGCTGGTTGCCAGTGACAAGCGTACCATAGACAGTGGGCGTTGCCAGGTTGGTGGCAGCCCACGAGTATGAGTTGTAGATGCCCAGGCAGCCGCCGTACAGGTTCATCAGGCGGCGGGCCACGTGCGAGCCATTGAGCTGGTTGTAGCTGCCCGTGCCGTAGGGAACGAATAAAGCTGACGAGCCGTACTGATGCTTAACTCGTTCGAATTGAGCTGCAACGGTGTCGAGTGCCTCTTCCCAGGAAATTGGATGGAACTCTCCGCTCCCGCGCTTGCCAGCCCGTTTCAGTGGAGTCATCAACCGGTCGGGGTGATACTGGCGGCGAAGATAGGCCCGCCCGCGTACACAGGCGCGCAGTTGCGGCGCGGCCAGCGTATCCGGGCGGTCATCCGTGTCGAGATGTGTGATCTTGCCATCCTGAACGTGGGCGATGAGCAGGCAGCGTCCGCCGCAGTTGTGGGCCGGGCAGCCGACGCGAATTTTATGGATTTCGGAGGAGGTTTTGGGAGGGGATTTCTGGTGAGAAAAAAGGCCCATATCATTAGTCTAGAGGAGTTAAGCTCAAATGGGTAGTGAGAGAAGTAATTAGTTTTTGTTTACTTCAATTCCTCTTAAACATCATCCACTGCCAAAAACCCGACAGCGTTCCAGTGTGTAGTAAATAAACTCCAAGGTTTTCTCCAACATGTCATATCTTACCCCCTCCCGCCAACCTGCTGCATCTGAAATCAACCTGACCCACGGCTCCCCTAATACGGATTGTGCCCAACGGGCTGCCTCTGGCTTGGATGTCACGTGCCCATGCTCCAGTACAAATAACGACCGGCACATTGTCAGGATGGCATAAGCCTGGTATTCGACGCTCTGGAAGCGCTCCGGCGATGGGAAGGGCGGCGACCACCACTCGCACAGGCTGCTGCGCACCGCTTCCCGCAAATCATCCGCGCTGACCGGGTCGATCATGGATTTCAGCGCAGGCCCGGAGACGATGATCCCTTTCTCGCGCAAGATCCAGCGCTGGATGATCCAGTCGCTCCCAAGTTGCTCGAGGGCGAAGTGCCCATCCACACCCAGCCAGGGAACCAGGGCATGAGCTGGGTCGTGACGGCGGAGGTCGTCTTTTGGAATGTATGCACCCTCGAGTTTTTGCGACCAGGCCAATCCGCTGGCGAAGAAACGGGCGTGCATGTCCTTTAAGTCTGAGAAGGTTTCAGTGGGAAGGGAGCCTTCCGTGACGACCAGAAAATCAACATCACTGGTTTGGGGGTTAAAGTCACCGTAG